>Ga0194116_10001195_pt1 | contig 38705 bp, 31 predicted proteins | sample TA2MahsurfametaG_4_FD_148617 | JGI IMG/M metagenome (GOLD analysis project Ga0194116, IMG submission 148617) | Freshwater microbial communities from Lake Tanganyika, Tanzania - TA2015008 Mahale S9 surface | ecosystem: Environmental > Aquatic > Freshwater > Lake | place: Tanzania: Lake... | reverse complement strand
TTGGAGCCAAGCGCCGTGAAACGGAATGTTATTATTCTTTTACCTCGTACACCCAGCCTCCGGTAATTTACCGATACGATTTCCAAGGAGGGTCCAAGATCTTCAAACAAAGCAAGGTGGATTTTGAACCTGACCAATACGTGAGCACCCAGGTTTTTTACCAATCCAAGGATGGCACCAAAGTACCGATGATTCTGACCCACCGCAGGGATGTGAACCCAAACGGCGAGAACCCGGTATTGCTCTACGGATACGGGGGCTTCAACATCTCGTTGACCCCTAGTTTTTCGGTATCCAACTTGTTCTTTTTGGAACAAGGCGGGGTTTATGCGGTAGCGAATCTCCGTGGGGGTGGCGAGTACGGGGACCAATGGCACGATGCCGGGACCAAAATGCGCAAGCAAAATGTCTTTGATGATTTCATCGCTGCGGGGGAGTGGCTAATCCAGAACGGCTACACCCAACCCGAGCGTTTGGCGATTGCCGGGGGTTCCAACGGTGGCTTGTTGGTCGGAGCCTGCATGACCCAACGTCCTGATTTGTTCAAAGTTTGCTTTCCAGCCGTAGGGGTCATGGATATGCTTCGTTATCATACGTTCACCGCCGGTGCCGGTTGGGCATATGATTACGGCCGTTCCGATGATTCCGAAGAAATGTTTGAATATTTGCGCGCTTATTCACCGGTTCACAATGTTCGGAGCAAAGTTTCCTACCCTGCGACCATGGTGACCACTGCCGATCATGACGATCGCGTTGTTCCGGCCCATTCCTACAAATTTATCGCGGAGTTGCAAAGCAAACAGGCCGGCCCAGCCCCGGTTTTGATCCGAATCGATGTGAAAGCAGGACATGGCGCGGGCAAACCAACCTCCATGATCCTGGACGAGGCCGCGGACAAATGGTCCTTCCTTTTCTACAACATGGGAATAGTCCCTCATTAAAAGAGGGCTTATTTTTCAAAGGTTTGAATGGAAATATTGTCTCCTAGATACACTATTTTACCGGTACATGAAATACCAGTAGAACGTACATTATTAATATAATTACTTATTTGTATAGCATGATTTGTTTCGGCTTTACCGGTTTTGAATTCAATTATTTCCATTTTGCCATCCTTAATATATATAAAGTCAGGCCTTGAAATACTGCCGTCTAAACCTATAATATGATGTTCTTTTAGGATAAATGATTCATCGCAAAAATATTTTTTTAAATCTTGGTGAGAAGTTAAATTGACAATCCAATTAGCGATAGTGAGCCTTAACTGATTTGTTAAATTATGCCTTTCGGCTACATCAGTAAGATACTTTTCCCAATCATTAAATTTTCCCATATAATGTATTGTAGAATGGAAAATTTTTCCAATATTTTGCTCTTCGGTCTCAATGTTTTGAAAAAAAGTACGTTGATGGGCATTTGATTTGAACAGACTTTTTTGAAGACGCATTTCTGTAGGCTTATTTTGCGTAATAATTTTCGTTTCTCTAATTGAAAATGGATTCTTTTCGTTTCCCCAACCAAATACTTTATATTGAAAATGTGTTTTTATTTCATGAGTATATTCTGCACAGAACTTTGTCATATATTCTGGAAATAAGTTATTAAAGCTTATCGAGTTTTCATGTGGATTTCCAGTAATTACATAAAGATTATCTTCAGCTCTTGTTAAGGCTACATACAATAAATTAAAATAGTCTATCATTTTCATTTCATTTTCAATGACCATTTTTGAATTTATTGCCTCGATAATTCTACTATCTTTATTGGTCGAAATCAATATAGGTGGAACTTCATTTTTTTCTTCTAGCCAAACCGTTGAGTTTGATTCTTTTGATTTGTTATAGTCAATTTCAGCTACAATTACATTTTTAAATTGTAATCCTTTTGACTTGTGAATTGTCATTATCTGAACTGCTTCATTTGTATTTCCTGATTCAACAGTTATTTTGTTAATATTATTTCCCCACCATTTTACGATTTCATATTTTGATTTTCCAGTTGAACAATGTTGCAACCACTCATCTATAAATTTATTTGTAAATGCATTTTTATTTACGAAAAAATTTAAGTACTTAAATATATAAATCATTTGAATAGATGGCGGTTGCTTCAAAATATGAGCTAAATTTAAAACGCCGAAATTTTCTTCTAGGATTTTTAGTGGGTCTTCGCCTAGATAATTTATATGGTCTGTATCGCGGATGGCTGTAAGAAGTGATACCTTATATAGGTTATCTGCTGTAAAATTTATATGAGCCCATAAGAAAAATGCAGATTGTACCTGTTTACTTAAACTTAGGTTTAAAGCGTCTGGTGAATAGACGCTTATGTTTTGACTCCATAAATATCTTGAAATTTCAGTCCCGATTTTATTTGTTCTAACTAAGATGCAAGTGTCTGATAATTTATATAATTTCTCATCTATTTTCTTTATTATTTCATGACAAACATTAGGGATATATATATTTTCATCGATTAAATGAATTTGTACAGACTCATCAGAATCGGTTTGGTCATTTGTTGTGGTTCCTATTTTTTGTTTTACATTATTGTAAGTGTTTTTTAAAATGTTGTCGTATTTATTTTTTAAGTATTCAAAAAATGTATTGTTGAAGTTAACAATTGTGCCCTTTGAGCGGAAATTGTAAACAAGGTTTTTTTGCTGAAAGAGGCTTACCCATAATTTTGAATTTGGTTTTTCTGGCAAACCATGAGGGAGCGAAGTGAATAGTCTTGGGTCTCCATTGCGCCAACGATAGATTGCTTGCTTATTATCGCCTAGTAATATAACTTTTCCGCCAGAAGCTAATGAATTTTCTAGGATTGGTCGAAGACATTCCCATTGTATGAGACTGGTATCCTGAAATTCATCAATTAAACAGTGTTTTATTCGGTTGCCGATTCGATCATAAATGAATTCGATATTGTTTTTTTGAATTAAATCTGCTAATTGAAAATATAAAAAATTTAGTGGTAATTTCATCGAAAATCGATTGTAATCAATAAATGTTTTGTACATTAAGTTCAAAAACGTGGTAGCGTATCTAAATTTTAATTTTTCTTCTAGGCCTTTTATTTTGGGAACCTCAGTCTCGATTTTTTCTACCAGGTAATTTGCTTTGGTATACCAATTTTCATCTAAATTTAATTGATGCTTATTGTTTTTAAAGACATTTTTATTTTTGATGCCCTCACTTATTTTTTGCGGTATTTTGATGTTTAGATCGTGATTTAAACTCATTTTGGTTAAAATCATTTTAAACCCTTTACTTTTTAAAATCAAATCCTCCTCTTGAATGTTTAATTCGTTCATTTTATTTAATAAATGCGTCGATTCATTTATTAAATCTGTTTTAAAATTCAGGATATGCGCTTTTATTTTTTCAAAATAAATGTGAATCTCCTCAGTCGAATAATTGGACAATTTCTTTAAGTAAGGGTAGCTTTCATCCTTGAATAAAATTTCTGCATATTTTTTAAATAGGTTTGTAATATTATAGTTTTTATTATTTATATACCGTTCATATGAAAATGAAAACAAAATCTCTTGAGTTTCATTTTGCCTTTTGTAGATATATTCTAAAAAATAATTTGTAGCCTCTTTAATGACATCATCTTTATTCAGTTCAATTTCAAAGTCATATTGATGTCGTAACTCACGGTAAAAAAATCTGGAGCTTTTAACTATAAAAGAATCAATCGTTTTTACTTTAAATGAATTATAATCATGCAAAATCTTTTTTAGAAGTATGTATGAATTGTTTTTTATGATTTCATCATTTATTTTTAGTCTTTTTGAAAGATTGTTAATAATTATATCCTTGCTTGCTGTGGCTTTTTTCTTTTCATTTTTTAAGTTGGCCATGTACCTTAGCTGATCAAGAATTCTTAGTTTTATTTCAATAGCAGCTTTATTTGTAAATGAAATTGTTAGTATTTCATTTGTTGTGTTTTTGTTTGGGTTTTTAATGATAAGAAATAGGTATTCTTCAACTAATTTGTTTGTTTTTCCAGAACCCGCTGAGGCATTATAAATTTGGAAAGTTTTCATTATAATTATTTGTTTATTAAAATAGTCTAGAACATTTTCATTATATAGGTATAATAGTTTGCTGGGTTGTGGATTGTTTTTATTTTATAATTCTTGGAGTATAACGTTTTGGAAGTATTACAGATACTTTTCTTCAAATGTAGTTAGCTTTCATTAATTTCAAAACTCCCAAAGAAGTCTTTTTTTATGTTTGAGGCGTCCAAATCATAGTTATATAAATCCTTGCCACTATTGGAGTCAATCCTGAATATTGTAGAAATTTTAATTTTTTTGCTGATTTTTGAGTAGTAGTATTGGGGTTTTGTTGCGCGATTTCGAAAAGCGTGTTGTACCCTTACGAATCCCTTCTTTAGCACTCTCCGTTATGGAGGCTACGTTTGTTTTATGTGCTTTGGTATTTATTATCAATAGTTTTTTAAGTTTTCTTATTAGTTATTCAAATTTAATTTAATAGCTTAAGCGGATTCTTGCAATTGTTGACTTAATGAGTTTTGGCCTTGTTGGCATGCCGTTTTGTTTTCTTGCATTAGGTATATTTGGCGCTTGTTTCTCCTGCAATAGGGCCATAGTGAGCCGAGTTGTACCGATTTTCCCTGTGATCCTACCAGTGGCCCAATGATTTACGACATTTTTTTCGAGATTTTTATATATCTCTCTTTTAAATGGCATAAAACCCTTTAAAGGTCTATTATTGATATTTTGAGATATGCATATGTAATTTGATCCCTTTTATCTTTGAGCCTTCAAATTTCAAATATATATATATTATTTTATTTATATGTTTTTTCTGAATTTTATTGTTTCCCCTCATACAACGGATTTTAATTTTTTTCTATTATGGATTTTTACCATTTTTTCTGCCTTGTTAATTCAGCACAATTCTAATCGTTTGTATTTTTATCTTTTTTCATTTAAGTTTGATAGTGACAGTTTTGGTAGTCGAGGGACAATTTCATTATTTGATTATTTTTATGATTTTTTTTGGTTATTGCTTACTTGTTTATTAGGCTTATTTCTTTTATCTTTTAATAAAAATTTAGAAGATATTCTTCATAGTCTTTTAAATTCTAAATTTATAGATTTTTATTTCTTGAATGGTTTCTTGGTGTACATTTCTGGTTCTATTTTGATATGTGCTATTCTGTATTCATTTTTTCTAATTCCAAAAATTATTGCATGGATTTTTGATTTTAATATTTTTTTTATATGGTATAAAATTTTTACCTTAAACAGTATTCGTATTTTATTACCTGTTCTTTTATTAATTGGATGGGGATTGATTTTTTTTCCACCCCTCGAACATTATCAATTTTATTTAATTTTTTTTTCAATTTTTTTTGTGATTATGTACTTATTTAGGTGGTTTACTATTTTATTGGTTTTTTTTAAAAATTTTAAGGGGTTAACTATCTATATTTTTATTTATCTTTGTCTTTTTGAGGGTATCCTTACTTGTTTGTTGTATAAATATTTTTGCTAGAATTGTAAAAATTATATGTCAAAAATTAAGCGTATATTGGTTACTTTGAATAAGCCTGAACTGGGTGAAACTAATCCCTATTTAGATTTAGCGGCTAGGTTTAATCTCGCCGTGGATTTTTATCCTTTAACGAATTTAGAAGAAATTTTGCCGTCTGATTTCCGTAAGTTTCGTATCAATTTAAATGATTTTGACTCAATTATATTTAGCAGTAAATATTCTGTGGAGGTTTATTTTAAATTATGTAATTTAATGAGGGTGGACATTGTCCCTGAGGCAAGATATTATTGTATCTCGGAAGCGGTTTCTAACTATCTTTCTAAATACACTATTATTCGTAAACGTAAAATTTTTACGGGAAAAGGTACACTAAATAGTTTAATACCTTTTATGGCCAAGAGCAAAGAATCTATTTATGCTTTTCCTTGTTCAGAGACGTTTGAAGATTCATTCCTCGAAAACACTAAGACATCAGGGTTACACGTTGTCAAAGTCCCCGTGTTTAAAACTATAATTAACCCATTAGAAAATCTAGATTTATCCAAAATAGACCTAGTATGTTTTTTTACACCGCTTAGCGTTTCAACCTTTTTTTCCGGTACGAGAGGTGTTGATATGGGCGATCTTAAATTTGCTGTTTTTGGGGAGCAGTCCAAGAGGACTTTACAGGATTTCGGGTATAATTCAGAAATTTTTGCACCTACACCGGTCTTTCCTTCCTTATTTATGGCCATTAGTACTTATTTGAAAAAAGTTGCTCGTTAGCTTGTTTTTTTGCCTTTTTGTATGTTTCTTGTAGGCCTAAGCATAAAAAGGTGAGTTTAGCGCATATTTACCGATGGTTAATTGTATGGTTTTTCATATTTCCGGAGTTGGTTTTCGGTCAACAAGAGCCTAAATGGGGTTTATATATGTTTAATGACTTCTATTTTAATCCCTCAGTTGCTGGCGCCACCTCTAATATTTCTACCTTTTTGGCTTCACGTAAGCAATGGGTGGGAATTCCAGGGGATGCTTCCATAAATACGACTTCACTATCCGTAAACGGTCCGGTACAGTTCTTACACGGAGGAATAGGTCTCTTGATTATGGAGGATGAAGATTATTTCACTAAAAATCAGAACTTAAGACTGAGTTATTCGTTCAGGGTTCCAATGTCTAGGGGTAATTTTGGTGTTGGATTTTACGGGGGTCTCATTCAGTTATCGGTTGATGGCTCTAAATTTAAGCCTGAAAACCCTAATGATCCTCTTTTATTTGCTTCTAATGTCAGGGCAAATTCATTTGATTTTGGTGCAGGAGTAAACTATTTGTCAAGGAATTTTTTCCTCAATCTTGCTATTAACCGGATTAACCAACCCAAAGTCCAATTTAATAATTCCGGCTCTCAAATTAGTTTTTATCGTAATTTATTTTTTTCCACAGGGTATACAATAAGTTTAGGAAAAGGCTTTTTGCTTATTCCTTCTATGTTGTATAAAAGTAACTTTATTCAAAGCCAATTCGATGCAAATCTGAGGATATCATTAGCAGAAAGAATTTGGATTGGGGGCGGATATTCTCAAGAAGATAGTTTTAATGGCTTTTTAGGTTTTCGTATTTTTAAAGGCTTAAGAGTGGGGTATTTGTTTAGTAATCATTCGGACGAATTGGGGGCCTTGACTCAGGGTACCCATGAGGCCTTTTTGAGTTATAATTTTAAGGTTTCAATTCCAGAAAAACCAGTTGGCCGAACCCTAACCCCAAGATATTTTTAAATTCCAATAATTAGCAATCTTTGTTTATGAAAATTAATTACTTTTTCAAGACTTTTAGCAATGTTTCTGTATTGTTGTTTTCACTTATATTAGGTGGATGTGCAACAGGTGATGGTGGAGACCTAATCGGGGTTCGTGATTATGGACGCTGGACTGAGAATGTTCCATTCGGCATGGTTCAAATTAAACAAGGTTCATTTTTATTTGGTCAAAACGATCAAGACATTACATTTGGTAATGGTAGCCCACTAAAAAATGTTACAGTTCGTTCATTTTACATGGACGACGCAGAGATTTCTAATAGTGAATACAGACAATTTGTTAATTGGGTTAGAGACTCTATTGCCCATCAAATTCTCGGTCACGTTATTGAGGATAAGTATGGCGTTGAATATATTGATTGGAAAAAGAGAATTGCTTGGGAAAATGCGGCGGTTTTAGAAGAATTAGAAGACCTTTTTGTTCCAGAAAATAGAAGGCTATTTCGTGAAAATGCATGGGATGTGGCAAAATTTCAGTACTCTTATCAAGCGTACAATTTTGATAAGGCGATTATTTCAGGTTCTGTGTATCCCGAACCTGCCTTTAATCCCGCAAATTTTTTAACTAATGTTGCAATAAATATTTACCCTGATACTCTAGTTTGGACAAAAGATATTTCTTATTCATACAATGACCCTCAAACAATGCTTTATTTTAGTCATCCAGCTTATTACCAATATCCTGTGGTCGGTGTTAGTTGGAATCAGGCGCAGGCCTTTTGTAATTGGCGAACAAACTACTTTAGGTCTTTTCGTAAACAGAGAAATCTTTCTTTGCAACAGGCGTTTAGGTTGCCAACTGAGGTTGAATGGGAATATGCGGCCCGTGGCGGACGTATAGGTAGTCCTTATCCTTGGGGAGGCCCTTCTGTTCGTAATAATCGCGGTTGTTTGCTAGCAAATTTTAAGCCAGGACGTGGTAATTATATTGATGATGGCGTCACGTACACTGCAAAGACCTATTCTTTTAATCCTAATGATTTTGGTCTTTATAATATGTCTGGAAACGTTGCTGAATGGACAAAGACAACCTTCCATGAGTCAGCATCATCCTTCGTTTCAGACTTAAATCCAGAATACAATGCATCTCCTGTAGAGAACGACCCTCAGTATCTCCGGCGTAGAGTTATTCGTGGTGGAAGTTGGAAAGATATCGCCTATTTCCTAATGAATGGGTCACGGTCGTATGAATATCAAGATAGTGCACGGTCAACAATAGGCTTTAGATGTGTTATGGATGTCACCGGACGTGATCTTGTTTCAGTTAGTAAATAAAATATTAAATATACCTAAAATTAAACAATGAAAAATCCATCAAATTTTTTAGCAACGCGTAGAGGAAAGGTGCTTCTTAATTATGTATATGGTTGGGGCGCTTCAATCGTAATTATTGGCGCGCTATTCAAAATCACACACTTAGATTATGCAGATTTTCTTTTGACAGTTGGACTAAGTACAGAAGCCCTCATATTTTTTATCTCGGGATTTGAGTCTCCTGCTGAGGAGGTCGATTGGTCTCTAGTATATCCAGAATTATCCGGAGCTAGCGCGATAGTTCAACCGGCCACTTTTGATAATTTTATGCGTCATGCGGAACTTGATGAAAATGTTGTTAAAACGTTGGGTCAAAGTTTTAAATCATTAAACAACCAAGTTAAGCAGTTTGGGGAAATTCATGAAAGCAGTTTTTCTAGTAACGAGTTTAGCGCTAAGTTAAACTTAGCCACTGATTCTATTATGAATGTTACCACAACCATTGATTCAGTTTCTGAAAATATGGAGAATGTTTCTGGTTCTTTGAGTAAAGTCTCCTCATCTATGGATTCGATCTCTGATAAAAGTATTAACATTAATGACGCGTTGTCAGAATTTTCTAGTATATCAGATTTTTCTGATCAACTAAAAAATCAAATGGCTGAAATGATAAAGAACTTAGAAACATCCAATTTGACTTATCAACAAGAGCTTTCTTCTTCTTCCAAAATCCTCTCAGAATTAAATCAAGCAGGACAAGAAGGTGCTAGTTTACGTACCTCCATAAAATCATTAAATGATAATATACAATCTTATAGTAACTTCTATGAGAATGAATTACGGGCAGCATCCAATGTTGCTAAATTACATAGTGAAAATTTTTCTGGTTTGAGCCGTTTTGTTGATTCGATTAAGACTATTCAAGAAGACACCGAAAAATATCATGCCGAAATGTCAAAACTTAGTAGAAATTTATCCGCCCTTAATAATATGTATAGTGGTATGCTAAATGCCATGAATAACAGATATTAGTGAACTTATAAATGCAAAAACATAACCCATGTCGTCTTCTAATTTGTCTCCTCGACAACGAATGATTAACATGATGTATTTGGTGCTAACTGCGATGTTGGCACTAAATGTATCTGCTGAGATTTTAAGAGCATTTTCTTTAATCAATAAGAGTCTAGAAGAAACTAGCCTTTCTGTACTCGTAAAAAACAAAGATTTGTATAAAGCCTTCGAAGACCGATTTCAAAAAGAACCTTTAAAGAGTAAACCCTATTATGACAAAGCTATTTCAGTAAAAAAAAATGCACAAAGTATTTTGAATTTTCTAAAAGAAACTAAAAACTTAATCTTAGATAAAGCCGGTACTCCAGATGGGGTGGTAAATTCGGAAGATTTCAAGACAGATGAAGACTTGAAAAGGTCAATTGACGAAGGAAATATTGATATTAGTTCAATAGTTTTGGTTGATCCAGAGGGTAGAAGCCCCCGAGGGTTGGAGCTTCAAAAACGAATTAATGATTTCAGGAAGATTTTATTGAGCGTTGTTGATAAAAAAGACAGGAAAAGCGTTAAGATATATCTTGACAATGCAGCTGATCCCCCAGGAAACAAGATTAATTGGTTGCAAAAATCCTTTAGCTCGATGCCCGTGGCTGGAGTTGTTACTCTACTTACCAAGCTTGAAAGTGATGTTTTAAATTCTGAAACCGAAGTGGTGTCTTATTTATTGAATCAAATTGATGCGGCTTCTTATAAGTTTGATAAAATTGAATCTAAAGTCTTAGCACGAACAAACTACGTGCTGGCTGGGCAGGATTATGAAGCAGACATTATGCTTGTCGCCTATGACACAAGGCAAGAATTGGATATTCGAATAGATGGCGGGTCAAAAATAGAGGTCGAAAATGGCGTAGGTAAATATAAATCAAGAGCGACTTCGGAAGGAATTAAAAAATGGGGAGGATACATAAGTGTGGTTAGCCCAACATCGGGCGAGATTACCAGATACCCTTTCGCTTCTGAATATATTGTTGCCAAACCGGTTGCAGTAGTATCACCTGACAAAATGAATGTATTGTATGTTGGTGTTGATAATCCAATATCAATTTCGGTGCCTGGTATTACCCCAGAAAATCTAGTCCCGAAAATTTCCGGAAACAGTTCGTTAACGGGAAATTTGGGTAAGTATATTGCGCGAGTTAATGTGCCTGGAGGTACGGTAAACATAGATGTTTTTGCAAAAACCTCGGATAATAAAGGTCAGCAATTGATGGGTACAAGTATTTTTAGGGTACGGACTGTTCCAAACCCAATAGCCTCAGTTGGAGGTTTAATTTCTGGCAATGTTTCATCCTCACAATTTAAGGCACAGGGTGGACTGGTAGCTCTCCTAAAGGACTTTGAATTCGATATGATCTTTCGTGTGATAAGTTATAGGGTCCTTTATTTATCACCTCGTCGTGAAATTGAAATTGTTTCAAATACAGGCGCTGTGTATGCTCCATCAATTCAAAAAATTATTAGAGGAGCAAAACCTAATGATCGCTTTATTTTTGATGATATTAAGGTGGTTGGTGAGGATAACGTGATCAGGAAATTACCCTCTGTAGTTTATTCTTTAAATTAAAATAATGAAACATTTTTTACTTTTAGCTCTGGCTCATATTTTTTTAGTAACAACTTCGTTTTCTCAAAATTCTGAATCGTTGTATCTAAATAGTGGAACTAATTTAAATTCCTTAAGTGAAAATACCCCTATTGTTTTACAAGAAATTCGTGAAAATGATGTTCTCTACAGTTGGACTGTTTATCGAGTAATTGATTTAAGTCAAAAACTAAATATGCCACTTGTACATCCACGAAGTTCATTGATAAGTTTGTTAATTGATGCTGTTAAATCGGGACAAGTAGAGCCTTATTTATTTTCATCTGATGATTTTGAGGCATCTTCTAAGTTGAGCTCCCAAGATGTGATTAAATCATTAGAAAAGTATGATACTATTTCAGTGACTGACCCAGTTACATATTCTATTAAAACTTCAATTATTAAAGTAGATTTTAATCCTGATAATGTTGTTCAATTTCGTTTAAAAGAAAGATGGGTTTTTGATCGTAGAACTGCCTCTATGGTTGTGCGAATTTTGGGTATTGCCCCAGTTCAAAATGTAACCTCAGATGGAAGTGTTATTGATGTTAAGTCTCTTTTTTGGCTATATTTTCCACCAATTCGCCCTTTATTAGCTCGTAATTTTGTTTTTAATTTTCATAATGAATCTGCAAGAATGACATTTGATGATTTTTTCCTACGTCGATCTTTTTCGTCTTATATTTATAAAGAGCCAAATGTTAAAGATTTGCGTGTTCAAGATTATGCACAGGGAGAGGATTTCTTGTTGGAGTCCGAACGTATAAAAAGGAAAATTTTTGATTTTGAACAAAGCTTGTGGGACTATTAAATTTTATTCCTGATACTTTTATTTATATTGAGTGAAAGTGAATGTACTTTTTACCAGAGAGTCTATATATCCATTATCCATTTTGTAGAAAAGCTTGTAATTATTGCGGATTTCACTTTTCGACAAATCTGCGACCTCAAAAGGACTTAATTCTTGCAATAGTAAGGGAAATTAAATTAATACATTCATATTCATTGTTGCGAGGACCGGCTAGGCTTCGTACGCTTTATTTTGGAGGGGGAACTCCTTCAGTGATGGATTATAAGAATTTTCATTTTCTTTTAGAAGAATTAAATAAAATCTACTCTTTTAATGATTTAGAAGAGTTTACTATCGAAGTTAATCCTGAGGATGTAAGTGCCAAATCTCTGGATTTTTGGTCTTCATTAGGGGTTAATCGAATTAGTTTAGGTGTTCAGTCCTTTAATAGTATTTTTTTACGTGAAATGAATCGTAATCATTCTTTGGAGACGACTTTTTACGCTTTGGATGTTTTAAAAAATGATCATAGGTTTAAATTGAGCCTTGACTTAATTTACGGTTTTCCTAATCAAACTTTTGATCAATTTTGTTTGGATTTAAATTTTATTTTTAATTATAAACCTCATCATTTTTCTGCATATCAATTGACGATTGAACCAGGAACCGCGCTAGATTATCAGGTTAAAAATAAAACAGTTACACTTTTAAATGATGATTTAGTCGCAGATATGATGCAGTATTTATATTCAATTTCATCAACGAATGGTTATCATTCTTATGAGCTTTCAAATTTTTCCTTAGATAATAATGTTTCAAAACATAATTCATTTTATTGGACCTCATCTGCTTATTTAGGTTTAGGCCCTTCAGCGCATTCATTTGATGGAAATAATCTTAGATTTAAAAATGTTTCAAATAACTTTAAATATATAGAATGTGTTAATGAAGGTAAGTTGCCAAGAGAATTTGAATGGCTTACACCCAAAGACCGATTTAATGAATTTATCATGTTAGGTCTTAGACAATCGAGTGGAATAGACCTCAATCGACTCAAGTGTGATTTTGATTCAAGTTGGAGTTCTAATTTATTGTTTAAAATGAAACAATTAAATAGTAATTGGTTTGTTCATGACAACTTTGACTTAAATAACCGTTTCATTATATTATCACACAGCGGTAGGACAATGGCGGATTACATTTCGGCTTATCTTTTCATTGATTAAATTTTTATTAAGGCATTATGGCTTCCTTTGATTGGGTTAAAAATTTAGACTTTTCAAAGCCATTGGATATATCCATTCCATTATCTAACGGAGAGAATAATCCTCGTGCTTTTGGTATATCACATCCGGTTTTTAGTGCCTTTCAAGGAATAAACTTTGTTGGGGATGTTAGTAAGGGGGGGGCGTGTAATGTAACCAATATTTTTTTTAGTCCGCATGGAAATGGTACTCATACGGAATGTTTTGGTCATTTAGGTATTGGTTGTGAGAATCAAGATTTTAGAGAGGGATTTGGGGTTCAAGATTGCTTTAAAATACGTGATGCGATAAGCGTTTTTTGGTTTAAGGCATTGTTAATTACTGTACAGCCCTCCACCGTAGAGCAAGGGTCTGTTCAACGGTATATTTGTAAATCGGATATTGAAAACAGCCTTATTGGAAGTATGTCAGGATTTAAGCCCGAAGCTCTTATCGTTCGGACTTTACCGAATAATTTAGATAAGTTATCATGCGATTATACTAATTTAAATCCTCCAGCCTTTGACCCCGAAGCTTTAGAATTTCTTTGTGATCAATCAATTTTGCATTTAATTACTGATTTACCGTCTGTTGATCCTGAAAATGATGGTGGATCTTTAGCTGCTCACAAAAAATTTTGGGGAGAAAATTATGCCGCAAGATATAATGCCACCATAACTGAATTAGCATATGTTCCAAATTGTATTCTTGATGGTTTTTATGGATTAAATTTAATGTTGTGCAATTTAGAGGCTGAAGTCTCGCCTTCTAGGCCTGTATTGTATCCATACTTATAGTTTCTTAATATGCCCCGTATGATTCTTATTGGTTATATTTTGAAGTACATCCGAGATTAGTTTTATTTTTTTAGGTGAGAAAAGATTAAAAGAAAAAGGTTTGCTTACAAAAATTCCCTTAGGTGAGCTTCGAAATAATTTTACAGAATAAGTTAGATGAAATTTATTTTTGTGTATTTCAATTTTATATAAATCTTTTTTTTGAAGAATAAAATTATTGTTTTTCTCTTTTTCAGAATATATAAAAATATCTTCATTATTTATTTCTAAAGCTATAAAAGAAGGTTTTAAGACTATCCAAAGAATACATATCAATATAACTGATGAAATTAAGGTCACATAAAATAAATTTTTATCTCCACTTAGGAAAAGTAATGGGGATGCGCCAAGAGTTAGAATAAATAATAAAAAACCTCGAAAAATAAGAAGGTTTTTAAAGTTATCAATATAGAAAAAATCTTTATTCATTAAGTTGGCGTTATATTTTCTTTGACTATTTTTAAAATAAATTCATCGTCAGACCTTTTATGTATCGGTATCAGGTTTGTTATTTTTTCAAGGATTTTTTGTTGGTCAACACCATTTTGATAGGCATGATAATATCTGATTTTGGCTTCAAAAGTTACTTGGGTATATAACGGTTTCCAAGTTTCTGGATAAATATCTTGTAATATGGATTCTATCTTCTTTTGAAATAAAAAAATTGGATCAGACACTTTATCCCGCATTTCGATGAAATTGTCCAAGGCCAATTGAGCGATGGCATCGCCATCGGGTTTGCGGGTGGTGGCGAAGGTCTCCAGGACATTGGCCCAGGCGTCTTGATCGCTTTCGGGATGCAGGCCAGCTTGATCCACCAATTCCATGAGTATCCTGACATCTTCCAAACCGCAGTTCAATCCCTGCCCGTAGAAGGGCACAATGGCATGAGCCGCATCACCCAGGATGCAAGTGGGGCCGTAATTCCATGGGGAGCAACGCACGGTAACCAACGATGAGGTGGCATTCTTGCGGAAATCATCGAGCAAGGTGGGCATCAACGGTACCGCGTCTTGGAAATCACGTTCAAAAAAACGCAAGACCTCTTGGTCACTGCGCAGGTCTTGCAGGCCTTCGTGCACACCGCGTTCCGGATCTGCCTCGTAGGGCTGAAAGAGGGTGCAGGTGAAACTGCGGTCAGGGTTGGGCAGGGCAATCATCATGTATTGTCCTCGTGGCCAAATATGGAGCCCATCCGGGTCCATGGCGAATTCGCCCGCTGAAGTGGGGGGGATGTGCAGCTCTTTGTATCCGTGGGGTAGATAGGATTGGCTGTAATCAAAGCGATCCGTTTTCTGCAGGGCATAACGCAGGGCAGAATAGGCGCCGTCCGTCCCTAACAATACATGATACGGAACATTTCGTACCTCTCCATGCTGTTCCAACTGTAGGTGTTGAGAAGCAAGCAGGACATCCGTGCAACGCGATTCAAAATGAATTTGAACCCCTTGCGATTCAGCCAAATCCATGAGTTTGTAGTTCAAACCGGCACGGGATACGGAATAAATTGCTTGACCGTTTTTGCCGTAAGCTTGGAACTGAACTCGGCCTTGTCGGTCATGCACCAAACGACCAGGCATGGGGAGGCCCACGGATTGTATCTCGGTCTCGAGACCAGCAGCAGCCAAGGCGAGGAATCCTCGGTTGCTCAAGGCAAGGTTAATGGAGCGACCACCGTATGCTCCCTCTTGTCTGCTGTCTGGCCGGCGCTCATGGATGATGGGCTCAAAGCCGCGCTGCTTCAGGAGTATGGCTGCAAGACAACCTACGGGGCCTGCGCCAAGAAGATGAACGGGGGACATGGGTATTTTGGTCAAAATTAAGGCAGGAGTACCTACCAAGGAATGGAACGCCGCATTCGGTAGGTGATCATCGTTCCGAGACAACCCAATCCACCCTGGATGTTGGTGGGGATCACCACAGGCTCGCCAAAGGGGTTGTCTTCACTCAGCCCTTGCTGGCCTATGGCTTGCAGGTATTGGAACAAGGGCTGATTAATTCGTTGGATCGCCACTTCGAGTTGGGCATTCCCTAGCCCTGTGGTGTCATAGGGTACGTAAAAATTGAAGCGATCTTGCCATTCGTAAACCCCGTTATTCGAGGTGTTCACGGATACCAATTGGTTAGGATATCCGGTCAAATCCGCGTTGTTCCAAAAAAAATCATTTTGCGCCATACCAATAATGCGGTAATTGATCCTGAAATGGGCAGGTTCAGAACCCGAGGTGTTCTCGTTCATTGAGCGCCAGCGGACCTTCACTTGAAGGTTACGGGACCATTCATTTGGTGACGTGACCAAAATCTGTACGCTGGTATCCGCAATTTCGCTTACGGGGATTGATGCAGAGGCGTTGACGGTTCGCCCATCTTTGCTGGAAACGGTCAGGCGGTAGTCATAACCTTTTTGAACAAAGGATTGACCGGCAATTTGGGTAGGGGCCGCATAATACAGATTATTTCCTTCGTTTGGGGATCCTAAGGATTTGATGCTGAAGTTTTTGAGGGTGTCACCTGCCTGTGGGCCTTGTCCTGTCCGTTTCCGAAACAAATGCACCAGAGCGTCCTTCAAGACCGAGTCCTCCGGTTCGGAACTACCGAACAAAGGTGCGGATTGCGCAAGGTGCAGGTACAGGCTATCCTGCTGCGGAAGGCTGTTGGACTCCACAACGAGGTTGCATCCCACGACCAATTTGGAGGGCAGTTCCAAGTCCAGGGTGTCCAAGATTTGAGGTCTACACGAAACCGTCAGTAGGAGGAAACTTAACGGGTGAATGATGAGGCGAAGGTTCAACATTTGCAAAATTTAAAACGCCAGGAAACAGATGGAATCATGTAAGCAAAGAGAGAGTATTGCACCAATCGGCTACGACCGCTCAGCGCGCCCTGCTCCACTTGAATAAACCAAGGATTGGCCCTGCTCAAGAGATTGTAGACCGAGTATTCGGTGACCCTTTCGCCGCAACGGGTTTTGCGGGTAACTTGAACGCTGAGGTCAACACGTTGGTAGCTCCGCAATCGGTAATTGTTCTGGGTGCCGTAATCCGTGGAATTCCAGCCCGGTCCGAACCAAGGATTGATGCTTTCGTAACCGGGAATGCCCACGATGGGGGCGTTGAAGGAACCTTGGGGCAGGGTCACGGCATTGCCGGTACCGTACACAAAAACCGCAGAGCCTTTGATGCCTTTCTTGGTGGTGGAATGCGGTCGTATTTCAAAGAAATTGACCCAACTCAAATCATGCCTGCGGTCGTAACGTGCCGGAAAGGGTAGGCCCCCGTTCAGTTCCGGGAAGCGCATATCGGTTTTGCTTAGGGTATAGCCCAGCCACCCGTTCCAGCGTCCGCTATGCTTCTGGATCAAAAGCTCCAGCCCGTAAGACTCCATGGCCCCGGTAACGACCTGGTCCTGCCATCGTACTTTCAGAACATTTTGTTCATCCACCAGTTCCTCCGGGTCAATGAGCAGAAAACTCGCCCCAGGGCGGTAAGCAATGTTTCCGTTGGAGCGCTTGAAATAGGTTTCCACCGACACGGTCCAAGGACGGCGAGGAAGGTCCAGGGTATAGCCTAAGGCGGCCTGCCTCGAAAACTGGGGCCCTATTTCTTGATTGGCCGGGACCCATAAGTCCGTGGGCAAGCCGGTGCCCGAATTGGACAAGAGATGCAGGTATTGGTTCATTTCGGAGTAGGCGGCCTTGATGGACTGGTTCGAACGAAGCAGGTAACGGGCGGCTATCCGTGGTTCGGGTCGGGCATAGGTTTGGTTGCCCGCCTGGAATGTCGAGAAACGAAGCCCCGGGTGCAGCAACCATCGTTCACTCACCGACCATTCATCTTCCACAAAGAATCCGCTTTCGAGCGAATACTCCCTGGCCACCCTTTCCAGGGTGAATTCCGGGGCAATAGAATTCTTGAACACAAAGGCAGCAGGAATAAAGGTGTGCCGCAGGCTTTGCAATCCTGCCTTGATCTTGTGTTGTGGTGTTGGAAGCCAATCCAGGTCAGCCTTGATGCCGATGTCCTTGATGGTAGAATTGTAGCGCAGGTCAAAGGTCTCGTTATCAAAATCCGAGGATAATCGGATGGCAAAGGTATAATCGCTGAGTATCAGGCTTGTGTTAAGAAAAGCCATGGGGCTGATTTGATGATTCCAGCGCAGGGTGCCGGTTTTGTTACCCCATCCCAGCGATGTGTTGGAACGTTCGCCCAGCCCCGCCGCGATGGTATTCGCATAAAATTTGTCTTGACCTAGGTAGCCGCTTAGGTAGAGCCGGTTCTTATCGTCGAGCTGATAATTGATTTTGGCATTGAGGTCTTGGAAATAATATCCGCCAATGCCCGCTCCATCGGAAGCGGAGAGCAAGAAAGGGGCGGTCAACAAATCAAAATAAGTCCGACGCGCAGAAACGATCATGGAGGCTTTGTTCTTGAGGATGGGGCCTTCGGCCGTCACATTGGCGGAAATGTTTCCGACACTCCCCTCAGCGCACCAATGGTCCATGTTGCCGTCCTTCATGCGGATATCCAAGACACTGGAAAGTCGTCCCCCGTAACGGGCTGGGAATCCTCCTTTGGTGAGGGAAGCGTTCTTGATGGCATTCCCGTTGAATACCGAGAAGAACCCGAATAAATGCGAGGCATTATACACAGTCGCCTCGTCCAACAAAATTAAATTTTGGTCAGGACCACCACCGCGCACGTACAGACCCGCGCTGCCTTCGTTGCCCTTCTGCACCCCGGGCATTAGCTGGAACGTCTTAAGCAAGTCCTTCTCCCCGAAAAGCATAGGGATTTGTTGAATTTGTTGAGGGGTCAGCTCCACTTTGCTCATTTGAATTTCCTGGGCTTGACGTCGAACCCTGTCATCGATGATTTCAATTTCTCGAAGGTCGTTGGCGGCTGCCAAAGCGAAATCCATACTTTGGTTTCGATCCAGGTTGATTTGCACCGTTTGGGTTTGGTACCCCACGTAACTCACCTGCAATCGGTACGTGCCCGATGGGAGGGTGATGGAATAAAATCCGTAGGCGTTAGAACTGGTACCGTTCTGGATCTCAGGCACCCAGAGGCTGGCTCCGGCAAGGGCTTCTTTACCGGCTGCATCGCGCACGTAGCCGCTCAGGGTGTGCCGTGTAATTTGTGCGTTGAGCTCTGTCCAGGACCAAGGGCAGCAGAGGAGCAACAAGACCCCCATCATCGAGTATCGAAGGGCAATCCGCAAAGAAATTGTATCGTTCATGGGTTCAAATTCAATGGAGGGGAGCTTCAATGTGTTCCTTGCTTCCGAATGACCCTAGCGCTTTTTGCACCGCAAGCACATCGGCAAACTGATTGTAAAGGGGAACCGGGGCCATACGAATGGTTCCAGGATTTCGCCAATCTGCCAAAATCCCATGGTGGTGAAGGTGATCAAAGAGATCACGGCCACGATGCTCCAGGAACAAGGACAGTTGGCATCCTCGACGTCGTGGATTGGAAGGGGTCAAGATTCGCCCCTTCAGCTCGGGATGCTTTTCCAAAAAGTCAAGGAGTACAGCCTCCAGCATTTCAGTTAGTGCAAGGGATTTGTTACGAAGGGCCTCCATGCCGGCTCGGTCATGGAGTTCCAAGGCCACCGCATGGGGTGCCATCCCCATGACCTGCGCGTTGCTGAGCTGCCAGGCCTGTGCCCCTGATGCGGGTACAAAATCCCTGGGCATTTCGAAACGTGTGGCTGCTTCATGGCCCCACCAACCCTCCAAACGCCCCAAATCCTGGCGGGCATGATGCTTGCGGTGGACGAAGAGGCCCGCAGGCCCGCCCGGTCCGGAATTAAGGTATTTGTAGGAACACCAACAAGCAAAGTCCACACCCCATGCATGCAATTCAAGGGGGACATTCCCTGCCGCATGGGCCAAGTCCAAACCGACCAAGGCGCCCACCCGGTGAGCCGCCTCCACCACGGAAGGGATATCAAAGAATGAACCCGTGTAGTAATGCACGGCGCCCAGCATCACCACCGATAGCCGTTCCCCCAAGAGGGCTATTTGCTTCAGAACAGGAGCGGTAGGATCCTCATCCCGGTCATCCGGCAGGGCAACTTCCACCAAACATCGTTTGGGATCCAAGCCATGATGCCGGATTTGGCTATCCATGGCGTATTGGTCCGAAGGGAAGGCGCCTGCTTCCATCAAAATAATGTTACGGCCATGATCATTGGACCGATTATCCGGCTGATAGAAGCCCGCCATCAAGAGGTGCAGGTTCACGGTCAAGGTATTCCCCGCCACGACTTCGCACTCTTCGGCGCCGACCAAGCGTGCGAGTGGCCCCGAAAACCGTTGATGGTAATCCATCCAAGGATGCACCCCCTCAAAATGACCTTCCACCGCACGCTGCGCCCATGAATCCGTTTCCACCTTCAAGGCCGCCGGCACCCCCAAGGGCATCAGACCCAAAGAATTCCCACAGAGGTACACGCACGGTTCTCCGTTCTCCCTGTTCGGTTTGGCAAATTCCCTCCCGAAGCGACCAAGGGGGTCGTTCAGGTCGAGTTGGGCGATTTGTTGGGGATCAAGAATATGCATGGCCGTCGATTCAGAATGCTCAAATTTAAGAACATCTAAAAGCCCATATCCATACCGCCGCCACCGCCACCGCTGCGTCGAATTCGTTGGAAAAGAGAGGCCTCGGCATTCCCAAAGCGGTAAGAGACCGTGAGACGGAGGAAACGAACCTCCCGACGGCGAATGAACTCCTGGAACAGGGTTTCGCTTTGGATCGTGTTACCGAAACGTCGGGTATTGAAGACATCCGAAAGCAGCAGGACAGCGGTCCATGATTTGTTCCATGTCAGGCTGCTGGACAAGTCCATACCGTAGGCGGGATAGGTGATCCCTTGGGGTAGTATTCGGGGGGCTTCGTATTCCCCGTTCCATTGAAGGGACCAACGGTTATCGGGCCTGAAGGTAATCTGACTTTTGGCGGTCCATGACCAACCGTCCCTGCTCACGTTGTTCAAGGCAGGACCCGCATTCACTTGGGTGTAGAATGCATTCAAGTTCCCGGTGATGGTCCATTGCTTGGATGGGTTCCAGCGAAGGCTGTGTTCCAGGCCGGCGGCACTTTGATCTTGACCGTTGATATAGCTGTTCACCAGGATATTGCTGTCTTTGGGCAAGCGATAAACGTATTCGGTAATGACTTGGGTGGTGTAGCGACCAAACAGGCTGTTGGTCACGCTCAGCTTCCCCTTGCTGAACTGATGATTCAATTCGGCTAGATGATAAAATTCCGGTGCCAAGGCAGGATTGCCAATCCTGAATCCTTGGGCATCGGCAAAAAGAATAAAAGGCAAAACCTGAAAGAAACCCGGCCTTCCGATTTTGCGGGATGCATTGATTTGCAGCTCATGCGGTCCAAATTTTCGGCTTAGGTACACCCCTGGGAAAATCGCCTTCCCCCAATTCGCTTGGCCGTTGGGATAACGGTAACTGAAGCTGGAATCCCCCAAAGCCGGAAGCCTTACATCAAATTGTGTTTGCTCCAAGCGCAAGCCGGCCTGAATCCCCCATGGTCCCAGCATGAATTGCCTGTTAAGGTACGCCGCATTCACCAAATCATGGATTTCGAATTGGTTGCTGAGCTGTGGATTGATTTCCTGATTCCCACCATCCAAACCAACTTTGACCGTTAGATCGGATGAATTGATGCGCAAATTGCTACGCAGGCCCCATTCCCATTTGCCGTTGGCCAGGGGATAGATGTGGTCGTATTGGGCCGTGATGACCCGGTTCTGCCCGGACCCGTTGTTGTTTTGTTGGCGTTGCAAGGAATCGAAAACAATTCCGGCCCGAATACTATCGGCCATGTTAAGGAATTGGGCATCCGTCCCGTTGCGGGAGGCGTTAAGGTTCAGATCCACGGTCCATTCCTCTCCCGCCCTGGGGGTCGTTTTCCGTAACATCCATTGCAAGGATCCGTATTTCCAAAAATTCGTTTGGCCATTAACCTGCTGCCCAACGAGGAAGGTATCGGAGATAAGGCTAGGTGTTTTCTGGGTCCAGGTGTAGGGTTGTACATCGTTGTTACGGAAACGCCCATCTCCAATGCTGATGGCGGTGGTCAAGGTGGTTCGCTGATTGAGCGTATAATCCCAGCCGATACGGCCCATTTGAAAGCGTCTTCCCAATTGACTTTCGGAGGTTTGGGCAAAGGTCTGCACCGGGGTTCCGTTGCTCAGATTTTGACGCAATGTTTTGTTCTGTAAGGGATTGTAAAAATCACTCCAATTGTAGGAGGCTGACCAAGCGGAGGCTCCTTCTTTGAGGTTCAAATTCATCCCGGTATTGTAACGACGCCCCGTGCCGGCACCTGCGTTCAGCGATCCTAGGTAACCCGGGGTTGTGGACTTCTTCATGATCACATTCAATAAACCGCCGGTGGTTCCTGCATCAAATTTGACGGAGGGGTTGGTGATTACTTCGATACGATCGATTTGTTCCGCTGGAATTTGTTCCAAGGTCAAAACCGAAGGCCGCCCATCTACAAAGATTTGAGGGACGGCGTTGCGAAGCCGCACGGTGCCGTCTGCGTCCGCTGTAACACCGGGTAAGTTTCGCATGACTTCCAGGGCGGATGCGCCTTTGGCGGTCAAGTCCTTGTCCACGGTGTAGATTTTGCGATCGATGGCTAGGACGGTGCTTTGCCTGGTTTCCGTGACTTCCACCGCTTGGAGTTGGGTGGCGTCTTCCTCCAACGTCAAATTCCCCACCTCCAGATTGGTCCCACCCCCAGGGACCTTGATCGGCAGGTCCACAGGCCTGCAGCCTAGAAAGCGTACCTGCAGCAGGTAATTGCCGGGGTTGACTTTCTCCAAACTAAAATAGCCCCCGCCGTTGCTCAAGGAGCCGGAAACCACGCTGGAATCGGTGGTCTTGAGCAAGGCCACGGAGGCAAAGTCCAAGCCTTTGCTTTGGCCCTTGGCCATCACCCTTCCTTGAACTACCGTACCACCGATTTGCGGCCTACCGCCTGGCCAAGGTGGCGTACCCTGCGATTGGGCCATCGAATCGAAGGAGCCCAACAGCGCAATGAACACAAGGCAACGGAAGAAGGGTGAGGACATGGTTTAGGTTTGGGGCTGCAAAGTAATACTCAATTTGGGACTGCTTTGTTTTGGGGGAGCCTCGTTCTCGCCTACCTTTGCGGCCAAAATAATCCTTATGAGTTCCACCGGCAAAATCGCCCAAATTATCGGCCCGGTAATCGATGTGGCCTTCGATAGCGGCAGTCAACTCCCCGAATTGTTCAACGCATTATACGTAGATCGCCCTGGCGGTCAGCGTGTTGTCCTCGAATGCCAACAGCATCTGGGCGAAGACTCGATTCGCACCGTTGCTATGGACGGAACCGAAGGATTGTTAAGAGGCATGGCGGTTGTGGACACCGGCAAGCCCATTCAGATGCCTGTCGGCAATCAAATTAAAGGTCGCCTCTTCAACGTGGTTGGGGATGCCATTGACGGCCTCAAGGCGATTGATGCCAGCAAGGGCGGTTTGCCTATTCACCGAAAAGCTCCTGCATTCGAGGATTTAAGCACCTCGACCGAGGTTCTTTTTACCGGAATTAAGGTAATTGACCTGATTGAGCCTTACGTGAAAGGGGGCAAAATTGGTCTATTTGGGGGTGCCGGGGTAGGGAAGACCGTCCTCATCATGGAATTAATCAACAACATCGCCAAGGGTTACGATGGGATGTCGGTCTTCGCGGGCGTTGGGGAGCGTACCCGTGAGGGCAACGATTTGATGCGTGAAATGATCGAGTCCGGCGTACTTCGGTACGGCGATGCCTTCCGCCATGAAATGGAAGAAGGGAAATGGGCCTTGGACAAGGTGGATTATAACCAATTGGAAGAATCCCGTATCTCCTTGGTCTTTGGCCAAATGAATGAACCACCGGGAGCACGTGCTCGTGTTGCTCTCTCCGGCTTGACCTTGGCCGAACATCTGCGCGATGGCGATGAGAAAGATGCCAGCGGTCGCGATATCCTTTTCTTCATAGACAATATCTTCCGTTTCACCCAGGCCGGTTCCGAGGTTTCGGCCTTGTTGGGACGGATGCCCTCAGCGGTAGGTTACCAGCCCACCTTGGCCACCGAGATGGGTCTGATGCAAGAGCGGATCACCTCCACCAAAAGGGGCTCCATCACTTCGGTTCAAGCCGTGTACGTCCCTGCAGATGACTTGACCGACCCTGCTCCTGCCACCACCTTTGCCCACTTGGATGCCACCACGGTACTCAGCCGTAAAATTGCTGAGCTTGGTATTTATCCTGCGGTGGATCCCTTGGATTCTACATCCCGCATTTTGACCCGGGACATTCTGGGCGATGCACATTACGATTGTGCCATGCGGGTTAAGCAAATTCTTCAGCGTTACAAAGAGCTGCAAGACATCATTGCGATCCTGGGGATGGATGAATTGAGTGAAGAGGACAAATTAGTGGTGGGCCGCGCCCGCCGCGTTCAGCGCTTCCTTTCCCAACCCTTCCATGTTGCCGAACAATTCACCGGAATGCCCGGGGTACTCGTTCCCATTGAAGAAACCATCCGTGGGTTCAACATGATTATCGATGGGGAAGTGGATCAATACCCTGAGGCGGCGTTCAATCTCAAGGGGAGCATCGATGATGTCATTGAGGCCGGTCGCAAAATGTTGGCAGAACAATCCTAAGTCCCATGGCTTTAACCCTTCAGGTGCTCACCCCCGAGAAGACTCTTTACGAGGGACAGGTGGTCTCGGTCCATGTTCCAGGGAACGATGGCCCTTTTGAAGTGCTCAAGGATCACGCCCCTATCGTGGCATCCTTGGCCAATCCAGGGGTTCTTCACTTCAGAACATTGGACGGACAAGATATGAAATTCAACTTGCTCGGTGGGGTGGTCGAAGTTTTGTCCAACAAAATTATTTTGCTGAGCCCCGGTCTCCAGCAGGACTAAGCCTCAATCGCTGGAATCTCCCCAGCTATCTTCATCTTCGGCCTTTTCGTAGGCATATTCGGAACAATCCATGTTGATGCTTATCCCTCCTTCGGGGACGGGAAAGCTTGCTGGTTTAAGGTTAAGTCGGCTATCGGCCATTACCTTCTGCATAAATAACCCGAAAATGGGCAAGGCCGTGTTGGCTCCTCCACCCAGGCTGGTGCTACGGAAATGCACAGCCCTGTCATCTGCTCCAACCCAAGCCCCCGCCACGAGGTTGGGATGAAATCCAATGAACCATCCGTCCGAATTGTTTTGGGTAGTTCCGGTTTTGCCGGCAAAGTCACCTTTAAGTTGGTAGCGATTTCGAAGCCTTGAAGCAGTGCCCTCATCAACAACTTTTTGCAACATTTTTGTCATAACAAATGCGGTTTCCTCGCTGGTTACATCTTTGGTTTCAGGAGTATGTTCAAAAAGGATATTTCCTTTGTGATCAGTTATTTTTTGGATATAAGCAGGCTTAGTCCATACCCCTTGGTTTGCATAGGTTCCGTATGCGCCAACCATTTCATATACACTCATGTCGAAGCTTCCTAGGCACAAGCTAGGATAAGGATCCAAGGGCGAGGTGATACCCATTTTACGGCAAATATCAATAACGGGTTGAGGACCAACCTGCTTCATTAGGTAGGCCACTATATTGTTCACAGAAAGAGCAAGGCCACGAAACATGCTCATAGAGCCACCCACTTTACCATCATAGTTCTGTGGTGTCCAATTTTCAAATTCCTCGAAGGTGACCGGTGAATTTGGAATCGGTTGGCAAGGGTCAAAACCATTATCAACAGCTACAGTGTAAACCAAGGGTTTAAACGACGAACCAACTTGCCTTTTCGCGCTTGGGTTCACATGGTCGTACTGGCTGAAATTGATATCAATGCCACCTACCCATGCCTTAATGAATCCTGTTTGAGGATCCATGGCCATGAAACCGGTATGAAGGAATTTCTTAGCATACCGAATGGAATCCATCGGCGTCATCTTGACATTCTTGAAGCCCTTCCAACTAAACAAGTTGATATCAGTGGGTTCGTTGAAATTCTTGCGGATAGCAGACTCTGACCAGCCCTCGTTCTTTAGTGTATGATAGCGGGCGGATCGTTTCATTCCTTGTTCAATAATTTCTGTGAATTCACCCCAAGGCGCTTTTCCTAACCAATGTTGGTCGAATTCGCGTTGAAGGCTTTTCATTTGAACTCGAACGGCGTCTTCTGCGTGTTCCTGCATTCGAGAGTCTATGGTTGTATAAATTCTAAGCCCGTCTTTATATAAATTGAGGGGCTCACCTTGTTCATTGGTCTTGGTTTTGACCCACTCAGCTAATTCTTGGCGAAGAACTTCTCTAAAATAGGTAGCCAAACCTACTGAATGTCCTTGGGGGTTCAGGTCCAAGCCCAATGGATTTGCCTTGTATTCATCTCCAAGGGCGGGTTCAAGGAAATCATATTTAATCATTTGATTAATAACAGTATTTCGACGGTCCAAGCACCTTTGCTCGTGCCTAACAGGGGAGTAATACGAGGTTCCTTTAAGGAGACCAATCAACAAGGCCGCCTCATGAATATCCAGTTTTTTAACATCTTTCTTGAAGTAAGTCTGAGCCGCTGAACTTATTCCAAATGAATTGTACCCAAAATCGACGGTATTGAGGTACATGGCTAAAATCTCTTGTTTGGTGTATCGTCTTTCCAATTGTACGGCGATAATCCACTCTTTAATTTTTTGAAGGACCCGAGCTGGTTTTGATTTGGCGCGGCCTTCTCCAAAGAGATTTAGGGCAAGTTGTTGGGTTATCGTAGATGCTCCACCATCTCTTCCAACAAAAACAACTGCTCGAATGAGTGCTCGCAGGTCAATTCCAGAATGTTGATAAAAGCGGATGTCCTCAGTCGCGATTAGGGCATTTATAACATGAGGTGAAATTTGATGAAACTTGGTATAGGACCTGTTTTGAAGATAAAACTTGCCGATGGTTTCACCGTCTGAGGAAATTATTTCGCTGGCCAAATTGCTGCGTGGATTTTCAAGATCTTGAAAATCAGGCATGCTGCCCAATCCCCCGTAAATGGTGATCATGAAAAAAAAGGCAATGACCCCTAAAAAACCGGAGTAAATGATCCAAACGCGGTTAATCCAAAGGGGCTTGGCCTCACCTTTAGGGAAAATATTGCCTAGGTAATCGGGTTTTGGACTCAAAAGCGAATTTGTTTTAGTGGGTTTCTGAAAAAAAGTTCAAATAATCTATCAAAGATAAATTTTTATACAGTTTCCCGTAATTTTCTTTGGAGGCATAAAACCAATCGTATTGGTCCTTCTGAAGGTTGCTGAATAAATCTTTGTCCGCCAGTGCCTCTCGCCAAAATCGCTCGGCAGTGGCCAGGTCAGGAAGCTCCCTCAGCAGAATCAGTTGTTCCACTTCTTTGTACAAAGGGTAAGACATCTTGATGCCCAATCGCTTGAAATTTTTCTCCGCGAAACGGGTCAATTTGACGCCAATTTCAATGTTTTTCTTATAAACCGAGGCATCCATGCGCAATATCAAATAATGCGGTTGCAAGGAATCCGGTTTGAATTCGTAGCGATCCTTGACCTTGCCTCTGGGCTCGTTCTTGCTTGGCCCTCCACCGGGGCCTTGGGTCGCAGTAGGTCGCAGGATATTCAACAAATCCCTTGCGGCATAAGCGACTTGACCGGCATCGGGCCGATTTGCCAAAGCCTCCATGCCTTGAATCAGAAGGCTTGTGTCCTTGCGTGCCGCACTTACCGTTTCCAAAAAGCCGAAATAGGGTATCAGGGTATCCGATCCAAAACGCGCTTTGGCCATTTTGCATTGGAAAATTACCGAGTCGTACATTTCCATGGAGTAGAATCGGTAACATTCCCTATAATGGAGATCCGCAGCCTCATGCATGGAATCTGTATTGGCTGTATAGGAGCCGTTTATGAGTTTGGTATAGGACGATTCCGGGTATAGGCTGTCCAAGAGCTGCCGCATTTGTTCTTTCTCCGCGACCTTGCCCGTCAAATCATAACACAAATACGATTGATACAAGGCCTCTGGCTCGCTGACTGCACCCGGAAATCTCTTGAGGTGTTTACTCAGCCAACCCAAGGAGGCAGGATAATCCGAGAAGCGATCCTTGTATCCTTTGGCAAGCGCGACATGGGCCTTGCGAACCAGGTCCAAGGAACGGGTACGCGAAACCTCGTCACGAGGGATTTGTTGTAAAAGGGTTTCCCGCGTTCGGGGTAATTTGGCAAGAGAATCTGCCAAGGCCTGTTCGGCGCTTACCTCTTCGCTTGGACTGGAACCGGCCTGGGCTTCGCCTTCATCATTTTGGCCTTTGGTGCTTCTTCGCCAATGGTCTTTGTTTTCGCGTTTACCCCAAAGCTGCATAAACTGGTTGAGGTCCGCGCCTAGGATTTGGTTGTTATAGAAATGCCAATCCCCACTCGCATTGGCGGTTGGCGCGCTCATCATGGTTCTTTGCATGAGCATGGGATCGATAAACTGGGGGCTTGTGGATGCAGCGTTAGCAGCGGCTTTGATGGAGTCCGCTAGCCTTGCTTTCTCACGGGCAGCCTCTTGCCTCTCCTCGTCCAGAATACGATCAATTCTGGCAATCAAACGATTTTCGTCCATAGCCCCTAATTCGAGCAAAGAGTCCTGTAACTCGATCAATTGCATGTTTTTGACCAATTCGCCCAAGTAATTCTGTTTGTTCTTGATTTCTTTGAAACGAGGGTGGTCCTTGTCGGTGTTCTGCCCCAAACTATCAAAAAACATCTGTGCCTTTGGATAATTTTTGGCATTGAAATAACAATCCGCGAAGGCGAGCCAAGTTTTTTTCCTTTGGGCATTGATTTCGGAAGAATACCCCAACGACTTCCTTAAATTCGACAACATTGATTTGTTGTCTTTTCGATCTTGATCTATTTGCGCCAGTTCGTAATACAAGACATCGCGGTACGCAAAATATTTTTTGGATTTGGCGAGTTTCAGCAGGATTCGTTGCGCCTTCAGATTCCCTTCTCGAATATCGGTGTATGCAGAAGCCATCCGAATTTTGCATTGAAAGCTCATTTCCGGTTCAGGTCTCATTTTTAGGGCGCTACGGAAATGTGCGGGCGCTTTACGGCTTTCGATGTCGAGGTAGATTTGACCAAGAAGGAAGGCTGTTCGGCGTCTCTGGGCTCTTGGTAATCGACACTTCAGGGCAAGTTCCAAGTATTCAGAGGCTTTCTGGAATCGATTTTGCGCCAACTGGGATTCTGCTGCGGCCAAGTACAGCCAACCTTTATGCTCAGGACTGAATTTTTTGGATTCAAGGGCTCGGTCCACAACGGCCTGGGCCCTGCTATGTTGCTTGGTTGAGGTGTAAGAACGCACGAGCCATGCCGAGGCCAAATCTGCCTCGGGACTTCCCTTGAATTTGGTGTTGATGTACTGGAAAGTTTCGATGGCATCAAAGAAATTTCTGCGGAGATAATAGCATTCCCCAATGAGCAGAAAGCTCTCGTCAATCCAACGGCTATGTTCTTTGCGCTGAATGACATTGGAGCATTTCTTGATGGACTCCTCAAAGGAAGAAGCTCCGGAGCTCACCGCTGCGTCCAAGGACACCACAAAAACAGGCAAGTATTGGGCATAATCATCTTTGTGGGCCAACATGATTTCCTCCATGGCTTCACGGTGTTTGAGCTTGGCATAATAGAGCCCGTTAAAGCGGGCGGTGACGTTATGATATTGCCTTTTGACCCAGGATTGGGACTGAACAGCCCCCGGCAGCATGAAGCCCATAAGGATGAGGCCTGCGATCAGGGCCATCTTGGCTCGATCCGTAAAAACCGCCTTAGGACGTGGAGAATTTTGTAAACTCATTGACAAGGTGCGCTACCCATTAACGTCTCCAAAGGTATAAATTGCAACCAAGGCAATGAAACCTTTTCGATTCGTTCGTTGGTTGGTGGATTTCTGGCGCAAAATGCGTCTGGATTATCGCCTTATTGTCCGTTCAGAAGGCGATCTCCATGCCAAAATCAATATTTTGCTTAGGCCTTGGAATTGGTTGGTGCTGATCAGCACCTTTTTGGTGGTGGGTTCGCTATTTTTTGGGGCTATTTTGGTGTATACCCCTCTTGGCTCGTATGTGCCGGGGAACAGCAGGCGCAAATGGCAAAAGCAAGTGGTGCTTCAGGGGCAGAGGATCGATTCTCTGGAGGCCTATATTCTCATGAATCAAAGAAACATGTCGGTTCTGCGTAGAGAAATCTTGGGTGAGGATTCCTTCCAATACCAGGATTTACCTAGGCCGGATGTGGGGTACAGTTACGGCATTGAGCTCCTGGATACCGCCCTCGGCAGGGCTGATTCCTTGCTCCGTTGGGAGGTAGAAAGGGAATTTGCCCTTCAAAAGGCCTCCAAAGTCAGGAGACAAGACACAAAAACACCTCAAAAACCCTAAATTTGCCTTATGAACATGCACTTACCACTCAAATTGGGTCGGCCAACCGGGGTCGAGATGAATGCGCTGACCGAAGGAGCTCGTGTAGAGGGGAATATAAGCTGCAAAGGCGATTTACGGCTTGATGGACAAGCCCATGGGGATGTGACCACGGATGGTCGTCTGGTTGTGGGTGCTCAAGGGGTGATTAAAGGGGTTGCACGCGGCAAGAATGTGCACGTTTATGGGAAAATCGAGGGCAATATCGAAGCCAGCGAATCCATATTGCTTTCGGCAACCGCCAAAGTGATCGGCGATATTTCCGCTCCAAAATTGGTGGTCGAAGAAGGTGCCCAGTTGACAGGCAAATGCACTATGCAAGCCCTTAGAGGGGTCTATGCCGGGGACGCCCATGCCAAAACTGCCTGACGCCCTCGCTCAGTACGGCGGTCTGGCTTTCCAAATGGCCGTTCCCATTGGATTAGGCGCATGGGTTGGCCATGAACTTGATGCTCGAATGGTTTTGGATCGGCCGTGGTTGACCATTGCAGGCCTTTTGTTGGGCTTGATGATGGCCATGATCCTGGTTTGGTCTCGGTTCCGTTCGTAAAGTTTCCGGGTTGAAATGCAAAGGGGTTGGTATGTTTTGGTCATTTGGCTCGCTTTTGCCTTCCTCAACCTGATCATTCGGGGGGGTATGGAGCTGGAGCTTGGGATCAACGCAGCCGCGCTTCCCTCCTTGCGTCAAGGCCTTTGGATATGCATTGGGTTGAATACCCTGAACTTGGCCATTTTTGCTCATCCATGGTCGAATTATAGGGGTTGGCTCTCCAAGGGGGCTCCTTTTTTTTCCTTGGTACATCTTCTTTTGAACCTGTTGGGGATCTTGGTCTTTTATCAAATGGGAGGCCTTCAGCATCGCCATTCAGGCTTGGGTTTTGTGGCCATTGTTTTGGTGCATTTGATTTTTGTAAAATGGGCCTTGCTTTCTATCTTGCGCCCGCAATCGTAGCGGGTCAAATAGCCTTCTTCGAGCGCTCTAAGCCCTTTTTGTGCATTCATTAGCTTCAACTCCCTTTTTGATTCGTTGCTCCATCTACTTGTTCAGCTTGTGGGTTTTGGTGTCATGGCCTCAAGGAGTTGATGCTAACGCCGCCGCTGATTCCGTCGACACCGTTGTCAAATCCGGGCACTCGGAAGAGTCAGCAGAATTTGATGCATCGAAGGTCATTTTGCACCACATTGCGGATGCCCATGATTGGCATCTTTACGACCATCGCGACGAGGCAGGCCATGTTCATCCTGTTTCAATTCCGCTTCCTGTGATTTTGTGGTGTGGAGGGCAATGGCATTTCATGATGTCCTCGGCCTTTGAACACGGGCACGCCCAACCCCAATCGGGGGCCCTGACTTTTAGGTTGGATGAACACGGTCACATTCAAGAAGCATCGGGCTTGCCCGTTATGGATTTATCCATCACCAAGAATGTGGCCTCGATGCTCTTGAGCATTGTACTTCTTTTGATCATCTTTATCTCCGCGGCGCGGTCGTATGCTCGTTCTAACAACCGAATGCCGTCGGGCCTTGCCCGATTCTTGGAACCAATCATCCTGTTCATCCGCGATGATATTGCAAGACCGAATATTGGAGAAAAGCGTTATGCCCAATACATGCCCTATTTGTTGACGGCTTTTTTCTTCATTTGGATCAACAATCTTTTGGGACTTCTTCCCACCGGGGCCAATCTAACAGGGAATATTGCGGTCTCCTTGGTATTGGCTGTCTTCACTCTCTTGATTACCAATTTCAGTGGTAACAAGCATTATTGGTCTCATATTTTCCTACCTCATGTTCCCAAATGGTTGTATCCCATCATGATTCCCGTGGAGGTGGTTGGAATTTTCTCCAAGCCAATTGCATTGACTATTCGTCTTTTTGCAAACATCACTGCGGGGCATATCATTATCCTGAGTCTGATTTCTTTGATTTTCATTTTTAAAACCTTGGCCATGGCGCCGGTTTCCATCGCTTTTGTGCTGTTTATGGAATGTTTAGAAATCTTGGTCGCTGCGCTTCAGGCTTATGTTTTCACTCTACTTTCTGCTTTGTTCATTGGTCTAGCTACGGCAGAACCGGAACATGGCGTCCATGATGCACATTAATTTATTCTTATTATTTTAAAACCATACCAAACAAATCTCAACCCCCTAAATTTTAATTTATGACAACGATTACAGGAATTGCCGCTATCGGAGCAGGTCTTGCCGCCATGGGCGCAGGCATTGGTATCGGCCGTATCGGTGGATCGGCTACCGAGGCTATTGCTCGTCAGCCTGAAGCAACCCCCAAAATCCAAACAGCCATGATCATCGCTGCTGCCCTAATCGAGGGTGTTGCCTTATTTGCGGTGGTTGTTGCCTTGTTGGTAGCCTAAGGAGGTCGCCATGGATTTGGTAACCCCCCAACTGGGTCTGCTGGTCTGGCCGGCACTTTCGTTTCTGCTCCTTTTGGTCGTTCTGCGCAAGTTTGCGTGGAAGCCCATTTTGGAATCGGTGAACGAGAGGGACGCTCAAATCAGACAGGCCCTGGATGCCGCCAACGAAGCCAAAATGGCGATGGTGCGCCTTCAAGCGGATAACGATAAACTCATGGCCGAAGCCCGTGCCGAAAGAGATTTGATGCTTGCCGAAGCCAAGAAAACCCGTGATCATATCGTCTCGGAGGCCAAGGCCAAAGCGGAAGTAGAGGGCAAAAGGCTTTTGGATTTGGCCCGTCAAGACATTGCCAACGATCGCAAAGCCGCCATGACCGAAGTTCGAAACCTGGTGGCTAACCTCTCTGTAGATGTGGCCGAAAAGCTGCTCCGCAAGGAACTCGAAAAGTCAGATGCACAACAGACGTACTTGCGCCAACAATTGGACCAGCTCCAAATCCCAGTCCGCTAAGCACTCGGCCCACTAAGCTATTTAATTTGTAAAACCCCTAATAAGAAGCAAAGCGCTGAACGTCGAATGAACAATTCCAGAATTGCTACCCGTTACGCCGTTTCATTGTTACGGCTTGCCACCGAGAGGGGGCTGGAGCAGCGCATCTTCCAGGATATGGTGAGCTTGTCATCCGCTGTTACCGGTAGCAAGGATTTGGAGCGTTTATTTCGCTCTCCATTGATCAAGCCTGATCTCAAAATTCAAATCGTCAACAAAATCTTTGCCTCCACCTTTGACGGCTTAACCTTAGGTTTCTTGAATTTAGCCATTCGCAAGCACAGAGAATCCGAAATGGGTGGAATGGCCAAAGCCTACGTGCGTTTGTTTGAGAACCAAAAAGGCGTTGTTCGTATAGAAATTCAAACGGCTTCCCCCTTGGACGAAAATAATCGATCCCAACTTGAGAGCAACCTATCAAAAGCCTTTGGGCAAGGAGCCGCTTTTGAATACCAACATAACCCTGAATTGTTGGGGGGATATGTGCTCCAAAGCGGTGACCTCCGCGTTGATGCCTCTTTAGCCAGCGAATTGCAGCAAATTCGTCGTCAATTTTCCGATAATCTTTATCTATCCAAAATTTAGTTTATGTCACAATTGCAACCGGACGAAATCTCCGCGATCCTCAGGGAACAACTCTCCGGACACCAATCGCAAAGCCAGCTTGAGGAAATCGGTACCGTACTTCAAGTCGGGGATGGTATTGCTCGCCTTTACGGCTTGACTCGCGTTCAGGCAGGGGAACTCATTGAATTTTCTAACGGCACCCGAGCCGTCGTCCTCAACCTCGAAGAGGACAATGTTGGAGCGGTCCTCTTGGGCGGTTCCGAAGGCATCAAGGAAGGCGATACCGCCAAGCGTACCGGCCTTATCGCTTCCATCAAGGTGGGCCACGGAATGTTGGGTCGGGTGGTCAACACCTTGGGTCAGCCGATTGACGGCAAAGGTCCCCTTCAAGGTGAGACCTTTGAAATGCCGATTGAGCGCAAAGCCCCTGGGGTAATCTTCCGTCAACCGGTCCATGAACCCCTCCAAACAGGAATCAAAGCGATTGACTCCATGATCCCGGTGGGTCGTGGTCAGCGTGAGTTGATTATCGGGGACCGTCAAACTGGTAAAACAGCCATCGCGATCGATACCATCATCAACCAAAAAGAATTTTACGAGGCCGGTAAGCCGGTTTATTGCATTTACGTTGCGGTTGGTCAAAAGGCCTCTACGGTTGCCAATATCGTCAAAACGTTGGAGGATAAAGGAGCCATGCCTTATACCATCGTGGTGGCGGCCTTTGCCTCGGATCCTGCTCCTCTTCAGTTCTACGCGCCGATGGCCGGTGCTGCGATAGGGGAATACTTCAGGGACTTGGGAAATCCTGCCTTGATTGTGTACGATGACCTCTCCAAACAAGCGGTAGCCTATCGGGAAGTTTCGTTGTTGCTCCGTCGTCCTCCAGGACGCGAGGCCTACCCCGGGGACGTTTTTTACCTCCACTCCCGTCTTTTGGAAAGAGCTTGTAAGTTGAACTACAACGACGAGATCATCGCCCAAATGAACGACCTGCCCGAATCGCTCAAAGGCAAGGTCAAAGGTGGGGGCTCCTTAACCGCCCTACCCATTATTGAAACGCAGGCTGGTGATGTGTCGGCCTATATTCCGACTAATGTTATTTCGATCACGGATGGGCAAATTTTCTTGGAGTCTAACCTCTTTAACTCCGGTGTACGTCCCGCCATTAACGTGGGTATTTCGGTGTCCAGGGTAGGGGGTAATGCCCAAATCAAATCCATGAAAAAGGTTGCCGGTACCCTTAAGCTGGATCAGGCCCAGTACCGTGAATTGGAGGCCTTCTCCAAATTTGGTTCAGACCTGGATGCCGCAACCAAAGCAGTTTTGGATAAGGGGGCTCGAAACGTCGAAATTCTGAAACAGCCGCAGTATTCACCGTTTAGGGTCGAAGACCAGATTGCGATTATTTATTTGGGTACCAAAGGTCTTTTGATGGAAGTACCCATGGCCAAGGTTCGTGAATTTGAAGCGGATTTTCTGGCGACATTGCGTGCGAACCACCCCAACGTATTGGAGGCCCTCAAGGCCGGCAAATTTGAAGATAGCCTAACCGACGTGTTATCATCGACGGCCAATCAATTGGTTGCCCGCTACAAAGCCTAATCCCGGTAAGTCCTCCCCAGCATGGCCAATCTCAAAGAAGTCAGGGTACGCATCGGCTCGGTTATCTCTACCCAGCAGATAACCAAAGCCATGAAAATGGTTTCGGCCTCCAAATTGAGGAGAGCGCAAGGAGCTATTCAGCAAATTCGCCCCTACGCGGAGGGACTTCAGAACATCGTGGGTCGCTTGGTGGCCGGGTTGGAGGGTTCAGATACCGAAATGCTTTTGACCCAAGTCCGGGATGTCAAGCGGGTTGGGGTCGTTTTGTTGACCTCCGACAAAGGATTATGCGGGGGTTTTAACAGCAACTTGATCAAAACAGCCCGCCGCTTTATCCAAGATTTGCCTTCCAATCAACAAGCCACCCTGATTCCGGTTGGTCGCAAAGGGGCTGACTTTTTTAAACGGTCGGATTTGCCCAAGGATTTGCGCTTTAAGGATCTCATGCTCAAAATCCGCTACCAAGCCACCGCCGAGATGGCCGAAGAAATCAGCAAAGCTTTTGTGGCCGGGGAATACGATAAAGTAGTGGTGATTTACAGTGAATTCAAGAACCCGGTGGTTCAGTATTTTAAGGTAATGCCTTGGCTTCCCCTTCAGGCGGAGTCGGATACATCAACCGCTTCAGTTTCGGCGAGCCAAGAGGCTCAGGCGGATTATTTGTACGAGCCGGGTCGGGAAGCAATTGTGCGGGATTTGTTACCATTTTCGCTGGCCATCGAGCTTCATAAAGCGATGTTGGACACCCAGGCCTCGGAGCATGGCGCCCGCATGACGGCCATGGACAAGGCCACCGAAAATGCAGGAGATTTGTTACGGGAACTTCGCTTGCAGTACAATCGCGCTCGTCAGGCCGCGATCACGACCGAAATCACGGAAATTGTCGGCGGGGCTGCGGCCCTTGCGGGTTAATTTATTTTCATGATCTGTTTGCGACTCCTCCAGGGGTTGGCGGTTTCTCTTAGTTATGCTTGACTTGATCTTTGGCCTGGATGAGGTTGATGAGGTGGCCGTTCAGGTGCTTGATTGGGTGAAGCATCAACAGGGTCAGCCAAGGATTCCAAGGTCAGGCCCCTTCGCCATTTCATTGAACGGCCCCATGGGTAGCGGCAAAACAACCTTGATTCGCGCAATGGGGAAATACTTAGGCTGTAACCCGCTGCCCACCTCCCCTACGTTCAGCCTGATTCAAACCTACATGACGGCCAATGGTGGACAAGTGGTTCATGCAGATTTGTTTCGATTGCGGAATACCAAAGAATGGCTTGCCTTGGATCTTGAAATTCTGGTGGCCGGGGCAGAATGGCTGTGGGTAGAGTGGCCTGAGAAAGCCATGGATTTTATGCCGGAAGGCATGGCTCATTTTGAGCTGGAGACCTGTACAGGAAGCGCACCATCGGCAACCTTAACGCAACAGCGTCGTTTACGTTTTAAGGGTTGGGCGTCGTAATCTGATTTGAGTTAAGCGATTTTTTGCTTATATTCGTTAATTCCCAATATTGAACTCCATGGTCCAAGCCGCCCCATTGGTTGCCCGAATTAAAGTTGATCGCAAACAGGTTGGTTTGAAAATTGGAATACCCTGCGAGCGGGGTTTTCAAGAAAATCGAGTCGCGATAACGCCTCAAGGGGTTGCTTTGTTGGTGCATAACGGCCATGAGGTGGTCGTGGAAAGGGATGCGGGAATCCACAGCTTTTTCACGGATCAGGATTATGCCGAAGCGGGAGCCTTGCTTGTTGATGGACCTACCGAAGTGTATCAGTGTCCATTGGTGGTGAAGGTTGGGCCGGTACCGGCAGAAGAATTGCATTATTTGCGTCAGGGTCAAATGGTTTTTTCCGCATTGCATTTGCCCAGCATGAAATCCGGGGATCTCAAAGAAATTATTGGCCGTAGAATTACCGGTGTTGCCTACGAATACCTCACGGATCGCAGTGGTTTCCAGCCGGTGGTCCGATCCATGAGCGAAATCGCAGGCACGATGGCCATTCTCATTGCGTCGGAATACATGAGTAATCAATTTCAGGGTCGAGGTCGATTGCTTGGCTCCGTGACCGGGGTTCCTCCGACCAGGGTGGTCATCTTGGGAGCAGGTACCGTGGCAGAGCATGCGGCCAAAGCGGCCTTGGGTTTGGGCAGTGAAGTGGCCTTGTTCGATAATTCCATTCGTAGGCTTAGGCGACTGCAATTGCTTTTGGGTAGGCCGGTCTACACGTCGGTAATTCACCCTTCGGTTCTTGTAAGTCAACTTTCGACGGCTGATGTGGTGGTCGGAGCCATGGGTGCACGAAGTGGCCGAACCCCCATGGTGGTAACCGAAGCCATGGTCATGGGCATGAAGGCCGGTGCGGTCATTGTGGATGTGAGCATTGATCAAGGTGGCTGTTTTGAGACTTCAAGGCTAACCAACCATACCCAACCGGTCTTTGAACACCACGGTGTGGTGCATTACGGGGTTCCCAATATCCCCTCACGGGTTTCGCAAACGGCTTCCGAATCCCTTAGCAATATTTTGACCCCCATTTTGTTGGAAGCGGGTCAGCGGGGTGGGGCCGAGGCCTTGCTTTGGCTGGAACAGGGCTTAAGGGCTGGGGTGTATTGCCATCAAGGCCACCTTACCCAAAGGCATTTGGGTGAGACCTACCATTTGCCTTGGACCCATTTGGAGACCTTGATGGGTTCTGGCATGTAATCCTGACCCAGAAAAAAGCCTGTTTTGCGGGGCTTTTGACAAAATTCTCATTCTGTTTAACTTTTTTTAAAAAAAGTTCCACAAAAATTTGGAAATACCAAAATCATGCCTACTTTTGTTTAACAATTCACCCTAAATGGTTAAACAAATGGAAAATTCTTTCACCGATCAAGTTGCCGCCCACGCACTCGCGCTCAAAGGTTATGCCTTGTTTTTGACCCAAAACAGGGACGATGCCCACGATTTGTTGCAAGAAACCTATCTCAAAGCCTTCTCCAACCGCGAAC
>Ga0194116_10001186_pt1 | contig 38866 bp, 31 predicted proteins | sample TA2MahsurfametaG_4_FD_148617 | JGI IMG/M metagenome (GOLD analysis project Ga0194116, IMG submission 148617) | Freshwater microbial communities from Lake Tanganyika, Tanzania - TA2015008 Mahale S9 surface | ecosystem: Environmental > Aquatic > Freshwater > Lake | place: Tanzania: Lake... | reverse complement strand
AAATTCTAATTGGAAAGAATACTTGTCCATGTATGTAGATAAAAATAAGGACAAATTAAATGAGAAAAAAAGAATAGACAGGAGACTAAAAAACGATATGTTTGATGTTATTAAAAAATGTATAGATAATAAATCTATACATTTTACAAATGAAGAAGATTTGATTAGTGTTATTAATTTGTTGAATTTTAAAAATTCAAAATCTCAAAATGATGAAAAATAATTTTTGTGATTTTGTTTATATGGTGATACTGTTTTGCCTGAAATACAACCGTTTAGGATAAATGATGTTTCTACTATAATTGCATACGGATACATGAATGATAGTTCCCCTGTTAAATTATATAGTAACTGTGTAAATTTAAGTACATATAATTTTGAAGGGTTGGGTTTAAACAATAACACAAAAAACAAAATTGATACAAATGGTTTTATACAATTTGATTTAGCAGATATTATACGTTTAAAATCCTTAAAATGTGAAGAACCAAAGATTACATTGACAATTCAAGCAAATTCCTGTTTTGAAATTTTAGGTTCTTCTATATTATCATCTCCTGGAATCCAATTATACACATGTTCTAATAATGGTTCAACTCAAATTGAACTTACAATTGTTATACCTTCTTATAGCGATGAATTCCCTCAATTATCATTATACGGTATGGTCCCATATAGATATATTTCAGTAAGAGCATTAAACGGTTTAGTTATTGTATCTAAAATATCATTTTCTTATTTAAAATGCAGTTCAGACGAAGATTAAATTAATAGTATATACTATTAATTAAACCACTTTTTTAAAGTTATTTAAAGAAAGAATTTTATATACTTTATATAAACATACGAACGTTTTTTATGTATATACGATAGAAACATCTTTTGAAAAAATGTCTAATGAACTTAGAACAATTTCTAAAATCATAATGAATAGTAAAAATTACTATTTTGTTGAAGATGTTAAAAATATATGTTCTGCCTTTTTTTATGGTTGTGATAAAAGCAGTAGACTAATAGTTGATAAAAGAAATATTGCAAATGATAATTACATTTATGCTACATATGATCCTAAGACATTAAAGTGGAAACAATCAGATACTTCTGTTAAATCTGCTAAATTGCTTCTTGATTGTGATTGGGTTGAGAAAAATGTTCCTGGATGGAAAAGTGATAATGGTATTAAAACAAATGAAGTAAAATTAGATTTAGATATTGTTCCTCCGTTGTTATTATTGAAAGATGAAGAAAAAATTTAAAGATGAAAATGGAAATATAATAGAAATAGAAACAAGAGGAAAGAAAACTTTTGATGGGATCTTTTTCTCTGGAAAAGATGTTGAAAAAATGTTAGAATTGACTGATGTATCAAGATTATTATTAAATGAAAATAGTAGTTATGAAAAGGATACACATTATAAAAAATTTATTCGTAAAACACTATTACCAGGGGAGTCAATTGTTAATGAAATTGGTAATCCTACTAAAATATATCTAACATATTTTGGATTAGTTAAAATGTTAATTACAACTAAAAATAAAATAGCTGAAAAATTTCAAAAATGGGCATTAAATACTTTATTCACTATACAAATGGGAAATGAAATTGAAAAAGAAGAACTTGGAACAACTATACTCAACATTAATTTAGAAACTTATAGAAATGTTTTCAAATCTCACAGTTCTAAAATGCCTTGTGTTTATCTTTTAGAAATTGGAAAAGTGAAAGAATTAAAGGATACTTTTAATGTCAACGACGACGATAAAGTTTTAAAGTCAAATTCTGTTATTTATAAATTTGGATTTACAGATGATATTGATAGAAGATTAAATGAACATTTTAGTGATTATGGAAAATTAAAAAACGTTAAAAATATTCAACTTACAAAATTCACAATGGTAGAAGAAAGATATAAAGTAGATGCTGAAAGAGATTTAAGAAAATTCTTTGAAGATTTTAATAAAAAATTTATTGTTAAAATAAACAAAGAACTTAATATTAAGGGTAGAAATGAACTTGTAATTCTAAACAAAGATGAATTGGAATCTGTATTTAAATTTTATAGATTTATTGGTATAGATTATGCTGGTTCTTCCTTAGATTTACAAAACAAATTAGAAAAACTAAAAGACGAATATGAAAAAGACATGCTGAGAAAAGAGATGAAAATACAAGAATTAGAATTTAAATTAGAACATACAATTAAATACAAAGAATTAGAATTAAAATGTAAAGATATGGAAATTGAATTATTAAGAAACAAATCACAATAATTTTCTACATAGATTTTATTTTATTTATAATATCTGTCGTTGACGTTCCTTTGTAATATTCAATTTCCTTAAATTTATTATTTTTAATTAATTCTCTAAAAAATTCTCTTTGTTTTTCCTTATCTTTTTCATCAAAAAAACCATGAACTATCAAATCTATTTTATATCTTTCCACAAAACTCATATTAATTTTAAGTGGGCACGGACACAAAACATAATCAACTATTTTAAGTGATTCTATTATTTTCAATCTATCTCCTTGTTCTATTATTGGAAGTCTCTTGTAATTCTCTGCATCTTTATCTCCAACTATTCCTACAATTAATATAGTATTATCCGGGTCATTGTATACATTCTTTGCCTTGATTAAACTTTCCAAATGACCCCTATGAAATAAGTCAAATATTCCATCTATATATACTGTTTTTTTCATTTTGTTATATATTTTATAATTTTAAAATTATAAAATAGTTTTTAAGATTTTATATTTTGTTGTGTAATTTTTTATTGTGTAATTTTTTATTCTGTAATTTTTACAGTTACAAAATAATTATTATAGATTTTATTATTCTGTAATTTTTTATTCTGTAATTTTTACAATTACAAAATAATTATTATAGATTTTATTATTCTGTAATTTTTTATTCTGTAATTTTTTATTCTGTAATTTTTACAATTACAAAATAATTATTATAGATTTTATTATTCTGTAATTTTTTATTCTGTAAAAATTACAATTACGGAGGCCTAAAAGGCCGTCCAAAATAATTTTATGACGTCTAAATTAATTAGTCAATAGATAAAGGTGTTTTTGACTTGATATATGTCTTTTTCGCTACTTGAACTACAAATGGGTCACCAAATTCAAGTTTTTCTAAAAAATAACATAGTTTTTCATAAGGATCAACATCAGGGCGTTCTCTATACTTATCTATTAAATTGTATAATAATTCATTTCTAACTATTTTTACATCAACACCATTCCTTAATTTTTCTCTAAGTTTTTCTAATTCTGGGTCTGATATTAATTCTCCACTTGTTTCATCTTTGTATGAAAAATTTTTCCTATTTATATCAGTGCATATTACTTTATCTTTTCCATTTTCATCTTTTAAAATATTGTCTATAATTTTATTGTTAAACACATCTTCATCGCAAAGCATAGAATTTACAGTAATAATCTTTGACAAATTATGTTTTAGATCTTTAAAATTAATAGGTTCAGAAGAAATATAATTTAAGTGATTATTATTATAAGTGTTTTTGTTGTTATTGTTATTATTTACAATTTTAACTGATTTTACGGCACATTTTTCTACTATTTTTCTGTATTCTTCTGATTTTTCTTTTAAATTTATAATTAATATATCTTTTTCATTATTTGTTTTTTTTAACATTTCTATCTCATTTTCGAGTTTTTTTATATTATTATTCAAATTTATAATATTAGTGTTATATTCTAATTCTCTCTTAATTTTTTGACAACTTTCTGTTAATTTATGTTTATTTAATATATATTTACTCGATATTTTGGCATTACAAATTTCACAAATAACACTCATTTTTAATGTATACAAAATTTTAAATCAGTATATATATGTTTAACCAAGTTTGGAAAATGTTTTATTAAAAAATAACCTATAATAAAAGTGAATATATAAATTTAACCAAAGTTGGTTAAATTTATATCATTTTTAGTCAAATTTAACCAATTTTGGTTGAAAAAATATTAAAAGTCAACCTATAAATGACCTAAATTAACGATACTTTATAACCTGTTTTTTTATGGTTTGATATCAGTTTATAATTTAATTTTAATTTTAAAATATGGTTTAATAGAAATATTTGTGAGAGAGTTGATATAAATATTTTACAAAAACATAAAACTAAAAATATAAAATAACTATATATAAATTATATTATAAATAAAGTAATTATTTTTTGTTATCTTAGAATAATTTAAGACATTAATTTTATTATTTTGTAATTTTTTATTTTGTAATTTTTACATTACAAAATAATTATTATAGATTTTATTATTTTGTAAAAATTACAAAATAAAAAATACTGAAATATAATTTATTCTAAAATAATTTTTTATATTCTTCAATTAATTTTATGAAATCTTCTCCATCTTCTTCTGATTTAAACCATTCATGATTTGGTTCTACTCTACAGTTATCTAATCTCGTATGTATCATCTTTTCTAAAACATCCATAATTTTCTCATTTTTACAACTTGTATTATAAATTACTTCATGTTTGTCTGTTGTATTCATTGTTGAAAGTCTATTTTTTAAATCTTTTGCTTTACCAATTTTATAATGTCCTTGTGCTTCTTTATATTCTGTAGTTACGATATATATTACATTTTTATTTTCGTCAAAAGTTTCTCTTTTTTGTCTTTGTAAAACTTTACTTTCTAATAGTTTAATTCTAGATTTGTATTTTTTTATATCTTTATTCATAATATCAAGTTCTTGAGTAGTTTTACTATTTCTAATATCTACTTTTCCAGTTAACATAATTTCATAAACCCATCTACTAACCATTACATCAAATTCTGGAGATATCCATTGTGCAATATTTATTGCGATTTGAGGATGTGCCCAAGTTTGGGAATTTTCATGTTTTGAACCAGACCCTACTTTAATTAGTTCAGAAACGGGAATTCCCGTTTCTGAACTTAATACATCTAAAAATCGTTTAGTTTTATCTAATCTATTCCAGTCATTGAATTTTTTTCCTCCAGCTTTACACAAATTTGTAATATTGATATATCCATCTTCTTCTCTATATTCAAGTTGATAATTATCTTTTAACTTTAGAGACTGAATTTCTTTTTTAACTACTTCTTCAGGTTTATCTTGAAATTTTACTTTATTAAGTTGTTGTTTATCCAAAACAATTTCGAATTGAAATGTATCAGTATTTTTTTCCTTTTCATATATATTTTTGTCAATATTTTTTCCAGAAACAGCTGGCTGCTTTCTCTACTATATTTCTATATTCTTCTGATTTTTCTTTTAGAAGATTATTTTCTGATTGTAAAATATTGTTTTTTTCTTTTAAATATTTATTTTCATCTTTTATAATTTCATTTTCTTTCTGTAATTTTAATTTTTCTTGTTCCAGTATTTGTATTTTAGAATTATATTCTTTTTCTTTTTTCTGTATAGTATCGTATACTTTTTTACATGTTTCTGAACGTTTGTGTCTAGGTAAATCTTTATCTCTTTTTATTGTTGTATTACATATATTACATGTTACTTCTGACATTTTATATAAAAATTAACCTTTAAACGTCTTGACGCAATTTATTCGTCTCAAAGCGTCTAATGGACGCTATTTTAGCGGAGTTTTATAAAAAAAAAGTGTTTATACTTTAAGATATCGTATAAATTGTAAAGTTTTTTATCAACTTATATTCACTTTAAAAAATCATTTTTAATAATTTTTATTTTTATAAAAAAAAATGTGTGTGTGTTGATAAAAATATATACAATAATTACGGAGGCTTTTAGGCCGTCCAAAATAATATATTTCAACAGCTTCCTTTTTTACAACTATATTTGCAAATATAACTTTTTGACAAATAAAAATACAGAATAAACAATACAATAAAGAAAATCAAGACCGATTTTATCTTATTACAATAAATCCAATTAAAAAAATCAGTATCAAGTGAATTCCAAGATTGTCCTTTTAGTCTTTTTAAATATATGGAACTACATTTACTTTCATTTTCTAAATCGCATATATCACAAGGGTGTATTTTTGCTGGATTTATTAAACCAATTATATTATTTGTGCTTTTAAAAGTTTTAGTTAATTGTAAAGGTCCAGTTGTATTATAAACTTCAAAATGTTTTGTGAAATAGAATTTATTTTTTTTTACAGAATACATTATGTTTCTAAGATATTCTAACCAAAAACTACATTTAGGTTTAGAAGCCATGAATGAATTGAACAAGTACAATCCATTTGTATTTAGCGTTAGATACACCTGATTGTCATTTTTATTTTTGTCATTATTGTAAAAAATATTATCTATATTTCTTAAAGGTAAATAATCCATATCTATATACAATCCACCATATTCAAAAAGATAACAACATCTGACAGCATCGGCTCTTTGAATATTGTATTTTAATTTTTTATAAACATCGTAAAACCAAGGGAAGTTATCTTTTACAAGTTTTTCGTTGTCTTTATCATTCCAGAAAATAATTTTCCAAGTAGGATTTGTCTTTTCCCAACTTGATAAAACATTTTTCCATTCAGGTAATATTTCTTCTCTTGATTTATATGATAAATGAATTATTTTAGGAATAGGGAGACTATTAGTGAAGACCAAGTCCGTCGTCGGGAGACTGTTAGTTGTTATTGGTAAATTAGAAGTTTCTTGTAAATTGCTGATAGACATTGTGAATTTTATTTTATTGTAAATATTGTTGTAAAAAATTGATATTTGGTTTAAAAATGTTTTTATAATAACAATATATTATAAAAAAATGGAAACTCAAAATATTACAATCGAAAAGAACTTAGAAGAAATATATACTACTCCAAGAAATAAACCAACTACTGGAGCTCTCTATGTCCATAACCAAAAACTTAAATACAGAGAATACAAAAATAATTTAATAAAAAACTATAATATAAATTCAAATAACATTTCAAAAAGGATATTATTTTAACTTTTTTCAACGGAATATGCGTCCATTTTAAATAAACCATACATTACATTCTTTTAAGAACTTGATTTTATTATCAAGTCCAGAAATGCAGTTTGCATGGAATATTTTAGCTTTATCGATATATTTTTTAGCATTAGAACCAGGAGGATAAGTTTTCTGACAAATATAATTAATTTTTGTTTCTATGTTTAAACGAGGCATTATATTTAATTTTATTTCTAAATAATCTTCATCGCTGTTGAATTCATTATTATTTAAAATGAATTCAACATCATGTTTTCTTAGGAAAAATAAATATGCATTGTTAAAACTATTTGGTCTAGCTATCATTATATTACTATTCAAATGCAAGTTTGTCCCAGATGTTATAAAATCATATTCTTCTGTTAAGTATGACAATAAATCATCAATACAGTTTTCCTTAAAAGACATATCAGGATCTAAATATACAGGACAATAACCAAGTTTTAAAATATGAGACATTAATACAATTTTCACAAATGTAAGACGGATATAGTATTCTCTTTTACAGTTATAATTTTCTAAAATAGTTAATACATTTAAATCTGGTATGTCAACATATTCAAAAAATTCAAATCCACATTCTTTTGCTTTTTTATAACCATCTTTATCACTACAGAATACAATAACTTTATTGTATTCTGTTTTTTCGTTTAATTCAATCGATTTAAGTAAATTTTTGATTAAAGTGTCAATATACCAACTGTTTCCATTTGTAAATAAAACAATATCTTTACCGTCTTTTGTTTTAATTTTTGCTTTTTCAATTATAGAGTTAATATCATCTTTATTGTTAATCTGTATCTTATCGTCATTGTTATTTTCAGACATTTTTATTTATTTTGTATTTATATACAAATAATGAAGTATTTTATATATATTTTTCTATTTTTTATATTTTTATATTTTGTTTTGAAAATAAACAAAAAAAAGCCAAACAAGGAAAATTATAAAGTAGAAACGGTTATGAGTAAAGGTCAAAATTCCAATAATGGACCTTGGGGAAATATTGGAACAGATAGACCTTGGTATGAATATCCATACGTGCTACATAATATACAATACTAAACGTTTTTTATTTTATTTAAATAAAATAAAAAATATTTCGATGCCAGGTTTCGATCCTGGGACTTTTAGGTTATGAGCCTAACACGCTATCCTCTGCGTCACATCGAATATTATTTATAATAAATCTTCTTTAAATTGTTTTTTCTAAATTTTAATTATAACAAGAATTACAATTGTAATATTTTGTTTGTGATTTTTCATATTCTTGTGTGCTGTTTCCAGTTCCACCTTCCCCTTCGCATGGATTTCCAACCAAAACTGATTTGTAACAATGTTCCTTTTTGTCATATTCCATATCTACAGTTAAATGTAATCCTTTATTTACATTTGAACCAATAAGCATATCCTGAGGATGTCTTATAGGGTATGCCTTTTTATCCAACATATATTCTGCAAATTCTCTGCTTATAATATAAGCAACTCCACCAGCATTATAATGTGTTTTTTCCTGGTATATATCTATATCATCAATTGTAGTAATATATTTTTGTTTTGATTTTGTTTTCATCCAATTTCCATTCCATAAATATAAAATACTAAAATCAATATCTTCATCCAATAATCCATTTACTATATTATTAACCTTTTTCTTAAAATCACTTGATGGTTCAGAATCATCTTCCATTACTAAAGCATAGTCTTGGTCATTATTTATCATTCTTTGCCATACATTGTAATGACTTATATTTATACTAACTTCAATTGGTGTCATATCTGCTCTTTCACTGAGAATTCCTTTTTTAATCATTTTACATACAACATTGTGATTAAATTCAATACCTTTAGTGCATGGATGTCTTGTGAAATCTAATTTAGATTTTTTAGCAAATTTTTTAAACTTGTTCATTCTATCTTTGTGATTATCACAATTTATAACATAAACTCCAATTTTTTCATCAAAATTATACTTTGACCTGTAATCTCTTTTACCGTCATTTGGTAAAATGTATTTATCTATATCGACTGTTTCTCTACGAAGACACATATTTTTGAAACATTTTTTTGTATCTACTTCATCAAATGGTTTGGCTGGTTTTCTATCTTTAGGTTTTAGAGTTACCTTTACTTTTTCAACTTCTTCTTCTTTTGAATGGTCATATTCTCTATATGCAATTTCATTCCAGTCTGTTCCGTATAATTTATCGAATACTTTTTGGTATTTACTTGGACCGTACATTTTTGACATTCCAAAAATGTATTTTTTCAAGTGTAATATATCCTTAATTGGGTATTTCTCCTTTGGCCATGTATCTCTTGCTTGTTTATGGTTAAAAATATAGTATCTACCTTCTTTTTTGAAGGTAAAAATATCACAATTTGGAAAAGCATAATCAAATCCTTCCATTAATGGTTTATCTTTATTGAAAATTTTATATCCAAACCATGTTTTTACAATCTTGTATCCGCATTTTGAAAATACTTTTTTTAGAGATAAAAATTTCTTTACATTCTTTTTATCAATTCCTAAATCTATATCATCATCCCATGGAATTATACCTCCATGTCTCACTGTACCTAATAATGTTCCACTAATCATCCAATATTTTAAATCGTAAATTTCAAAGATAGAGTGAACATCATACGCAATTTGATAAAGTTCTTTTATGATATTTGAACCAGTTTTTTTCAAAGACATTTATATTTATATATATATTTAAAGAAATTTATTTAAAATATATATAAAATGGAATTTAAAATTTCGTTATGTATTCCAACTTATAGACGTTATGAAAAATTTTTAAAAAAAAATATAGAGTTATATTTAAAAAATCCATATATAGATGAAATAATAATAAGTGATGAAACTGGAGAAGATATAGAAATTATAAAAGAACAATATAAAGAAGAAGCAAAATTGAAGCTATTTAAGAATGAAAATATTTTAGGAGCATTTTTAAATAAAAAAAAATCTGTTTCTTTTGCAAATAATGAATGGATATGTTTAATTGATAGTGATAATTATGCACCCATTTCATATTTTGAATCTTGGTTAGAGTATATAAAAATAAATGGAATTGACAACAAATATGTATATTTACCTATAGGGTCAATTCCACAGTCAAACCATCCTGGTTTTAATTATGAAATGTTTAATAATATAAAAATAAATAAAAGAAATATTTGTTCTTTGGAAATTAATGGAATTACAGAATGTTTATTAAATACTGGAAATTACATTGTAAATAAAAATAATTATTTAGAAACAGCAAATAATTTTCTAAACGAATTGCATACTGAATGTTATGCATTGGATGTTCTATTTAAAAATGCACTACTTTTACTAAACGATTCAACTTTAGTAATAGTGCCAAATATGAAATATCATCATATTGTTCATGATGGTAGTTATTTTATTGAAAAACAGAATACATACGAACGTATAAGAAATACACTTGTATATGTTTATAATAATTTATTTAAATTTTATAATATAAACTATATAATGTCATTAAAAAAATGGCAAAATAAAATAAAACAAACAAATGAATTGTTATATAATTGTTCTGAATTTGAAAAAGAAAACGACGAGTGGGTAAAATTCCCAATAGGAATGGGTTGGAGTTTTATAAACTATAATAAAAATAATTTTGTAGGTGAACATTCTAAATTAGTGTTATGTGCTATAAATCCAACTACAGATCAGATAAGAAGACCTTATATGACAAATAGGAAAAAAATACTAAATACTCTAGAAAAAAATAATATTAAAAATGTATATTTACATTCAACTGAATATTTTGATATTTTATCAGATTATAAATTTATTATATCTCCAGAAGGAAATGGAATTGATTGTCATAGACATTACGAAGCTTTAATTTATGGATGTATCCCGATTGTCGAAGATAATCCATTAACAAGAGAAAAATACAATAATTTACCAATATTATTTACAAATGATTATAGCGAAATTACAGAAAAATATTTAACTGAAATGTATGATGAAATGTTAAATAGAGAATATGTTTTTACAAAATTATTTTTAAATAATTATAATGAAGAAGAACAAAATCAAATTAAAAATAATGGAAACTATTGGTCACAAAAATTATCTGGAAAAAAATGGTACAATGTATAGGAAAATTATTCTCTTAAAGATTCAAATAATTTTCCATTTTTTATTATATTTTTTGTAAAACAATTTAAAGTTCATTTTTTTATAAAAATTTCTTTAAGAAAAACTGAAAAGGTCAATTATTAGGAGATGATGATTATATGTCTGATGTGAGAAATGCAGTTAATGATTTTTCAAAAAAATACAATTTACAATATAATTTATTATATAAAGAAAGTTCACAATATCCTATATTTCGATTTGTAAAAAAATAGATTTTAATTATAAATAAAATTTATTTTTTATATTTTATACACTAAAAATATAAAAAATACCAATAATATAGTTTTTATTAACTTAATCTCTACAAAAAATGCTATTTCAAACTTCTTGTAAAACTTGCAATAATGTATTTGAAACATACTATAATTACACATATAATGAAAATACTTCCATTACAAAATTAACTGAATGTAAAAATTGTATAATTAAAAAACTTGTAGAAATGAAATGTAATGGTAATAAAAATAAAAAATGCAATAATATATATTGTAAATATTGTTATTACAGTTCATTTTTTTCATTTGAGAAATCACATTGTTGGAGTTCAAAAAATAGTGAACATCCCAGATTTGTCTCTCTTAAATCCGGAAAACATTATTTTTTTGAATGTGATAAACCAGAATGTAGACATACATTTTCTTCAAAATTGTTGAATGTAGTAACAGGCGGAACTTGGTGTAGTTATTGTTCAGGTTTAAATATTTGCGGAGATAAGAATTGTAAAAAATGTTTTGATAAAAGTTTTGCAAGCACAGAACAATCTAAATATTGGGATTATGACAAAAATAAAGACGAAGAAGGAAAACAAATATTACCAATACAAGTTACTAAAAGTTCAAATAAAAACTACTTTTTAATTTGCGATAAAGGATGTGGACATAGTTATAGTGTTAAATTAAATAACGCAACAAATCTTAATAGAAAATGTTCTTATTGTGCAAATAAAATATTATGTGAAGATATTGATTGCAAAATATGTTTTGAAAAAAGTTTTGCTTCGCATGAAATGTCTAAATATTGGGGAGAAAATAAAGATACCAATGGAAATATAATTTTACCAAGACAAGTATTTAAAAATTCTGGTTCAAAATATAACTTTAGATGTTCTAATGATGATTGTAAAAATACAATTAATAATATTTGTCTGAATGATATTAAATACGACAGCAGAGAATGCGACGAATGTAAAAATATAATTTATGACAGAAATAAAGAAAGAAGATGCAAATGTATTTACGAAAACAATTGTGAAAACATAGCAATGTATAATTACGAAACTGAAAGTAGAGGTTTATACTGTAAAAAACACAAACTTGAAAACATGATTTTTTTACCAAATTTAGGCAATTTATGTAAAAGTAATAATTGTAAATATTATGCACTATATAATAATGAAAATGAAGATAAACCATTGTATTGTAAATTTCATAAAACTGAAAATATGGAATGTAAAATCAAACAAACTTGTGATTATGAAGATTGTGAATTAACTGCAAGTTTTAATTTCCATGACAACAAAACTAGATTAAGGTGTTCTAAACATAAAGAAGAAGGAATGGTGGATGTTAGACATCCATATTGTTCAGAACCTGGTTGTAATATTTTTGCAAGTTTTAATTATAAAGGTGAAAAAAAATATTTATACTGTGTGACACATAAAAAAGATGATATGATTAATGTAAAATCACCAAGATGTAAATTTGAAAATTGTCTTGTAATGGGAAATAAAAAATATGATGGATATTGTCTATTTTGTTTTGTTCATTTATTTCCAGATGTTAAAATTACATACAATTATAAAACAAAAGAAAAACATATTGTTGATAGCGTTAAATTAAAGTTTCCTGATTTTAGTTGGAAACTTGACAAAAAAATTCAGGATGGTTGTTCTAATAGAAGACCTGACTTATTGGTAGATATGGGTTTTAATATTATAATTATTGAAATAGACGAAGAACAACATAATAATTATAGTTGCGAAAACAGAAGAACAATGGAAATATCAAAAGATTTCAATCATAGACCAATTATAATTATAAGATTTAATCCAGATAGTTATATAAATTCTAAACAAGAAACTGTCCAATCTTGTTTTAAACTTGACGGAAAAGGATTACTTATAATTAGAAATAAAAAAGATTTTGAAAATAGATTAAAGGGTTTGTATAAACAAATTGAATATTGGTCTAATGAAAAAAACATAAATGAAAAAACAGTAAATATCATAAATTTGTTTTACGATAATTACAATTAAAATTTATATGTAAAATTTATATAAAATTGTATATTTTTTTTATAAATGTATCATATCCATAAAAATTTATTTTGATTTTTTTTTTAAATCAAAATAAAACCTTAAAAATAAATTCATAATATAAAAAGACAAATTTTATTTTTTTTTCTTTGTATATATATAAAATGTCAGCAACTACTAGCTCTTCAAATTTAACCTCAGGATTTATAGATCTTGCTACCTATGACGAATTAGAAAAGTATATGTATGGTGGTGAACAAGCCGTTTCATACTTTGTTCGTAAGGTTCGTAAGGCTACCTGGTTCACTGTCGTTCCTGTTGTATTGAGTAAGTCCGCCGGTGTTCCTAACTTTAATCAACAATGGTCAGCTAATATTTCTCGTGCTGGTGATTATTTGTTGCGTTCTTTCTTGCGTATCACTTTCCCTTCTGTTCAATTGTCTCCTAACAATCGTAACGGTAACGCTGGTGCTATTCGTTATACTCGTAACTTGATGCACGCTTTGATTCGTGAAGCTTCCATTTCATTCAACGATTTGGTTGAAATGCGTTTCGACAACTACTATTTGGACTTTTGGGCACAATTTGCTATCCCTGCTGGTAAGCGCAACGGTTATAACAATATGGTTGGTAACATTGCTGAATTGACCGACCCTGTTGCCGTTGGTGGTGGTCAAGCTTCATCTGTTCCTTCTCTCCCTCAAGTCACTTTGAACTTGCCTCTTCCTTTGTGTCACTCTCGTGATTCTGGTGTTGCTCTTCCTACCGCTGCTCTTCCTTATAATGAAATGCGTTTGAACTTCAACTTCCGTGACTATACTGATTTGATTATCTTGGATAACATGGATACTCAAACCTCTGTCCCTGTCGTTGCTAGTGATTTGACTTCTGTTCCTACTTTGTCTCAAGTTGATGTCTGGGCTGAATATGCTATCGTTTCCAATAACGAACGTAAGCAAATGGGTCAAGCTCCTCGTGATATCTTGATTGAACAAGTCCAAACTGTTCCTACTACTACCTTCAATCCTAGCACCAACGCTTTATTGTCAACTGATATCCGTTTGTCTCATGCTGTCAAGTGCTTGTTCTTCGCTGTCCGTAACACTACCAATAGTGCTGAATGGTCCAACTATACTTGTGCTTCACCTGTTCCTTCTCATAATGGTTTGAACACTTCTCCTAACTTTGCTGTTGACCCTGTCAATACTGCTTCCTTGTTGTACGAAAACACTCAACGTTTGAGTAACATGGGTGCTGACTACTTTTCTTTGGTTAATCCTTACTACAACGCTGTCTCTATTCCTACTGAAACTGGTTATCACATGTATTCTTACTCTTTGGATTTGATGAGTGTCAACCCTATGGGTTCTACCAACTTTGGTAAGTTGACCAACGTCTCTCTCCAAATTACTCCTTCTACTACTGCATCTAATGTTGCTTCTATTGCTTCTGGTGACACTCAATATACTGTTGATGGTGCTAATACTGCTCAACAATTCGCTTTTGTTATGGTCGCTGTCAATCATAATATCGTGAGATGTGCCGGCGGCGCCCTTGGTTCGAAATGTTTCAACCTGGTTTGTGCTTTGTATATCTTGTATTTTTTACAATGTATATACATTACTAAATTAGTTGAAATGATGGGGAAGCCAAGAATAGGTGGCTGCAATCAAAGTTACGGAAACACTTTGGTTGATAAACAGTATAATTTCCGTTCAACAAATTTACCTTTGTTTGTTGATATATAACTACCTAGTCCATGTAATTTATGGGCGAAACGATTTATAATGTCGGAGAACTCCTTAGAGCCGATACTACCAAGTTGTTATAGAAATATAACGATGGCCAGGTTAATAGCCTCGGGTATGGTAATAATGTATCGGATTGGACAACCCGCGGGTAAAGTATCTAAATCCGTTATGACAAGGACATGATACTCCCTCAACGACTACCGGATCGTTGGTCTTAGATGATTAGTCATCATCGTAAAGGCTTAAGGTATAGTCTGGCCTCTATAGAAATATAGAGGGTACAAGAACGTTCCCTGTCTTGTAAAAAATTCCAAAATTTTATACGAAAAAAAAATATTTTATATTCAAAGAAAATTTACAAAAATTTTATATATTTTATTGGAAAATATATAAAATATAATTTATAAAAACATATATACTTCTCTTAAATTATAAATCTAATATAAAATTATTACACAGTTCTAAAATATTATCTAGTTTCATTTTATTTTTTAAAATATCATTAAAATGAAACTTGACTCCATTTTCTTTTAAAATACTTATTTCTTTTCCATTTTCCAAAAAATACCATATATCAAATAACTCTTTTTTATCATCTAATATTATCACAATAATATTATACTTATTATTTGATACTGATTTGTATTTATGATAATTTTTGTTTCTATGTGGCAATTTATTATGTGTTCCTATAGTTTTTGCTTTTATAATTAAATTGGTATTTTTTATATGAAAATCTGGATAATACTTTAGTTCTTTTCCTTCAAAATTATATTTGAAACTTGGTATATTTTTTTGAAGTATTTCGTCTTCCATGATTTTTCTTTTAAGTATTTTTTTCATTTTTAAGTAGATAATCTATAACTATATCTTCGGTACCTTGAATCGTTATTTTTCTTCCAGTTTCTTCAAATATATATTCCTTTGTAGTAGCAAAGGTTTCTTGACATTTATAAAAATTTTCATCAATATACATAACGTTTCTTTCATTGTATTTATCCATACATGTTTTTTCGTATTTTTCTGTTTTACAATTTTCTTTACAATGTTTATCTTGTCTAATTGAAACTAAATATGTTTGATATTGTTTTCCACATTTACAAATTACATCTAATTTTTGTTTATTTGAAGTATAATGTTCAGGTTTAGTTAATAATACAAAACCATGTTTTTCAATATCTTCTTTTAACTTTTCATAAGAAAGTCTGAACTGAACATTTTGGCATTTAGAACAACTACCTAAATTGTGGATATACAGATTAGACATGTGCATTTTACTAGTTTCATTACAGTTTCCACAAACATACACAGCATCTCTTGTTTTAACATCGTAAGACAATAATAGATGACCCTTTTCTTCCAATATTTTTTGTTTATAATGCTCAAAATCATCTTCTTTTTCACCTTTATCAACGCATACTTGACAAAATTCTTCAAGAGGTTTATTTTCTTTACCAAAAAGAGAACGTTTATTAATATAGGAAGTAGTTTTTAGGGTATTATTGTGATTTTTCTTTTTACAAGAAAAAGTAAATTCTCTATTTTTTTCATCCATTTTTTCGTATTCATCCTTTGTTGTAAGGATGTTGAAATAAGAACCAAGATGTTTAATTATGTTATTGTATTGTCTTGACATTCTTATGATGTTTTACTGTGAATTTTATTATGGGTCTGATATGTTATAATAAAAATAAATTTTCAAGGATTATATAGAAAATTATCTACATGTTTTACGAAGTGGAATTAGATTAAAAATGGATTTGTTAGAAATACCAACATTTTACAAAAAGTTTATAAAAACAGCAAAAAGAGTAGATAATATTATAAATATAGATTGGGACAATTTAACAGAAGAATACAAAGAATATATTGTAAATTTATATAGAGAAATATAGTTGATTAAATTTGCAAAATACTTGATTTAAATTGATTTAAATATAATAAGTTAAAATAAATAATTTTAGATAACTAAAATGCTTATTAAATTGCACGAATTAGTAAGAAAATACAATATAAATTTTAAAGGAATACTTCATGTTGGTGCACATGAATGTGAAGAAATAGGTGACTATTTATTCTATTTGCCTGTTAATAAAATACTATGGGTGGAAGCAATGAAAGATAAAGTAGATATGGTAAAACATCTTTCTAATAATGTTGTTTTAATAGAACATGCTGTTGTTTCAGATAAAATAGAGAAAGTAAAATTTAATGTATCAAATAATGGACAAAGTTCATCAATTCTAGAATTTGGAACACATACAACACATCATCCAGATGTGTTGTATGTAGATTCATTCGAAACAGAAACAAAATTATTGAAGGATATAATATGCAATTATAATATAGATTTTAATTTTGTAAATTTAGATATACAAGGAGCAGAATTAAAAGCATTAAAAGGAATGGAACATTATTTAAACAATATAGATTATATTTATACAGAAGTAAATGATGATTATGTATATAAGAATTGTGCTTTGGTTGGAGAAATAGATGAATATCTAAAAAAATTTGGGTTTGAGAGAGTAGAAACACAATGGTGTAGTGATTATAAATGGGGAGATGCGTTTTATATAAAAAAAAAGGAATTTGTATATATACGGAGATAGTCACACAGATCATAGTTTTAGAAATTTGAATATAAATAATTCAAATTATAACGAATCTTCAGTTACTATGTATAGAATTGGCAGAGATAATAAAATTATAAATTTTAATGATAGTTTTCATGATGAAAATAGTATTATTTGTTTATCATATGGTGAAATAGATTGTAGATGTCATATACAAAAACAAATAAATATTGGTAGAAATGAAGATGAAATTATAAATGAACTTGTAACTAAATATTTTGAAACAGTAAAAAATATTATAAAATATAAAAAAATCATAATTGTAGGTATAATTCCTCCAACAAGGAAAGTTGAATATGAAAAAATAAACGGACAAATAACACATGAATTTCCATTTATAGGAAACGATAAAGATAGAGTTCGTTTTACAAATAAAGTAAACAGGTTGTTAGAAAAATTCTGTAAAGAAAATTCATATATTTATTTCAATCCATATAGTTATTATACAAGGAATGATGGAACCTTGATATATAAACTATCTGATAATTGTGTTCATATTGGAGATAATGAATTTTTCAAGACAAAATTTACTGAATTGTATGAAACATTATAAAAAATTGATTTTTTAATGATTGTTAAAAAATCAAAATAACAATTCATTCAATAATTTCCTAAACTAAAATGAGTTCAAAAGATATTTCTCAAACTTATGTTAAATATGATCATATTACTCACGTTAAAAATCGTCCTGGAATGTATATTGGTTCAATCGATGAAGATACAATTGAAACTTGGATAATGAACAATGAAACAAAAATGGAAAAAAAGTCTTTAAAATACATTCCAGGTTTGTTTAAGATATTTGACGAAATTTTGGTAAATTCATGTGATCATGAAATTCGCTTAAAAACTAAAAAAAGTGAGACAAATGAAATATACCAAATGAAAAATTTAAAAGTTACTATAAACAAGGAAACTGGTATAATTGAAGTTTTTAACGACGGTGACGGTATAGATATAATTGAACATCCAACTGAAAAAGTATATATTCCTGAGATGATTTTTGGACACATGTTAAGTTCATCAAATTATGATGATTCTGAAGAAAGAATAATTGGAGGTCAAAACGGTATTGGTGCAAAAGCATGTAATATATTTAGTAAATGGTTTGAAATAGAAACAGTTGATCACAATAGAAGTTTAAAATACATTCAAAAGTTTGAAAACAATATGACGAATATAAACAAACCCAAAATAACAAAATGTTCCAAAAAACCATATACTATTATCCGTTTCTTACCCGATTATTCAAGTTTTAAACTGACAAATTTAACAGAAGATATGTATAAAATGATGGAAAAAAGAGTATATGATATGTGTGCTATAACAGGAAAGGATGTTTCTGTATATTTTAATGGAAATAAAATAAATTGTAAAACTTTTGAGAAATATGTAGATTTATATATTGGTTCAAAAGAAGAACATACAAGAGTATATGAACAAATAAATGAAAGATGGGAAGTAGTTGCTTCTTATAATGATTTTAACGGATTTGAACATATCTCGTTTGTAAATGGAATATGGACAATAAAAGGTGGAAAACACGTTGATTATATACTTTTACAAATAACCAAGAAATTAACTGAACTTATTACAAAAAAACACAAAGATACAAGTATCAAACCACAAACAGTTCGTGAAAATTTAATTTTATTTGTAAAATCAACAATTGTAAATCCTATGTTTGATAGTCAAAGCAAAGAGACACTTAGCACTCCTTCTTCTAAATTTGGAAGTAAAGCAGAAATAAGTGACAAGTTTATAGAAAAATTATACAAGTCAGGTATAGTCAAAAAAATTCTCGAAATAAATCAAATGCAAAATCAAAAAGAACTAAAAAAAACAGACGGTAAAAAGAAAAAAACCATCAAAGGTATTTACAAGTTAGATGATGCAAATTTAGCAGGAACAGATAAAAGTCGCGAATGTACCTTGATTTTAACAGAAGGAGATTCTGCAAAAACTATGGCAATAGCAGGATTAAGCAAAGTAGGAAGAGATAGATATGGAGTTTTTCCATTAAGGGGTAAACTTATGAATGTAAAAGAAATGAATACAAAAAAAATAATGGAAAATGAAGAAGTATCTAATCTAAAAAAAATATTGGGATTAGAAAGTGGTAAAACATATGATAATCTTGATGAATTAAGATATGGAAAAATAATGATAATGACAGATGCAGATGAAGATGGCAAACATATCAAAGGGTTACTTTTTAATCTTTTTCATACATTATGGCCATCTTTATTGAAAAATTTTAATTTCTTAACAAGTATGATGACACCGATTATCAAGGCAACAAAAGGAAAAACATCTATTTCTTTTTATAATATGTCTGATTACGAAAAATGGAAAAAAGAAGCATTTAATAGCAAAGATAATTCATTACAAGGTTGGACAATTAAATATTACAAAGGTTTAGGAACATCAACTGAAGAAGAAGCAATTGAATATTTTAAAAATCTTAAAACTACACAATATGAATATAACGGAAAAGAAACAGAAGATAGTCTTGATTTAGCTTTTAATAAGAAAAGAGCAGACGATAGAAAACAATGGCTATCAACTTATAATAATCAAGAAATTATAGATTCAAATGTGAATACAGTAACATATAGTGAATTTATACATAAAGAATTAAAACATTTCTCAAATTATGATTTGGAGCGTTCTATTCCTAATATTATGGATGGATTCAAGACATCGCTCCGAAAAATATTTTATTCATGTCTTAAAAAAAACATTTACGATAAAGAAATTAAAGTAGCACAACTCGCAGGTTATGTAAGTGAAACATCTTCATATCATCATGGAGAGGCATCTTTACAAAGTGCAATTGTAGGTATGGCACAAGATTTTATAGGTTCAAATAATATAAATCTCCTTTTACCAAAAGGACAATTTGGTTCACGAGTTCAAGGAGGAAAAGATGCTTCTCAGCCACGTTATATATATACATCAATGAATAATTTATCGAGTAGTATATTTAGATCAGATGATTATAAAATTTTAAATTACAAAAACGAAGATGGAGACTGTATAGAACCTGAATATTATCTTCCAATTTTACCAATGGTATTAGTTAATGGTGCAATAGGGATAGGAACTGGATTTAGCACTAATATCCCATGTTATAATCCACTTGATATAACAAGAGTTTTAAAAAAGTTTATAAACGAAGAAACAGTTGAAAGGGACGAATGTACTGTTGAAGAAGATATAGAACTGGTTCCTTGGTATTGTGGATTTACAGGAACGATTACAAATAAGGAAAATAAATATATAAGCAAAGGAGTTTACAAAAGAATATCACCAACTAAAGTAGAAGTTACAGAATTACCAATAGGTTTTTGGACAGAAGACTTTAAAAAATTATGCGAGGAACTACTTGATGAAAAAAATACAATCTTAAAAAGTTATGAATCAAACTATACACATCTCAAAGTAAATTTCATTTTAAACTTTATTTTAGAAGAAGAATTAAACAAGTTATTAGAGGAAGATACAAACGGAGAGACTAAATTCGATACTTTATTTAAAATGACAACTTCAAAACTATTAAGCACAACAAATATGTATCTTTTTAATTCAAAATGCCAAATACAAAAATATAATACACCAAATGAAATTATAAAGTATTTTTATGAACATCGTCTTGAATTTTTTGAGAAACGCAAAGAGAAAATACTTGAAGAGTTACAAAATGAGATTGATATAAAAGAAAATAAAATTAGATTTATAACAGAATATATATCAAGAAAGGTAATTGTTTACGAATTAACAAAACAACAATTAGAAGAATATTTTGAAAAGGAAAATTACTTGAAAATAGATGGAAATTTTGGTTATTTAATGAATATACCAGTATATAAATTGACTAAAGATGAAATGATGAAATTGAATAAAGAACTTGAAAGTTTAAAAGAACAATACGAGTTAATAAAGAATAAAACCATACAACAAATATGGATGGAAGATATAGAGGAATTTGAAAACAAATTCTCTAAATATATAGAGACAAGATTAGATAAATATAATGATAAATATAATGATAAATTACATAAAGCTAAGAAACAGTCAAAAATAAAAAATCCAAACCTCTAAAAAAACAAAATAGAGAATAAAGAATTATCAAAACTATTTAGAGGAACTTTAAATAACATATTGTAATTTATATATACATTATTCATTTGTTCATGGAAACATTTATGTTCACAAATTGAATGATTATTTTTACCGTCAATATAAGTGCAATATTTCTTGTCAATTATACTTGAACGTCTATAAATAGTAAATCCATTAAAACAACTACTAACTTTATCCATTCCACATTTGGCAAAATTTTTCATGATAGACTCTTGTTTATATGATTTTTTATACCAATCTAGATGAGCATACGCATCGTAATACCCTAAGGAAGGAGAAATAGTCATGGCACAAACAGCATCAATGTTTTTGTCATTTGCAAAGTTATATCCAGTATCATATAAACCCTTTTTACTGAGATGTCCATATAAATCCATATCAAACATTAAGACATAACTAAAATCGTTGTATTCTGGTTTCTTTATTTCATCAAGATATACATTTCTAATATATACCATTTTGTTTATTCTAGTAAAACATTCAGGACATTTTTTCATATCTGTTTTTTCTAAATTTAATTTACATTCAGGTAAATTGATACCTCCACAACCAATAACTTTTAATTTTTTGTCTTTATTTGCTAAATCAAGTAAATATTTTCTACTATCATCTTCACTGTCATTTTCCATAATGATAATTTGATAATCTTTAAAATGAGGTATTATTTGGTTATATAAAAAATTCATAGAATTAGGTAAAGATTTTTCGCCATTGCGTATGGTACCAACTATAATGATTTTATTTTCCGAAAAGTGTTGTTTTCCTTTTTGTATTTTTTGAGAATTTATATTTTGATTTTTTAAAATATTAAAAATATACCATTTGACTTTTATAAAAAATTTTATATACTTTGAAAATAGACAAAGTGCTAATATAATACAAATAAAGAAGAATAATTTCGTGTTTAGATACATATATTTTATATTAAAAAAATATAAAATATAAAATGTTTAGATTTTGCAGTTATTGTGATTTTTATATAATAAAAATAAAAATACAATAAGAATAATAATGCACAGTAAAAAGAATACAGGAGAATAATTGTAATTATTATTATTTTCTTTAATAACAATTTTTGTATTTGTTTCAGATGTGTTTCTTACACATTGTAAATTTCCGTGTTCTATATTGCTATTTATTCCACCTTGTGGAGAAGCTATCAAATTATCAGACATTATCATTTTCAAGTATTTGAAATGATTCATTAAAAAGAAATAAGCATCGACGTGAGTATCAATTGGGAATACGTATTTGCATAATATTTCGCATGCTTTTTTAGTAAGAACATAACATCCTGTTCCAAAATAAAATATAGAATCGTCAACTTCAGAATAAGCATTTCTCATATATCCAATGTTTAATATGTCAAATTTACCATTATTTTGTTTCATTTCTTGATTTACTACATCAAAAAAATTAGACATTAAACGAATATCATCTTCAAAGATAATTGCCATATCTATATTTTCGTCTATTATTTTTTTCCAAATAGAATAATGAGAAAGAGTACAGCCAATTGCACCAGTTGTGTCTATTTGTTTATGATCACAACGATGTTTTTTTTGTATAGTGAATTTAGTATAAAGCGAAACTCTATCATCTTTGTATAATGAATTCAAGTCTATTTTTCTCATATCTGTTGCAGAAAAACGTGAAACATTAGTTGCTTTTAAATTATCAAATTGATATTTCATAAAATCCCATCTGTGTTTATCAGTATCGAGATTAATTACAAAAATAGGTAAATCTTTTGAATTTGTAATAAACATATACAGTGTATTTTAAATAATAAAAATAATTTAAAATATAATGTTATATAATATTTTAAATTATTTTTACTTAATTTCCAAAAAAAGAGTTATTTCTAAATAAAAAAAATGTTGGAACATATGTATTCCTTTCAATCGGTATTGTTAAAATATTTATCAACAGGAAATTTCTTAATAGATACACTAATTGGATTTTTAGTAATAGAAATATTATCTTATTTGTCATTCAATAAAATTTACAAATTGTTAAATATTGATTTATTGGAAAAATTTGTAAAAAAATTTTCTGTAAAATACAGAAAATACAAATCAATCTCTTTTTCAAAAAGAAGAATTAAGATTATGAATAAATATACATATAAGACAAAATATGAAACAACAAATGAAATTGAAGCATTAACATATTATATTTCTAAATTTGCCAAGGTAAATCATTATAAATTTTTAAAAGAAGAGTATAACGAAGATTATTCAAATAAATACGCAGAAGGTTATCTTGAACCAATCAATTCGTTTTATAACATTGTACTAAATCCATTTGAAAACGATAAGACAATTGGGAATTCTGATAAAAAGATATTATTGGATATAATAATAAAAGACTATAATGAATTTTCAGGAAATGATGGACCAACGGGTCATACCTTTGAAACTACATACAATTTATACTCTGAAAAATTAGAGACATTAGTTGAATTTTTAGAACATTGTATAATGAAATATAATGAACATTTAAATCAGCAAACATCAATAACAAAATATTACAGTTTATATCAAGGACTTGATTATTCAAAATATACAGATAAACAAGAATACATATATTTGACATTTCCGTTGGTCGCTTCAAAAACATTTAATAACGTATTTTTACCACAAAAAACAGAACTATTAAAAGAACTTGATTTTTTCATAAACAATAATGATTGGTATAAAGATAAAGGTATACAGCATTCATTTGGAATTTTATTAAAAGGAGAACCAGGAACAGGAAAAACAAGTATAATAAAAGCAATAGCAAATTATACAAAAAGACACATCTTGGATATTCCTTTGAATAAAGTAAAAACTACAAAAGAACTCTTGAATATTTTCAAGGACAATTCAAATGGGATGATATATTCAAATAATGAAAATGAATATAAAAAAATTCCACGTTCAAATTCAATTATAGTTCTTGAAGATATAGATTGTGTTACCGATTTAGTATTATCAAGAGAATTTAAACATATAAATAATTACGTAGACAATGCAAAAAAAACTTCACCAACTATTGAAAAGGAATACATTAAAGTTGAACCAGTATTATCATCTTGTGAAATTGAAGGAAATTCTATTATAAAAAGTATTTCCGACAATGACATAACTCTTTCATCGTTATTGAATGTACTTGATGGTATATTGGAATCTAACAATATAATTTATATTATAACAACTAATTATCCAGAAAAATTAGATAAAGCACTTTTAAGACCAGGAAGAATAAATTTCACAATAGATTTTAAAAAAGCAGATTATCATACAATTAAAGAAATGTTGGAATATTTTTATGATACTAAATTATCAGAAGAAAATGTTTATGGTATAAAGGAAAATACATACACGACAAGTTATGTTTCTGGATTGTGCATTTCTTACAAAAATGATATTGAGAAGTGTATAGATTTATTAAAATGAAATTTATTTTTTTTGAGATGGACGAGGACGAGGAAAAGGACGAGAACGTTGACTTTCATCTTCTTGAATTACTTGAGGTGCTTGAATTATTTGAGATACTTTTTTCTTAAAACAACCATATGCATTTCCATCTGATACTTGACCAATTATATTATCTTTAGGTATAGTAAAATTATAACAATCATATTTGTTATTTCTCTGTCTAGCTAAATCAAAACCTGTACACTTTTTATTATTATTACATTCCTGTGAACATTCTTTTGCAGTTTTGTATCCTTTGTTTATTGCAAATTCAGAAATATTATTATTCTCTTGTTGCTCCTTGCTTCTACAAATAGTATTAAAAATATTTAAATTTGTATTAGATCTATTATGTAACAATTCATAATCATCTGGGACATTTTGTCCTTCTCTATAAGTATCTTTATCAATATTTTTATCAAAACTACCTCTTCCTTGTGGATCGATATTTCCTTGTGGATCGATTATATTAAAACTTGAACTGTAATTTTTATTTCCATTTTTTACACTGGATATGTAACATCCATACTTGTTATTATATTTTGTGGTTTGTGGTTTCTTTGGAAAATATAATGAATAATTTTTACAATTGACATCATTGAAACATTTATTTTCACAATCATTCTGAGACATTATTCCAGATAACTTACCGTTATTATTATAAGAAAAATCTTTGTATTGAAAAAAATAATTATTTATTGGATTATTTTTATTCCCTGGATCATTTATACTTACTGTTTATGTTCCAATAATATTTCCTTGAACTGACATTTTATATAATATAAATATAAATATTTATATTATATATTATATAAAATGGACATAAGAACTATAACAGGCAAAGGTTTTCCCTTCAAGGTTTATTTAAATTGTCCGGATACTGGAAGTATAATGAATTATTTAAATTGCTATATAGAAGAGAATATAGATAGTTTTTTTGACAATATATATGAATTTGAAAAAAAACAATATATGGAAAAAAATAATAAAATACAAATAAATGAAATTGATAATATACAGATTTATAAAAATATATCTTTTAAATTAGATTCAGTTCATGATTTTACAGAATCAAGAAAAGATGAAAGTGTCTTGACTACTCAAGAAATTTTTACATATTTAGATTGGAAAGATATATATCCTTATAAAAAAAATAATTTTGAAAGTGATTTTTTCTTTTGGCTATTAAGGAGAAAAGAATTTATAAATACGTCAATTACAAATAATACACAATATAAGGATTTTGAAATGTATATTACGTCTACTATAGAAAATTATTGTAATCTAAGTGTAAAAACAACAGAAAATACAGAATTGAATATAGTAATAGATTCAAGTGATACTAAAGTAAACAATTTCAAGAATTTGATATTGTTCCAAAATTTTTATGATCAAGCGATAAAAAAATATAATGAAACAGACATAAAAAAAATTCAATGTAGAAATAGAAAAATAAATCCATCAAATTCACTTGAATTAAGAGAAGTAACTACAAACGAACTAATAGATACAATGATTGAAAATAATAGATTAAATTGCAAAATAATTTATCCGCAACTATTTGATGCAAATGCAACTACTGGAAAAACAATAAAATGGAGAAATTATAATATTGGAAAATTAGATGTAACTAACGAAATAGACGAAATAGACGAAATAGAATTCAAGATATTAAATAATGAATGTCGTATTGTTTTTGTAAAAGATACAAAAACAGTATATTTTCAGATAAAGGATAAAAATTTTTATTTTAACACTATAAAGATAGTTCAATCACAAGAACAATACGAACACAATGTAATAGATCCAACAATAAAAAAATTAGAATCGGAATTAAAATCTAATGAAAGAGAATTAGAATCTAAAAATTTCAAGATAAAAGAAATATTAAAATACCAAGGAAAAAACTATGTTAAAACAAAATTAATGAATTTATTATTTTACAATACTGGTCCAGGAATAAGTGAGTTGTTAAAATATTACAATTCGTATAAACAAGTATTATTAGATGAATTAAATGAACTAACAAAAATACTTGAATTTATTCATAATGAAATGAAAAAATTAAAGGAAATAGATGATAATGTAGTTTTTATAAAAACATTAATTGAATATTTTACTCAAAAAGATATAAATAAAATTATAAAAAACATAAAGTCTTACATACTCGATATCATAACAAATATTCATATTTTTTTACAAAAAGGGAATTATATTAAACATATAGAAGCCTTATTATTTATTTTTGAAAGAACTCTCAAAATAGGGAGTACTAGAAGAATAACTATCGAAATGCTAAAAAGATATACAGAAGAATATTATGAGACTAAATATAAAAAATTAGCAGAAAATATATTTTTAATAAAGAGAGCAGGTGATTATTCACAAATTTTTTATTGTAAAGTTAAAAAAACAAAAAATAAAGAATACATTTTTTCAAGTATAGATAGAATGAGTGCTTCGTTCTGTTTATTGGAAAAAGTTAATTTTATAGGAACAATAAAGGAATACGGTATTTTCTTAAATTTTTCAAAAAATATATTAATGGATAATTTAAAAGAACCATCTATGAAGTGTAATAAATTATATCATTATAAATCATATTTAGATAGTCCAAATATTTCAAAATACATAAAATTTTTAAGCATAAATTTTAATTTGAATTATATGAAATGTTATGATGCTTTATTTTTTTATGAAATTATAAAAATATACTTGTCAGGAAAAGATGTAAACAACTTAGCAAATGACGATATAAAAACTCTTTATAAAAATATGGCATTTAAAATAGATACTGTGCATGATTTTAAGAGAAATAGAACAAATGGAATTTTCAACAAAGAAGATGAAGATAATATATATTCTATTTTGTGGGAAAAAATAAAGTACGATGGTGTATATTATGGATACGAACCTAGTAGTATACTTTACAGAAATTTTTTGAAAGGTGTAATAACTAAAATAAATAAAATAGAAGATGAAGATATTCAAGATAATGATGATAAAGAAGAAGAAGATAAAGAAAATGAAGATAAAGAAGATGATGATATATTAAATATAACAAATTACGATATCGAAGAAGAAAGTGAAGATATAGATATTTATAAAAGTGTAAAAGTAAATATCAAAGAAGATAAGAATTTAGGAATATTGAAAAAAAAAGAGCAAATCGGTAAAAAAAGAAAAAGATCTACAGAACAAGAAGAAATAAGTTCAAAAAAGAAACCACAAAATATTAAAAACGATATAACAAAATTAAAAGAAGAAAATCAAACAAAAATAAACAATAAAGAGGATATAATTAACAAATTGTCATATAAAAATCTAGATATAGGTACAGCTCTAACGTTTATATTAGAAAATCTAGAAGAAAATTTCTTTTATTGGTTAATCCATAGACAGTATTTTCCCATGGATATAAATGGAAAAATATACAAATTGGAAAATTCACTAAATTCTGTATTTAGTAGTTCAATAGAAAATTTTTCAGAGTGTATATCAAAAGATACTAACACGTTATGTATAGATACATCTAGTAAAATAATTAGTAATTTCAAAAATATGTTGATAGTTAATAATATCTTGAAAAAATATCCAGATATACATTCTCTCGAAACAAAAATAAATGATTTTAAAAATTCTATAAACAACGATATATATTTTATTACAAAAAAACAAAGCGATAAAGTATATAAATATATAAAAAAAAAATTATCAAACATAATATCTGATATCGTAAAAATAAATACTAATAGACAAAATGAATTGAATTATGAAGATATATTAAATATTTATTATCATTTGTCTCTTATTTTCAGATTATGTATAATTAACGATGTGTCAACCGAATATTTAAATTTAATATTTTACATTTTAAATGGACCGAATGGTCCGTTACAAAAATTAAATCTGGACGAATTAATAATTGGTAAATTTAAAATTTCAGAAGGGGAAACACTAAGGGAATATTTTTTAAACAAAATAAAAACTTTAGATTACAAATCATTGTTTAATGTCGACGATGAAGCAATGTTGAATTTACTATTAGATGAAAATATAATTAACATAACACCTGAGAAAAGTATGTTTATGAAACTTATAGTTATATTTAAAAATATAACTGAACATGAATATCGATTAATCGATATTTTAGATGGCAAATTAGAAAATGAAATTAGCTCTAATTTTGATAACACACTTAATTTATACAAAATAAAAAAAAAGAAGAACAGAAAGAATAAAGATACAAATGATTATATCATAGAACATATTAATTATATATATAAACAACTGGAAGATGAGTATAAAATAGAGTATGAAGATATATATAAAGACGAAATATTATCCAGAATTCAGTATCAAACTATAGCTAATGACACAGGAGCAAAATTTAAAATTATACCTCCCCAAATATTTGATGCAAATACAAGTACAGGAAAACATATAACAATTAGAAAGAAAAACATAGAAGAAACAATGGACAGTACAGAAAAATTTTGTTCAGTTGATAGATATAAAAAAAATTTATATTTATATAAAAAAAATAATATAAACATTATAAAATTAACAGATGGATTTGTTGCTATATTTAAAAAGTTATTGGAAATATTACAGAATATGAAAAAATATATTATTGACGAAAGTGCAAATCCTGTTGAATATACAAAACAATATAAAGATGATAGAGATATAGTTTATAATGTTATTTCTATTACAATTGAACATCCAGATAAAAGGGAAGAATGTATAAAAATTATAAAAAATTATGTAATTTTTATGAACAATTTATATAATGTTATAAAATCATATAATATAAATAAAGAAATAATAGATGAAATAAATGATACATTAGCTGGTTTTATAAAATTTATAAAAGAAAATGTAGAGAAAATAAAAGAGTATATAAATTCTATAGAGAAAATAATTGAATATCCTAACGACAAAGATATATTATCTAATTTTAAAATAAATTCAGAATTACTAGGTTATGGAAAACTAGGTAGAATGTTATCATATTCAGAAATTTTAAAAAGAGAATTTAAACTTTATAAAGATGCAGAATTTTCCCAAACTTTTAATGAATGTGATATAAATATTTTATTTTCTACTATAAAAAGCAGTTTTATAGAAAATAAATCATTTTATGAATATAAAATTGAAGGGGAAAATGATAAAATGAAGGTTATAAGTAATATTTATGAAATAAAAATTAACACAAATCTTAACTATCCAATAACAAATGTTAAAGTTTTTAATATAAACAGGGAAGAAATAAAAGAAATAACCGAAATAAACATAGCAAATGAAATTGCTAGTATAATAATAAAAGATTTGGATATAAATTATGAAAATAACATATTTTATAACTTTTTAAAACAAAACATGAATAAGAATATTTTTACACAATATATAGAAACAAAAAATATAAACGAAAAATATTCTATATTTGATAATTTTACAAATAAAAACCATACCTATTATTGTTTTCAAAATAAAACACTATATTGTTACGATACTGGACCTGGAGTTGCTGATTTATCTATGTTTTATAAAAAATATTTAGAAACATATTCAAATTCAAACGAAAAATATATTTTACAAAATATTTTTGACATAAAGAGATATGGTGATTATTCTCAAATTGCTTATTGTAAGTCCAATAAGTATATATATGTGAGCAACGATAGAATGAGTGCATCATTTTCTTTTATTGAAGGTTCAGAGTTTATCGGTCCATTTAAAAGTTGTGGATTGTTTCTAAAAAACAAGGAAAACAAATGCGCAAGCACAGAAGATAAAATAGAAAATGATAATTATGAGAATGTTTCTTGTCCTAATTAATTTATACTTTAAAAATTGATTTTTATGTAAAGAAATTTAATCAAAGATACTTTACATAAAAAGTATAATATATATAAATGTCAAAATCTAATGAACAAAGTTCAAGTGATAAATCCCTTTCTATTAACGGGAAAATATTTGTATATCAATGGAATGAATTAGAAGAAAAAAATGGAAACACTAGTGAATTTTTTATTGAATGTTACGGTATTACTCAAAAACTTGAAGGTGTATATCTTAAAATATCTGGTTTTAAACCTTTTTTTTATATCGAACTTCCTGAAGAAATTGAGAAAAATGATAACTTAATAAACACTTTAAAAACTATTTTAAACAGAATTGACAAGAGAAATAAACCACTTGAAATTGAAAGTGTATTTAAGCGGAAATTATATTATACACATAAACATTTAAAAAAAGATAAAAATGGGGAATACGTAAAAGAAGATAGAAAATATCAGTTTCTTAAACTTACATTCAATACAAAAAGTTCAATGGAATATTTTTCCAATCATTTTAGAAAACCAATTGAAATTGACGGTTACGAACCAATTCAACTTTCTTTGTGCGAATATGAGAGAAATGTAAGTCAAGTAATTAAATTTTTATCAACTACTGGATTACCACCAGCAGGTTGGATACAATTTAGTGGTAGTAAAATGAAAAATCTAGATGGAGAAGTATCATTTAAACATAAAATTTCTACAGATATATTAACATTAAAACCCTCGGATGTGACAAATGTTGTTTTGCCAAATGTTCTTTGTTTCGATATAGAAGCAAATTCTACTATAAAAAATGGTTTTCCTAATGCTTCTTTACCTGGTGATAAAGTATTCCAAATAAGTTGTTGTCTTTTAACATCAAAAGGTAAAATACAAAAATACCTATTGACATTAGGAGAAGTAAATAAGAAAATAATAGGTGAAGATGTGATTATAAGGGAATTTGAAAATAACGAAGCAAAACTTTTAACAGGATTTACAGAATTAGTTAGAGAAACAAATGTAAATGTAATTATTGGATACAATATTTTATCATGGGATATGAAATATATGTTGGATAGATGCAAATTATATAAAAATGAAGATGATTTCTGCAGAATGGGTATTTTTGTAAATGAAAAATGCGAAATAGTAAGTAATAGTTTTAAAAGTAAAGCATATAGTGCTCAAAATTTGACTTATGTGAATACAAGAGGTAGGTTATTTTTAGATTTATTACCAATCATTAGAAGAGATTATAAACTTTCAAATTATAAACTTAAAACTGTAACTACACATTTTGGATTACCTACAAAGGATCCACTTACAGCACAAGACATTTTCAATAATTATAATGAATATTTTAAAAATTATACATCTTATAAACTTAAGGATTTAGATAGTAACATTATGGATAGTTACAAAAAAGGAGTAAATGCTTTATCGATAGTTGGCAAATACTGTGTTCAAGATTCTTATATTACACTTTTGTTATATCAGAAACTCCAGTTATGGTTTGGTTTGTGTGAAATGTCTAAAACAGCAAAGGTTCCTATTTTCTATTTATTCACAGAAGGAACACAAATACAGATGTATTCTCAGGTATTGGAATATTGTAATAAAAATAATATAGTTGTAAATAAAGGAATTCAATCTAATAAAGAAGATAATTATCAAGGTGCAACCGTTTTAAATCCTATTCCAGGAAAATACGATAAAGTGTTATCATTTGATTTTGCTTCATTGTATCCCAGTATTATGATGGCTTATAATATTGACTATAGTACATATGTAGTTGATGAAAAAGTTCCCGATGAAGATTGTCATATATTTGAATGGAAAGAACATGTAAATTGCGAACATGATATGAATAGAAAGAAAAAAAAAGATGGAACTTTTAGTACTGCTAAAAGAAAAGTGTTTTGTGCTGATAGAAGATATAGATTTTTAAAAGAAGAAATTGGAGGTAAAGGTGTTGTTCCAACATTATTAACTGAACTTATTGGTGCAAGAAAAAATACAAGAAAACAAATTGCAATAAATGAAGATTTAATTGAAACTTTAGTAAAACAGTTATTATTTTTAAGACATCAATATGCAAAAAATATAGAACCTAAAAATATAGATATTATAAATGACTTCTTAAACAGTATAAAAAGTATTCCTGAAGTTTTTGTAGAATTTGATAAAATGTTACTTGAGAATAAATTAATGGAATTTGTTGATAAAGATTTTCATAAAAAGTTGAACATTAACGAAATCGATAAAACTATAATTGAAATATATGAAAATTGTAATAATACAATTCAGTATAATCAGGTTCTAGATAAACGTCAATTATCTTATAAAGTTTGTGCAAATTCAATGTATGGTGCAATGGGTGTTAAAAAAGGTTATTTGCCTTTACCGCAAGGTGCGATGTCAATTACATATAAAGGTAGAAGTTCTATTGAGTTTATTTCTACTTATATTCCAAATAAATATAATGGAAAAACAGTTTATGGTGATACTGACTCATCTATGATTTATTTTGAACATATAAAAAACAATAAAGATGCAGTGGATTTAGCAGAAGAAATCACAAAAGATATGGAACAACATTTTAGAAAACCAATGAAACTTGAATTTGAAAAAATTTATGAAAAATACTTGATTTTATCAAAAAAGAGATATTTGGCACAAGTTGCAAATAAAGAAGGCAAGATTGTTGATTTTGTAAAAAAAGGTGTAGTTTTAACAAGAAGAGATAACTGTAAAGCATTAAGAGATATTTATTTAAAAACAGCTGTAGGTATTCTTGAAAATGTAGACAAAACAACTATTTTAGATAATATAGTAGAATATGTAAATGACATGTTTAAACGAAAATTAGATTATAATATGTTTGTTATAACTAAATCTCTTTCTAAAGATATAAATGAATACGACACAAAAAAAGCATTACCGTCTCATGTTCAACTGGCAAAAAGAATAAGAGAAAGAGGTCTAAGTATAGAAACAGGTTCACGAATTGAATTTTTATTTACGACAAATGGAAGATATGATCCTAAATTTAACCAAGGTGATAAAGTCGAAGCACTTGAACATTTTGAAAAATGGTTATTTTATTTACGTATCGACTATCTTTATTATTTAGAAAAACAAATGGTTACACCACTTGATGAAATAATAAGTGTAGGATTAAATACAGAAAATTTTATGGAAAGAATATATCTATATCATAATCAATACTTTTTGATGCGTCAAGAATTTTCAAATTCAAGAGTTAAAGTTTCTTTTGAAGAAACTTTACAAGATAAGACTTTAAGTAAAACACACAAAGAAACACCAAAATACAAATCACAATCCAGTTCAAATTCTAAAAAATTATGGATTTTAGAAAGTGATTATATTAATAAAAATCCAGATAAATACACAGATAAAGAGATTGCTAAGCTAAAAAAGATAAGAGGGGTAAAAACAACAAAAAATAGTTCTATCGTAGATAATGAAAAAGAATTCAAAACAATTAAACAGAGAGGTTTAGAATTGGTAGAAAGTCAAACTTATAGTACGTATTTTGTCCCTTCTTTATAGTTGTATAAAAATATTTATTGAAAATTATTTATTTTGTAATTTTACAATTACAAAATAAAATTACGGAGGCATAAAATGTCGTCAAAAATAAATTTAACAAGATACTGTTTTGTGTCTATACACTACTTTTCTACCTCCTATTTCTCTTTCAATTGGCGGATTTAATTCCTCCTTTTTAAAAAAGTATGTCATGATTTTACCCTTGTTATCATCTAATTTCTTTACTGTAATTTCCATTTTTTTATTCATTTCGCTGCATAAACGATTAAATGCTTTTTGTGCTGCATTTTTAGGACCTGTATTGGATGTATATATTTTCTTTTGTTCTAAAACTTGTCCATCAACCGAAACAACTAAATATCTTGGAGGACCATCATATTTCTTTCCTGTTTCTGTTACTTCTTCCGTAACATCTTCGTCATCTTCATCTTGTATTTTTTTAGAATTATTTTCTAATTGTCGACTAGATGATGTAACAATTTCATTATCTCTTCTTCTATCATCATTTCTGTTACTCTTACCTCTATATTCCTTTTCAATTGTATCTCTTCTTTCAAGTGACTTAATTCTTTCAACAGGTTTAATCCTTTCTTCTGAATGAGAAACCTTTCTTCGCGAAGAACGACCAGATTTTTTTCTTTCATCTTCACTATCAGAAGAACTTGTTTCAGATGAATAATCACTTGAACTGTCACTTTCTGAAGTTTCGCTATCTGTTCCACTATCTGATTCACTATCATTGCTATAGTCACTATCAGACGAACTTGTTTCTGATTCACTTTCACTATAATATCTATTTTGTCTTTTAGAATTGCGACGAACTGGACTTGGAGAATATCTTCGTGTTCTTTTTACAGGAGATGGGGAACGATATTTTTTATCTCGACGACCTTCGGTATCTCTAGTTTTATATTCGTCACGATTATATCTCTGTCTTGTTTGAGGAGAAGGAGAACGATATTTTCTTGGCATTTTATTTATAATTGTTATATTACAAAAATGTAAATTTTGTATAAATAAAATGTGTTTTTAAATATTGTTTTAAAGTAAAAACAAATTAAATTTTTTTCATAGAAACCAAAATGTTTATTTGTAAAAATGGATTTGGAGGATATGGCGGCATATTATCTAATTCATTAAAAGAAACAACTGTACCATCAGGCAATGTAAGTTCAAAAAACAAATCTTGAGACGGGTCGAAATAAACCGTTTGTTTTGCTTTAGAATCCTTAAGTGTGATAAATGATGTATCTCCAAAATATTCATTTACAGGAACTTTAAATATTACTCTTGAAGTATTTGGATTATTAGAATAAAGAACTTGTTGAGTTGTATTTGTAATACCTGTATATAAAGAACAATAAATATATGGATATCTGTCTAATGTGCCTCCGTAACCAACATCTAGAACTTGATTAGGAACACTTAACCATAACAATTCAAGTTCATAATCACCTGCTTGAATATTTTGAGCACCACCACTTGCATATCTCAATGAAGTGATTATATTTTGTCCTGGACCTATAATTTCTATACTATCATTATTTTGCAATGCAATTGCACTTGACAGTGTAATTTGATTTGTTCCTGTAATTGTAACTTGAACTATTAAATTATCCAATGAAACAGTACTTGATTTCCTTACTCTTAAATAATAAACTAAATTTGTATCTGTAGGGATATAACCATAAGTTGGTACAGTTATAGTATAAACTGTTTGTCCAGAAACAGCTCCAGAAATATTTCCAATATATAATGGTTTGTTTTTTCTAATTACATAATCAGAACCTAAAACTGCTCCTCCTCCTGATAATGGAGAAGTAAAAGTAACTACCTGTGTGGTGCTATTATAACTAGAAATAGTTGCATATTCTACAGATGAATATTGAGTTGGTGTAGGAGTAGCACTTGTGTTATAAATAGATTCAAAATAATAACCTGCGTAAAAGTTATCTACGCTTGTAGTTTCCCTTGCATCTAATGTTAAGTTATTTGTTCCATTTCCTTGTAAAGATAATGGATTATATACTCCACCAGGATACAATTGAGAAAATGGAAAACTATAAACAGGCAGATTACTTGCAACTAAATTATTTGGGGAAATAGTAGAATTATTTATATTTCTTACAATAAAACTATTTGGATCGGGATAATCAGCTCTGTTTCTATATGTACTGTCTATATCAAGATATTTATAAACAGGTAATTGAATTTTATTCATTCTGTTACTTGTTCCAACAGCTATATTTCGACTTTGAAAACCAGTATTTATAGCAGACATTATTATAAATAATTTACTTTTTATTATTAATAATATATTATTTTTAAACATTTTTATTTATCTATATTTATTTTTGTTGTTTCTCATTGTTTATTTCATCAACAAGTGAATACGTATCTTCTTCTCTTATTTTATCCCAAAATGTCTCTTCAATTGTAATCTCATCAAATATTTTTTCATTTTGTTCATCATTTGTTTCATTATAATGTAATTCAATATAGACGTTCATGCCACTTGTAAAAATACTATCAAATAAATCTTTATTTTTTACAGTATAATAATATTCTATAGATTTTAGTTGTTGACTATATAAATAATGTTCCATATTTATAAGATTATTTTCATATGTATCGTTTGGGAAATCTATATTTCTTATATGTTCCCTTAATTCCTTTATTGAAATTACATCTTCATTTTCTGGAGTGTATAGTTCTTGTGGTGTTATTTTGAATTTTCCCAAGAATAAAACAGGTGTTAAAATTGAATATTGCTCTTTTAATTTATCATAATTTTGAATTTTAAAAGATTGTATCAATCCTATACTTGGAATTTTGAATTGTTTTTCTTGGTTTAAAGTATAACTTCTTGTTGAAAGTTTATAATTATCCTTTTTTACTATAATATTATTTTGCATTTTTAATTTGTATATAATTGAATTGTATTATTTAAAAAATTGTTTTTTTAAATAAAATATTTTGTTATATCAAAATATTCATTTACAATGAGCGATAGGGAAAATATTATACGTAATTCTGGTATAACAACTCAAAATTGTATGAATAAAACCAAAAATGATTTAAAATCTCTTGCTTCTACTTTAAAATTAAAATTTAATTCAAATACAACTAAAGAACAATTATGTACTATAATTTTTGGAAGTAATTTTTCTTGTCCTTCTAAATCTTCTATACCAAAAGAAGATGTAAATAATTTTAAATCAAAAGGTATTCCATCTGAAGACAAACATATTTTAGATGCATTACATTCAAGTTGTTCTTCATTTAAAATTAATACTTTGAAAGATTTATGTAAAATTTATGGTATTCAATTTTCAGGTACAAAACAAATGCTTTGTAACCGTTTAATTGATTTTTTGAAAAATAAAGTAAAAGATGTAAATGTTTCAGAATACAAAACTGAAGTTGACGATTTTAAACCTTATAGATGCAGAGAACCAAATATAAGATATACTAAGAACGATCTTAAACTTTTAGCAGAAAAATACGGTGTAAAATATGAGGATAATAAAAAGAATGTATGTCAAAAATTATTTGAAGTTCATGAAAAAATAATAAAAGAATCCGATCGAGAAGAACCAGAAAAAAGAGAAAAAATAAAAAAAACAGTAATGAAAGATTCAAAAAAGTTAAAAGATATACAAGAACAATATTATTCTTATATGGAAACATTATTTAAGAAAATAAATAAAAATGCAAGTTTAGACGAGTTGGAAAAAATATTAGACGAATTTACACAATTTGAATTTTGGTGTGCTGAACTACAAACATATATGACTAAAGTTCAAGAACTTATTTCTGAAAAGTTAGAAAGTGACAGTGAAGAAGAGGAAGAAAAAGAAGATTATAGTCAAAAGGAACGTGAACAAAAGGAACGTGAACAAAAGGAAAGTGAACAAAAGGAACGTGAACAAAAGGAACGTGAACAAAAGGAACGTGAACAAAAGGAACGTGAACAAAAGGAACGTGAACAAAAGGAACGTGAACAAAAGGAACGTGAACAAAAGGAACGTGAACA
>Ga0194116_10001183_pt1 | contig 38870 bp, 32 predicted proteins | sample TA2MahsurfametaG_4_FD_148617 | JGI IMG/M metagenome (GOLD analysis project Ga0194116, IMG submission 148617) | Freshwater microbial communities from Lake Tanganyika, Tanzania - TA2015008 Mahale S9 surface | ecosystem: Environmental > Aquatic > Freshwater > Lake | place: Tanzania: Lake... | reverse complement strand
TTTCATCCAGTCTGAAGCCAACCTGCCCTCACGAGCCACGATCGATCATTACGTCTATGATCGGGCCGGCCAGGGCCGACTGGAGGGTCGACCGCTCTGGCCGGAGAGCCCGCCCGCTCAGCCGCGGATCCTCGTCACCGGTGGGGCCAGTTGCCCGGACGGCATCATCCAGCAGGTGATCCACCGGCTGAACGGGTTTTTTCCCGCGGGATCGCTGCGCGACGTTGAGGCCGTGCTCGCCGACCTGCAACCGCCCCCCGCGGAGGCGGCGCCATCCATCGGCTGAGCGCGCGCGGCGCGCCGCTTCAGAAGCGGATCGAAAGACCCGCGCGCACCCCGTTCTGGTTGCTCAAGTCAACCTTGCTGGCGTAGTTCGCAGCCTCAGACCCCAACCGGTGGGTATAGTCGCCCGCCGACTGGAAAACCGCGCCCGCGTAGAAGCCCGCCCGCTCGGTCAGGTCCAAGTGCAGGGAAGCATCGGCAAAGTATCCCGGGAGCAACTTGTAGGCCTCGCTGGAGTTGGTGTTGCTGATCTCGGCGCCGATTTCCGGCTGCAGGGTCTGCGTGACGGTGTAGCTCGTGCCCGCGAACACCATCGCGGCACCGGCGCTGAAGCTCGCCCGGAAACGCGGGCTGAAGGAAACTGAAAAGGACGGCCCAGTGCGGAAGGTGTAGTAGGCGCCCTTCAGCTTCCAGCGATTCTGCACGCTACTGTCATTCTCGGATTGGCTGATAACACGTCCCGCCGGCTCGTTGGCCAGCAAGACGGAAGTATCCACGCTCAGGGTCTGCGCGAGGCCATCAGCGCCCAAGACAGTATTGCCCACCGCATCAACAACGTTTTCGGATGAGGTGCTGGGCGAGGAGTAGGGTGCGCCCGGCGGCACGGCGCCAAAGAGCGAGAAATAGTCGCTCAAGGAGCTAATGCGGGCGCGGACGAAGTCGCTACGCGATGAGGCGAGGTCGTTGATCGAGACTCCGGCCACGAGATTCCAAGCGGCCCGGGACCCGAGAAACTTTCCCATATCCCGGGAAACGGCGAGGTCCATCCCGGCGGTGGCACCACCCTTGGTCTCGCGGGCCCGTGGATCAACGATTTCCGCGGAATACGTGCTGAAGCGTACGAAACCGGGCAGGGAGAGCTGGCTCGCATCGGTGTAATTCCAGGTGTTCGTCCGGCCATCGGGCGCGATCGGGTCGAAGGCCGCCGTGTTGGTCTGCGGATCGATCAGCGGGTTACCGCTGGAGTCCAGTCGGGTAACGGTCCGTGCATCCGGCTGTACCGCACCATCGTGGTAAACCCGGGACAGGTTCGCGCCCGTGACCGCTCCAGGGTCGTTGGGGCGGGGAATGCTCCCCTTGCCCGAGAAGAGGGTCTTGGCGCCCGTCAGGTAACGGAAACCCATCGTGACGACGCTCTTGGGCTCATAGATGTATTCGTCGAGATTGCTGAAGTCCGGGATCTCGATCGGGGGGGCGCGCCGCTCCTCGTCCTGGGCGAAGGCCACCCCGAGGGTGAACGCGAGGGCGAGAACGAGGGAACGGAGGCGTTTCATGCGGGAGGTAGACCGGCGTGGACCGCGGAAGCCGGCCGGAGTGCCCAGAAAAATCACGGGGTGGCTCGGGCGCGTCAACGCGAGATTTGCCTCCCCGCTCTGGAACTGCTCAGTCTCAATCCAGTCCGCGCGTGAACCCCTCTCCCCTGCTCTCCCCCGTCCAGCGTCGGATCGCGGCCGCCGCCCTCACTCTTTCCGCTGTGCTGAGCATCGCGGCCCTGCTCGCGCTCGGGGTGGTCGCGTTGGGCCGGCTCCTCGCGCATTTCGGATCCGTCCTGTGGCCCTTGGCCACCGCCGGGGTGCTTGCGCTGATGCTGCGCCCGTGGGTGGGCTGGCTCGAAGCGCGGCTGCGCCTTGGCCGCCTGGGCGCCGTGATCGTGCTTTACGCGCTCTTCACCGGGGTCGTGACTGGCGCGCTGCTGCTGGCCGCGCCGGCGGTCTTGGGGCAGATCGTGGATCTGGATACCTACCTCCCCAAGCTGGCGGAAAAGCTTAGCGTTTACGTCCAGGCGAGACATCCGGAGTGGAGGGCGCTGGCGGATCGCGAGGTCGGACTGCCGCTCTGGACCCAACTAATGGGAAAGGCGATCGAGGAGGCAAAAGTCCTGCTCGCCCACGCCTGGCCCTCGCTCCGCACCGCCTTCGGCGGGGTCTCCACCGCCGCGACTTTCCTGACCGGCGCCGCCGTGGTGCCGGTCTACCTCTTCTTTTTCCTGCTCGCCACTGGCTTCTCCACCCGCGGGCTCGGCGAACATCTCCCGTTCCTTTCCCCCGCGATGCGCGAGGACGTGGTGTTCCTGGTCGGCGAGTTCGTTTCCATCGTCGAGGCATTCTTCCGCGGGCAACTGCTGATCGCGCTTGCGATGGGGGTTCTGCTGGCGCTCGGCTTCAGCCTGATCGGCCTGAAGTTTGGCCTCGCGCTTGGGCTCGTGCTGGGGGCGCTCAATGTCATCCCTTACCTTGGCTCCATTCTAGGGCTGGCCGTCACCCTCCCGCTGGCCTTTTTCCAGGCCCCCGACGGCGGCTGGCTGATGGTCGGTCTGGTGCTGCTGATCAAGGTGGTCGTCCAATCCATCGAAGGCTGGGTGCTCACGCCGCGCATCATGGGCCGCCAGACCGGGCTGCACCCGGTCACGATCATCTTCGCCGTCTTCTTCTGGGGCACGGCCTTGGGCGGGCTGCTCGGGATGCTCCTCGCGATCCCGTTGACCGCCTTTGTCGTCACCGCGTGGCGGCTGGTGCGGCGCAAGTACTTCGGCTCCCGCCATGCCTGAGCCGCGCGCGCCCGCGTCCTGCGCCCAATGCGGGACCGGACTTTCTCCCTCGGCGCGTGCCTGCCCCGAGTGCGGGGCCGACGAGCGTACCGGCTGGCGGGAGACCTCGGTCCACGACGGCCTCGACCTGCCCGACCACTCCTGGGAGGAAGAACGCGCGGATCCGCCGCGGCCCACCCCGCGGGTCAACGGGCTCGCTTGGTACTGGTGGCTCTGCGGCGTCGCCCTGCTGGCGCTCTTGCTGCTCGGCCTTCTGGGCGTCCGCCTTTGAAGCGGGAGTTGAGCGGGCCGCTTGTGCTTCGTCCGCCAAGGCACAGGCTGACTAATGGCCTGGCAGGTGGAATACGCGGAAGGGGTCTGGTTGCCCCAAGTGGGCTGGTGGCTGGACGCCCGCCATGCCCGCGAGCGCTCGTTTGTCTCCCACGCTCATTTCGACCATCTCGCGCTGCACCGGGAGATCCTATGCTCGCCGGGCACCGCCCGACTGATGCGTACCCGGATGCCCGGCGATCGCCGCGAGCATGTCCTGCCCTTCGGTCAGACCGAGCCGCTCACGCCCGACGTGGCGGTCAGCCTCCATCCCGCCGGGCACATCCACGGCTCCGCCCAATGCCTGCTCCAGCACCAGGAATGGGGCCGGCTCCTCTACACGGGCGATTTCAAGCTCCGCCCTGGCCGCGCCGCCGAACCCTGCGCCACGCCCCGCGCGGAAGTGCTCGTCATGGAGACGACCTTCGGGCGGCCGCAGTACCGGTTCCCGCCCACCAGCGAGGTCATCGCGGCACTCGCCGGCTTCTGCCTCGCCGCCCTCGACGACGGCGAGACGCCAGTGCTCTACGCCTATAGCCTCGGCAAGAGCCAAGAGTTGCTCTGGGCCCTGGCCGAGCACGGATTGCCGGTGATGCTGCACCCGCAGACGCGTCGAATGACGGAGGTTTACGCTGCACTCGGGCTGGCCGTGCCGCCCCACCAGGAATACGCCGCCGGCAAAGTCCGCGGCCACGTCGTCCTCTGCCCTCCCCAGTCCCGGACCTCGCCCTTCCTCCGGCGCCTCGGTCCCTGCCGCACGGCGGTGGTCACCGGCTGGGCGCTGGATCCCGGTGCGATCCACCGCCACCAATGCGACGCCGCCTTCCCGCTCTCGGACCACGCGGACTTCGACGATCTCCTGCGCTTCGTGGAACAGGTAAACCCGCGACGCGTGTACACCCTGCACGGCTTCGCCCGCGACTTTGCGGCGACCCTCCGCGAGCGCGGGATCGAGGCGTGGGCCCTGAGCGAAGAGAACCAACTCGACCTCGGGCTGGGCTCCGCGGCGTCCACCCTGTGCGGGAGCACGGCCACCATTCCGGCCGCGACGGTGACTCCCGGCCCGGAGCCGGTGACGGATGTTGCCGCGGCAGACCCGCTGGCCTTCGCCCGCTTCGCCGCGGTCGCGGACCAGATTGCCGCCCAACCTCGCCGCCACGCCAAGGTGGCGCTGCTGGCAGAGTACCTCGCCCCGCTGCCGCCATCCGCGGCCGCGATCGCCGCGCGTTGCGCGTGCGCCCAGACCGGACCGGCCGCAAGCGAGGATCAGACCGGGGTCGGCTGGGCGCTGCTGCGCCGCGCGCTGCTCGAGCGGACGGGGCTGACAGAGGCTCAGTACCGCACCAGTTTCCAGCGTTTCCCGGACGCCGGCGACGCGGCGGAGGCGGCGCTGCGCACCCGCGAACCAGGCGTGATCGACCAGGGGTTGACCCTGCCGGCTCTGGCGGCGGGATTCCGCGCGATCGCCGCCGCGCGGGGGCCGGCGGCGAAGCTTGAGCAGGTGCAAAAGCTGCTCATCCAACTCGGGCCCACCGAAGCCAAATACCTGATCAAGCTGCTGCTGGGCGACCTGCGCATCGGCCTGAAAGAGGGACTGGTCGAGGACGCCGTCGCCCAGGCTTGGGCGCACCCCTCGGCGGCGGTCCGCGACGCCCACCTGCTCGCAGGCGACCTAGGTGAGGTCGCGGCCCACGCGGCGGCCGGGACCCTCGGGGCCATCGGCCTGCGCCCGTTCCAGCCGCTGCGCTTCATGCTGGCGACGCCCGCCGCTGATCCGGCCGAGATCCTTACGCGCCTCGGACCGCCGGTCTGGCTCGAGGAGAAGTACGACGGCATCCGCTGTCAGGTGCACCGCCGGGGTGAGCGCGTGGAACTATACTCACGCGACCTCAAATTCCTGACGGCTCAGTTTCCCGAGCTTGCCCAGGCCGCGGCGACCCTGCCGGAGGATTTCATTGGCGATGCAGAGCTGCTGGCTTGGCGGGACGGCCGCGCGCTGCCCTTCGCCGACCTGCAACGGCGCCTCGGCCGCCGGGGCGATGACCTGTTTCTCGGCGCAGAGATCCCGGTTTCCCTCTCCTTCTATGACCTGCTCTGGCACGCCGGCCAGCCCCTCATCGCGCAGCCGCTGCGGGAGCGCCGCCGGCGCCTCGAAGCACTCCTTGCCGCCAGCCGCGCCCCCACGCTTCTGCTCGCCCCGGTACGCGCGGCCGGCACTGCGGCCGAGATCGAGGCCGCGTTCCTCGCCGCTCGCCGCCGGGGTAACGAGGGCCTGATGGCCAAGGACCCGGCCAGCCCCTACTCGCCCGGCCGCCGCGGCACGGCTTGGCTCAAGCTGAAGCGGGCCGGAGCCACCCTCGACGTGGTCGTGGTCGCGGTGGAACAGGGCCACGGCAAGCGGCGTGACGTGCTCAGCGACTACACGTTCGCCATCCGGGAGGAGGCCACCGGCCAACTGCTGGTCCTCGGCAAGGCCTACACCGGCCTGACCGACGCCGAGATCGCGCGCCTGACGGATCATTTTCTCGCCACCACGACTGCCGTGCGGGGCCGTCGGCGGGAAGTGCTGCCGCAGGTGGTGCTGGAGATCGCCTTCGACTCGATCCAGGCCAGCCCCCGCCACAACTCCGGGCTCGCGTTGCGCTTCCCTCGGATCGTCCGGCTGCGGCCCGACAAGACCCCCGCCGAGATCGACACCCTTACCCATTGCCGGCGCCTAGCCGAGGTCCGGTTCGATCCCGAGAGACAAGCGCAGTTGAACCGGCCAGACCTGTCGCGCAGCCTCCGCCAATGAACGCCGCGCCCGCCCCGTCCGCTGGAGTATGCGAGGCCTGATCGCCGCCGCCCTCCTCTCGGCCGCCGCCCTGCCCGGCGTCTCCGCCCTGCCCGTGCTGCCCGGAGAAGAGCTCCAATACCGTGTCGCCTGGGCCCTGCTACCGGGCGCCGGGGAAATCCGCCTCAGCGCCGAGCGACGGGAGGATCCCGCCGGCCCGCGTCTCCGAGTACTCACCCACACCCGCACCCTCGGCCTCGCCCGGATGCTGCTGCCCTTCGAGGCCCGCGCGACCGCAGACTTCACGCTGGCCGATGGCCGGCTGCGCTGGCTGCGCGAGGAAACCCGGCAGCGGGGCGAGCAGCGCGCCCACCACGTCGCGTTCGACTACGCGGCTGGCCACGCCCTCTGGACCCCCGAAGACGCGACCGACGCAACCCTCGCGCTGCCCATCCCTCCGGGCGATCCCGCTGATATGATCCTCGGCTTGCTGCGCACCCGCGACTGGAACCTCGAACCCGGCGGACAGCGGGACGCCCTGGTGCTGTTCAACGACGAATTCTACGAGCTGACGATCCACTGCGTCGGGCGCGAGACCGTCTCATCCTCGCTCGGCACCTTCTCCACCCGCGTGCTGGAGCCCCGGATGGAGAAGACCGCCCCCAAGGGGATGTTCCGGCGCGGCGGCACGGTCCGCGTCTGGATCGCTGAGAATCGCCGGCGGCTGCCGGTTCGTTTCAGCGTCGAATTCAAGGTGGGCCGCGGCGTCGCCACGCTGACCGGGCACCGCCCGCCCCCTAGCGATGCGCCGCCTGCTTATCCTTAGGAGCGGCGCCCTCGGCGACTTCCTCGTCACCCTGCCCGCGATCGCGCTGCTGCGGCAGCGCTGGCCGGAAGCGGAGATCGAGCTGATCGGTAACCCCGTCGCGGCCGCGCTCGCTCAGGCCCGCGGCCTGCTTGACCGGGTACATCGCGCCTCGTCCGCCCGCTGGCTGCCCTTGCACGGACGGGAACCCCTGCCTCCGGACCTCCAAGCCTGGCTCAGCAGCTTCGACCTCGTCCTGAACTTCCAGCCGGACCCGGCCGGTGAACTCGCCGCCGGTTTCCCGCTGCGGCCGGGACAAAGGTATCTTGCGGGCGCGCCCCACCCGACCGCCGGTCCCGCCGCCGCCCACTTCTGCGCTCCGCTGCAGGAGCTTGGCCTGCCGCCCGGGGCGTTGGTCCATCCGCTGGCGCCCCTCGCCGCGCCGGATCCGGGCCCGCGCCCGGTCGTGATTCATCTCGGCAGCGGCTCCGCGCGCAAGAACTGGCCCGGCGAACGCTGGCTGGAGTTAGCCATCCAGCTTACCGGACCGTTGACGATTCTGCTCGGTGAAGCCGAGCTTGCCCGGCCGCTGCCGGCTGCATTGGCCGCGGCCCGTGCCGCCGGGGCGGACCGCGTGACAGTGGATGGCCGGGAACTTGACCTGCTCTGGCAGCCGCCGCTGGAGGACCTGCTCCGGCGGCTGGCGGGCGCCCGCGCCTTCCTCGGCCACGACTCGGGCGTGAGCCATCTGGCCGCTTGCGCTGGAGCACCCAGCCTCCTCCTGTTCGGGCCGACGGATCCGGCAATCTGGAAGCCCCCGGCCGAGAACGTGCGCGCGCTGCAAGCGGCCGGCGGACTCGAGTCATTAAGCGTGCCGGAAGTGCTCGCGGCGTGCAGCGGGCTGCTCCAGGCCGCATCCGGCTGGAAATAAGCCTTGCCTTAACTTTTCCCGGAGCGCTTTACTCCCCTTTTTCTCCATGAAAGCGACGATCAAGACCCAAGGCCAGCAGTTCATTGTCTCCGAGGGTGACATCCTAACCGTCAACCGCTATCCTGGCACCGAGAAGGGCGCCACCGTGGAGATCAAGGATGTGCTCGCGGCCGGTGAGGGCGAGGCCTTCAGGGTCGGGACGCCCACTTTGCCGGGCGCGGTCGTCTCGGCTACGATCCTGGAGAACAAGCGCGGCGAGAAGGTGATCGTGTTTAAAAAGAAGAAGCGCAAGGGAATGGAGCGCAAACGGGGTCACCGCCAGGAGCTTTCCGTCATCAAGATCAACTCGATCAAAGCCTAAGGAGAAACAAAGTCATGGCGCATAAGAAAGGTCAGGGAACATCTACCAACGGCCGCGAGAGTCACTCGAAGCGCCTTGGCGTGAAGCGGTTCGGTGGCCAGTCCGTCCTCGCCGGCAACATCCTCGTCCGCCAGCGCGGCACGAAGCTCCATCCGGGCAAGAACGTCGGCCTCGGCCGCGATTTCACGCTCTTCGCCCTCGCTGCCGGCACCGTGCAGTACGACAAGGCCCACCGCTCGGTGTCGGTCGTGACCGCCTGAGCGATCCCCGCTACCCCTCTACGGCCGGTTCCGCCTCGCGGAACCGGCCTTTTTCTTGCCCGCAACCCCGATGGGCGCACGCTGCCCCCACCCCACCCTGATGCGCGTGTTCCTCCGTTGGCTCCCGGTTGGCCTCGTCCTCTTGGCTCCCGCCGAAGCCGGCGCCCCCCCCTCGAAGATCCTCCACGTCGGGGTCGGCGTGGATCCGCAGGACCTCGACCCGCAGATCATCACCGGCATCCCCGAGGCCCGGATCCTTCGCGCCTTGTGCGAGGGACTCGTGATCATCGGTCCAGACGGGAACCTCGCCCCCGGCGTCGCCCATTCCTGGGAAGTATCGGCCGATGGCCTGCAACTGACCTTCCGGCTGCGCCGGGAAGCCCGGTGGTCGGACGGACGGCCTCTGACCGCCCGCGACTTCGTGGCCTCGTACCAGCGGATCCTCACCGCGGGGCTGGGCGCCCGGAACGCGGAACGCCTCTACCCGGGGGTTGGCGCCGAGGAATTCCATCGCGGGCATCTGACCGACTTCAGCCGCACCGGTTTCGCCGCGCCGGAGGATCACCTACTGCGCTTCACCCTGAAGCAACCCGCGACCTTCCTCCTGCAGCTCCTCACGATGCCCGAGTGGCTGCCGGTGCCGCTGCACGTCATCAACCGGGTGGGAAAGCCCGACCAACCGGGCAACCGCTGGACGCGCTCGGAACACTTCGTGGGCAACGGCGCCTTCGCGCTGCGCACGTGGCGCCCCGGCCAGCCCCTCGTGGTGGCCCGCTCCCCCACCTACTGGGGCCACGCGACGGTCCGGCTCGACGAGATCCATTTCCACCCGATCGAGGACGCCGGGGTGGAGGAGAGATTGTTCCGACAGGGACGGCTCCACCTCACGCAGACCATTCCCGCCGCGAAGATCGCCCCCTACCGCCGCGAGCAGCCGGAGAGCCTGCGGATCGATCCTTTCGGTGGGCTCTACTATTATGTCTGCAACACGCGTCGCCCGCCCTTTGACGACGCCCGGGTCCGGCGGGCGCTGGCCCTAGCGCTCGACCGCGAGGCGCTCACCCGCCACGTCAGCCAAGGCGGCGAGGAACCGGCCTACAGCGCGGTGCGACCCGGCCTCGCGGGCTACCCCGGCGCACCCGCCTTCCGGGCCGATCCCGCCGAGGCCCGGCGCCTGCTTGCTGCTGCCGGATTTCCCAGGGGGCGCGGCTTCCCGCGGGTGGAGTTGCTCTACAACACCGCAGAGCAGCACCGCGCCTTGGCGGAAGCGGTGCAGCAGCGCTGGCGCCGTGAACTGGGCATCGAGATCACCCTGCTGAACCAGGAATGGACGGTCTATCTCGACGCGATCAACCGTTCCCACTCCTTCCAACTGGCCCGCGGTGGCTGGGTGGTGGCCGAGCCGCACATCCACTTGGAACGCTGGCAGACCGGGCACGCGACCAACCAGGCGGGCTGGAGCCACGCGGGCTATGATCGCCTGCTGGCCGCGGCCCTCGCGGCGCCCACCACCGCGGAGCGGTACGCGCGTTACCGCGAGATGGAGGCGATCCTCGCCGAGGAGATGCCCTTCATCCCGGTCTACTTCCACACCCTGCCGCGGCTCGTCAGTCCCAAGGTGCTCGGCTACCGCACCACCCTCGAGGACGCGTTCCCCTGGGCCGCCGTCGATCTGCGACCCTAAGAGCCCGCGCCAAACCGGGCCGGAACTAGCACCTGCTCAAAGCCCGAGGATCGCCCGCAGCACCGCCGCCAGCAGATCGATCGGGCTGCCGGACGAAGGCTGACTCGGCTGACCAGGCTGGCCCGGTTGCCCCGGCTGTCCCGGTTGGCCGCCTTGGCTGGAACTGGAGGCGGAGGAACTCGACTGGCTGGAAGCGCTCTGGCTACCCGGCTGTCCCGGACGCCCCGGTTGACCGGTTGGCGGCCGTCCCGTTTGGCCCGGCTGCCCTGGCTGCCCCAAGCCGGCAAGCGGCGTCGGCGCGCCCAAATCCCGCCCCTGGCCCTCCTGCCCGCCCCGGCTGGGCGTACCCTGCTGGTCCGCCCCGGGCGTGGAACCCGCGGGCCGTCCGCTGCCGGAATTGCCGTCCGGGCCGTCGTCTCGGCCATACGGGTACTTGTCCTGCGCGTTAGGGATGCCGTCCCCGTCGATGTCCGGGTCCTGAGCATTGGGGATCCCATCCCCGTCCATATCCCCGTCCGCCGCGTTTGCCGTGCCATCTCCATCCAGATCACCACCCGGACCATCGCGGCCATTGCCCGCGCCCCCGGGTCCGGACGGATCGGGATTAGTCCCGTAACGGTACTCATCCTGGGCGTCCGGCACCCCATCTCCGTCGCTATCCTCGTCCCGCTCGTTGGGGATGCCGTCCCCGTCCATATCGGGATCCTCCCGATTGGGAATGCCATCCCCGTCGAGGTCCCCGTCGGGACCGCTGCGGCCGTCCGCGGAAACCCGCGCCAGCGCCTCGGAGCCCCGGCCGCCGCCCTGACCATCCCCGCCGCGGCCGAAAACACCGGAGAAGGTGAAGCGCACGTGATCGACCTGGCTGGAGCCGAGCGAGGCACGGTGCTTGATCGCCGCGTCGCGCACGACCTCCATCTCGATCCGGCGCCGCCGGGCCTGATCAGCGTCCGCCATCGGGCCGAACAGGCAGGTCAGATTCTCGTGCCGGTAGCGCACATACCAGCCCTCATCGCTGGGCCCGAGCCCCGTGATGTTGATGCCACCGTGACGCTGGCGGAACTCGTCCGCGGGCAGATTCCAAAGGTCCTCGATCGCGGAGACTGGGTAAATCAGCGTGGTGCCCCGCCCGACGCCGGGGAGCACGGCGCAAGCCAACAGCAGGAGGAGGCGTAGATGCGACATCGCCGAATCCGTTAGAGACCCGACGGGATGACCCGGCCTTTTTCCGTGCGGTTGGGGCCGCCCTTATTCACCGGGCCCTTGCCGCCCGTGCCGGTACCCTTCTCATAGTCTTGCGTATTCACGTTCGCGACCTGCTGGGTGCCGACGACAGCAGGGCTGCGCGGCTGCTGGGGAATGCGCATCGCCTGATCGCCGATGGCCATCGCGGTCGGCCGGGATGGGCCCTTACCGTCGGAAGCCGGCGCGGCGGCCTCACCCTTCAATTCCGCGACCTGAATGCCTTGGGCCTCATTCCCGACCCCCGCCGTGGGCTTCTCCGCCTCTTTGCCTCCCGCGCCGCCCGCCAGATTCGCCTCGGGCTTGCCTTGGCCGCCCGGCCTTCCCGGCGTGCCCCCGTTACCCTCGCCGGCCGCCTCTTTGCCGTTCGGTCCCGGCGGTTGGCTGGGGCCGCCCACTTTGTCCGCCCGCGCCTGGTCATCGCCCGGCAGCTCAAAGTCCCCGATCATCCCGAGCACGGGCCGCTTCTCGGGAGCGTGCGCGGAACCGTCGAGGAGCGCCGGGTCGGGCAACACGCCCCGGGCCCCCGCTGCGCCCCGGGGCGAGCCGGGACGGGCTGTGCCGCCCGCATCGGCCGCCGGGAGGGGGGGGAAAGCGAAGCCCGTAAGCACCACCCCGCAAAAAAGGAGTGGACGCACGGAGGTCATTTCTGATCGGAGGGAACGTTGCAGATCACGGTCACGATCGGGGGCGGCGTGCCCGCCCTTACTTGCAGGAGCAAGTTAATGTCACGGTAGCCCTTGCGCCGGCCAATCACCTCGTAGTCGCCGGGCAAAATGCGCATCGCCTCAGAGTCAAACTTCTGGGGCGCACGGAAATTGGTGATCTGGACCCACGTGCTGCCGTCCGACTTGAAGGTCACGTCCACCGGCTTGTTCTGCTCCATCAGCAGAGCATGCAGTTGCTGGACTCGGTCGCTGTTCACAAGATAGGACGGCTTCACGGCCATCGCCTCGTTAAAGCGGCGGATGGCCCCTTGGAAATCGGACCGGTTGGCTAACTGCTCCGCAGCCTCGACATACTTCTGATACTGCAGCAGCGCGCGGATGACCGTGCCGACCCGCGTGTAGCCCTCCTTTGCCTCGGCATGATCTGCGTCCAGCTTCAGGGTCTCGCTGTAGGCCTCGCGCGCCTCGGACCACTGGTAAGCCTTCTCGTAGTCGAAGGCCTTCGCGAGGGCCTTCTGCACCGACTCCTGGTGAGCGTTAGCGCGGGCCGTTTTCAGCTGCGCCTGAACCTCGGTGTTCTGAGGGGTAACTTTCAGGGCGTTCTGCAGCTCGGTGATCGCCCGGTTCCAATCGCGCGCCTGAATCGCCTCCTCCGCCGCCGACTTGGCGGCGGCGAAGCGGGTCTCCTTCTCCAGCTGCGCCGCCCGCGATTGCCCCTCCTGCGCCGCAGCGGAAAACCCGTCCAGTGCGAAGGCCTGCTTATAGGCCTCGGACGCCTCCTTGAAGTTCTTCTGCTGCTCAAGCTTCGCGCCCTGCTGGAGCAGGGCGTGGACGCGGTCGATATTCTCGGCCCGCTTCAAACCTTGTACGGCGGCCTCCAATCCGGGGGACTTGGCTAGGGCCTGCTCAAATGCCTGGCGCGCACCGGACTTCTCCCCCGCCGCGAGCGCGCGCTGACCATCGAACAGGCGGGCCTTGACGAAAGTAGCTAGGGCATCCTCCGCAATCTTCAACTGCGCGAACCCCGCGTCGAACTGCTTCTTCGCCCCGGCAAAATTGCCATCAGCAAGTACCTTGCTACCGGCCCCGGCCGCCTCGAAGGCGGCTTCCAACGCGCCCGGCGCGAGACTGCGGGCCAGTTCCAGTTCCTTGATGCGAAGCAGAATCGCGTCGTATCCCTGCCGCGCCTCCCCCTTGGCCTTCACGTTGCGGGTGAAGGTTTCGATCTCAGGGTTCAATGCCTCGAACACGGAAAAAGCCCGGCCGAAGTCCCGGTTGCGCAGCAGCGCCTCGCCCTGCGTGAAGAGCCGTTCCATGGTGATGAGCTGCTCGATCTGGGAAGGATGATCAGCCGGCACCCGGCGCAGCTCCTTCAGCGCCTTGCCCGCCAGTTCGAACGCCTGCTCCGCCTTAGCCTGACTGATGAATGCGGAGCTGGCCTCGGCGATCGAGGGCGCGCCCGCCGCGGGTGCCGACGTCGGGGCGAAGACCTCCGGACCCAAAAACAGCTTGAGCCCGCGGATGACCAGCCCCGCCGCCAACAGCAGCGCGACCGCGCCTCCCAAGGTCCACGCAATTAGACGCGGCCAGGCAGGGCCACGTCGGGCAGACTCCTTGCCCGCTTCCGGATTCCAGTGGATGATGCGACGCCGCTTGGGGCCGCCGGGAAATTCCTCGGCCATGGGTGACGATGAGATAAGACGTGGGAGACGCGTGGAGATTAGCTCAAACGATTCCGAGGCCTCGCTAGCTTAGATACCCCGACAGTGAAAGGAATCCTTCAAAATGCAAAGTGCTTAGCGGGCACCGTCCCCCCGCTGGAAACTTGCGTCCACCGCACTCGACCATTCCTTCCCCTGTTCGTGCCATGAAAGCCCGGCTCGCCCTCGTCCTGCTTGCCCCCCTCCTCCTGCTCGCCGGGTGCTACCAAGTGCCGGTCACGGGCCGGCGCGCGATGAACCTGGTCGACGACAAGGAGGTCACCAAAATGAGCGTAGGGATGTTCGAGGAACTTAAGAAACGCTACCGGCCATCCCGCAACCAGGCCCATCAGGCGCAGCTCCAGCGGGTCGGTTCGCGGCTAGCGAAGGTGGTCTTCTGGGACATGCCGGACGCGGACTGGGAATTCGTCGTGTTTGATAATCCGCAGATCAACGCCTTCGCAATGGCGGGCGGGAAGGTAGGCGTGTTCACGGGGATTTTCCGGATCGCCAAGACCGACGACCAGCTGGCCTCGGTGATCGCCCACGAGATCGCCCACGTCACTGCCAAGCACGTCCACGAGAAGCTTTCTCGGGAATTGGCGGTTTCCACCGTGGGCACGGTGGGCGTGATCGGTGGCCTCGCCGGCGGCGCCTCCGGACTCGCGGTGGACGCCCTGGCCCAAGTCTACGGCCTCACCACGGGGATCGGGGGCTTCGCCTTCGACCGGGAAAAGGAGCGCGAGGCAGACTACGTCGGGCTGATGTACATGGCCCGAGCCGGCTACGACCCGCAGGCGGCGGTAAAGGTGATGGAGGCACTCGAGGCCGAGACTGGCAAGGACCCGATGCCCCCCGCGCTGCTTTCGACCCATCCCTCCCACCCCGAGCGTATCCTCAAACTGATGGACGCAATGCCCAAGGCCTTAGAGGAGCTCGCCCGTAGCGGGCAGGTGGCCAATCCGATCATCGTCCGCTGACCCGGCCCGGCCGCGCGCCCCGCCGGTTCGGTCGGCTCAAGGCTGCTTGGCCTGCTTTTTCTTGGGCGCCTTATTGGCCCCGCCGCCCGCGCGGCCGAGCCACTCCGGCGGGATCACGGCCGGGACCTTCAGCTCCCGGCGCAGCTGCACCAATTGCTCCTCCAGGTGCTTCCGCGCCGCGGCGTAGGCCGGATCGCCGAGCACGTTGCGCAGCTCGCGAGGATCCTTCTCGGAGTCGTACAGCTCCCAATAGTCTTCCGCCGTGCCGAAGAAGTGCACGAGCTTGTAGCGGTCGGTGACGATCCCGTAATGCGGCCTCACCCGATGAGGCGTCGGCCATTCGAAGTATTGGTAATAAAAGGCGGTCCGCCAGTCCGCCGGGCGGTTGCCCGCGAGGATCGGCCGCAGGCTCCGGCCCTGCATCTCCACCGGCGCCGGCAAGCCCGCCGCATCCAGAAACGTCTGCGCAAAATCTAGGGTCGAGACTAGGTCCTTGCTCACCCCGCCCGCGCGGCTCACCCCAGGCCAGCGGACCAGAAGCGGCGTGCGCAGCGATTGCTCGAAGATCCAGCGCTTGTCGAACCAACCGTGCTCCCCGAGGAAGAATCCCTGGTCGCTCGAGTAGACCACGATCGTGTTCTCGGCCAGGCCCTCCTTGTCCAGGTAATCGAGCAACCGGCCGACGCCCTCGTCCACCGCGCGCACCGTCCCAGTGTAGTCGTGCATATAACGCTGGTAGCGCCAGCGGACGAGGTCCTTGCCCTGCAGGTTGGCCGCTCGGAAACGAGCGTTGCGGGGCTCGTAATAGGCCTCCCAGACCTTCCGCTGCTCGGGGGTCATATTCGGCGGCGGGTCAAACTTGGCGTCCCGGTCGGTGAAGGTCTTCTCCAAGGACATATCCTGATCCCGGACGGCGATACCGCGGTTCGCGTAATCATCGAACAGCGTGTCGGGCTCCGGATAGACCCGATCCCCGTCCGCGCCTAGGTGGCGGAGGGCGGGCGCCCACTCACGGTGCGGCGCCTTGTGCTGCGCCATCAGCAGGAACGGCCGGCTCTTGTCCCGCTGACGCAGCCATTCGAGGGAGAGGTCGGTGATGATGTCAGTGGTGTAGCCCTGAGTCTTCACCTGCTCACCCATCCGGATCATCGGCGGATTATAGTAAATGCCCTGCCCGGGGAGGATCTGCCAGAAATCGAAGCCTGTGGGATCGGACACGAGGTGCCATTTGCCGATCACGGCGGCCTGGTATCCCGCTTGGCGTAGGATCTTGGGGAAGGTTATCTGCGAGCCGTCGAAGCGGGAGTTCGAGTTGTTCACGAACCCATTCAGGTGGTTGTACTTCCCGGTGAGGACGACCGCCCGCGAGGGGCCGCAGATCGAGTTCGGGACGAGGGCGCGGTCAAACCGCATCCCGGACTTGGCCAACCGGTCGAGGTGCGGGGTCTCAAGCAGGCGCCGCCCCTCGCCGTAGGCGCTGATGGCCTGGTAGGCGTGGTCGTCGGAGAAGATGAACAGGATGTTCGGGGCGCGCGGGGCAGCGGCCAAGGCGGACGCGGCGAACCCGAGGGCGAGGATCATAAGACCGCGGTTGTGCCGGATCATAGGCGCCAAGGTTACTGCAGGCCTTTGGCCTCGAGGATCGCCTTCTTGAGCAGCGGCTCGGCGGCCGGCCCCTTCGGACCGATGTGCTTCCCGATCATCCGCAGCTGGGAGATGCCGTGCTTGGTCGCGAGAGCCACGACGTGGTCGAAGTCCATATTGCGGCAGGTCTAGGTCTGGAGGCCGGGGGTCGGCGCCGCGCGCAGGGCAACGACCGAGGGGAGCAACGCGGCGGCCAGCGCGGCCCGCTGCGGGAGGGGGAAAGCGGTGATCAAGAGCGAGGGGGACCGTTGCGGTCGCGCGCCCACGTAGCAAGCCCGAACGCCCAGGGAGACCGGCCTTGCCTCATCCGTCCGCAACCGGTCTCCTCCGAGGCCCCCACTCGATGCCCTCCCGCTACCCCTCCCTGCCCCGTCGCTCCTTCCTGCGCTCCGTTGGCGCCGCGTCCCTCGCCGCGCCCTGGTTCGCCCGGAACGCCTATGCTGCCGCGCCCAGCCGCATCCTGCGCCACGCCAGCTTCGGCGCGGCCGGGATGGCCTGGGCCGACATACAGGCCATCACCAGCAATCCCTTTGTGAAGCTGGTGGCGGTAGCCGACGTCGACCTTGCGCGGGTGAAGCAGGTCAAGGAGACGTTCCCCGAGGTCCGGGTTTACCAGGACTGGCGGCAGTTGCTGGAGAAGGAGCAGGGCAACCTCGACTCGGTCAACGTTTCCACTCCGGACCATATGCACGCGCCCATCGCCCACGCGGCGATGCAGCTCGGCAAGCACTGCTTCTGCCAAAAGCCGCTCGCCCACGGGATCCACGAGACCCGCGTTCTCACCCGCCTTGCCCGGGAGAAGAACCTCGTCACCCAGATGGGCATCCAGATCCATTCGTACCGAGTGTACCGCCAAGCCGTCGCGGTCGTGCAGGCAGGCGTGATCGGCAAGGTGCGCGAGGTCCACAGCTGGAGCAGCAAGAAATGGGGCGACACCGGCCGACCGCCAGAACGCCGCGATCCTGTGCCCGCCACGCTCGACTGGAACCTGTGGCAGGGGGTGGCGGCCGAGCGGCCCTTCGTCGCGGGGCACTATCACCCCGGCCAATGGCGCAAGCGGCTAGATTTCGGCACCGGCACCTTCGGGGATATGGGCTGCCACATCTTCGACCCAGTCTTCGAGGCCCTCGCCCTGACCTCGCCACTTTCGTTGCGTTCAGAAGGCCCCGCGCCGGACGCCTCGAACTGGTCGGTCAACGCTCGTATCCGCTACGTCTTCCCGGGCACGGCCTACACCGAGGGCAAGACGGTGCCTGTCACTTGGTACGACGGCGACGAGCGGCCGCCGGCGGAGATCCGGGCGCTGGTCGCCGATCCCCGCGACGCCACCAAGGCGAAGGGCGGGCGCAAGGCGGATTCGGACAGCCAAGGCTCGATCATCGTCGGTACCAAGGGCGTCCTGCACGTCCCGCACATTGCCGCCCCGCGCTTGTTTCCACTCGCGGATTTTCGCGACTACGTCCTACCCGAACGGGTCCAGGGCCATCACTGGACTGAATGGGCGGAAGCGTGCATCAACGGTGGTCGCCCCGGGGCTAACTTCGATTATTCCGGCCCTCTCACGGAGGCGGTCCTGCTCGGCAGCGTGGCCGTGCGCTTCCCGAGTCAGGAACTGGCCTGGGACGGCCCGAAGCTCGCCTTCACCAATGTTGCCGCCGCGAACACCCACCTGCGCCGGGCCTACCGTCGGGGCTGGGAGGTAGCCGGGCTCTGAACCCGAGGGATGGCGACATTCCGGGAAGTCTGCCAGGGCGGGCCGGTCCTGCTGCTCGACGCGGCGGCGTCCCAGGTGCAGGCCGGCCTGATCCATCCCTCCGGCGAAGCTGGCTGGTCCACCCCACCGGGCGAACCCGGGGTCGCGGTCTTCCAAGCCCTTGAGGAACTGGGCGCGAACCTCTCGAAAGTCCGCGGCTGGATTTTCTGCGAGGGTCCAGGGTCAATCCTCGGGATCCGCACGGTGGCGATGGCCCTCCGCAGTTGGACCCTCCTCCACCCTGCGCCCGTGCATCGCTACCTCAGTCTCGCGGTGCTGGCGCACGCGTTGGGCAAGCCCGCCGCGGGCATCATCGCGGATGCTCGCCGGGAAACGTGGCACCACCAGCGCGCGGGAGAGCCCCTGCGCCGGCTGCCCACCCGCGACCTGCAGCCTCCGCTGTACCTGCCCGCGACTTTCCGGACTTGGTCCAAGCTCCCCGCCGGCGTGCAGGTCACGCCCTACGACTGGACCCAAATGCTACCCCGCGTCTGGGACGCGGACCTGCTGCGGCCAGCAGCGGCGCCGGACGCATTCCTGCCCGAAGATCCCAGCTACGTCGCGTGGACGCCGCGGATTCATCAGGCTCCCGCGGCGAGCGCCTGAGCGCGGCTGTCACTTGCCGATGCCATGGGCGCGGAAGCCCAGGGCGCGCAGGCGGGGCAGGTCGAGGATGTTGCGGCCGTCGAAGAGGAAGGACGGGTGTTTCATCTCGGCCTGGATGCGGGCGAAATCGAGCGTCTTGAACTCGTCCCATTCGGTGACCACCGCGATCGCGTGAGCGCCGGCCGCCGCCTCGTACGCACTCTGAGCTACGCTGAGCCGCGGCTCGTGGTTACCCTTGCCCACGACCTCCTCGAGGATCTCGGGCGCCGGCACCTTGGGGTCATAGACGACCACGCGGGCCTGCTCCGCCAGCAAGGCGCGGCACACCGCGATCGCCGGCGATTCCCGAGTGTCGTTGGTGTCCTTCTTGAAGGCGAACCCGAACACCGCGATGCGCTTTTCGGCAACCGTGTTGTACAGTGAACTCACGATGCGCTGAGAAAACCGGTGCTTCTGCCAGTCGTTCATCCGCACCACGCTCTCCCAATACGCCGCCACCTCGGGCAGGCCGAAGTGCTCGCAAAGGTAGCTCAGGTTCAGAATGTCCTTCTGGAAGCAGGACCCGCCGAAACCGACGGAAGCCTTGAGGAACTTCGGTCCGATGCGCGAATCGCGGCCGATGGCGTGCGCCACCTCGTCCACATCCGCTCCAGTGGCCTCACACAGCGCGGCGATGGAGTTAATCGACGAGATGCGCTGCGCGAGGAACGCGTTGGCCACCAGCTTGGCCATCTCAGAGGACCACAGGTTCGTGGTGATGATCCGCTCGCGGGGTACCCAGTGAGCGTAGACATCCACCAAGGTCTTGATCGCCTCCTCGCCGCCCGGGGTCCGCTCGCCGCCGATCAGGACGCGATCCGGCGCCGTCAGGTCGGCGACAGCGGTGCCTTCCGCGAGGAACTCCGGATTGGAGAGCACTTCAAAGGCATGCCCGCGGGAATTGGCGGTAAGGATGTCTCTGATCGTCTCCGCGGTCTTCACCGGGATGGTCGACTTCTCGACGATGATCTTCGGGCCATTCGCGTGCTCAGCGATCGAACGAGCCACCGACTCGATGTACCGCAGGTCCGCCGCCCGCCCCGCGCCCACGCCGTAGGTCTTGGTGGGAGTGTTGACCGAGACAAAAATGATTTCCGCCTCGCGAATCCCCGCGGCCACCGCGGTCGAGAAATGCAGGTTGCGGCCCCGCACCTGGCGCACGACTTCGTCCAGGCCGGGCTCGTAGATCGGCAGCGTGTCGGAATTCCACGCCGCGATCCGCGTCGCGTTCAGGTCCACCACGGTGACCTGGATGCCCGGCGCTTTGAGGGCGATCATCGCCATCGTGGGACCGCCGACATAGCCGGCACCAATGCAACAGATTTTCAATGCCATGACCGGTACCAAAACAGGCCCCCGTGCGGGGGCCATCCCGAAAGTATGAGGCGACTACGCCCGCAGGCGGGGGAAACTCCCTGGCCGGGCCCCTTTCGTGGGCGGCTGAGCAGCGGGGCGACAGGGCGAGCAGATTTCGATCGCGGGAGCCTGGCGCCCACCCGGAAGGCCGGTGGAGCGGCTGCCACAGACCGAGGGGGCCCGGCCAACCGCCTCGAGGCGACTAGTCCCGCTGAATGAGTCTGGCTGAAGTCACGCCGGATGCGGCGCGGCGGCCGGGGCGAGCGGCTCCGCGGACGCCGGCCTCTCGGGCAGCTTCTTTGCGACAAGCGGCTCCGCCTTGGGTGGCTGGCTCAACATCACCGGCGAGCGCAGTTCCCCGAACTGGAGAATCTCCAACACGTGCTTGCCGTCGACGGTCTCGTACTCAAGCAGCGCCTCGGCAATCTTGTCCAAGGCTTGGCGGTGCTGCGATAGGATCTGCGTCGCCCGCTGGTACTGCTCCTCGATGATGCGGTGGATCTCGGTATCGATCTTGCGCGCGGTGTCCTCCGACACGTTCTCATTGCGGGTGATCTCGCGCCCCAGGAACACGGTATCGTGGGAATCCCCGTAGGCCACGGGCCCGAGGGGGCTCATCCCCCAATCGCAGACCATATGGCGGGCAACCTTGGTCACCTGCTTGATGTCGCCCGCCGCTCCGCTGGAGACGTCGCCCAAGACCAACTCCTCGGCGATCCGGCCCCCCAAACCCATCGCGATCTGGCTCAGCATCCGCTTCTTGGCGTGGGTCAAGATGTCCTTCTTCGGGATGAACATCGTGCTCCCCAAACTGCGGCCGCGCGGGATGATGGTCACCTTATGGACCGGCATATGGCCGTCATCCAGCACTGCCTGCACCAAGGCGTGACCCGCCTCGTGATAAGCAGTCAGCTTCTTCTCCTCGTCATCCATTAGGCGGCGACGCTCCCGGCCAAACTGCACCTTCTCGCGGGCGTCATCGACGTCGATCATCTCGATCTTCTTCTTGCCGCGCCGGGCCGCGAGGAGGGCGGCCTCGTTGAGGAGATTGGCCAGTTCCGCGCCGGAAAGACCCGGGGTCCCGCGCGCGATGACCTGCAGGTCCACGTTTTCGGCCAGACTGACCTTCTTCGCGTGGACCCGAAGAATCTGCTCGCGACCCACCAGATCAGGCAGGTCGACGTAAATCTGACGGTCGAAGCGGCCCGGCCGCAGCAGCGCGCTGTCGAGCACGTCCGGACGGTTAGTCGCGGCGATGATGATGACCCCTTCGGTCGTGTCAAAGCCGTCCATCTCCACCAGGAGCGAGTTCAAGGTCTGCTCGCGCTCGTCGTTACCGCCGCCCAAACCCGCACCACGCTGGCGGCCGACAGCGTCAATTTCATCGATAAAGATCAGGCAAGGGGCGCTCTTGCGGCCCTGCTCGAACATATCGCGGACGCGGCTCGCGCCGACGCCGACGAACATCTCCACAAAGTCCGAGCCGGAAATGCTGAAAAACGGGACCTCCGCCTCGCCGGCCACGGCCTTGGCGAGGAGCGTCTTGCCGGTGCCCGGAGGCCCGACCATCAGAATACCCTTCGGAATCCGGCCGCCCATCTTGGTAAACTTCTTCGGATCCCGCAGGAACTCGACCACCTCGGAAACCTCCTCCTTCGCCTCATCGCAACCGGCAACGTCCGCGAAGGTGATGCGGTCGCGGTCCCGCGTCAGCAGCTTGGCGCGGCTCTTGCCGAAGCTCAGCGCCCCACGACCAGCCTGCCGCAGCTGCCGCACAAACAGGAAGTAGAGCAGACCGATGATAATGACGAACGGGATGACCTGCGCCGCGATCGATGAGAGCAGCGTCTGCGTCGGCTGCTCGGCGAACACCTTACTCTTGCTCAGCCGCTCGTGAGTGGCTTCCGTCACCCGGCCCGCCGCCCGGAAGTCGCGCCACGCCGCATTTGCATCTTTGCGGCTCTGCCCGACGATGACCATCCAATCGCGACCTCCACTCGGGTCCGAGCGGATCACCGCGGACTTGCCGGCCTCGCGGTTGATCAGGTTGTTTTCGGCCCGTTCAACAACCTCCTGAATCGTAAGGCTTTCCGGGGTCGAACCTGTCTGATTCGGCAACAGCAGCAGCGCGGCCACGGCCGCAGCGAGCGCGAGCCAGAAGAACAGCATCTTCGGCTGGAAGCGTTCCGGCGGAAGATTCTTCAAGGGGCGACGCGGCTTTTTGGTATCGGAGTCAGACATCACGGAATGGACTTTACAGGACGGTGAGTGTTCCCCCGGGCTAAGTCAACGGGCCCGCCTTCGTTTTTTAACCCTCTCCGGCTCAGGGATTGCGTAGCGCAGATACTTCCCGTCGGAGAGCGCGAAGCCCGCCCGCCCCAAGCTCTGGCGGCACGGTCCACCCCGCTGGAGCGCGGCCAACAGGACCGCGAACGCCTGCCGCGAAGGCTCCCCGGCAGCGGGGTGCCGCGCCAGCCAACGATGCAGCGCCCGGCGCCAAAGGGCTGTCGGCCGGCCTGCGAGACGCGCCAGATCGAGGCGGCCATCGCGCCGGAGCGGCCGCAGTTCGTTTAGCCACCGCGTCAGGGCCACATCATCCTCGTCGAGCAACTCGCGGGCCAAGGTGGTGCCGGCGACCGCATCTCGCCCGGCCGCCTGTTCCCACGCCGGGAGGACATGATGTCGCATTCGATTGCGGGAATACTGATCCGTGGCGTTCGAGGCATCCTCCCGCCACTGCAGCCCGGCGTCGGTGAGCAGCCGGCGCAATTCGGCCGCGCGGATTCCCAGCAAGGGCCGCAGGAACAAGCGGCCGCCGTGGAACGGCTGCACCGGTCGCGGTGCCGCCAAACCCGCCGTGCCGCTGCCGCGGGCCAACCGCATTAGCATTCCCTCCGCTACATCGTCCGCCTGCTGGCCCAGCCAGACGATCCGGGCGTGCCGCGCGAAGAACGCCAGCCGCGCCTCCCGCGCCTCCGCCTCGCTGGCGCCGCCCGCCGGCGCCCGCCAACGCCCACCCCGAAACCGGATACCCAGCGCCCGGCACCACCGGCGGCAAGCGTCCGCGTCCGCCCGCGCCGCCGCTCCCCGCAGGCCGTGGTTGAAATGGAGCGCCAGCAGCTGCCGACGCCGGCCAGGCCAATGCGCCCGCAAGGCCAGCAGCAGGGCAAGGGAGTCGGCGCCCCCGGAAAAGCCCACACCCCACGTCTCGTCCCCCCGGCGCCCGCGGGTCCACGCGAGGACCGCCGGCTCCAGCCTTTCCCGGGGCAGCAGCGCGCCGATGCGAGCCGCCGCCTCACGCAAAGCTGAGGTATTCCCGGCCAAAATGAGGCACCAGGACGTCCGGGAGCTTAACCCGGCCGTCAGCCTGGAGATTGTTTTCCAGCAGCGCCGCGAGTACCCGCGGCACCGCGAGGCCGGACCCGTTGAGGGTATGTACCAACTCGGGCCGCCCCGACTCCCGGGCACGGAACCGGATCTGCGCCCGCCGCGATTGAAAGGTCTCGAAATTGGAGCAACTCGAGACCTCCAGCCACCGCTTCTGGCCGGCCGACCACACCTCGAGGTCATACTTCTTAGACTGCACGAAGCCAAGGTCGCCCCCGCACATCAGCAGCACCCGGTACGGCAGGCCCAGCCCGCGCAGCAGCCGCTCGGCGTCATCCCGCAGCTTGTCCAGCTCAACGTAGCTCTGCGACGGGTGGACCCACTTAAGCATCTCCACCTTGTCGAACTGATGGAGCCGGTTGAGCCCGCGCACGTCCTTGCCGTAGCTGCCTGCCTCGCGGCGGAAACAGGGGGTGTACGCGCACCGGTAGACGGGCAGCGCGGACTCCTCGAGAATCTCGTCGCGGAAAAAGTTCGTCAGCGGCACCTCCGCCGTGGGCACCGCGTACAGGAGGTCCGGGGTCGTCTCGTACATCTGGCCCTCCTTGTCCGGCAGCTGCCCGGTGGCGGTGGCGCTGGCTGCGTTGACCAAGACCGGCGGGTTGACCTCCACGTACCCCGCGCGACCATTCTCCTCAAGGAAGTAGCGCAGCAGGGCCCGGACGATGCGCGCGCCATCGCCCACGTAGAACGGGAAGCCCGCGCCCGTGACCTTGGCCCCGCGGTTGAAATCAAACAGCCGCTCGAAGCCGGGAATCTCCCAATGCGGCACCGCCTGCGGCGAGACCGCGGCGCAGTCCCCTTGGGTCGAGAACACGACGTTGTCCTCCGGCGTGCGCCCCTCGGGCACGCTGGCGTGCGGTAGGTTCGGCACGGTCAGCATCGCCCGGTGGAAACGCTCCTCGAGCTCCTTCAGCTGGCCCTCGCGCTCCTTCACCGAAGCGGACACCGCCCGCATCTCGGCGACCTTGGCCACGAACTCCGGCGAACCCTTCGGCAGCGCCGCCATCGCCGTGTTGGCCGCCTTCTGGGCAGCGCGCAGGGACTCGACCTCCTGCAGCTTGCCCCGCCATGCGGCATCGGCCGCGAGGACCGCGTCGAGGTCCACGTCGAGGTGTTTCTTGGCGATCGCCGCGCGGACTAGGTCCGGCGACTCGCGGAGGAGCTTCGGGTCAATCATGGGAAAACAGGTCTATGTGCGCCGCGCCCGGGCGCGCTGGAAGCGGGCATAGACGTCCTTCGCCGTCAGCAGGCGCAGGTCGCCCACCGGGGCCTGCACCACGACGTGGTCGGGCGCGTTCAGAGGATAGGGACCGAAGAGCCGGGGATTCGTCGGCCCGAAGATGCCCATCACGGGGACGCCTAGCGCCGCCGCCAGGTGCATCGGCCCGCTGTCGTTGGCGATCACCCACTCCGCCCGGCGGATCAGCGCGGGCAGGGAGACGAGGCTGGTGTTTCCGGTCAGATTGAAGAACTGGGCCTCCGGGAAGGCCCCGCGGTCGTGGACGTAGCTGCTGCCCGCCCAGACGACCTTGCGGAAGCGGTCCTCGCGCAGGATGAGCTCCGTGAGCTGCTTGAAGCCGTTCCAGCACTTCTCGGCCCGCCGGCTGTCCACGAACATCAGAATCGGCCGGCCACCGCCCCGGCCGTCCGCAAAGCGCAGGCTCAGCCCCTCGACGGGCCGGAATCCGAGGATGCCGCGCAGCTCGGCCTTGGCGCCCAGCACCGGGCAGAACTGAAGCAGGATCTCGAGGGCGTGGCTGAGCCGGCCGTCGCGGGGCAGCGGCACACGCTCCCCTAAGAACAAACCCGAGCACTCGCGCGCGTCCGAACGCCCCACCTTACGGTCGGCGTGCACCCGCGAGGTCAGCAGGCCGGTCCGCAGCAGGCCCTGTAGGTCGAAGACGAAGTCGTAGTGCTTCCGCCGCAGCTCGCGGGTGAGGCGGAGGAAGCCCTTCGCTCCGCCGCCGCGCTCGAAGATATGGACCTCGTCGACGGCGGTGCAGGCCCGCACGATCGGGGCGAAGATCTCCCGCACCACCCACGAGATGCGGAGCCCCTCGACCTGCGCCTTGAGGGACGCGGCCACCTGCAACCCGTGGACGATGTCCCCGAGGGAGGAGGGCTTGATGATGAGGAGCTCGGTCATGGACGCCGGGAAGCGCCCACGGCACCGCCGCCGACGCGCCGAGGCAACCCCTTTTGCGCACGGCGGGGCGTCCGACGCCGCTCAGACCTTCGCCGGGGAGGGAATCTCGAAGCCCTTGTGGTTCGGGTCCTGCAACAGCGCGTTGGCCTCGGCCGCGAATTCCCCGGTGTGCCGCTCGGCGGCCGGGTCGAAGGTCAGCCAGGGGCCCACGACATACTCCGCCCCGTTCTCGGGAACCCCCGCACCGTCGCGCATCATCTCGTGGAGCTTCAGAAAATGCTCCGCGGCGGCCACATTGTCGCCGAAGCGCCCGGCCTTGGCGTTGAACGGAACCTTCCGGCCCAGCCGGTAGGAGTTGTTCATCAGGTGCCCCAGCACGCTGGCGTAGTGGGACTCCTCGGCGTTGCCGTTCGCCATCTCCGGCTTGCCCGCGCGGCAGGCCGCGATGAACGAGCCCCAGTTGCCGCCCGCCGTGACCTGCCCCGGCGGCAGGTCGAGCTTCTCGCCCTTGGCACTGCCCTTGGCGAAGTAGGTCCCGTCCACAATGCGGCCCCCATCCTCGAAGTAGTACTCATTCTTCACTTGGTGGATGTAGCCCGGATGATTCACGTTGCGGACGTTGAAGAACACCTGCTGGTCGTTCGGGTACTCCGCGATGGCGAACATCGTGTTCGGGGTCTCGCCTTGGTCGCTCCACTTGAAGCGGCCGCCCAGCGCCATCACGCGCACCGGGTTGGTCAGCTTCGGGTCGAGGGCCCACCGGGCGACGTCCAACTGGTGCGTGCCCTGGTTGTTCATATCGCCGTTGCCGGTGGCCCAGAACCAGTGCCAATTGTAATGGACCAGATTCGGATGGTACGCGGTCTGCGCGGGGCCACGCCAGAGGTTCCAGTCGAGACCCGCCGGCGAAGCGCCTGCAGGCTTCATCCCGATCGTGTCACGCGGCTTGCAGCAATAGCCGTAGGACACCTTCAAACGCCCAAACTTGCCCGCTTGGATCGCCGCGTGCAGGCCGGCCAGCTTCGCGTCACTGCGGCGCTGGGTGCCGTGCTGGATGACGACCCCGTACTTGCGCTGCGCGGCCACCACCACCCGGCCCTCGACCACGTCGTGGCTCATCGGCTTCTCAACGTACACGTGCTTCCCCGCCTGCGCCGCCCAGATGGTCATCAGGGAGTGCCAGTGGTTCGGCGCCGCGATGGAGATGGCGTCCAAGTTCGGGTCCGCGAGCGCCTTCCGCACGTCCGCGACGCCCTGCGGGGTGTAACGGCCCTGCACCCGCTCCTGCACGTTCTTCAGGGTCCGCTCGAGCACCCGCTGGTCCGGGTCGATCAGGTAAGCGATCTCGACGTTCGGCTGCTCCAACCAGCCAGAGATGTGGCTCTTGCCGCGGCCGTTGAGGCCGGCGACGGCGATGCGCAGGCGGTTGTTGGCGCCAACGACCCGTGCGGCCGAACGGGTGCCGCCCAACAGTGCGAGCGAACCCGCGGCGAACGCGGACTGGCGGAGGAAGGTGCGACGGGGAAGCAAGGTCATAACGGAATACGGGGGTGGAAACGGATGGGGTAAAAGCGCCGTCGGGGACCGGCCTTAAGAAGGACATCCCAGCGCTGGCGACCCGGCTCGGTCAAGCCCGGACCCGCTCAGCGCCACTCGTGCCGCGGGTAGCGGCGCGAAAGCTCCGCGCGCACCTTCGGGTACATCTCCCGCCAGAACGCCCCCAAGTCCTCCGTCACCTGAATCGGCCGCTGATTCGGGGCCAGCACCTCGATCCGCACCGGCACCCGCCCGTTGCCCACCGCGAAGCGGCCCTCGATGCCGTACAGTTCCTGGATCCGCGCGCTCAGCACCGGCGGGCCCTCCGCAGCGTAGGTCAGCCGCGCCCGGCGGCCGTTGGCCATCACCAGGCGCTCCGGCAAGTAGTCATCGAGCACCGCCAACTGCTCCGTGGTCAGCCACTCGCGCAGCACCGGCAGCACCGGCTTGTCCTGCAGGTCCCGATACCCGCGCTCCCCGTAGCAAACCTGCTCGATCAGGGTTGCTCGGTCCGCCAGGGTGATGGGCGAGACCTCCAGCTCCGGGAACCACTCAGCGAGCCGATTCACCCGGATGATCCATTGCTCGACCGCCTCGTCCCAGCCCTCCAGGCGGATGCGGCCCGCGAGTACCTCGCGCGCTAGCAGCGCGGCCGCGGCCGACGCGGGCACGTCATCGCCCCCGGCGCGGGACTCGAGCACGAGATCGCGGAAGCGGCGCTCCCGCCGGGCCACGACCCGTCGCGCCTGCTCGTCGTAAACGACGCTCTGGGTTTCCTGGTAATCCTCCGGGAACAGCTCCCGGAGCCAGGACTCCTCGACCGCGGTCGCCTGGGAAAGAAGGGTCGTGACCTCCCCTCCCCGCCCACCCACCTCGCTAATCTCCGCCGCCACGAATAGGGGCGAACCCTGCACGCAGCTCTCGCGGGCTAGCATCCCCCGCCGCTGGTGCACCAACTCGCAGCGCAGCGTCCCCGCGTCGAGCCGGCGCGCGAGCTGGTCGGAGAAGCCGGCCAGAATGCACTTCCGGAGCGCGTCCGCGTCGGCCGGACGCTCCTCGACCAGCAGGCCTTCGGCCGCCGCGATCTCGAGGAACCGGGCCAGCAACGGCCCCACTTGGCGCGCCGCCTGCGCGTGGATGCCCAAGCGACGGCACGCCTCCAGCTCGAACCCACACCGCCGCGCCTCCTCCCACACGGCCCGTTGCAGCAGGAAGTCGCTCGTCCGTTCCTCGCCCAACGTGTCCTCCCGCGCCCGGTCAATCTCCCGCGAGACGCCCCGGAGCAGCAGCCCCCGCCCCTGCGCCAGCGCCGCCACCAGCGCGGCGTCCCGCACGCAACCGGCCGCCTCCGCCGCAAGGAACATCCGGGCGTAACGGGGGTGCACGGGAAAGCACAGCATCCGCCGCCCGACCTCGGTGATTGCCCGGTGGCCGCCCGCCGCTCCCAGCGGCCCGAGGGCCCCGAGGTCCGCGAGCAGGAGTTCCGCGCGTTCCAGGGCCCGCGGGTCCGGCCGCTCCAGCCACGGAAAGCCGACGATGTCGTCGATTCCTGCGGCCTTGAGGGTAAGCACCACCTCCGAGAGGTCCAACCGGCGCACCTCCGGTAGTTCCTGCGGCGCCCGCTGGGCGTGCTCGCGCTCGGTCCAGAGGCGCACGCAGATTCCCGGCGCAGTGCGGCCCGCCCGCCCCGCCCGCTGGTCCGCGCTCGCCGCGGCAATGCGCTCGACCAGCAGCGTGTTGATGCCGCGCTGCGGATCGAACCGCGCGATCCGAGCTAGGCCCGAGTCGACCACCGCGGTCACCCCATCGATGGTCAGGGAGGTCTCGGCCACATTCGTGGCCACAATGATCTTCCGCGCCGCCTGCCGCGCCACCGCCCGGTCCTGCGCCTCGGGGGACAGTTCCGCGTGCAGGGGCAGCGCCACGCAGCCCCGCAACCCGCGCGCGCCCTCAAGGGCCTGCAGGGTCCGGCTGATCTCGTAGGCGCCCGGCATAAAGACCAGCAGGTCGCCAGGCGTGGCCGCCGCGACCCGCTCGCACTCCCGCGCCGCCGCCTCCCAGACCGGCTCCTGCTCGAAGTTGACCGGCCGCGCCTGGTACTCGATCCGCACCGGGTGAGTCCGCCCCCGCGACACCAGCGCCTCGCAGGGCGCGAGGTAAGCGGCGAGGCTCCCGGTGTCGAGGGTCGCCGACATCACGAGGATCCGCAGGTCCGGCCGGACGGAGGCTTGGATCTGCAGGGCTCGCGCGAGGGTGATATCCCCGTGCAGGTGGCGCTCGTGGAACTCATCGAACACCAGCGCGGCCACCCCGGGCAGCGTAGGATCGAAGGTCATCTGGCGCAGCAGAATCCCCTCGGTCACGAACCGGATCCGCGTGCGTGCGCTGACCCGCGACTCCAGCCGGATCTGGTAACCGACGCCCTCGCCCAGCCGGGTCCCGGCTTCCTCCGCGACGCGAGCCGCCAGCATCCGCGCTGCCAACCGCCGCGGCTGGAGCACGACCGCCTGGCCCGTCTCCCCCAACAACCCGTGCCGCCAGAGCCACTGCGGGATCTGGGTGGATTTGCCGGAGCCGGTCGGCGCCTGGATCACGAGGCGCTTGCCCTGCCGCAGCGCCACGACGAGGGCGGATTCGAGTTCGTAGATGGGCAGGTCCGGGATCGACGACATAGGACGGCGCGGCGCGCACCGCTCTGGGCCAACCCCCGGGCCTTGGCCAACCCCAAATGCCGCCGCTTCCGCGCGCGGGCCGCCGCGTTACCTCGGGCCGGAAACGGCTGGATTCCCGGCCCGCCTTCCCCGAGCCTCCGCGCGATGAGCAGCCACCCCACGACTCCCGGCGCGCGGGCCCACACCTACGATGCGATCGTCGTCGGTTCCGGCATCAGCGGCGGCTGGGCGGCCAAGGAACTCTGCGAGGCTGGCCTCCGCACTCTTGTGCTCGAGCGCGGCCGCGACGTGCAGCACCAACGCGACTACCCCACGGCGCTCGCCAACCCCTGGGACCTGCCCCACCGCGGCCGCCTCCCCCGCGCCCTCGCGCAGGCCAACCCGATCGCCAACAAGTGCTACGCCTTTGACGAGGCCACGGAACACTTCTTCGCCAAGGACGCCGAGCACCCCTACGTGCAGGAGAAGCCCTTCGACTGGATCCGCGGCTATCAGGTCGGCGGCAAATCGCTCACCTGGGCCCGCCAGACCCAGCGCTGGAGCCGCCACGACTTCGAGGGGCCCGCCCGCGACGGCTTCGCCGAATGGCCGATCACCTACGACGAACTCGCCCCGTGGTACAGCCACGTCGAGCGCTTCGTCGGGATCAGCGGGAACCGCGATGGCGTCGAGGGTCTGCCCGACGGCGAGTTCCTCCCGGCGTGGGAGATGAATGACGCCGAGCGCTCGATGGCCGGGCGCATCGAGGACGCGTTCCCCGGCCGCCGCGTCGTGCAGGGCCGCTGCGCCCACCTTACCGAGGCCCGCCCGGAACACCTCGCGCAGGGCCGCGGCCGGTGCCAGTCCCGCAACCTCTGCTACCGCGGCTGCCCGTTCGGCGGCTACTTCTCCTCCAATTCCTCCACCCTGCCTTGGGCCGCGCGCACCGGGAACCTCACCGTCCGCCCCGGCTCCGTCGTCGAGTCCATCCTCCACGACGACGCCACCGGCCGCGCGTCGGGGGTCCGGGTGATCGACGCCGCGACCAAGGCCGTGACCGAGTACTTCGCGAAGGTGATCTTCGTGAACGCGGCCTGCCTCAACACGAACCTGATTTTGCTGAACTCGAGGTCGCGCCGGTACCCCGCGGGCCTCGGCAACGACCACGGGCTGCTCGGCCGCCACGTGGCCTTCCACAACTACCGCGGCAGCCTCAACGCTTCGCTCGAAGGCTTCGCCGATTCCTATTACTCCGGCCGCCGGCCCACCCAGCCGATGATGCCCAACTTCCGCAACGTCACGCGGCAGGAGACGGATTTCCAGCGCGGATATATGGTGTTCTTCAGCGCGTCCCGCCGCGGCTGGACCCGCGGCCAAGGCGCGCCCGGGATCGGGGCCGCCTACAAGGAGGAGCTGACTCTTCCTGGCCCTTGGGGCATCTATATGATGATGCAGGGCGAGACCATCCCGCGGTACGAGAACCACGTGCGGCTCTCCACCGACCAGCGTGACCCGTTCGGCATTCCGCAATTGGTCACCTCCATCGGCTACACCGAGAATGACGAGCGGATGATCCGCGATTTCCTCGCGCAGGGCCGCGCGATGCTTGAGGCGGCCGGCGCCCGCGACATCCGCGCGACCGATGACCGCCGCAACCCGGGGTTGGATATCCACGAGATGGGTGGCGCGAGGATGGGCCGCGACCCGCGGACCTCGCTGCTCAACCGCTGGAACCAGTTCCATACCTGCCCGAACGTGTTCGTCACCGATGGCGCCGCGATGGCCTCGACGGGCGTGCAGAATCCGTCCCTCACCTTTATGGCGCTCACTGCCCGGGCCGCCCGGCACGCCGTCGAGGAGCTGCGGAAAGGCACCCTGTGAACCGTCGCACCCTGCTTCGCCACGCCGCCCAGCTCGGGGCCGCCGCCGCGCTCGGCTCCCTGCCCCACCGGGGCTGGTCCGCGCTGCCGCGCCCCGACGGCTGGAGCGCGGCCGAGGAGGCGCTGCTCGACGCCATCGGCGAAACCATTCTGCCCGCCACCCCGGGTTCCCCGGGGGCGGGTTCGGTCGCGATCGGGCGCTTCATTTTGCGGATGACCGCCGACTGCCATCCGCCCGCCGCGGCGGACGCGGTGCGGCGACTGCTGGGTGAGGTGGCGAGCCGCGCTCAAGCGGCGGGGGCCCGCCCGTTCCCGGAGCTCCCAGCCGCCGAGCAGGAGCGCCTACTCGTGGCCTTGGAGCGCCAGCCGCCGTCCGCCCGTGCCGGGGTGGCCCCGTGGCGGCACGTGAAGGACCTGACGTTGCTGGGGTATTTCACGGCCGAGGCGGGCGCGACCCGGGCCCTGCGCTACGATCCGGTGCCCGGGGCCTACCGCGGCTCGGTTCCCCTGCGTCCCGGCGACCGCGCCTGGGCGACCTGAGGCCGCGGCTCCGGCGCCAATTGGTGAATAACCGGTGAATAAGGTTGGACTCAACTTATTCACCGTTCCGGGCTGTGGAGCGAATGCGAGGAACTCCTGCTTTCATTTCGGCCCGGCGCGCGCATGTTCGAGACGTTCCTTGATAGAACAGTCGCAGTGCAACGGCCTGAAAAACGCCGTTGAGAGCACGACTGGGATATTCCCGGGCAACCGGGGAATGGATGGCGGCAACTGGTGCCGCCCTCCCCTCGGCGCGACGCGAGTCGCGCCCAGGCATATATCACCAGTTCCTCTGGCCGGAGTCGTGTCCGGTCAGTCCACGCACGAATCAGGAACTGTGCGGCGAGGCGTGATTAGAAACCACGCCCAGCCGAGTCAGGTCCGCGGGAAGTTTCGAACCGCGGATTCACGCAGTCACCCCAGAGGGTATCGGTTGCTACTGCGCCGACCAGAACGCCAGCGCCTCACCCGGCGGGACCACCCCGCCAGAAGGCCCTGTCCCCACGCGGGGAAAGGGCGCGCAAGGGAGGGGCGAAGGCGGGGAGCGCACGGACCCGGCAAAGTCCGTACACCTCCTCCGGGAGCGGGGCCGCAAAACGGCGTCACTCCCCTGCAAACGCGAAACGCAACCTGAGAGGCAAGAGGTCAGACCCGTAACACGGGGCCAACGGCCGGCTAAACCCCGGCGCCGTCCCCGTGGTCACGGTGCCGACGTGTAGCCCTTCGCAGGCGCGTCAGCACCACGTCCGGCGCGAAGCCCCCGGCAGGGGGCGTCCGAACCGGGCGCAGAGGCCTCACTCAACAAATCTCGGCCGGAGACGGCCGAGACGGTCCCGCCATGAGACCGAAATTCCGCCTGCCGCGGAGAGTGGCGTCGGGAAACACACCGCCCGCGAAAGCGAGAGCGCCCAAGCGTGTGTGATCGGGAAAGAGCGCGTGGCGAACGCCCACTCCCACATAAGCCCCGGAGACCGAAAGGTTTCCGGGGCTTTTTGTTGGCCGGCCAGCCCGCCCCGGTCCCCGTCCCCACGCTCCCGCGCTCCGCGAAGCCGCGGCTGCCGGGCAGCCCGGATCCACCCTAACCCCTTGGCTTTGAGCCGATAATCCCTGGCTCCCCCGTTCAGAGCTGGAACCTTTTTCCAACCTTTATCCTTCGGTGATCCTTCGGTGATCCTTCAGTTTTATCAACATTTTAGCTCTATTCACCTAGGTGCGACCGAAGGATTACCGAAGAATCACCGAAGGATCTAGCTACGAGGATCGAAGGGAAAGGCCACGCAAGCGCCACCAGGCGGATGGCCAGCCAGCGCGCCGGGGAGGAAGGCGCGGACGGGTTCCGGGTGGCGTCTATGGACGCCACGCACAGCTCCGATCCGCCGATCAACCCTTTAAGCCTTTTGCGGCTCCCCTCCGTTGCCGGAGCGATTCGTGCGGTATGGGACCCGTATCGCTTCGCCCGGGGCGGCGCGCCCACCTTCGCTAAAGCTACGGCGGGCGGGCCCCCGGCTACATCGAACCGCGGCCGGTCCAGTCTGCCGTTCATTCCGGACTCAAGCGGCTTGGTGTGGCTGGGGCGCGTCGCCCCGGTGATGGCGGACGAATAGCATTTCCGCACAGCCATCCGCTCTCCGGATCCCGTCCCCGGCGCCTATGGGCGCCACGCCCAGCTCCGATCCGCCGATCGACCCTCTGAGCCTTTTGCGGCCATCGCCTCCGGTCTTTTCGAGGTTTTCAGGCGACCGCGGCGGATCGCACCGCCGCATCCGAAAACTGGATGCTCACCCGCGCGCCGCCGGCCGGGGAACGCGCGGTCCGCAGGCGCCAGCCCTGCGTCTCGCACAGCCGGCGGGCCAGCGCGAGTCCCAGCCCGTAACCCCGCGGCCGCACCTCCTCGCCGGCATCCGGGAAACCCGGGCCCTCATCGTCGACCGTGAGGGTGGCGTCCTCCGACCAGGCCACCGTGACCCCGCCCGCGGGCGCGTGCTGGAGGGCGTTGCCCACCAGGTTATGCACCAGCATCAGGAGAACCTCGCGATCGGCCAGGACGCGCGAGTCCGGCGGAATCGCGACCGTGAGGATCCGCGCCGGATCCGGCCGGATGGCCCGTTGATCCTCGATCGCCTCCTCCGCAACCGCGCGCAGGGGCACCCACCGCACCTCGGCCCGTTCCCGACCCTCCCGCGCCAGCACGAGGAAGAACTGCACCAGCCGCTCGGCCCGCTGCACGGCCCGCGTCATCCGGGCCAGCGCCCGCGCCCGGCCCTCCGGCTCCTCCACCACCTCCGGAAGCAACACCGTGGCGGCCTTGAGGACCGCCAGGGGCGTGCGCAACTCGTGGCTGCACTCGGAAAGGAACTGCCGCTCCCTCACCAACGAGTCGGCCACCCGCTGCCGGGACTCATCCAGCGCCCGCGCCAGGAACCCCACCTCGTCTGCCGCGCATCCCTCCGCCAAAGGGCGCGCCGCCCCTTCCGCGAGGCCGGCGGTCGCCTGCACCCGGGCCGCCAGCGCAACCACCGGCCGAACCGTCCAGCGGACGATCAGCGCGCTCACCAGGAACGCCAGCAGCCCGACGGCGAGGGATACCGCCAGAATGCCCGCGCCGATGCGCTTGCTGCGCGCCTCCGTGAATTCGAGGGACGACAAGTCGGCCAGCCACCAACCGGCACCGGACCGGTCGCGCAGCAGGCGGTACTCCCGCTCCCGATCCGGGGCGAGCCAGACGCGCCAGCGATCCGCGAAGCCCCCGACGAGGACAAAGGCGGCACCGTCCGCGGAGGCGAACAGCTCGTGCGGACCAGGCCCCTCGGGCCCCGCAGCCAGTCCTACCCTCCGCCGCAGGGCGGCCTCGTCCTCCAGATGGGTCAGCCAGGGCGGCCGGGCGGGGGTGTGCGCCGCGTCTTCCTGAGCCTCGACCGCCTCGCTCAACCGGGTTTCCAGGATCGCGTCCTCGGCCTCGAGGACGAGCAGCCAGCCCGCCGTGGCCATCACGGTGAACCCGCCGATCGCGGCCAGCGTCACGACGAGCAGGATCCGGGAGCGCAGGCGCCGCGGGACCGCAGGGGAAGCGGCGGGCGGGCGGTTCACGGCGTGCCCTCGCCCGACCGGATCTGGTAACCGATGCCCCGGTGCGTCCGGAGCAGCGCGGCGCCGCCCGCCGCATCGAGGGCGGAACGCAACGCGAACACGTGGGACCGCAGGGCGTCACTCCCCGGCGGCTCATCCCCCCAGAGTTCGCGCTCCAGTTCCGCGCGGGGGACGACCGCGGGGGAGCGGCGCAGCAGGATCTCCAGGATGGAGAATCCCATCCGGGTCAGCTCGACGGGGTGGCCGGCGTGCCGGACCTCGCGCGTGGCGGGATCCAGCTCGAGGCCCGCACAGCGCAGGGTCCCGCCCCCCGCGGCGGTCCCCGCGCGGCGGACCAGGGCGGTCAACCGGGCCTCCAGCTCGGCCGGGGCGAACGGTTTCACGAGGTAATCGTCCACGCCGGCCGCGAAGCCCTCGAGCCGTTCCGGCAGGCTGTCGGCGGCGGTGAGCATCAGAATGGGGATGGCGGCCAACGGACCGGAACGCAGCGTGCGACAGACGGCTAGGCCATCCATTCCCGGCATCATCCGATCGAGGATGATCACCGTGGGACGGTCCGCCGCGGCCAGCCGCAGGGCGAGGGCACCGTGGCGCGCGTGCGCGACCTGCCAGCCGCGGCGGGCGAGGAAGTCGCCGATGCTCTCCGCGAGGTCGAGGTCATCCTCGACGAGCAGCAGGCGTTGGCCGGACGAACCCATCCCTCCAGCAAACCCACGCCGGTCAGAAAGACCAGCGCAGGCCGGCCAGCAGCCCCCAGGCGTCGTAGGCGATGCGCAACCGGCGACCGCCCGGACCCTGCAGTTCCCGTTCCCCCGCCGCGACCGCGCGGCCCTCGAGGAAGAGCTCCGCCCGGGGCGCGAGTGGCCGCTTCAAGCCCAGGCTCCATTGCCAGGCCGTAAACGATCCGGACTCGAAGCCACCGCCATCGGGGCCTTGCAGATCGAGATCGAGTTCCTGAATCAATCCGAAGCCCAGACCCGCGTACGGCTCGATCCCCAGCCACGAGAAACGCGGGCCCGGGGCGTAAGTCGCGCTGAGGAAGAGGCTGTTCGAGGCGACATCCCCGCGGGTGAAACGGCGGTCCCCCGCGTCGAGGGAGCCGAGTTCGTTCTTCCGGTAAAGCCATTCCCCCGCGACCGTCCAGTTCGCGCCGAAGCGACGGCCGACCGCCCCGCGCAGGAAGGGACCGTCCTTGAAGTCGCCTTCATAGGTGCGACCGCCGAGGGTCACGTCCCCGGCCGGGATCACGCTGAGACCGGCGGAAAACTCGGCGAACCACGGGGACGGGGCGGCGGGTACCGAGTCCGTGGTCGCGGCCGCGTGGAGCGGCAAGGTCGCGAGGAGAAGGACGGCCAGGCCAAGCCCGGACGGCAGTTGCCGGTCGCGGGCGGAACGGTGGTGGAGGGAGGGCATCGTGGATCTCCGCCCGCTGCCGGGGAACCCTCGAAGGAGGGCCCGGAGAAAGGATTGATGGTGCTGGACCCGGCAGGGAGAGGAGGCCGGCAAGCTACCTGACGTCGCGTGAAGGGAGCGTGAAGGCAGCGTCGGAAATGCGTGAGATTCAGGCCACGGATGGCCGGAAACGGTTCCAAAACGCGGACCAGATTCAATGGGCGTCCGTAGACGCCGCGGACACGCCACGGCCGGCCCGAGTAGTCGGGCTCTGAGCCCACCGAGCCTGGACCCGACCAGAAGGCGCCGGCCTCTGAAAAAGAGCCTCGGTTACCCTCGCTATCCCGGATCCCGTCCCCGGCACCTATGGGCGCCACGCACAGCTCCGATCCGCCGCTGAGCCCTTCGCGCCATTTGGGGCCTCCCCTTACGGCCCCAGGCCCGGACTACGCCTCGTCCCGCAGGCTGCCGTCCGCGTCGAAGGTCCACGCCCGCGGAGGGCCGGTGAACTCGAGGCCCGCCCTCCCCTCCACCTCCGGCCACAACGCCGCGGAGACCTCCAACTGGGTCACCGACAGCGTGTCGGCAATCCGCACCACGCGCGGTTCCTCCCCCTGGCGCAACGCCAGCGCCCCCAGGGTGCGGACCAAAGCCTCCCGGTCGTCGGCAAACCACAGCGGCACCTTGGCCGACTGCGGCGCCATCGCGGTCAGCGCATTCATCGCCATCGCCTGCTGGTCGAGGCTGCGCACCACCCGCGCGGTCGTGACGTCCGCCAGACCGATGCCCACGCCATTGCCGTGGGTCTCGGGGGTCAGCCCGCGGACGAAGATGCGCCGGATGAACGGCGCCGGGCGCCCCTCCCGCGCCAGCGCCGCGGAATAGCCGTGGACCGAACGGTTGATCACGTTGGTGTCCATCCCGGTCCCACTAATGTTCTTGCCGATGCGGTCAACCACGAGGAGATCGATTTCCTCGAAGGGCAGCAGCGGTAGCAACGCCCGGGCGTCCGCCAGCAGCCTCGGCTCCACGGCCTCGAAGTCCGCGGCCCGCACGCCGGTCACCCGCGCCGTCGCGTGGTGCTGGTCCTCCAGCACGGCCAGCCCGCCGATCAGGGGCGTCGCGTCCCGCAGGACCCGCCAGATCCCGCGGATCGCACGCTCGTGGCCGATGCGGCAGGCCGCGTCGTGCATCGCCGAGGCACCGGCCTGCTTCCCGAGACCCACCACGGTCATCTTGATCAGGCCACTGCCGAGCGTGGGACTGAAGAAATCCGTGTGGGGCTTCACCCGGTTCAGCAGCACGATGGCATCGGCCGCGAGGGCCTCGACGCTGCAAAAGGCGGGCACGCTCTCGGCCGAGACCCCGACCTGCCGCACCTCGAGGGAAGGCCGGATCTGGACGCCCAGCGCGGCCTCCGTGACCCCGTAGCTGGCGAGCAATTGGACCTGACCCTCCGGGGTCGCGCCGCCGTGACTTCCCATCGCAGGAAAAAGAAACGGTTTAACCCCGCGTTCCCGCAGCCCGGCCACGACCAACGCGACGAGGCGGGCGAGGCTGGTAATGCCGCGGCTGCCGACCCCCACAGCCACGGTCGCGCCGGGACGCAACGCGGGGCACAGGCGGTCGAGTCCAGCCGCGACGGCCGCGGGCAGATCGAGGGGCGTGGTGGGCGGGAAGACCTGCCGCACCCGGCGCATCAGGGGCAGCGGGGGCATCCGACCAACACGGCGCGGGGGGCCGCCCGAGGCAAGCCTGGGGGTGCCCGACCTAGGTAGGACCTCAGCCCTTCCGCTTGGGCGCGGGGCGGTAAGCGCCGCCGAGGGCCGGCGGCATCTGCCGGTGCCGCGCGGACAACGCGGCGCGCAGGCGCTCGACCTCGGCCGGGAAATCCGCGGCCCGGTCGCGGCTCTCCGCCAGATCAGCCTCCAGATCGTAGAGCTCCGCCCGCGATCCATCGTACTCACAGAGCAGTTTCCAACGGCCGTCGCGCACGGCGAGGTCCGGGAGGTCGGCGACCCCGGAGAACGTGTTCCGGTCGGGCGGCCGGCGGAAGAACAGCGGGCGGCCGCACGCGCACCGGGATGCGCGGCGGGGATTCATTTGGCACCTCCGGCCTTCTTCTTGCCGCCGGGCGCCTCGCGGGCGGCGGCCCGGCGATCGAGCGGCCACCTCGGATCGAGGGTGTGTTCCGACTGGAAGATGGCCGCGGCCCGCGCCACCTGCTCGGGATGGGAGGCGGCGAGGTTGGTGCGTTCCCCCGGGTCCCGGGCCAGATCGTAGAGTTCAATCGGCTGGTCGTGGGCG
>Ga0194116_10001180_pt1 | contig 38954 bp, 32 predicted proteins | sample TA2MahsurfametaG_4_FD_148617 | JGI IMG/M metagenome (GOLD analysis project Ga0194116, IMG submission 148617) | Freshwater microbial communities from Lake Tanganyika, Tanzania - TA2015008 Mahale S9 surface | ecosystem: Environmental > Aquatic > Freshwater > Lake | place: Tanzania: Lake... | reverse complement strand
GCAAACAATTGATTTCGATAGTAGTGCGGCAAGGGGGATTTTCTGCAAAATATTCAGCCCACAAACGGTTGTAGGTTTTGAAATCATCTTTCATGTTGGTTAAAAAAACCGTTACATCCACAATGTTATCCCATTTGCTGCCGGCATCTTCCAGAATCCACCGAACATTCTGAAACACACTGCGACACTGGGTTTCAATATCGTATGAAATAATATTACCCGATTCATCCAATTCAACACCGGGAATTTTTTTGGTTCCTTTTTCGCGGGGACCCACACCGCTCAAAAACAAAAGATTGCCAACGCGCCTTGCATGCGGATATAAACCTACAGGCTCGGGTGCCTTACCGGAATTGATAATTTCACTCATAATAATTCTGCATGCGAATTTACAACCCTTAAAAGATTATATGCCTAATTTCAATCGCAAAATTCGGTATGCTCGGCAAATCGAATTCCCATTTGTTCCAAACGGGGCAAAATGCCGTTGTACCAGAATTTGCTTACGGGAATAACCACGCCCCTTTCAGGGCAATTTCCTGACAGCACAAGCTCCACACCCAAAGCCAGTGGCAATCCTACAGTTTTAGCCATGGCCGTATGCATTTCATCTTCGCCCGTAACACGTAGCACGGAATGAAGTAGTTGCTTTCTGCCGTCCTTCACAAATCCTATTCGGTGATACATGACAACTTCGTCACAATCTCCCGGCATCAGTTTCCATTTATCAAGCAAAACCGCTTCCAGCACTTCTGCGGCATTGTTTGGCTTAAAACCCAATTCCTGCTTGTTTTCCAGGTTCAGATAATCAAACCAAATGGTTTGCTCAGGACGTATCCAATTATTTTCGAGCAGCCATGCTGAAAGCAACTGATCGGTTTCTTTTCCCGTGAGGGCACAGCACAGGTCATTCACACTGCATACGTCATCAGGCAAGGGCGACTGCGCGTCCGTGAATCCAAGCGCTACCAGCACCTGCCAGTTTTTACAATAATTTTCACGCCGCAGTGTTCCCCGCAACAATGTAGAAACTTCATCCAGCCTGTACAAAGACGAATAAGAAAGACTATCGCGGTTTGCGTACGCATCAAACTCCCCAAGATTTGGAATAGACAACGAATTTGCCTCAGCAAACAAACGATGCCAGGGAATGCTTCGTATTTGATGATTTTGCCTGTAAACACTGTTACCACCCTGCCCTGCCAATACTACGTTGCGCGGGTTCCAGCTGAACTTATATTTCCATGGGTTGCCTGCACAATAAGCCTCGCTGACAAGCCCGCCGCAGTAACTCTCGAATGAAGTGATTTCACCACCGCCTTCCCGAATTTCATCCATCGCCTTCATTGCGCTAAGATGATCGATTCCCGGATCAAGCCCCAGTTCATTGAGAAAAACCAACCCGGCTGAACGTGCCTCAAAATCCAATGCCCGCATAGCCTCACCTACATAAGAAGCAGAGGCGAAATGGGCCTTATTTTTCAGACATAAGGCGGCTATGGTTGGATGCATAAATGGCGGAAGCAGGGATACTACAATTTCCTTACCATCTATTATCTGCTCAAGTTCCACAGCATCTGAAGCATTGAATATTTTACGCTCCAGCGATAAGTCTGCGGTATGTTTATCCAGTTCCTGTTTGCTTGCATCGCAAACGGTAAGTATTCGACCTGTTTTTTCACAAAAATCAGCAAGCTGTTTCAACAAAAAACGGGAACTTCTGCCAGCGCCAAGCACCAAAACATCTTTATTCACTTGCACCCCCTAATTGATGGCGTTGCCTGGCCATTTCAAACATCATTAAAGCGGCTGCAGCAGACACATTGAGACTATCTACATTGCCAAACATGGGAATATTTACGTTGGTTCCGGCCGACTTCCAAAAGTTACTTAGGCCTGTACTTTCCGTACCTACAACCACCGCTGAGGGCCTTGTTAAATCGCAGTCCCATATACTCACAGATTTTTCCATGAATGTCGTGTAAACTGCAACATTGTTTTTTTGTAAAAACACCAGTGTTTCCTGCGGACTCATCACCATAACAGGCACACTAAACACGCAACCAACACTGCTGCGGATCACATTCGGATTATATATATCTACCGCGGGGTCGCATAAAATAACCGCTGTGGTTCCTGATGCATCCGCACTTCTAAGCAGGGCGCCCAGGTTTCCGGGTTTTTCCACCGATTCGGCAATTAGGTAAAAAGGGGTCTCACTTTTTATTGGCTGCTGCCATGATGCATTTTTTGATTCAACAACAGCCACAGCATTCTTCACACCCGAACGATAAGCCAGTTTATTCATTACTTCGGCGGATACAGCATACAAATCTGCTTCTGTATTGTGGGGAGAAAACCACTCTAACAGCGCTTCAGCGGCAATATCATGTTCACAAAAAAATAACTTTTGAAATCGATAACCGGCTTTGAGGCACATTTTCAGCTCATTGAGTCCTTCTGCCACAAACAACCCCTGAGATTTCCGCAGGCGGCTTTTTTCCAGGAGTTGCAGGGTCTCCTTAACAGCGGGATTTTGCAGGCTGCTAATGTGCTTCATGAACATCAATAAACCAATCAGGCGTTTTTAAGCGCAGCTTTATTGGCAAACCAAACACCGGCCTTTACTGTGCCTGTAACCATACCTTTCAGCGTTTTTCCGAGCATGGGCTGGTTAACGCCTTTGCTAAAATTCAAGGAAGGTTCAAAAATCCATTCCGCTGTTGGGCTGAACAAGGTAATATCAGCCGGCTGTCCGGGATTAAGGCTCACTTTGGGAAGTCCCATGAGCTTGCGTGGTCCGGATGAAAGAGCAGAGGCTATCAGATTCAAATCCGGTCTTCCGCCTGCGGTCATAGCCTGTAACACCGTTTGTACCGAAGAAGCGCCCCAGCCCGCATATTCAAATTCCACGGCCTTGTTTTCAATATCCTGCGCATGGTGATTGCTCATCACCGCATCAATGGTGCCATCTGACAGGCCCTGCCAGAGTGCTGCTTTATCCTTTTCGGTTCGATAAGGTGGCAACACCTTATGGTTTTCATTGAAAGATTCCAGATTTTCATCCGTAAATAAAAGATTCAGAGCAGGAACTGCCGCTTTCACATCTATCCCGGAGGCTTTGGCTTTTCTGATTATTTCAACCGTTTCGGCACTACTAACCCGAACCACACGCACCGGAACTTTCAGCCAGGCAGAAATTTGCAGAATCTGCTCGAGTGCTGCGCTCTCACTTACAGCCGGCATTCCTTTTAATCCAAGGGATGTACTTACAACTCCGTCATGCATTCTTCCTCCGGGAGCCAGTTTTTTATCGTAAGGGAAAAACAAAATCGGCGTTTTCAAGCCCGAGGCATATTCCATCAGCCTGGAAATCAAGCCCGTGTCAGATATTGGATTATCTCCGTCACTAAAACCAGCAGCACCGGCCCTTACCATGTCATGTAATTCGGCCATCTCCAGCCCTTTTGCTTCACACGTTATATTTCCCAGTGGTAAAAAATGGACCGGTAAACCTTCCCCGGATTTACGGATGGACGCAATAGCAGCAGCATGATCAGGCAGTGGATGGTTGCCCGCCAGAACACCAACGTGTGTAAACCCGCCTGCTTGCGCCGCACCGGAGAGGCTTTTTAAATCTTCCTTCCATTCCTCCCCAGGTTCGCCACAGTAAGACAAAACATCGAGCCACCCGGTATTGGCAATCTGACCGCTGGCATTAACCTCGGCATCGGCGGAAACACCCAAATCCGAACCCATGGACTCAATGATTCCGTTGTTAATAAAAATGTCTGTTTGCTTGCCGTGGTAAGCAGATTCGGGGTCTATGATTTGCGCTGACCTTATTAGAATACTTGTCATGTTGACTGCTTTTTTATAATTTTATTGAACCGTGAATCCCAAAATACCAGAACCAAAACTTCCAATGCGAAAAAAACAGCAGCCAGCCAAATAAACAAGCGCCATTTTGTAGTGTCCGATATTTTGGCCTGAAAGGCTGCAATGGCGTTATCGCCCTGCATCCAAACTATATTGTTATTTGCGGTCCAGGCTTTCATTACATCATCAGGAGCCATATTGGGATTACTTTCCAGTCTGCTATCATTTACCGCAACATTTGCAAGCAAACGATTGTTTCCGTTTTCCAGCAACTTATAGTTACCGGCTTTTTCAGGCTGGGCGCCCAAATAAAGACCAATTCCGCCCTGGGAAGGGCTCATTTCGGCCATACCTTCCCAACCATCGCTTTTCAATACCGGTGGCTTTTCTGTTAATTTTCGGATATTTTCTATCGGCAATACCTCTTTGGAATTGCAGACCCCGTATAATGGCGGTCCGGAATTTCCCGCAATCATGGCTTGTGTGAGCAGGGGTAAAAACAGCGGACTTTTCACCAAATTTCCTCCTTCTTCGCTAAATGGGGATGTGAAAAAATACATTGTGCCGGTACCTACCTGAAATTTCAACAGCAACGGATCGCCATTTTCAAGGGATAAAATGGCTTCGCCAGAACCATTAATACCGGAAGTACTCAGATAATTTTTTACATCCGGGACATTCATGTTTCGGGGAATTTTCTGAAAAACACCCGAGAAAAAAGGATGGGAAAATCCATTTTCAGAGATACGCCTAGAAATGCTTACCTGTTTTGTCTCTGGCAGACCAAATACTTTCTGCATCGCTTCCGTAGTGCCATTCAAATCTGCAGCTACTAAAGCGGTTGATGCTGATGAGGCCAGCCAATCTTTCAAAGTCTGCGCCTGTGTTTGAGATAGATTTCCGGGTCCTACCCACACATACACATCTCTTGCTGAAGTTGTCTGGCCGGCAAAAGGACCTGAATTGGGTTTCTTTTGCAAAAAAGACTGTGCTGCTATTACCTGCTCCACAAAACGGTTGGTTGAACTCATACCTACACTGCGGGCTGCGGTGCTACTTACATTTACATATAAAACATTATCAAAGGCAGCACCGTTTTCCTCAATCACAAGCTTACCGGTATTCGATGGCTTATTTTCTACCAGGAATTCGATGGTAGATACTGCAGAATTGCCTGGCATAACAGAAACCCGTCCCGTGCCCACCAGACCGGTTTCCGTATAAAATTTCACCGGAAAATCCTCAATAGGCTCCTTGGTAAAATTGGTTATTTTAAACTGAATTACATTTTTCTCCCCGGGCATCAGATAGGGCTTTTGAAGCCAAGCTGAATCAATGCTTATATTTTCCCTTTTATCAGAAGCAATTTTAACAAATGTGACTGCCATCCCCTTTAATCCCGTCATTTTTTTGGGCTGACCCGCAAATCCTGTCTGAAAATCAGAGATGATAAATGCCGCATGGCTATTACCTTCCTGTTTCAGATCATCTGACATTTCTGTTAACAATGAGGAAAGTGGAACTAAACCCGACTGAATTTTTAACGCATCAATGTAAGAAACAGCTTCGGCAGCGGACACAAACCTCAAATGAGCACCTGCAGACTGTTGCGACCGTATTTGAAATTCACCGTTATTTCCATACGATTTCACTATTTCCCTGGCCCGCTGTTTGGCAGTTTCAAGCAGAATCTGCCCATCACGACCATTATCCATGCTGTAGGAGTTATCAATAAAGATACTTACCCGCGTTTTCCCCGTTCCCTGGTTGTTTTGTTTTTGACAAGTGGGAATGGCAAACGCCAGTACCATGCAGGCGATGGCCAGCATTCTGCAAGCAAGAGTAATAAGGTGTTTGAGGCGGTTTTGATTTTTTGTTTCTATGTCAACTTCCTTCAACAGGCGAATACGGGTGAAGCGTATTTCACGATGTTTTCTGAAGCGAAAAAGATGTACCAGCAGCGGAATAAGCAGCAGCAGAAGTGCTGATAAAAACACCGGGTACAAAAAGGACATACCGCAAAGTTACGAAATTGAATCGTCGGGAAGTGAATAACGCTGTATAATCCAGTCAGGGATCGATTTAGACCTTCCGGATTTCACATCCACCAATACATATTCAGCCCAGCCTTTGCAACTGGTTTTGCCAGAGGCAGAAAGTAAAATCGTAAATTCAACACGCACGGAAGCAGTTCCCATCTCAACAATGCGAGTCTGCACATCCATGAAATCTCCCATTTTCAGCGGCCTGAGAAATCTCAATTCAGCAGCAGAGAGATACCAGCCAAGGTTATGGTCCAGAAACTCTTGCATAGACATGCGATAACAACGCTCCATTTGCTCAAAACGAGCCGCCAGCACAAAATCCATGTAGCGGCTGCTATGAACATGCCCAAACATATCTATATCGTCGGGGCGAACCTGTAGTCTTGTAGTGTACGTTTCAGTATTTACAGGCATCAGAACAGCCCGTTTAGGGTGCTTTCTACCTGCTGAATAATTTGTGCGGCATGATCGGGATTGTCTGAGAAATCCATGTCATCCACATTAAAAACAAGTAATTTTCCCTTGTATTCACTGATCCATGCCTCGTAACGCTCATTGAGTCTTTTAAGATAATCCAGACGTATGGCATCCTCATAGTCTCGGCCCCGCATCTGAATCTGGTGAACCAGCTTAGGAATTCCGGCACGTAAGTAAATTAATAAATCCGGAGGATTGATTTGCTGACTGATATTTTCGAATAAAGAATTGTAGTTCTCGAAGTCACGCGTGCTCATCAGACCCATCGCATGTAGATTAGGAGCAAAGATGTGCGCATCCTCATAAATAGTTCTATCCTGAATAACGGTTTTCTTGCCCTTGCGAATATCTTGAATATGCTTCCAGCGGGTATTAAGAAAATACAACTGAAGATTGAAACTCCAGCGCTGCATATCTTCATAAAAATCAGATATGTAGGGATTATCATCCATATCCTCCAACTGCATTTCCCAGTCGTAATGCTTGGCAAGTAAATGTGTTAATGTTGTCTTTCCCGCTCCTATATTTCCCGCTATCGCGATATGCATGGCCATAGTGCAATATTACAATGGCTTAAAAAAGGTGTGCAAGTGGTTTGCAAAATAAAGTTTTACACAAATTCGGAGCCCTACCTTTGCAGTTCCTCAATAAGTGAACAGCCCTAAAAAATTTAATCCCGGTCTGCTGGGACGCATTATGAAACTGGCTCTCCCAAAACGGGGAACTTTTTACGCTGCCATTGCTCTCACACTAACCCAAAGCTGCCTTTCAGCCATTCAGCCAAATTTCTACAGCCATGCCATAGATAATTACATAATGAAAGGAACATCGGAAGGTCTGGGCTTGTGGTGCCTTCTGATTTTAGCCTTGCTCATCACCCAAACTTTTTTAGGTTTTCTGAACAGCTGGTTGTCGGAAAAAATCGGACAGGATGTAATTCTTCGCATGCGCAATTACACATACAAACATCTTATAAATCTACGACAAAGCTTTTTTGACAGGACACCGGTGGGGACTTCCGTTACCCGTACCATCAGCGATATTGAAACCGTAACCGAACTTTTCTCTGCAGGACTGATAACCATAGCAGGAGACGCTTTCCAGATTATCATCATACTGGTATGTATGTTTATTATAAGCTGGAAATTGACCTTTTTAACCCTACTTGTACTGCCTTTTTTATTATGGGCGGCTAATTTTTTTAGGAAAGGTGTACGCGACAGTTTTCAGCAGGTTCGCAATGAAGTTTCCAGGCTAAATTCTTTCATTCAGGAGCATGTTACAGGCATACACATTGTTCAGTTATTTAACCGACAAGAAAAGGAATTTTACAAATTCAACAAGATAAATGCATCGCACAGGGATGCACACATACGGGGAATATTTTACTATGCAGTATTCTTCCCCATAGTAGAATTTCTTGTGGCCGTAACGCTTGCCATCATTCTGCTATATGGAACCGGCGGCATCATAAAAAACAATATGCAGCCCGGTGAACTTACTGCATTTATCATGTTTGTCAACCTGTTTTTTCGTCCTGTGCGTGCTATCGCCGATCGTTTCAACAACATTCAAATGGGAATGGTTGCTGCAGAAAGGATTTTTCAACTGCTGGATGATTCAGACAATACCGAAAACTCAGGAAGTATTGTACCCGACCAAATAACGGGCGAAATCCGTTTTGAAAATGTTTGGTTTGCCTATGAGGATGAAAACTGGGTAATTCGGGACTTATCATTTATTGTAAAACCCGGAGAGACCTTTGCCATTGTTGGGCATACCGGGAGTGGCAAAACTACCATCATTGGTCTTATCTCACGATTTTACCGTCATCAGCGTGGTAATATCTATATTGACGGGGTTGAAATTGAATCCTATAACTTGGAAGCATTAAGAAAACGAATTGTTTCAGTGCTACAGGATGTTTTTCTTTTCAGCGGAAGTATTTCCGATAATATCCGTCTTAAGAATACTGAAATCAGCGATGCAGAAATTGCAGAAGCTGCCCGAATGATAGGTGCCTACGATTTCATAGACCATCTTCCGGGTAAATTTGAATTTAATGTTATGGAAAGAGGCATGTCGCTAAGTCTTGGCCAACGACAGCTCATCAGTTTCATCAGGGCGCTGGCTTGCAAACCGGAAATCATTATTCTGGACGAAGCCACCAGCAATATTGACAGCGAAACAGAACTTCTTATTCAAAAAGCCATTCTTGAGTTACTGAACAACCGCACAGCCGTGGTAATCGCCCACAGATTAAGCACTATCAGACACGCAGACCGTATTCTTTACATGAAAAGCGGTGAGAAATGCGAGGAAGGCACCCACAGCGAACTGATGGCAATCAACGGACTATATGCCACTATGCATAAGGCACAACAGCTTTCCAGAGATAATATTATTGCATAAAAAAAGCCGACCATAAAGGCCGGCTTTTCAATATTTCAAAGAATTAAGCTTCTTCTGTTTCAGCTTCCATCTTGGAGGCCATCAAACGATCGTACTCTTCTTTGGAACCGGTAATTACGCTGTCCCAGTTGCGCATGCCGGTACCGGCAGGAATAAGGTGACCTACGATTACATTTTCCTTGAGTCCTTTCAGTTCATCAATCTTACCTGAAATGGCGGCTTCATTCAGCACTTTGGTAGTTTCCTGGAACGATGCAGCGCTCATGAAGCTCTGTGTACCCAATGAAGCTTTGGTAATACCCATCAGCACAGGCTGAGCAGTTGCAGAAACTGCATCGCGGAATTCCACCAGTTTTTTGTCCTGACGGCGCAATGCACTGTTTTCCTGCCTCAAATCTTTAAGGCTCACAATCTGTCCTGGGTGCATCTGATCGCTTTCACCGGCAACGGTTACTACTTTCTTATCCCAGATCCAGTCATTCTCAGACTGCAGGTTCCATCTGTCGGTAATTTCACCTTCGAGGAAACGGGTATCACCGGGATCGTTTAATTCCATCTTCTGCATCATCTGCCTTACGATGGTTTCAATGTGCTTATCATTGATTTTCACACCCTGCAAGCGGTAAACTTCCTGAATACCGTTCAGTACATAACGCTGTACAGCACCGGGACCTTCAATGCGAAGGATATCCTGAGGTGTAATGGCACCATCACTAAGAGGCTGTCCGGCACGAACAAAGTCTCCGTCGTGCACAAGAATGTGCTTACTTAAAGCCACCTGATAGTGCTTTTTCTCATTGTCTTTGCTGGTAACGATAATTTCCTGGTTACCACGTTTGCTCACGCCATATTCAACCACACCGTCAATTTCGCTTACTACAGCAGGGTTTGAAGGATTACGTGCTTCGAACAATTCCGTAACACGGGGAAGACCACCGGTAATGTCACGGGTACGTGTTGCACTTCTTGGAATTTTTGCCAGAATATCACCAGCCTTAACATTGGCGCCATTTTTAGCAACAAGGATAGATCCTACAGGCATGTTGAAATGCTTGTTCAAATCGCCTTTACCGTCTACAGCTATTACAGGAACAACGGTTCTGTCTTTACTTTCAACGATTACCAGTTCGCTCAGACCTGTTTGCTCATCACCTTCTTCGCGCATATTGACGCCTTCAACGATGTTATCATACTTAACAGTACCATCAATGTCGGAGATAATCAGCGTATTGAAAGGATCCCAGGTACAAAGTTTGTCACCTTTTTTCACTGTGGAATCTTCTTTAACCATAAGCTGAGCGCCATAAGGCACGTTATAGCTGGTAATTACGTTATTGTTGCGGGCATCCAGAATTCTGATTTCACCGCTTCTGCCAAGAACGATATCAACTCTCTTTTTCTTACCGGACTCATCGTCTACCACTTCCTTGGAAACGGTACGCATGCTGTCAAAATTAACAACACCCTCATATTTTGTTTCGAGTGTATTTTCGGCAGCAATGTTCATCGCAGCACCACCTGTGTGGAATGTACGCAGGGTAAGCTGTGTTCCGGGTTCACCGATTGACTGGGCGGCAATTACACCTACAGCCTCACCGATCTGCACCATGCGACCTGTCGCCAAATTGCGGCCGTAGCACTTGGCACAAACGCCGGTAAGGGTTTCGCAGGTAAGCACACTGCGTATTTCAACATCTTCAATACCTGCATCATCAATAGCAGCGGCCATTCGCTCCGTAACTTCCTGACCGCCTTTTCCGATTACTTCTCCGGTGGCAGGATTGATTACATCATCCACCAAACAGCGACCCAGAATACGTTCATTCAAGCTTTCTGCAACCTCGTCATTGTTAATGATGGCAGACATGGCTATACCTCTCAAAGTACCGCAATCGGGTTCTGTGATTACCACATCCTGCGCTACGTCGTGCAAACGACGGGTCAGGTAACCTGCGTCAGCCGTTTTCAAGGCCGTATCGGCAAGACCTTTACGCGCACCGTGAGTAGAGATAAAGTATTCTAATACGTTCAAACCTTCTTTGAAGTTTGAAATAATGGGGTTTTCAATGGTATCGCCGGTTCCACCGCCACTGCTCTTTTGGGGCTTGGCCATCAGACCACGCATACCACCAAGCTGACGAATCTGCTCGTTAGAACCACGGGCGCCGGAATCCAGCATCATATAAATTGGGTTGAAACCCTGATCATCAGAGCTAAGTTCCTTGATGAGAACACGCGCAAGCTGGTTGTTTACACGCGTCCAAAGGTCAATTACCTGGTTATAGCGTTCGTTGTTGGTAATGAAACCCATGTCGGCATTTGACTGAATTTCCTGAACCTCTTCGTACGCTTTATTCACCAACTGATCCTTTTCATCAGGGATTTTCACATAGCTCATGTTAAAGCTAAGACCACCGCGGAATGCATAGTGGAATCCGAGACCCTTGATTGCATCCAAGAAGTTGGCAGCTTTTGCTACGCCGGCAACCCTAATCATTCCTGAGATAATGTCACGAAGATTCTTTTTCTTCAGCACTTCATTTATGTAGCCATATTCTTCAGGAACAACCTGATTGAAGAGAATACGCCCCATGGTCGTTTCAATCACTTTCCAGATCAGTTCATCATTTTCCTTAACGCGAACACGGCATTTAACTTTAGCATGCAAGTCAACCCTGCCTTCGTTGTAGGCGATAATGGCCTCTTCAGCAGCGTAAAAAGTAAGACCTTCACCATTTACAGGATGCTGTTTAGTACCAACACGTTCTTTGGAAATGTAGTACAGACCCAGAATCATATCCTGAGAAGGAACTGTAACAGGTGAACCGTTCGCCGGGTTCAGGATGTTGTGCGATGCCAGCATAAGAAGTTGTGCTTCAGCAATAGCGGCGTTTCCAAGTGGAACGTGTACCGCCATCTGGTCACCGTCAAAGTCGGCGTTGAAACCTGTACAAACCAGCGGGTGAAGCTGTATGGCTTTACCTTCCACCAGTTTGGGCTGGAACGCCTGAATACCTAATCTATGCAGTGTAGGAGCACGGTTAAGCAGTACAGGATGCCCTTTGAGGATATTTTCAAGAATGTCCCAGATAATCGGATCTTTCTTTTCAACTATTTTCTTGGCGGTTTTTACGGTTTTTACAATACCCCTTTCAATCAGTTTACGAATAATAAACGGCTTGAAAAGTTCGGCAGCCATGTTTTTTGGCAGACCGCACTCATTCAGTTTCAGTGTAGGACCTACCACAATTACAGAACGACCGGAATAATCCACACGTTTACCAAGCAGATTCTGACGGAATCGACCCTGTTTACCTTTCAGCATATCGCTGAGAGACTTCAATGGACGGTTACCTTCACTCTTAACCGCGCTTGCACGGCGTGTATTATCAAGTAGTGAATCTACAGCTTCCTGAAGCATGCGCTTTTCGTTACGCAGGATCACTTCTGGGGCTTTGATTTCTATGAGGCGCTTAAGACGGTTATTACGAATGATAACCCTGCGGTACAAATCATTCAGATCCGAAGTAGCGAATCTGCCGCCTTCCAGTGGAACCAAAGGACGCAGTTCGGGTGGAATTACGGGCAACATTTTCATAATCATCCACTCGGGACGATTCTCTCCGGTTTTCTGGGAACCGCGGAAACCTTCAATAACCTTAAGGCGTTTCAGGGCTTCCTGCTTGCGCTGCTGGCTGGTTTCGGTAGCCGCCTGATTCCTAAGATCGTAGCTAAGTTTATCAAGGTTGATGCGGGTAAGCAGATCGTTCAAAGCATTAGCACCCATGCGGGCGATGAATTTGTTGGGATCATTGTCATCCAGCATCTGGTTTTCTTTGGGAAGAGAATCGATGATATCAAGGTATTCTTCTTCTGTCAAAAGATCCAGGTAATTACTGTTGGAAGCAGCACCGGGCTGAATCACTACATAGCGCTCATAGTAAATAACCATGTCGAGCTTTTTGGTGGGCACACCCAACAGGTAACCGATTTTATTGGGCAATGAACGGAAATACCAAATGTGCGCCACTGGAACCACCAGGTTGATGTGTCCCATACGTTCACGACGCACTTTTTTCTCTGTCACTTCCACGCCGCAACGATCACAAACGATTCCTTTGTAACGGATACGTTTGTATTTACCGCAATGGCATTCATAATCCTTGATTGGACCAAAAATACGTTCGCAGAAAAGACCACCCATTTCAGGCTTGTAGCTGCGGTAGTTGATTGTTTCGGGTTTGACAACCTCTCCAAAACTACGACGAAGTATGTTTTCCGGTGAAGCCAGCGAGATTCTGATCTTGCTGAAATTGCTTCCGATTTTTTGAACTTTCTTTTGTGTTTGCATGTCTATTGACTTTCTCTCAAAATTATTCTATAAATGAAACTTCCAGACCCAGGCCTCTCAATTCATGTACGAGTACATTAAATGATTCCGGGGTACCGATATTACTAAGGTTTTCTCCTTTAACAATGGCTTCGTACGCCTTGGCTCTACCGGTGATATCATCAGATTTAACAGTAAGAATTTCGCGCAGGATATTGGATGCACCAAATGCTTCCAGTGCCCAAACTTCCATCTCACCGAAACGCTGACCACCGAATTGCGCTTTACCACCCAAAGGCTGTTGGGTAATAAGGCTGTATGGGCCAATTGAACGGGCGTGCATCTTGTCATCAACCATGTGACCCAGTTTCAGCATGTAGATGATACCTACTGTTGTGGGTTGGTCAAACTTCTGACCTGATAAACCGTCGTTAAGGTGAACCAAACCATTGATGGGAATGCCGGCTTTATTGGTCCATTCTTCAATCTCAGCATTGCTGGCACCGTCAAAAATCGGGGTAGCGAATTTTACACCCAGCTCTTTTCCGGCCCATCCAAGAACAGTTTCGTAAATCTGCCCAAGGTTCATACGAGAAGGTACACCAAGTGGGTTCAAAACGATATCCACAGGAGTTCCATCATCCAGGAATGGCATATCTTCTTCGCGCACAATACGGGCAACAATACCCTTGTTACCGTGACGACCCGCCATTTTATCACCTACCTTAAGCTTACGTTTGGTAGCTACGTATACTTTTGCCATTTGCAGGATACCGGTAGGCAATTCATCGCCAACGCTGATGGTATAATGCTCACGTTTAAAGTTGGTAACTTTGTCGTTATAAACATTGATAAAGTTGGTAAGTGCACGAACAATCAGCTCGTTCTTTTCGGCGTCTGCGGTCCAGCCGTGGTAGTTTACATTGCTGTAGTCAATGCTCATCAGGTTTTTCTGGGTAAACTTGGTACCCTTGCTGATAAGCTCTTCGCTGTACATATTAAATACACCCTGGCTGGTTTTACCATTCACAATCTGGAATAATTTTTTAACCAGTTCTTCTTTAAACTCTGCCAACTCACGCTTGTGCTCATCTTCAAGTTTTTGCAACCTGCCTTTATCGCTGGCACGAATGGTTTTGTCTTTTTTGCTCTTGCTGAACAGTTTCTTTTCAATAACTACACCATCAGTGCCGGGAGGCGCCTTAAGTGATGCATCTTTAACATCACCGGCTTTGTCACCAAAGATTGCGCGAAGCAGTTTCTCTTCAGGTGAAGGTTCTGTTTCTCCTTTTGGTGTTATTTTACCGATAAGTATATCTCCTTCCTTAACTTCAGCACCAATGCGGATCAGACCATTCTCATCGAGATTTTTGGTCATTTCATCACTCACATTGGGAATATCGTTGGTCAGTTCTTCTTCACCGCGCTTGGTGTCACGAACTTCCAGTTCAAACTCAGTAATATAAACAGTGGTGTACCAATCGTCTTTTACAACTTTTTCTGAGATTACTATCGCATCTTCAAAGTTGTAACCCTGCCATGGCATAAATGCCACTTTGAGGTTACGGCCGAGGGCAAGTTCACCGCCCTGGGTTGCATAACCTTCGCAAATTACCTGGCCCTTGCTAACCTTGTCGCCTTTTTTCACAATCGGGTGCAAGTTGATGCAGGAATTCTGGTTGGTTCTGCGGAATTTGGTTAGCTGATACGTTTTAGTATTGCCTGTAAAACTTACCAGATCATCATCTGAGTCATGGTTGTAGCGAATTCTGATTTCACGGGCATCCACATATTCCACAACCCCATCACCTTCAGCGTTGATTAGAGATCGGCTGTCTCGGGCTACTTTTTCTTCCAAACCGGTACCAACTATGGGGGCTTCAGGCTTCACCAAAGGTACAGCCTGACGTTGCATGTTTGATCCCATCAGCGCACGGTTTGCGTCATCATGCTCTAAGAATGGAATAAGGGATGCTGCAATAGATACAATCTGATTGGGTGCAACATCCATATAATCGAGCTTAGAAGGATCCACCAGCGGGAAGTCACCTTCCTTGCGGCTTTTCACCAATGCTGTTTTAAAATTACCTTTGGTATCAACCTCAGCATTAGCCTGTGCAATGGTTTTTCCATCTTCTTCTTCGGCACTGAGGTAGGTAATTCCTTCCTCTATCTTACCATCAACTACCTTACGGTATGGGGTTTCGATAAAGCCCATACTGTTAATTTTGGCGTGAACGCAAAGAGACGAAATTAGACCGATGTTGGGACCTTCAGGTGTTTCAATGGTACACAAACGACCGTAGTGCGTATAGTGTACGTCACGAACTTCAAAACCTGCTCTTTCACGACTCAGACCGCCAGGCCCCAGCGCTGACAGACGACGCTTGTGCGTGATTTCTGCCAGTGGATTAATTTGATCCAAGAACTGAGAAAGCTGGTTGGTTCCGAAGAATGAATTGATAACACTGCTCAGGGTTCTTGCGTTTACAAGATCCTGGGGGGTGAAAACTTCATTGTCGCGGATATTCATTTTTTCACGAATGGTACGCGCCATACGGGCCAAACCAACCCCAAACTGAGCATAAAGCTGTTCACCTACAGTACGAACACGACGGTTGCTTAAGTGATCAATATCGTCAAGTGCTTCCTGACCGTTAAAAAGGTGAATGAGGAACTTGATAATGCTGATGATGTCGTCCCTGGTAAGAACTTTCACATCCATCGGCGTATTCATGTTAAGCTTCTGGTTGATACGGTAACGACCTACATCTCCCAAGTCATAACGCTTGTCAGAGAAGAACAGACGATCAATAATACCGCGGGCTGTTTCTTCATCGGGCGGATCTGCATTCCTCAACTGACGGTAAATTACTTCCAAAGCTTCTTTACCATTGTTTGAGGTATCTTTCTGCAGCGTATTGTAAATAATATCAAAATCGATATTTCCTGTGTTTTCAGTGTTCAGAATTACAGTTTTAACACCTGCATCTACAATCACATCAATGTGCTCATCAGCGAGAATAATATCACGCTCCAGAATTACTTCATTTCTTTCAATGGAAACAACCTCACCGGTATCTTCGTCCACGAAGTCTTCAATCCAGGTGCGGAGAACCCTTGCGGCAAGCTTGCGTCCAATTACTTTTTTCAGGCCTGTTTTGCTAACCTTCACTTCCTCGCTCAAACCGAAAATGTCAAGGATGTCCTTATCACTCTCAAAGCCTATAGCACGAAGCAGGGTGGTAACCGGGAATTTCTTTTTCCGGTCGATGTAGGCATACATTACGGCATTCACATCGGTAGCAAACTCAATCCAGGATCCTTTGAAAGGAATTACCCTGGCAGAATACAATTTAGTACCGTTAGAGTGGATGCTCTGACCAAAAAATACGCCGGGAGAACGGTGAAGCTGACTTACAATAACCCTTTCAGCACCATTAATGATGAAAGTCCCGTTGGGCGTCATGTAGGGAATGGTTCCCAGGTAAACATCCTGTACGATGGTTTTAAAATCTTCGTGCTCAGGATCGTTACAACTCAATTTCAGTTTAGCTTTCAGCGGTACGGCATATGAGAGGCCGCGCTCAATGCATTCCTGAAGGGTATATCTTGGCGGATCTACGAAATAGTCAAGGAATTCCAGAACAAAGATGTTTCTGGTGTCTGTAATGGGAAAGTTTTCACGGAACACCATGAAAAGACCTTCACCTTCGCGTTTATCAGCAGGTGTGTCGAGCTGGAAAAACTCCTGGAACGACTGCAGCTGCACATCGAGAAAATCGGGGTATTCAATGGCGTGTTTTACTTTGCCAAAAGAAACCCTATTGTTTTGTAGTGTGCTCAATTTTTGTGTTTTTTAGGGTAATACAATGGATGTTTAACTCAATAAACGCCCAAAAGGCCCGCGGAAATCCGGGGCCGTTTGGGGTTGTGTTCGTTGGAAATTACTTAACCTCAACTTCAGCGCCCGCTTCTTTAAGTTTAGCTGCAAGATCTTCTGCTTCGGCTTTCGAAACTTTTTCTTTAACAGCTTTGGGGGCGGCGTCCACGAGGTCTTTGGCTTCTTTCAAACCTAGTCCGGTCAAATCTTTAACGATTTTAACCACATTCAGCTTGTTAGCGCCAGCGCTTTTGAGAAGTACATCAAACTCGTTTTGCTCTTCCGCGGCTGCGGCTCCACCACCACCTGCTGCGGGGGCGGCTACAGCTACTGCAGCAGCAGCAGGCTCAATACCATGCTCTTCCTTAAGGATTTGAGCAAGTTCATTTACCTCTTTTACAGTGAGATTTACCAACTGATTCGCGAATTCTTTCAGATCTACCATTGTTTTATTGTTTTTTGAGTTGTTTTAAAATTTGTTAATTATTCTTTTGAATCGGCTACTGCCTTTACCAAACCGGCGATTTTGTGACCTGCGTTGCCCTGCAAAGCGCTGATAACATTTTTTGCAGGTGATTGCAACAGACCGATAACTTCACCGATAAGTTCATTTTTAGATTTAAGCTTAATGATTTCTTCCAACGCGCTGTCGCCGAGGAATACGCTGCTGTCAATCCATGCACCTTTCAATACAGGAAGATCACCTTTATCACGGAAGGATTTTATGGCAGTAGCAGGCGCTTTCATTTGCTCTGAAACCATCACACATGTGGAGCCTGCGAGCGCATTTTTTAAATCACCAAAATCTTTACCGCTATTTTCCATGGCGATGTTGATCAGGGTGTTTTTAGCCATACGCATACTCACGCCACTGTTGAATAAAATACGGCGGAAAGCGTTGGTCGCGTTGGCGCTCAGACCGGTAGTATCGGCCAAATACACGACATCGTTATTTTTAAAGGTTTCCGTAAGTTCGGCAACCACTGCTTGTTTTTGATCTTTGTTCATAATCAGATTCCGGGAATGGATTTAACATCAATACTCACACCAGGGCTCATTGTACTGCTCATCGTGATACTCTTGAAATAAGTACCTTTTGCGGCAGATGGCTTCAGTTTATTGAGAACCTGAACCAGTTCCAGTGCGTTTTCGCTCAGTTTATCGGCCTCGAAAGAAACCTTACCTACCGAAGTGTGAATGATACCAGTCTTGTCAACCTTAAAGTCAATCTTACCGGCCTTTACTTCCGTTACGGCTTTACCTACTTCGGTGGTTACTGTTCCACTCTTGGGGTTTGGCATCAGGTTTCTTGGACCCAGCACTTTACCCAGACGACCTAATTTGGCCATAACTGCGGGTAATGCAATGATGATATCGATATCTGTCCAGCCACCGGCTATTTTTTCGATATAGTCATCCAAACCAACGTGATCTGCACCTGCGTCTTTTGCTTCCTGTTCTTTATCAGGGGTACACAGTACCAGAACGCGAACAGTTTTACCCAAGCCATGCGGCAGGCTAGCTACACCACGCACCATCTGATTGGCCTGACGGGGATCTACGCCCAGACGAACGTCGATATCCACAGACGCATCAAACTTGGTAGTCGTGATGTTTTTAACAATTTCGCAAGCTTCCTTCAGGTTGTATGACTTGGTATTGTCATATTTACTGAGTGCTTCTTTTCTTTTTTTACCAACTTTCATTTTCTTGCTTCTTTAAAGGATTAAAAGGGAGCATCACCGGATATGGTGATTCCCATGCTTCGTGCCGTCCCTGCTACGAGTTTCATGGCTGATTCCACTGTAAAACAGTTTAAATCGGGCATTTTTTCGTTAGCGATGGTTTTAACCTGATCCCAATTTACAGAACCCACTTTTTTACGATTCGGCTCAGCTGAACCTTTTTGTAGCTTTGATGCTTCTAGCAACTGAACTGCCACGGGTGGAGTTTTGATTATGAAATCAAAGGATTTGTCGGCGTAAACGGTGATTACGACAGGCAATACCTTGCCCATTTTATCTTGAGTGCGCGCATTGAATTGCTTGCAAAAATCCATAATGTTTACACCTTTGGAACCGAGAGCCGGACCAATGGGGGGAGCAGGATTTGCCTGTCCGCCTTTCACCTGGAGTTTTACGAAGCCTGATATTTGTTTTGCCATTGCTGTTACAATTTCTGTACTTGGTTATAATTAAGTTCAAGCGGGGTGCGGCGTCCAAAAATCTTCACCATCACCTTCAACTTTTTCTTTTCGTCGTTAATTTCTTCAATCACACCGTCAAAGTCATTGAACGGACCGTCAATAACTTTAACTGCTTCACCCACCATGTAGTGCTCTTCCGGAGCTGCCGCTGTTTCACTGAGTTCATCGGCCGTACCCAAAATTCTGCCTAGTTCGGCAGGTCTGAGTGCTACGGGTGTATCCTTGCTTCCGAGGAATCCTACAACCCCGGAGACAGATTTAATCAGGGGAATAACTTCGGGATCTGAAAAATCTGCATTAACAAGTATATAACCGGGAAACGCATTACGCTCTTTGGCGATTTTCTTACCATTTTTTATTTGGTAAACCTTTTCAGTAGGAATCAAAATTTCGGGCACAAAGGATTGTTTGCGGGCTCTTTCAAGCTCCACTTCTATGTTGTGCTTCACCTTCTTTTCCTGTCCGGTGATGGCACGCACAACATACCATTTGTGTTTTTCTTCGGCAGCCGTCATTATTATTTGAACAGTTTGTAAAAATTGGATAAAGCAAAGCCCAGTCCCTGGTCCATTAGCCAGATAACCGTGGCAAAAAGTATGGATGCTACCAGAACAATCCATGTACTTTCCGTTAGTTCATTCCATGAGGGCCACGACACCTTGTTCAGGAGTTCATCACGGGTCATGCGGAAGTAATTACCTATTCTTTCAAACATTGCGCTTCTATTAGCACGGGCACTAGGATTCGAACCCAGATCAAAGGTTTTGGAGACCTCTATTCTACCATTGAACTATGCCCGTAGAAAGAAGGCGGTGAACCACCTTCTTTAGGTCAAAAATTATTCGATGATTTCAGTCACCTGACCTGCACCTACGGTACGGCCACCTTCACGAATCGCGAAGCGGAGACCTTTTTCCATAGCGATGGGCTGAATCAACTCAACAGAGATGGAAATATTGTCGCCGGGCATTACCATTTCAGTGCCTGCGGGCAACATGATTTCACCGGTAACATCCGTAGTACGGAAATAGAACTGAGGACGGTACTTGTTGAAAAACGGGGTATGACGACCGCCTTCTTCTTTGCTCAGTACATAAACCTCAGCTTTGAATTTCCTGTGAGGAGATACAGATTTAGGCGCGCAGATAACCATACCACGACGGATATCGGTCTTTTCGATACCGCGCAGCAGAATACCAGCGTTGTCACCTGCTTCGCCGCGATCCAACAGTTTGCGGAACATTTCTACACCTGTGCAGGTAGAAGAAAGGTGTGCACCGAAACCGATGATATCTACTGTTTCACCTACTTTAATTACACCGCGCTCGATACGACCGGTAGCAACGGTACCACGACCTGTGATAGAGAACACGTCTTCTACCGGCATCAGGAAGGGCTGGTCAACCAGACGGGGAGGAACGGGGATCCAGTTGTCAACAGCATCCATAAGTTTACGGATGGTATCAACCCACTTGGCATCACCATTCAAACCACCGAGTGCAGAACCACGAATGATAGGGGTGTTATCAGCGTCAAATTCATAGAATTTCAGCAGGTCACGGATTTCCAGCTCAACCAGGTCGAGCAGTTCTTCGTCATCAACCATATCTACTTTATTCATGAAAACCACCAAACGGGGTACACCTACCTGACGGGCCAGCAGGATGTGCTCGCGGGTCTGGGGCATAGGACCATCTGTAGAAGCTACTACGAGGATAGCGCCGTCCATCTGGGCAGCACCTGTAACCATGTTTTTTACATAGTCAGCGTGACCTGGACAGTCAACGTGCGCGTAGTGGCGGTTACCTGTCTGGTATTCTACGTGAGCCGTGTTGATGGTGATACCGCGTTCTTTTTCTTCAGGAGCTGAATCGATAGAATCGAAAGATCTCTTTTCGGAAAGACCGGCGTCAGCCAGTACGGTGGTGATTGCAGCGGTAAGAGTAGTCTTACCATGATCTACGTGACCGATGGTACCAATGTTTACGTGAGGTTTGGAACGGTCAAATGTTTCTTTTGCCATGTTTTTTTTATATTAGTTTGTCTGTTTCCTGTTACTGGAGCCAATGATGGGATTTGAACCCATGACCTCTTCCTTACCAAGGAAGTGCTCTACCCCTGAGCTACATCGGCTTTTGGTGCCTTGCGGTACCCGGAATTCCTGAGAACCCCGTTTTGAAGCAAATCAGTGCCCCGGCTTGCTTCAACCGGAGCGGGAGACGAGGCTCGAACCCGCGACCTACAGCTTGGAAGGCTGTCGCTCTACCAACTGAGCTACTCCCGCATTTATCTAGAGGCCTTTAGTGGGGAAAGAAGGATTCGAACCTCCGAAGTCGTAAGACAGCAGATTTACAGTCTGCCCCATTTGGCCACTCTGGTATTTCCCCCTGAGTCTTGCGCCTTTAAATGCTTTGAGCCACCTGTCGGGATCGAACCAACGACCTACTGATTACAAGTCAGTTGCTCTACCAGCTGAGCTAAGGTGGCATGTTAAAGAACGCGGCTCCATATACACGGGCCGTAAAAAGGACTGCAAAAATAGTCCTTTTTTTTGAATTCTCAAAACCTTGTTTGACTTTTTTTATTAGCCCCGTTTTTCCGTCCTCCTGTCAACTTTTTTCACCCCTCCCCTTGACTTCCAAAATCATCCCTAACTTTGCAGTTTAAATGAAACGTATACTTATTCTCATTGCTTCCATAGTCGCACTCATTGTTGTTTTTATTCTGCTAAAGAAAAATATAAATCAGACACATTCTCTGGATCCTCAGGCATTCCGTGTTGAGAGCCCGCATAAAATTGACAAAATCCTGCTTTCGGCCAACAATAAAAAACTCGGCTATATTATACTATATGAGGAAAAAGACAAATGGTTCGTGAAAAACGATAAACTCACCGAACCTGCAGACACACACAGCATACGTGAACTTCTTTATTGGGTAATGAAAAAAACGCAGGTAAAATCGCCTGTATCCGATGCGGAGAAAGAATCCGTAACACGCGAAATCGCTTTGAATGGCGTAAAAGCCGTTTTCTACCAGGGCAATTCAGAGATAAAAACCATTTATGCAGGCAACCCAACTCCCAACCAAGAAGCAACATATATGTATCATCCGGATATGGAAAGACCCTGCATTGTGGAAATTGCAGGGTTCAAAGGCTACCTGACTCCGTATTTCACGCTGGATTTCGATGCCTGGCGATCGCCGGTAATTTTGGATGTGCCCGCTGAACAAATACAAAAAGTAGAAATATCATGGCCCGAATCACCAGAAAAAGGTTTCAGCATAAACCGAGAAAACAATACAGTTGTATTGAAGAATGCAACTGGAAATATTCTAAAGAATACAAACAGTACCAAACTGCTCGCTTTTCTGGAAAGATTTCAGAACATTGCCCGCGAATATGGCGAAACCGCAGGCATTAACCGTAAAACTGCATTGCGCGATAGTGTAATAAGCAACGGGCATTTCTTCTCTCTGGAAATAACAGATACAAAAGGCAAAAAACATGGAATACGCATGTTCAAAATGAAAACCGGTGCTGAAACCTATGCCCTTGACAGGCGCGATGGCAGTGTGCCCAATTTTGAAACCGACACTTATTGGGTGCAGGTATCAGGTAAAAAAGAGTTGTGGGTTATTCAGGGTGCGATTATGAACAGCCGCATAAAAACCTTGAATGACATAGCGCCCGGGCAATAACACCATACACAGACTTGAAGATTTCCATCGCTATTATCGGAGCTGTTATTGGCCTAATCTCAGGAGGCCCGATTGGTGCTGTGGTAGGCTTTTTAATAGGTATGTACATTGAATATGCAGGTAGCGAAGATGCACAGCCAAGACCTGAACAAACATACCGACAGGCCCCTCCCACCGATTTCTCCCGTCACTTGTTGATTTTGATTGCCGCCGTTATGAATGCTGATGGATCGGCCATGCGCAGTGAACTGGAACTTGTGAAACGCATGCTGGTAAGAACCTATGGTGAGCAGCGTGCAGCACATCTCCTGCTGATTTTAAGAGAAATGCTCAAGGAAAAGCAGGAAGTGACATTTGTAAGCCGGCAAATTCGAGGCGAAATGGCCTACAGCCAGCGCCTTGAATTATTGCACATCCTTTTTCGGATTTCAAGGGCTGATTCCGATATCAACCCATCGGAACTGCAACTTCTGCAGCACATCGCTTCCCAAATGGGCATCACCACTCCTGACTTTCTTTCATTAAGGGCCATGTTTGTGTCCTCGCCCGACTCAGATTACAAGATTCTGGATGTGAACACCAATGCTGATGAAGAAGAAGTAAAAAAAGCATACCGAAAAATGGCCATGCGCTTTCATCCAGATAGGTTGTTGGGATTGTCGGATAATGAAAAAAAAGCTGCAGAGGAGAAATTCTTATCCGTGCAAAAGGCGTATGAAAACATAAAAAGAAAGCGGGGCTGGTCTTGAAAGTCCACAGTGCACTGTTTCTCGTATCGCTCTTATATGCCATTTTATTTTCTTGGGCCGGAGAAATCATGCCTGCTTACATCAGTGCGGAAGGATTTGTTTGGCTTCGCATTCTGACGGCATTCACCCTGTTCAGTATTTGTTCTTTATTTATAACTGATAAAGCCATAGAATGGCGCAATGACTGGAAACGGTTTGCCGTTTGCGCTTTTTTTGGCACCGCTGCAAACATGTTCATGTTTTTCAAAGGACTTAGCATGACCAAACCCATCAACGGTGCAGTTTTAATGCTGTTTACTCCCTTGTTTGTAGCCATCATCGAACACTGGATTCAAAAAAAGAAACCCTCGCTCAGCATGACTGTCGGGATCAGTATTGGGGCACTGGGTGCATTTCTGCTCATGTGGGGAAAAGGGGCTCAATTCAGCAGTGTAACCCTTGAAGGCGATATCTGGGTTTCTGTAAATGCACTTTTCTATGCCATTTACCTGGTTTTGGCCAAAAAACTGGCCAATAAGTACCACGCCATCACCGTAAATAAAGTAATGTTTGGCATGGGACTGCTTTACATTGCTCCTCTGGGAGCTTTACCACTCCTACAAACTTCTTTTTCGGCCATACCGGGAGATATATGGCTAAAAATAGGATACATTCTTTTTTTCACAAGCTTTCTGGTATATATGTTGAATATGTATGGCATAAAACATGCTTCAGGTTCACTGGTTGGAATTTATATTTACCTGCAACCACTGCTAGCAACCCTAATTGCCATATTACTGGGAAGGGATGAACTGACACCGGAAAAAGCCATGTATGCCATTATGATCACCATGGGTGTTTGGCTAGTTAGTGGAAAATACAACCTTAAAATGAGTCTGCGACCAAAGAAAGATTAACTTTTTAATACCTTATATTATATTTGCAGTTCAAATCAACTAAGATATGCGCACCGCGGAAGCCAATACAATCCTTGAAAAAATTCAAAAACAGGTAGAAAAAAACGGAATTCAGCCAGATAAACTCATTCCCCTTCTTCAGCAGGCCAGAGAATTCGCCCTGAAAGAGGAAGACCCCCTGCTTACCCGTGCGCTGCGTCTATGCTGGCAACACCTAGAGGCCAATGAAGCCTTTGATCTTACCTATCTGGAAGACGGTGAAAGTACCGAAGAAAATTTCACATACCTGATTTCCCTGGCCATCAAATCGGAAAACACATACAACCGGGATGAGATCAGGGAAATGACCAATATGCTTCAGGCCACCGCCTAAATGAGGATATTTCACAGCCATATTGCCTTTTTTTTCTTGTTCTGCACACTTATAGTGCAAACGCCTCGTTCATGGTTGCACTATTGCCATGACACTGAATTCAGTACATTTAGCCATTCAGGTTCTTCCGTGGAGGAAGATTGTGACATTTGTGATCAGCCTGCCTTGCTGAGTGATGACAACACCGCTCCTGAAATCTGTTTTTTCGGTAGTTTCAGTTATGTTTCCTTTCCCGACTGTTTCTCGCCAGTTCCATTTATCTTTAATGGCCTCATTCAAAACAAGGCCCCGCCTGCATTGCCCTGTTAGTCTGCAAACAGGGTGCTGATACTTCGCCCTCGAAAAGTATCGATACAGGTAAAAAATGAAACATATCACGCTGGGATTCATTATCCTGCTTGCTTTTGGGCCGTTGGCGGCTCAAAAAAAATGCAATGCAGTTGTTCGTGGACAAATTCTGAATGTTCGCGACAGCATACCTGTGCCCATGGCTGAAGCATTCATTGAGGCCGGTCATTTACATGCCACATCCAATGCGGAAGGTCGTTTTGTATTGACGAAAGCATGCACTGGTGAGGTTCTGATTGAAATTGACAAACCCGGTTTTCAGCACCTGCATGTAGATATTCATTTGAGTAGAGACACACAAATTTTGATTTTTCTTTCACCATATCCAGATTTCTCGGATACCATCACCATTCATGCAAGAAAAGAAAGGTCTGCTTCAATAACCTTGATTGGGCAAACTATCATGGAGCAAAACGACCGGGATTTGAGTCAAATCAGTGTTTCAATACCGGGCATTCAGATGTTGCAGGGAGGCCGCAATCAGAGCAAGCCCGTGGCACATGGAATGTTTGGTCTGCGCTTTCCTATTATAAGTCAGCAGTTTAGACTGGAAGGTCAGGCGTGGGGAAATGACCATAACCCTGAGGCCGATGCCCGAGGATTCGATGAATTGGAATGGGTGAAAGACGCATCTGTTTTGCGTTTCGGGCACGATGCCATAGGCGGAGCATTGCGTCTTCAGCGACATACAACGGCACATGAAGGGGAACAAAATCTTGACCAGGGGGTATCGTACAACAGCAATGGCCATTTGGCCGGATATTCCGTTCGTTATATCCAGAAAGCCGACAGCGGTTCGCCCATCTTATATGCCAATGCTGCTCTGAGAAGGTCCGGCAATTACCGAACACCGAAGGTTTGGCTGGAAAATACCGCTTTGTCTGAATTGTCGCTTTCCGGTGGCTATGTAAAAACCAAAAACGGAAGGGAAAACCGACTGGATGGTGAATTTTACCGGTTTGAAAGCGGCATATTCAGAGGAACCCGCACCGGCAATGTGGATGACCTGCTTAGGGCAATCGATCGCAGCAATCCGGTAACGGATAATGAATTTTCTTACCGCATTGAACAACCAAGGCAGGTGGCCATTCATGCTACTTTGCAGGGTTCCAGCATTAAAGTAACTCCACTTGGCAAAAACGAATGGCACTTTGCCCTGCAGTACGATCAGCGCAGGGAGTATGATTTTCACCGCAACAGTGCAAATCGTTTTCCGCAGCTGGATCTTATCCTCATTTCACCATCGGTGATTTACCGGCAATTGAGAAAAATAGATGCAACCACCCATTGGGAATGGGGCAATCAATCCAGCGCTTACCTGCACCGGTTTGGTGGTTTCTACTTTCTGCCTGATTTTCAGGGATGGAGCAACGGAACTTATGGGCTGCTCCATAAACATGGAGAAAAGATTGCCCATACCTTTAGCATTCGTTTGGACGAAAAACAAATTTCTGCCAGGGAGCGGAATAATGGGGCATGGCATCAGCAATCACGCTTTTTCATCAACTACAGTGCGGCATACACAGGATTGATTCAGACAGAAAAACAATTGTTTCAGTGGCACATATCGCGCATGTGGAGAGCACCTTGGGTAAATGAACTCTATTCATTGGGCGTGCACCATGGTTCCGCCTCATATGAACAGGGAAACCGCAATTTAATAATAGAAAAAAGCTACAGAGCCGAGCTGGAATGGGAATACAACCATAGCAATAAATTTGCCTGCTATCTGTCACCCTATTTCAATTACTTGCCCGAATTTATAAACCTAGCCCCAATGGCCGCTCCTGTAATGACTGTGCGCGGCGCCTTCCCCGGGTTTGAATACCTACAGGCCAACGCTATTTTCACGGGTGCGGATGCCCAAATCAAAATTACGCTTGCCAAAAACTTTGAAATCCAAACAGGGCTGCAATACGTTTACGCACGTTATACCAAAACAGATCATTATCCTGCATTTTTGCCCCCGTTAAGGAGTCAGAATTTACTTTCCTGGAAGCACAAACAATTAATATTTCAGTTGCAGCACGAATTTGTGGCCATACAGCAATTGTATACAACGGGTACTGATTTTCTTCCACCGCCAGCGGCCTATCATTTATGGCACATAAAAATAAAATCACAACGCGAACGACAAGATGGCTGGCAATGGAATATGGAAGTGAATAATTTGCTGAACCAAAGTTACCGCAGTTACATGGATCGTTTCCGATACTTTATGGATATGCCAGGGCGCAATATCCGCTTAGTTATCATCAAACCCCTGCACCACCACCATAAAAAACACCTTTAATAAATATATAAAAAAATCATGAAAAAAACAACTCTCATCATTGCATCAGCAGCTGCTATTGCGGCTCTGCTGAATCTCACATCATGCCACAAGCACGATGAAGGCGAATTCATCACCACAGTAAAATTAACCTTAACGCCCAAAGCGGGAGGAACAGCCAAGACATTTGTCTGGAGCGACCCTGACGGGATTGGCGGGAATTCACCAAAACAGACCGACACCATTGTGTGCGACAGCGGTGTTAATTACAACGGTGATCTTCAATTTTTCAACGGGGATGAGGACATTACCTCAGAAATCAAAAATGAAGGAAAAGAGCACTTTGTATGCTTTACGGGTCCTGCCTCCGATGTGCTGGAAATCATTTACAAAGACAACGACGGCAAGTACCCGATAGGTCTTTCAACCGAGTGGAAAGCAAAAAGAAAATCTGCGGGACTGATTCGAATTGCACTCAAACACCAGCCCAAAAGCAAAGATGGAACATGCGGTCCGGGTGAGACTGACGTGGACGTAACATTCCCGCTAAATCAAAAATAGTAGTTTAGTATTTAATGGCAAGTGCTATGAAGGTGGCTGTAACTCCAAAAAATAAAATTGGGTACAGCCACCGGCCAGCCATTTCCATCCTCAAAGCCAATTTATCCTTGCCTGACTTTTCAAGATGGTATGTCCAAACCGTCTGAACCATGGCAAGCATAATCAATACATACCCCAAATAGAAGACTTTGTCTGCACAGGTAAGGTATCCAACGTTTGGCAAATCATCGGATACTGTCCATTGAAAAGCAATAGCTGCCAGCAATGAAGTTACAGTCAAACCGCAAGCCAATTCCAGATTATTGGCTTCAATAAAGAATACAAGGTAGGCAAGTCCCAAAATAATGATTAGAGGGATAAGGAATTTCAGCATGTAAGGAATTGAATTTCTTTTCACATATATGTTGCAGGACAATTGGGAGTAATTACTCCGGTATTCTGTTGAAGTAAAATCGCCAAAATTAGTATTGTAAAGCCTTGAGTCAGATTGAAAAAGGGATTTTACAAATATCATGTCTTTGAAATTTAAATCGGGGGACAAACCCCATTTATCGATCGATACTCCACTTTTAAAATATGACTGTGAATCTACAACAATTTTCACCTGATTACTGGTAAGCATTGTATGTTCTAATTGAATTGGAATAATCTGCTTATCAAATGGATATGCCGAGTAATCGGCAATAAATCCAAATTCCCCCTTGGCACGACCTGCAATGTAATACTGGTTTCCAATTATTTTGGTTTCATGAACCTCGTTTGACTGAAGACCACCATTGATATACTCAACGCTTGCCAAGGTTTTGATTAAAGAAGTATCCTTCGGAATGTCAAACCTGTACCAGTAATAAAAGTCTATGGCTGCTTTTTCCTCTTTACTATCTATTAGTACGGTTTTCATATAATATCCTACATAAATTTTAGGGATAACCGGTGCTGAAAACAGACTGCCGCTAACAAGACAAGAAAAAACAGCCAAAAGGCGGTATATCTTAAGTTGTTTTTTAATCATTTTACAATCTTAGGGTGTAGCATCTATTTTTCAAAGTAAAAGTGTCTTATTGGGAAATAGATTATTATGTAAGTAACTTTGCAGCTCATGTCAACCGAATCAGCAAATCTAAGAAGCACCACACTCTCAGAACTTCATATTTCACTGGGAGCCAAAATGGTGCCATTTGCGGGCTTCAATATGCCTGTTTTATATACTAACCTCATTCAGGAACACCATACCGTCCGCAATGACGTTGGGGTTTTTGATGTGAGCCATATGGGGGAATTCTATGTGGAAGGACCCAAGGCACACGATCTGGTCGAATATGTTACCAGCAACGATGTTTCTGCCCTTACAGACGGCCGCGTGCAATATTCCTGCATGCCCAACGAAACCGGCGGTATTGTAGATGATCTACTTGTATATCGCATGAATGCCGAAAAATACCTGCTGGTGGTAAATGCCGGCAACATTGACAAGGATTTCTCCTGGATTTCCAGACATAATGAGAGATTCGGTGCTACCCTCAGCGACCACAGCGATGCATATAGTCTGCTGGCTGTCCAGGGTCCCAAAGCTACCGCAACTTTACAGAAAATCACTTCCGTAAACCTTTCAGATATACCGTATTATCATTTCACCATTGGAGAAATGGCAGGGTTGAAAGACGTAATCATCAGCAATACGGGTTATACAGGTGCTGGTGGTTTTGAGATTTACGTAAAAAATACGTACGCAAAGGCCATGTGGGATGGCATTTTCGCAGCAGGTTCCGATGCAGGCATCAAACCCATAGGCCTCGGCGCAAGGGATACCCTCCGCCTGGAAAAAGGATTCTGCCTTTACGGGAATGACATTGATGATACCACATCCCCTATTGAGGCCGGTCTGGGCTGGATTACCAAATTCAACCATCCGTTTGTAAACAGCGACTATCACCTGAAAATAAAAGAAAACAAGCCTGCCAAAAAACTGGTGGGCTTCAAACTTATTGACAAAGGCATTCCCCGCCAGCATTACCCTGTTTGCAATGAAAGCGGCACCTATATTGGAGAAGTAACCAGCGGCACCATGTCGCCTACCCTCAATGAAGCCATTGGTCTTGCCTATGTACCTTCGGCACTTTCCGCAGCCGGAAGCACCATCTATATTGAGGTTCGAGGCAAACTGCTGAAGGGCGAAGTTTGCAAGTTGCCTTTTGTATAAATTTAGTTAGTTAAGGGCTGCACCGACAGCACATTTCTTAAGGGAATTATTTTTCCTGATACGCTAATTTTAAGGGCTTCTGTATCTATAGCCAAAATGGGCGAAACGATTACTTTTAACTCACAGCGATTATCCAGATAGCGTATTTCGCAGTTGATTTTTTCATTGCACCAGTACTGCCAGTTATTGTATAATTCGTTTTGACCCATCATTCAAACCGCAGTGCGTCTATGGGGTTGAGTTTTGATGCGCGGGTGGCGGGATAAATTCCGGCTACCAGGCCCACTACCATGCACACCCCAACCGACATGAGCATCCATTTCCAGGGAATGATAAAACCTGTGCCCAGTCCAAAACCCACCAGGTTGCCCAGCAAAATTCCAAACACGATGCCGCCCAGTCCGCCGAGCTGGCAAATGACCACGGCTTCTGTTAAAAACTGATTTCGAATGACGGAAGACGAAGCTCCCAGTGCTTTTCTCACCCCAATTTCCCTGGTCCTTTCTGTTACCGAAACCAGCATAATGTTCATCAAACTCACCGCAGCTCCTATCAGGGTAATAATGGCTATGATGGTACCTACCAGCGACACCATTTTAAGGTTATCGATGGCGTCATTGGCCAGTGCATCGCTCTTGGTGAGGGAGAAATCATCGGGTTTGGAACTGCCCAGGCCACGCATGCGGCGCATGAGCAGGTAAGCCTCATCCATTGCCGGATCCAGCTGATTTATCTGATTAACAGCCACATTGATGAAGTAATTTTCCTGTCCGTTATTGAAATCCATGCGCGATCGGCTGACAGGAATAAAAACCACTCTGTCTCCACCCGACATGCCAAGACTGGAGCCTTTTTCAGCAAGGATGCCTGCCACACGGTATGACTTGCCATTTACCTTCACAACCTCACCAAGTCCGGATTTACCCAGCAATGTGGTTGCTATTTCCTTGCCGACAATAGCCAACGGCAGCGCCAGTTCTACATCATTGGCGGTGAAATTTCTACCTTGTTCCAGTTCGTAACTGGCAGTTTTTAAGTAATTTTCATCCACCCCGATTACACGGGCATTGGGGTTAGTCTCCTTGTTTTTGTACCGCACTTTGGCCGCCATTTCAGCGTTTCGGCTGATGGAAACTTCCGAAGGAAAATCAAAAGATTTTTTAAATCCGCTGGCTTGTGTCCATGAAATAGGCTCAGAAACCGAACTTCCCGGTGCTCCATGACGTTGAAAACCCTGGTTATTGCGAATATTAAAACTCTGTGAGCCCATGCGTGAGAATGTTTTGGTGATGGCGCTGTTCATGGCATCGATGGAAGTGAGAATACCTACCAGCGCGGCTATACCAATGGCAATTATCAAGCATGTAATAACGGTGCGTAGCAGATTGGTTTTAACCGCTTCCAGTCCCTGACGGATATTTTCGGTAATGCGCATTCGCTTATTTTATGCGAATCAGGCACTAAAGCTCTGACCACAGCCACATGTTTCCTTGGCGTTGGGGTTGTTGAAGGTAAATCCGCGGTTATTTAATCCGTTTTCCCAGTCAATCACCATCCCAAGCACATACATCACATGGGCTTTGTTCATCACAACAGATATACCTTCCACTTCGTATTCACGATCACCATCTTCTTTTTTATCAAAAGCAAGTAAGTAGCTCAAACCCGAGCAACCTCCGCCTTTTACACCAATTCTGAGAAAAGCTTCTCCTTCAACAGTGAGTTCGCTTTTCAGGCGGTGCAACTCGGCAATGGCGGTTTCTGTAAACTGCACCGGCGGCGCTTCAACATGAACATTTGTTTCCATAACGGCTGATATGCAAAGTTAACATATTTTCAGGGGAATCGTTTGTGCATCTTACAGGATAAAATCGCAATCATTATCTTTATCTTTGTGGCACTCAAGCCATGGATAACGTTCAAGTCTTTGTTGAAATCCTCAAATTTATCCTACCCGCCGTCATGGTTTTCTTTACGGCCTATTTCGTGTTAAAAAATCAGGGGGATGCACAACTCTCGAGGCTCAGCCTGGAGGTTTTAAAACAAAACCAAAATGTATTGACACCAATCAAACTGCAGGCCTATGAAAGAATGACCCTGTTTCTGGAGCGTATTAGCCCCATTCAAATGCTGCAAACCCACAATAAGCCAGATATGAGTGGCAGAGCACTGAAACACATTCTGATTACAACAATCCAGAATGAATACAACTACAACTTATCTCAGCAGATTTACCTGAGTACACAAGCATGGAATCTTATAAAAGTGGTAAAAGAGCAGGTTATCAAACTCATACAGGAAGCTTCTGCCGGTATGCCTGATCAGGCAACTGCAAATGATCTCAGTGGTATGATTGTGGAGTACCTCAAAAACCATGGAGAACAGCCTACAGACAAGGCTATTCAATTTTTAAAAGCTGAAGTTGGACTGATGTTTGGCAAGTAATAACCAATGAAGAAAACAGATTCCGGAATTCCGATAGAAGAAGTTTACACCCAGCCTTCAGGAATGAATGAATTACCCGGGGAATATCCTTACACACGTGGCATACGCAAGGACATGTACAGGGGAAGACTCTGGACCATGCGTCAGTATGCCGGATTCAGCACAGCAGAAGAGAGCAATAAAAGATATCATTATCTCTTATCGCAGGGAACCACCGGGCTTTCAGTAGCATTTGACCTGCCCACCCAAATTGGCTATGACAGTGACCATGCCATGAGCGAGGGTGAAGTGGGAAAAGTGGGTGTAGCTATCGATTCACTGGCCGACATGGAAACCCTGTTTAAGGGCATCACACTGCAAAACATCACCAGCAGCATGACCATTAATGCCACAGCATCCACCCTGCTGGCCATGTACGTGGCGCTGGCAAAAAAACAAGGCGCTGACCTGAGTAAAATCTCCGGAACCATACAGAATGATATTTTAAAAGAATATGCAGCGCGTGGCACCTATATATATCCGGTGAGACCCAGCATGCGCATTATCACCGACATTTTTGCCTGGTGCAGCAACGAATTGCCCAAATGGAACACCATTTCTATTAGCGGTTATCACATTCGTGAGGCGGGCAGCACTGCCGTTCAGGAACTTGCATTTACCCTATCCAATGGCAAGGCTTATGTGAAAGCGGCACTGGAACAGGGTCTTGATATAAATGTTTTCGGCAAGCGCCTCTCCTTTTTCTTCAACGCCCACAACAACCTGTTTGAGGAGGTAGCCAAGTTCCGTGCTGCCAGAAGAATCTGGGCCGATATGATGAAAGATATGGGCGCCACTGCACCCGAAGCCATGATGTTGCGCTTTCATACACAAACAGGCGGTTCAACCCTCACAGCGCAGCAACCCGACGTAAATATTGTGCGTGTTACCGTTCAGACTTTGGCTGCTGTTTTAGGCGGGACGCAAAGTCTGCACACCAATGGTTTCGACGAAGCCCTGGGTTTACCCACCGAGGATGCCGCAAGGATTGCTCTGCGAACGCAGCAGGTTGTGGCACATGAAAGCGGTGTTACAGATACTGTTGATCCTTTAGGTGGCAGTTATTTCATAGAAAGTCTTACCAAACAGGTAGAAAAAGAGGCACGAAATCTTATTGCCCTCATAGACGATATGGGCGGTTCGGTTACCGCGGTCGAATCCGGCTGGATGCAGGAAGAGATTGCGCGAAGCAGCTATATCTATCAGAAAGAAATAGATAACGGTCAGAAAGTTATAGTCGGCGTAAATGCCTTTCAACGTGAAAGTCATGAGGCTGCACCTCCCATTCTGCGGATAGATGACAGCATCAGGCAAATGCAGGCACAAAAAATTCAGCAGTTAAAAAATGATCGTAACGCAGAAAATGTCTCTTCAGATTTACACTGCCTTGGCGAGGCGGCAAGGGAAGGTAAAAATCTGATGCCTTATATTTTGAATGCGGTAGAAAATTACGCTACCCTTGGCGAGATTACCGACCAAATTCGACAAGAATTTGGAGAATACAAGCAATAGACGTTTCGCCCTTATATTACTGCAAATTTTTTTATTAGACAAGCAAAAAAAGTTAGCACATTGTGAATTTTTGTTCTTTATTAGCAGAATAATTCGTCGTGAATACGGGGAACTGAAAATCAACCACTTAATCATCCATAATAGCACTCAATGAAGAAATGACTCCGGGAAAACCTACCACTGAAAACAAGAGCCATGAACTTGCCTGGCTGGAATGTCTGAAAATCATCAAAGACAACGTCAACCCACAAAGCTACAAAACGTGGTTTGAGCCCATCAAGGCAATTAAATTGCAAAACAAAGTATTGACCATTCAGGTTCCCAGTCAGTTCTTTTACGAATGGCTGGAGGAACACTATGTGCAGCTGTTACACAAGACACTTAAAAAAGTGATTGGCCCAACTGCCAAACTGGAATACAATATCATAATTGAAACTGCAGGGCACGATCAATTGCCTTACACGATTAACCTTCCTACAGGAAACAGTAGCAAGCCTGCCCAAAATGAACTGGGTATGCCTGTGAATCTGGATACGCCGATTAAAAATCCTTTCATCATTCCCGGACTGAAAAAGATGAACATCGACAGCCAGTTGAATCCACGCTACACGTTTGACAATTTTGTGGAAGGTGAGTGCAACAAACTGGCGCGCAACGCAGGTTTGGCTATCGCAAGCAAACCCGGAGGCACTGCATTCAATCCTTTGATGGTTTTTGGCGGCTGCGGTTTGGGTAAAACCCATCTGGCCCATGCCATCGGTAATCTGATTAAACAGAATCACAAACAGAAAGTGGTAGTGTTTGTGAGTGCTGAAAAATTTATCAACCAGTTTATTGATTCAGCCAAACAAGGCAACAATAACCAGTTCATCAATTTTTATCAGTACCTCGATGTGCTGATTGTGGATGATGTACAATTCTTCTCCAAAAAAGAAAGAACCCAGGAAATATTCTTCCAGATATTCAACCACCTGCACCAGAACGGTAAGCAGATTATTCTTACCTGCGACCGTCCGCCCAAGGATTTGAAAAACATGGACGAGCGTTTGCTCAGCCGCTTCAAATGGGGACTCAGCGCAGACCTTGGTACACCCGATTTTGAAACCCGCGTGGCCATTCTGGAAAACAAAATGTATCAGGACGGCATTACCCTGCACCGCGACATCGTGGAATACCTGGCCCACAACATAGACAACAACATCCGCGAGCTGGAAGGTGCCCTCATTTCATTGCTGGCACAGTCTTCACTCACCCGCAAACAAATTGACCTGAACCTGGCCAAGCAAGTGGTGAAGAACTTCGTAAAAAACAGCACCCGCGAAATCAGCATCGAATACATACAAAAACTGGTTTGCGATTTCTACAATATTCCTGTGGAAGCGGTAAAATCCAAGACCCGCAAGCGCGAGATTGTTCAGGCACGCCAGATTGCCATGTATTTCACCAAAGATTTGACCAAAGCATCGCTCAAAAATATCGGCATGTTCTTTGGAGGAAGAGATCACAGCACCGTGATTCACGCCTGTCAGACCGTAAACGACCTGATGGAAACCGACAAAAAATTCCGCCACGATGTGGAGGAAATTGAAAAACGAATTAAAATTAACACATTCTAATTATAAGATCCCGCCCCGGCGGGATTTTTTTATATGCAAAACAGTCATTTCTTATCTTCTGTAAAAAACGCCCTGAAAGGCATCTCTGCAGCCTTTCGTGAACAACGCAACCTACGGATTCAGACCGCAATAGCAGTTTTGACAATTGCCCTAGGAGTTTGGTTGAGAATAACCCGTATGGAATGGGCCATCATTTTCACCTGTATAGGACTGGTTATGGGTTTGGAACTGCTTAATTCAGCAATTGAAGTTTTGATGGATAAACTTCATCCTGAAAAAGATGCTGCTATTGGCAAAGCCAAGGATGTTGCTGGCGGAGCAGTTTTACTTGCCTCTATTTGCAGCCTAATTGCGGGTTTCTGGATATTCTACGTAAGAATATCAGCTCTTTTTAACTGATACCGACAGTTCATCCAGCTGTGCCTGATCCAGGGCAGAAGGCGCATCAATCATCACATCACGGCCGGCATTGTTTTTAGGAAAAGCAATATAATCGCGGATGGTTTCGCTGCCGCCAAACAAACTGCACAAACGGTCGAAGCCAAAGGCGATGCCACCGTGTGGAGGGGCTCCATATTCAAAGGCATCCATGAGGAAGCCAAACTGGGCACGGGCCTGTTCGGGGGTGAAGCCCAGCAAGGCAAACATGCGCTCCTGCAAACTTCGGTCATGAATACGAATGCTTCCACCACCTACTTCCACGCCATTAATTACCAAATCGTAAGCATTGGCGCGCACGGCACCGGGATCGGTTTGCATTAGATGAACATCTTCGGGCAGCGGACTGGTGAAAGGATGGTGCATGGCATGCCAGCGGCTGCTTTCCTCATCCTGTTCCAGCAAAGGAAAATCAACTACCCACAAAGGCTTGTAATTAAATGGATCGCGCAATCCCAGGCGGGTACCCATTTCCAGGCGCAGTTCGTTGAGTTGCTTTCTTACTTTATTCAAGGCGCCTGCCAGCACCAGTATCAAATCCCCGGGCTTGGCTTGACAGGCCTCGGCCCATGCAGCTAAGGCGGGCTGGTCAAAGAATTTATCAACGGAGGATTTCAAGGTTCCATCCTGCTCCACGCGGCAGTAAATCAGTCCGGTGGCCCCAATCTGCGGGCGCTTCACAAAATCAGTCAGTTCGTCTATTTGCTTGCGGGTATAGGCTGCAGCACCGGGAGCGCAAATGGCCAACACCGCTTCACTGTTGTCGAATACGCCAAATCCTTTGCCCCTGGCAACGTTTCCTAAATCTACGAAGCGCATGGCAAAGCGCAAATCGGGCTTGTCGCAACCATAGTATTGCATGGCATCGGCGTAGGTCATCCGTGGCACGGAGGTAAGATCTACTCCTTTTACCTTACTAAACAAATGGCGGGTAAGACCTTCAAAAACGTTTAGAATGTCTTCGCGCTCCACAAAGCTCATTTCGCAATCTATCTGGGTAAACTCAGGCTGACGGTCGGCACGAAGGTCTTCATCGCGAAAGCACTTTACAATTTGAAAATAGCGATCAAAACCGCTCACCATCAGCAATTGCTTGAAAGTTTGCGGGCTTTGGGGCAACGCATAAAACTGTCCGGCATTGAGACGGCTGGGCACCACAAAATCGCGGGCACCTTCGGGCGTACTCTTAATCAGCACGGGGGTTTCAACCTCAATGAAGCCTGAATCACTTAGATAACGGCGCACTTCCTGGGCCATGTTGTGTCGCAGCACCATATTGGCACGAACCGCTTCGCGACGCAAATCCAGGTAGCGGTATTGCATACGAAGGTCATCGCCTCCGTCGGTCTCATTTTCAATCAGGAAAGGCGGGGTTTTAGCAGCATTCAGCACTCTCAGTTCTGTAACAATTACCTCCACATTGCCCGTGGGCAACTGTGGGTTTTTGCTTTCCCGCTCGGCTACTTTTCCTTTTGCCTGAATTACAAATTCACGCCCAATTTCAGAAGCCTGCTGAAGCACTTTGGCATCATAACCTTCATTGAAAGCCAGCTGTGTAATTCCATACCGGTCGCGGATATCAATAAACGCCATGCCTCCCATGGTTCGGATGCGTGCGGCCCAGCCGGCAAGGGTCACATCCTTACCTGCATCGGCTATTCTTAATTCTCCACAAGTGTGCGAACGGTACATGCCGCGAAATTACGCGAAAAGCCCTTAATGCGCGAAGGATTTATGCCCAGATACGGCAAAAAATCAGCCTTTAAAATGTTCCCAGCCCTGGGCCTTGATGTCAAAGCTTGCACCGGATTTGCCGAAGAGCCTGTATGTACCTTTGTTTGCAGTAGCATGCCCAATAATGGTAAAATCGGGGTGGCTTTTGATTTTGTCGTAATGCTCCTGGGCTACGGTAAACAACAGTTCATAGTCTTCACCGCCGTTCAATGCCACCACCGACGGATTCAGATCGAAGCCTAAAGCCTGTGTTACAGCCTGCGGATCGATGGGGAGTTTTTCGTCATACACATCAAAACCGCAGCCTGAGTGCATTCCAAGGTGGTGAATTTCGCTGGCCAGCCCGTCGCTGATGTCAATCATACTGGAAGGAACTATACCCAGATTTGCAATGGTTTGCACCACATCCATGCGGGCATCGGGGCGCAGTTGCCTGCCTACAATGTATTCATGGCCAGATAAATCGGGCTGCATGTTTGGGTGTTCCATGAACACCTTTTTCTCGCGCTCCAGAATCTGCAGTCCCATGTAGGCTGAGCCCAAATCGCCGGAAACTACCAGTAAATCATGCTCCTGTGCACCGGAACGCTTGCAGATTTTGTCTTTGGCTACATGTCCGTAAACCGTGACGGTAAGCGAAAGTCCTCTAGGGGAAGCGGTTGTGTCGCCACCGGCCAGATCCACACTGTATTTTTCACATGCGAGCCGGATGCCTGCATACAACTCTTCCACTGCTTCCAGCGAAAAACGATTGCTCAAACCCAGTGAAACCAAAATTTGTGTGGGGGTGCCGTTCATGGCACATATGTCGCTCACGGCGGTGGCCACCGCTTTGTA
>Ga0194116_10001164_pt1 | contig 39158 bp, 36 predicted proteins | sample TA2MahsurfametaG_4_FD_148617 | JGI IMG/M metagenome (GOLD analysis project Ga0194116, IMG submission 148617) | Freshwater microbial communities from Lake Tanganyika, Tanzania - TA2015008 Mahale S9 surface | ecosystem: Environmental > Aquatic > Freshwater > Lake | place: Tanzania: Lake... | reverse complement strand
AAGACCACGCCGGTGGCCAATGTGATGACCCGCAACCCGCACACCGTGCGGCCCGACACCACGGTGTCGCAGGCGGTGCTGATCATGCTGGAGCGGGGCTTTCGGCACCTGCCGGTCGTGGATGCGGGTGGCAAGCTGCTGGGGGTCTTCTCCGCGCGCGACGCGCTGCCGCGAGAGATCGACGTGGCCATGACGATGGCGCAGTTTCATGAGCAGATCCACGACGCTCTGGGCTGAGGCCGGCACAATCTGGCGCGGGCTCAATCCTCAAGCAAGGGAGCCACTGTGGGCCTGTACCTGATCGAGCGCAATTTCGCCGAGCAGCTCAACCTCAGCAACGAGGGCGCGCTGGCGGTCAAGCAGATCAACGCGGACGTGCGCGTGAACTGACTGTTCTAGTTCCTCAGCGCCGACAAGAAGAAGACCTACTGCCTGTACGAGGCCCCCTCGGCCGACCTGATCCGCGAGGCGGCCTCGCGCGCCAGCTGTTGGCCCAGGCGCTGGGCCCTTTCGGCCAGCGCCTTCATGCCCAGCGGCTCGGCGCTGTGCAGCGGCCTTGGATGATGTTCAAAATCAAGGCCGTCATGCGCTTGGCCGTCCCATCGCTTGATGTCGTCTTCCATCTGAATGCTCATCGGTGTTTCCTTTCAACATAACACCTGAGCAGGAAATCACTGGGTCAATACACTTTCGCCAGTAGCTTCGGCATAGCATGCTGCCAGGTCGATTGATCTGATGACGGCAGAAACGCTTGCGGTTGAATTCGCTGAAAGTGTCATCAACATCAGTTTGAAGTTTGAACACAGCCCCTAGTCTGCCAGGGGCGCGATGCCCAGGTCGCCGGCCAGCGCCCGCAGGTCGGCCAGCAGGGCCGCCGGCAGCGGAATGCCGTGCGCCGCGTAGTCCTGCCGGCGCTGGAAGCTCTGCTCGCCCGGCAGCCAGATGCGCTCCACCCCCGGCAGGCGCTGGCTGGCGCGGATGTCGCGCACCACGGTGTCGACCGCCTGGCGCAGCGCCGCTTCGCCGATGAACGCGCGCGGGTCGATCACCAGGATGGCCTGCCCGGTGTTGGTGGTGGACACGAAGTCATTGTTGAAATCGACCACGTCGCGGCCCATGGCTGCGCCGTTGAGGGTGCCGGCCAGCAGGCCCACCACCAGCGCCAGCCCGTAGCCCTTGTGCCCGCCGATCGGCAGCAGGAAGCCTTCGTCGGCGCGGGTCGGGTCCAGCAGCGGGCGGCCCTGGCGGTCGATCATCCAGCCCTCGGGCATCATCTCGCCGCGCTTGGCCTTGGCCTTGACCTTGCCGTAGGCGGCCACCGTGGTGGCCATGTCCAGCATCACCGGCGGCTCGCTGCCGGCGGGAATGCCCACCGCGATCGGGTTGGTGGACAGCAGCATGTCCATGCCACCCCAGGGCGGCAGGTGGTTGGCGTTGCCCACCGCGAAATACAGGGCCACCATGCCCTCGCGCAGCGGCTCGCGCAGGTACAGCGAGGCCGGGCCCGCATGGTTGCTGTGGCGCGCGCCCACCCAGCCGATGCCGCAGGCGCGGGCCTTGTCGATCGCGATGCGCGCTGCCTTCGACATCACCAGGTGCCCCATGCCGTTGTCGCCATCGAGCAGGGCCATCGCCGGCCGCTCGCTCACGATGCGGATGTCCGGCCGGGTGTTCAGGCCGCCGGCGCGCAGGCGCTTGAGGTAGGGCGCCAGGCGGATCACGCCGTGGCCGTCCGAGCCTTGCAGGTCGGCCTCGGCCATCAGGCCGCCCACGGTGGCGGCATCGTCGGGCGGCAGGCCGCCGGCCTGCAGCGCGCGGGTGATGAAGGCGGCCAGCCGGTCGACCGGCACGCGCCGGGGTGCTTCGGCGGCCATCAGCTCATGATCCCGATCTGCCAGGGCACGAACTCGTGGTCACCCAGCCCGAGCAGTTCGCTCTTGGAGCGTTCGCCCGAGGCCACGCGCAGGAACAGCTCGAAGATGCGCTGGCCCATCTCGTCCATCGTGGCGGTGCCGTCGAGGATCTCGCCGCAGTTGATGTCCATGTCCTCGGTCAGGCGCTGGTACATCGGCGTGTTGGTGGCCAGCTTGACGCAGGGCGCCGGCTTGGAGCCGAACATCGAGCCGCGGCCGGTGGTGAAGGCGATCAGGTTGGCGCCGCCGGCAATCTGCCCGGTGGCCGACACCGGGTCGAAGCCGGGCGAGTCCATGAAGACGAAGCCCTTGGCGGTCACCGGCTCGGCGTAGCGGTACACCTCCATCAGCGGGCCGGTGCCGCCCTTCATCGAGGAGCCCAGCGACTTCTCGAAGATGTTGGCCAGCCCCCCCATCTGGTTGCCGGGGCTCACCGCGCCGTTGATCTGCACGTCGCGGCCGACGGAGTAATCCTCCTTCCACCAGCGGATGCGTTCCACCAGCTTCTCGCCCACTTCGCGGCTGGCGGCGCGGCGGGTGAGGGTGTGCTCCACGCCGTAGATCTCGGGCGTCTCCGACAGGATGCCGGTGCCGCCGTGGCGCGCCAGGATGTCCACCGCCGCGCCCAGCGCCGGGTTGGCGGTGATGGAGGAAAAGCCGTCGGAGCCGCCGCACTGCAGCCCCACGCACAGGTGGCTGGCGCTGACCGTCTGGCGGCGCGCCTGGTTCGCCTCGGACAGCAGGGCCTTCACCGCCTCGATGCCGGCCTCGATGGTCTTGCGGGTGCCGCCGGTCTCCTGCATGACGAAGGTGTGCAGGTTGCCGCCGGCGCTGAGGTTCTCCTGCGCCATCAGGCCCTGGAGCTGGTTGCGCTCGCAGCCCAGGCCGATGATGAGGGCCGCCGCCAGGTTCGGGTGGCGGGCGTAGCCGGCCATCGTCCGCCGCAGCAGCTGCATCGGCTCGCCGGTCATCTCCATGCCGCAGCCGATGCCGTGCGCGAAGGCCACCACGCCGTCGACGTTGGGGTAGACGGCCAGCCGCTCGGGCGTGAACCACTCGGCGATCTTGTGGACCACGGTGGCCGAGCAGTTCACCGTGGCCAGGATGCCGATGAAGTTGCGCGTGCCCACGCGCCCGTCGGGCCGCACGTAGCCCTGGAAGGTGGCCTGCTCGGACTCGGGCAGCAACTGCACCGGCCTGAAGTCGCGGGCGTGGGCGTAGTCGCGGTCGAACTCGCGGAACTCGGTGTTGTGGCTGTGGACCCAGGTGCCCGGCTCGATGTCCGAGGCGGCGAAGCCCACCGTCACCGCGTACTTCAGGATTGGCTCCCCCCTGGCGATGCGGCGCGCGGCGATCTTGTGGCCCGCCGGCACCTGGCTGCGGGTGGTCCAGCCTTCCGACGGCACCGCGGTGCCGATGGCCACGTCGGTGCGGGCCACCACCACGTTGTCGTCGGGGTGCAGCCGGATGATGGGGCCGGTGATCTTCTTCTCGCTGCGGGGGTCGATGACGGGGGCGCCTCTCATTCGGGTTTGACTCCTGTTTCCTTGACGATGGGCGCCCACTTGCGGATCTCGCTGCGGATGTAGGCGCCGAGCTGGTCGGGCGTGCTGGTGCGCACCTCGAAGCCCTGGGCCAGCAGTTTCTCGCGCATCTCGGCGTCGCGCATGGCGGCGCCGATTTCCGCATTGAGCCTGTCGACAATCGCCTTGGGCGTGTTGGCCGGCGCCACGATGGCGTAGACCAGTTCCACCTCGTAGCCCGGCACCGTCTCGGCGATGGTGGGCACGTCGGGCGCCAGGGTGGTGCGCTGCGCGCTGGTCACGCCGATGGCGGTGAGCTTGCCCGACTTCACGTGCGTGAGGGCCGAGGGCGTGCCCACCATGGCGAACTGCACCTGGCCACCCAGCACGTCCTGCAGCGCCGGGGCCGCGCCCTTGTAGGGAACGTGGACGATCTTCGTGCCCGCGCCCTTGTTCAGGAGCTCGCCGCCCAGGTGCAGGGGCGTGCCCGCGCCGGAGGAGGCGAAGTTGTACTTGGTCGGCTCAGCCCGGGCCAGGCGGATCACGTCGGCCAGGTTGCGCGCGGGCACCGAGGGGTGGGCCACGAACATCAGCGAGGAGGCAGCCAGCAGGCTCACCGGCGCGAAGTCCTTCACCGTGTCATAGGACAGCTTGGGGTGCATCGCCTCGTTGATCGCTTGGCTGCCCACCATCATCAGGAACAGCGTGTAGCCGTCGGGCGCCGACTTGGCCACCAGGTCGGCCGCTAGGTTGGTGCCGGCGCCGGGCTTGTTGTCCACGACCACCGGCTTGCCCATGGAGGCGGAGAGCTTCTGGCCCAGGGCCCGGCCCAGCACGTCCGAGGGCCCGCCCGCGGCGAAGGGCAGCACCAGCCGGATCGGGCGTTCCGGGTAGCTGGCCCGGGCCAGGCCCGGCATCAGGGCGGCTGCGGTGGCGGCGGCGGCCAGCAGCAGGGAGGGGAGGGTGCGGCGGCGGATTCCGGAATGCATGCGTGTCTCCTGTGTTGTGGTTCGGAAGAAAGCGATTCAGTGGAAGTCCCGGGCCGGCAGGCCGGGGCTGGCGAAGGCGCGCAGGCGCCCGGCCTCGGGCGCGAAGCCCACGCCGGGGGCGGACAACTGGCTGGCGAGCACGCCGCCGTCCAGCGGCGACAGCGGCGCGGCGCAGAGGTCCTGCGCGAGGTAGCGGTTGGACATGCTGAAGCCCCAGTCCACCGCGCCCAGCGCGAAGCCCGCGTGCGCGGTGGCGGCCGCCGAGATGGTGGTCTCGGCCACCTTGCAGGCGAGGTTCACCCGCATGCCCTGCGCCAGGCACAGGCGCCCGGCCTCGACCAGCGCCTGGGTGCCGCCCAGCTTGATCAGTTTCAGGCTGGCACCCTGGGCCGCGGCGGCGGCATGGTGGCGGCGGATGTCGTCCAGGTCCTGGATGGATTCGTCCGCGCACAGCGGCAGGCCGGTGTCCCGGTGCAGGCGGGCCATCGCCTCGATGCGCCCGACGCGGAAAGGTTGTTCGAGAAAGCCCAGGCCGTGCGTCACGCCGGCGCGGGCGATGGCCAGGGCGGTATCGTCCGACAGCGCCTGGTTGGCGTCGGCCGACACCACGTCGCCCCGCAGCGCCTCGGACAGGCGCGCCACCCGCGTCACGTCCAGGTCCGCCGGGCCGGTGCCGACCTTGATCTTCCATTGCCGCCAGCCCTGCGCGCGCAGCACGCGGGCTTCCTCCAGCTCGCCTTCCAGGTCGCCGGAGGCGAGCATGTGCAGCAGCTCCAGCCGCGGCATGGCCAGCGGCGCGGCGCCGCGCAGCCACTGGTGCAGCGGAATGCCGGTGCGCTGGGCCAGCAGGTCCATCAGCGCTGTCTCCAGGCAGGACTTGGCCGAGGGGTTGGCGTAGAGCAACCCGTCCAGCAGCGGCGCGATCGCATCGGCGTCGTCCACCCGGCATCCGGGCAGGCGCGAGGCCAGGTATTCGGTGCTGGCGGCCAGGCTCGCCAGCGTCTCGCCCGTCATCAGCGGCGCGGCGCTGGCCTCGCCCCAGCCGGTGCGCCCCGTCTCGTCGGTGATGCCGGCCAGCAGCGTGTGCGCGTGGGTCAGCGTCTCGCCCGCCATCTTGATCGGGCGGCTCATGGGCACCTCCAGCGGGTGCAGGCGGATGCGGTCGATCTGCATGGCGTGCAGGGGGCGGGTGCCTCAGGGCCGGGCGTCCATGTTCAGGACGTCGAAGGCCGCCTTCAGCCGCTTCTCGTAGGCCGCCCGCTCGGCGGCTATTTCCTCGGGCGACCAGCGGCGGAAGCCCTCGCCGGCCTTCATGCCCGTCTTGCCGGCGGCGATGCGCTCGGCGACGCAGCGGGCGAGGTGGTCGCTGTCGGACAGCGAGGGATAGATCTCCTCGGCCGCGCGGGCCATGCTGTCCCAGCCCGAAAGCTCTTTCTGCAGCACCGGGCCGGCGGCGGCATAGCGGAAGCCGAAGCTGTAGCGGACCGCGGTGTCCACGTCGTCGGGGCTGGCGATGCCGCGGTCGATCAGGTCCAGCGCCTCGCGCATCAGCGCATGCTGGATGCGGTTGCCCAGGAAGCCCGGGATGTCCTTGCGCACCAGCACCGGCTTCTTGCCCGCGCGCCTGTACATCTCGCACACCGCCTCGCCCAGCGCAGCATCGGAGTCCTCGCCCAGGGCCACCTCCACCAGCGGCACCAAGTGGGCCGGCATGAAGTAGTGCGCGTTGAACATGCGCCGGCGCGTGGCCAGGCCCTGCGCCAAGCGGCTGATCGGGAAGCCCGAGCTGTTGGTGCCGATCGGGATGTGCGCCGGCACCTGCGCGTCCAGCGCGGCGAACAGGCGGCGCTTGAGGCCCAGATCCTCGGTCACCGTCTCCAGCACCCACACCACGCCCTGCCAGTCGGACCAGTCGTTGATCAGGCCGGTGGCGTGGCGCGAGGTCTCGCCCGGGTCGGTACCGAGCTTGCGCGCGGTGGCCAGGCCCGCCTCCAGCGACTGCTGCGCCCGCTGCGCGTCGCGCCCGAGCACCACCACCGAAAAGCCCGAGCCGGCAAAGCCCGCCAAGATGCCCGAGGCCATCGTCCCGGTGCCGATCACCACCACGCGATCCATGCGCTTGTCTCCTGGTTTTGTATTCCTGTACGGACAAGTCGGATACAGCCGCAGGGGCTGCTGTTGCGCTTACCGCTTTAAAATCCTACACTGAATCGCGTGTTGGCGCCACAGTGCGTGAACATTCCGATAACTTGTACGAACAAGTAGACTGGTCCCACATCCATCCGAGGAGTCTTTCGTGTTCAACCCCTTCCAGAAGCTCGAACTGATTAAGGCCGAGGTCTTCATGTCCATGCCGGCCAAGTTCCGCAAGAAGTCGCGCACCGCCTGGTCCGACCCCAACCGCCAGGGCGCGGAGGTCGAATGCTTCCTGGAAGGCCCGTCCTTCGACCGCGAGGGCAACCTCTGGTTCGTCGACATTCCCTTCGGCCGCATCTTCCGCATCACCCCCAAGGGCGAGTGGGAGCTGGTCACGCAGTACGACGGCTGGCCCAACGGCCTGAAGTTCCACAAGGACGGCCGCGCCTTCATCACCTGCTACAAGCATGGCCTGCTGCGCCTGGACACCAAGACCGGCAAGATCGAGAACGTGCTGGGCTCGATGTACAGCGAGAGCTTCAAGGGCCTGAACGACCTGCACTTCGCCTCCAACGGCGACCTGTACTTCACCGACCAGGGCCAGACCGGCATCGTCGATCCCACCGGCCGCGTGTTCCGCCTGCGCGCCAACGGCCAGCTCGATCGCCTGGCGCTGAACGTGCCCAGCCCCAACGGCATCACCCTCAACACCCAGGAGAAGCACTGCTTCGTCGCGGTCACGCGCTCGCAGCAGATCTGGCGCCTGCCGCTGATGGCCGACGGCAACGTCTCCAAGACCGGCGTGGCCATCCAACTGTCCGGCGGCGCGGCCGGTCCCGACGGCATCGAGATGGACTCGCAGAACGGCATCCTGGTGTGCCACCTAGGCGTGGGCGTCTGGCGCTTCGACAACAACATGCTGCCGACGCATCTGGTCTACTCCGATAACCCGCACCACCACCACCTGGCCAACATCGCCTTCGGCGGCCCCGATAAGCGCACCCTCTACATCACCGAGTCGCTCTCCGGCGACATCCTGATGGCGCAGATGCCGGTCGCCGGCAAGACGATGTACGGCCTCAGCTGAAGAAGGCCCCCGACGCATGCAGGCACGCACCCTCCACGAACAGGTCGCCGAGGACCTGCTCCAGCGGATCCGCGCGGGCGAATGGCCCGTGGGTGCGTCCCTGCCGTCCGAAAAAGTCCTGAGCGAGCAGGCCGGCGTGAGCCGGCACACCCTGCGCCGTGCGCAGGCCAGCCTGCGTGACCGCGGCCTGCTCGAGATGCGCCAGGGCGCGCCGACCAAGGTCATCTCGATGACCCAGCCGCGCGTCTACAGCCAGGACTTCAACACCCTGCGCGAGGTGTTGCGCTACCCGGCCAGCACGGTGCGCGAGAACCTCCACGAGGGCTATGTCGAGTGCGACGCCGGCCTGCAGCCGCTGCTGCATGCGCCGCTGGGGTCGTCTTGGTACCACATCGGCGCGGTGCGCCGCGACGAGGTCTCGGGGCTGCCCCTGGCGTGGGCCGACATCTACATCCTGGGCAAGTTCGCCCGGGTGACCAAGATGAAGAACCACCAGCGCGAGATCGTCTTCGAGCAGATCGAGCGCCACTTCGGCGTTTCGATCGACCGCGCCGTCGTCGAGGTGCACGCCGCCAGCCTCTCGCGCGAGCATGCGCAGCACCTGCAGGCGCCGGCGGGCTCGCCCTGCCTGGTGGTGGTGCGCCGCTACTTCGACAGCGCCGGCAGCCCGTTCGAGGTCACGGTCACCCGCCACGTGACCGACCGCTTCACCTTCTCGCTCGAATTGCGCAGCGTCGGACGGACGCAGGCGCCCTGAACCCGCCTTCCATCACAACGACACAAGGAAACAGACATGAAATTGCGCGTCCGCCCCCTAGGCCTGCTTGCGGCCCTGTTGCTCCCCCTGGCCAGTGGCGTCGCCTCGGCGCAGGGCTTTCCGAACAAGCCGGTCAAGATGCTCATTGGCTATGGCCCGGGTAGTTCCACCGACATCATCGGCCGCATCGTCGCCCAGGGCCTGGCCGATCTGTGGAAGCAGCCGGTGGTGGTGGAGAACCGCGCCGGCGCGGCCGGCAACATCGCGGCCGACGCGGTGGCCAAGAGCCCGGGCGACGGCTACACGATCCTGTTCGCGCAGAACGGCCTGGCCATCAGCGTGGCGGCCAACCCCGCCCTCCCGTTCAACGGCCAGCGTGATCTCATCCCGCTGATGCAGGTCACCGGCACCCCGCACATCCTGGTCGTGAACAACAACTCGCCGTACAAGACGGTGCAGGAGCTGGTGGCCGGCGCGCGCGCCAACCCGAGCAAGCTCAATTTCGGCTCCTCGGGCATCGGCAACTCCGACCACATGGCCGGCGAGCTGTTCAAGGCCGTTACCGGCGTGCAGGCGGTGCACGTGCCGTACAAGAGCGGCGCGCTGGCGGCCACCGACCTCCTGGGCGGCCAGATCGACTTCTACTTCGCCGGCATGCCGGTGGGCCTGCCCCAGTACAAGGGCGGCCGCCTGCGCGCCCTGGCGGTCACGTCGACCGAGCGCTTCCCCGGCGCGCCCGAGCTGCCCACCATGCAGGAGTCCGGCGTGGCTGGCTATCAGATGACCCTCTGGCAGGGCGTCTTCCTGCCGGCGAGCACCCCGCAGGACGTGGCCGACGCCGTCGGCAACGCCATGGCCCGCCTCATGGCCGACCCGGCCATGCGCGAGCGCCTCACCCAGGCCGGCGCGCAGGTGGTGGTCGCCCCGCGCGCAGCCTTCACCGACATGTACGCCCGCGACATCGAGCGCTGGAAGCGCGTGTTCCAGACGCAGAACATCAAGCTGCAGTAAGTCCTTCGGCCGCATCGGCCGCCTTCGCCACCCGCAGGGGCGCACCGTTTCCGGTGCGCCCGCTGGAGTTCATGCAGCGGCTGGCGGCGCTGGTGCCGAGGCCGCGATTGCATCTGATCCGGTACCACGGCGTGCTGGCACCCAATGCCATGCTGCGCCCGCTGGTGGTGCCGCACAAGCCCGAGGTACAAGGTCGAGACGGTCCAGGCCCGTCTGCAGACTGCAGCGCCGAAGTGCTGCCGGGCTACGCTGCGCGCCGAGTGCGCGCGGCGTTGCCGAATGAGGGTCAAGCCTGAGATCGAGGCCGTAAATCGAGGCCGCAAATCGAGGCCAGAGCAGCCCGGGGGGTTGGCGTGGCGGTCCGAATGGGCACTGCTACCACGATCTTGCCGCCGCAGATGCCCCGTCCTGCTGGGCCTCGGCCTTGTCGTCGGGCCGTTGGGCCCTGCGGGGGCGTTTGAAAATCCTATGTCAGCGCTGGCTTGGCTGCAAGCCAGCGAAGAGGAGTTTGCTCAGTGGGAGGAGCGGCTGCGAGAGGTGTTCGAGCCCCCCCCGCTCTGACCCAGCCACTTGTCGCGACTGCGCAGCAGCGGTTCAGCCGCCCGCAGTCTGCTCCGCTCTCATCAGCTTTACCCTCAGCGAGTATGACGACACCACCATTCAGAACCGTCTGCCTGGAGTGCTGGAGTCTATCGGGCCCGACGTCCACCCCTCACAGGCCTTGGTGCGGGTGCGCTGCGGACTGGCGCTGATCCTGGGGCGCGTGACGCATCGCGCCGTACAGCAGCTGGGCTTGGCCCCAGGCTTTGCTCTGTGGTGCCAGGTTAAGTCGGCTGCAGTGATTCTGTAGGCCGTCGGCGGATCAGTGCTGATTCTTCAGTATGGGTGAGCCTTGCATATTGTCTATATTTCCAATACTATAGAAACATGGAAGAAAAAATGGTGGTCGCTTCACTCACCGCTCTGGCTCAGCCCGTACGGCTCAGGGTGTTCCGCGCGCTCGTGGTAACCGGCCAAGCGGGACTCACCCCTGGCGCCATGGCTGAAGGGTTGGGCATACCACCCAATACCCTGTCCTTTCACCTCAAGGAACTGGCCAACGCCGGACTGGTCACCCAAGAGCGCGCAAGCCGAAACATCATCTACCGCGCCGCCTACGACCAGATGAACGCGCTGCTGGGCTACCTGACCGAAAACTGCTGCGCCGGTGCCGTTTGCGCAGCAGGCGCCGATAACAGTTGCGCATGCTGACACCCGGGATTGACTCATGAAGGAGATTCACATCCTCGTGCTGTGCACGCACAACTCGGCACGCAGTGTGCTTGCGGAAGCCATGCTCAACCACTGGGCGCGCCGCCTGGGCAAGGACGTGAAGGCCCACAGTGCGGGCAGCGCCCCCAGCGGCCGCATCAACCCTTTTGCGCTGGAAGCCCTGCACCGCGCGGGCATTCAAACCGATGGCTACCGCAGTAAGAGCTGGGATGAGTTCAGCATCGAGGGTGCACCAGCCTTGTCCGCTGTGATCACGGTATGCGACAGCGCTGCAGCCGAGCAATGCCCGGTATTCTTCGGCAGCACGGGTGGCACGCCTGCCAAGGTGCACTGGGGCTACCCTGACCCTTCCAATGCCGAAGGAGGCGATGAGGCCAGGCGCCGCGCCTTTGAGCTGACTCGTCAGGCCATTGGCTACCGGATGTTGCAGTTGCTGCAGTTGCCGCTGGACAGCATGGATCAGGCTGAACTGCAACGCGCCCTGGCCGACATCGCCGCGGGCTGATCATGAACCTGCTGCGCAAGCTGGCCAGCGAGGCCGTCGGGACCATGCTGCTGCTGGCCATCGTGATCGGGTCGGGAATCATGGCCGAGCAGTTGGCCGGCGGAAACATGGCCCTGGCGCTGCTGGCCAACACCTTGGCAACGGTCGGTGGCCTGTACGTTCTGATTGAAGTGTTCGGCCCCATCAGCGGTGCGCACTTCAATCCTGCGGTCAGTGCCGTGATGGCCTGGCGGGGGGACCTGCCCAGGGCGTCGTTCATCGCCTATGTGGCCGCGCAGCTGTTGGGGGCCGTGCTCGGCGCCTGGCTGGCACACCTGATGTTCGACCTGCAGGTGCTGCAGTTCTCCAGCAAAGTTCGCTATGGCATGGGCCAATGGGTGGCTGAGGCGGTGGCAACTGCTGGCCTTCTGCTGGTGATCCTGCGCGCGCCGCCCGGGCGTGCGGCACCCATGGTGGCAGCCTACATCGGCGCGGCCTACTGGTTCACCGCCTCCACGTCCTTTGCCAACCCTGCGGCGGTTTTCGGTCGCCTGTTCAGCGACAGCTTTGCTGGCATTGCGCCTGGCAGTGCCGGGGGGTTCGTGGTGGCACAGTGTGTGGGTGCTGCCATTGGGCTGGCCATCCACAAAGGGCTGGAGCAGCGTGTGCCACACCGCTAGCGTCGGGAAGGCACGTTCCTCGCGCTGCCCATCGGCCTTGCCCTAATCGGCCTTGAGCAGGATCCGTTCAGTCGTGGACGGTGGGCTGCTGCGCCAGCTGCAGGCCACGCCGCGCCATGCCTTGTGCGCCGACATCGACGGCTTCAGCCTCTCCGCAGTCACCGTCTGGCTCGAAAAGCATGGGTTCTAGCTGGCCGTTGCCCGACCCTGAGGCGCTTAGGGTACACAGTTAACGGATTGATCCTCAGCGGCGGTGTGAAACGTTTTAGGCACCTGTGCGCCTTACCCGTTGGAGCTGATGTAGTGTTATTCCTCGGGCTTGAACCTTGCTGTGTTCGATATGGCTGGCCAAGAGCAGCAGTGCTGGCTGTGATCTCCTTTGAATCACGGCGCGAAGAATCTTGGCATGTTCGCTGTAAGTGGCTTCGATCCGGTCGGGACGCGTGAAGTCAAAGCGACGCACGACTCGTATTCGCTCGGTTACGTCTCGGTGCACACGAGCCATCTCGTCATTACCCGCAGCTTGCATTAGGAGGGTGTGGAAAGCCTCGTCCAATTGGCCTACCAAAGGACCATCGGTCAGGCGGTCAGCGGGTGCTACCAACCAGACGGCCTTGAGCTCTGCGAGCTCCGGTGGATTCTCCTCGCGCTCGCACAACCGCTCCAGCGCCCAACGCTCGAGTACTACGCGCAAGTCATACAGCTGCTCGATACGATCAAAATCAATAGGCAGTACAAACCACCCAGTTTTGGGCTCTACATCGATCCGGCACTCAGCCCGAAGGCGGAACAGCGCCTCTCGTACCGGGGTTCGACTCACCCCAAGGCGGTCGCCGATCTCGACCTCTGAGCGTCGCTGGCCAGGGACCCAGACAAACTCATCGAGTTCAGTCCTGAGTTGCTCGTATACCTGGGAAGCAAGGTTGTGACGTTCCAACGTGATGGGATTCATATTTTCTCGGTTATCACGCTGCGATGATCAATGACTCTGTGATCACAAAGGTCCTAGGGGGTGAGGATTGGATGGTGAAGTTGAGCAACCTATGTGGGCTGCAAGAAGTGGCACGCCGCCTTATGGCGAGCATCATTGCCTACTGTTCGCAACAGTGGGGTTTGGCGCGTGCATAAGTCTTGTCCAACTGGGCACCGGCCGTATAAGCGGCATACCTGTGCAGGGGGATCAATAGGGCTGGCGACCTCGCCTGCCAGCTTGATTCGCGGGCCCTGTCCGGGAATGGACGAGACCAATGCTCGGGTGTAGGGGTGCTGCGGGTGGCGGAATACTTGGTCGGATGGCCCGACCTCAACGATGCGGCCCAGGTACATCACCGCGACGCGATCGGTCAGCAGACGCACCACATTGAGGTCGTGCGATACGAACAGGCAAGAAAGACCCAGTTCCCGGCGAAGGCGCTGCAGCAACTGCAGTACCACGGCCTGAACCGACACATCCAATGCTGCTGTGGGCTCGTCAAGGATCAAAAGTTCAGGCTGAACGGCAAGCGCCCTGGCGATACCCACGCGTGCCTTCTGACCGCCCGAGAGTTGGTGTGGAAATCGGTCGAGCAGCTCAGACGGCAACCCCACCTGAGCTGCCACTTCCTGGACCCTTGCCCGTTGCTCTGCGACGCCCATAGAGCTCAGCAGTGCGAGGGGCTCAGCAATGGTCTGACGGGCGGTATAGCGGGGGTTTAGGCTGTCAGTAGGATCCTGGAACACCATTTGTATAGCGTGGCGTTTTGTCGAGCGAGCAAACCGCAGTGCTGGCGTTTCGCAAAGATCTTCCCCACCAAAGACGATACGGCCTTCGCTGGCGTCATGCAGACGCGCGAGCAGTCGAACCAGAGTGGACTTACCGCACCCGCTTTCACCCACGAGGCCTAAGCTCTCTCCCGGAGCAATTTCAAGCGAAACATCTTCCACAGCATGTAAAAACGAATCTCGCCGACCGGTCACCGGGAAGCGCTTATGCAGGCGCTCGACTTGGAGAAGAGGAGTTGTTGTGTTGAGGCTCGCCAAAACCGTTGTGCTCATACTGCAGACTCCTCGCTGGGCGTGGCCGCGTGCAGGGGATGCCAGCAGGCCACTGCGTGGGTGCCCTGCACCACCACTGGCGCAACCTCACGCCGGCAGCGATCATCCGCCTGCTCACAGCGCTCGGCAAACCGGCAGGCCGGCAACTCTGCCCGACGCAGATCAGGCAAATTGCCAGGTACGGGCTTGAGGTCTTCAAGCGTTGTACCGGGCCCTGGCGTGGAACTCAACAAGCGCGCTGTGTAGGGGTGGCGTGGACGGCTGAACAGTTCCGAGGCGGGTCCTGACTCCACCACATGACCTGCGTGCATCACCACCAAGCGGTCACAGTAGTCCGCAGCAAGGGCCAAGTCGTGAGTGATGAACAGAGCAGCCATCTGGCGTTGGCGCGCGAGGTCGGTGATCAAGTCCATTACCGCTGCCTGCGTGGTCACGTCCAGCCCCGTGGTGGGCTCATCGGCAATCAGCAGCGCCGGTCGGCAGGCAAGAGCCAGTGCGATCATGACTCTCTGGCACATGCCGCCGCTCATCTCGAAGGGGTAGGCTTTCACACGGCGCTCGGGATCGGAAATGGCCACCTCGCGCAGGGCCTGTACCGCGCGTTGACGCAAGTTCTGCCCAAGGTCGGGGCCTCGCTGGTGAACATCGCCTGCTGCATGCCGCCGCAGCACATCTTCGATCTGCCGGCCGACAGGCCTTATCGGATTGAGCGCGGTGCGCGGGCTCTGAAAGATCATCGAAATCTCGCGGCCGCGGATATTGGCCAGCGTGGGCTCGTCGGCCTTGATCAGGTCTAAGCCACCAAACACGGCGCTGCCGGAGGTGACGCGCGCAGCGGCATCGCTGATACCCAGCATCGCATAGCTCAACACCGATTTTCCGGAGCCGCTCTCGCCCACGAGGCCAACGATTTCCCCGCGCTGAATTCGCAGGTTGATACCTTCCAACGCATGCACCACGCCGCTACGCGTGCGGAATTCGAGGCTGAGTCCGTTGACCTCCAGCAGTGGAGGCTGAGTCGACGCTTGCGTCATCAGGTGCGCCTCCTTGGGTCAAACAGATCACGCAGCGCATCCCCCAAGAGATTGAAGGTGAACACCGCCAGCATCAGCGCTGCGCCCGGGAATAGACTGACCCACCACTCGCCCGAGACGATGAACTGAGCGCCTTCGGCCACCAGGATTCCCCACTCGGCTTGGGGTGGCCGCACACCCAGGCCTATGAAGGAGAGCCCGGCTGCGTTCAGGATCGCCCAGCCCATATTGAGGCTCACCTGCACCATGGCTGGCGGCAGCGCATTGGGGAACAGGTGAAACGCCAGGATGCGCATATCGGAGTTGCCCGAAAGGCGAGCGGCTTCGACCCAACCGGCTTCGCGACGGATGTTGGCTTCCGCTCGCGCCACTCGGATGTAGAAAGGCAGGTTGATGAGGGCCGTGGCCAGCACAATATTACCCACCGTGTTGCCCAGGGCCGCCACGATACCCATGGCCAGCACAAATAAAGGGAAGGCCATGATGGTGTCTGACAGGCGCGTGACACCGCGCTCCCACCAGCCACCAAGGAAGCCGGCCGCCAGGCCCAGTGGCACACCAACTGCGAAAGAGAGAACAACCGAAGACACCGCAATGCCCAAATCCATACGTGTGGCCACCACCACACGCGAAAAGATGTCGCGACCCAGCGCATCGGTACCAAACCAATGAGCTGCGGAAGGCGGTTGCAGAGCCGATTCCGCCTTGCTGGCCAGGGGGTCGTAGGGCACGATGAAGGGGCCGATGAGTGCCAAAACCGCCAATAGGGCGAACAACACAGCGGCCACAAGTGTGACCGGGTTGTCGCCAATCACATGACGGGCGTGAGACCACCAAGTGGACCGCTGCGCACTCATGACTCCACCCTTACGCGCGGATCGATCAGCAGATACAGCACATCGATCAACAGGTTGACGAGTACGAACAGCGTGCCCATGGTAAGCACGAAACCCTGCACCGGTGCGTAATCACTGGCCGTAAGGGCGTCAATTGCGTAGCTACCCACGCCGGGCCAGCTGAAAACCTTCTCTACGATGACACTGCCGCCCAGCATGAAACCAAATACCATGCCCAGGGTGGTGACGACCGGGAGCAGGGCATTGCGCAAGGCATAGGTGATGAGCACCGTGCCCGAAGAAAGACCACTAGCGCGAGCCGTACGCACGAAGTCACTGCTGAGCACCGAAAGCATGGAAGCCCGGGTCATGCGGGCAATGGGAGCCATGACGAAGATCGCCATGGTGAAGACTGGCAGCACCAGCTGCTTGGCCGCGGCCCACAACACCGAAGGCTCACGCGCGAGGGCTGCGTCGATGAGGTACAGGCCGGTGAGCGTGGGTGGTGGCGACCAGATCGGATCGAGCCGACCCAAAGGCGAGGGTGCCCAGCCCAAGAGGAAATAGAACACATAGGCCAGCAGCAGCCCGGTGAAAAAGACCGGCAGCGAGACCCCAGCCGTGGTGATGAGACGGCACAGCTGATCGACCCACGAACCCTGCCGCACCGCAGCCATCACGCCCATGGGAATGGCTGCAGCACAGGCGACGAAAAGCGCGGCGAGCATGATTTCAAGCGTGGCTGGCAGGCGCGATGTCAATTCCTGCAGCACCGGCTGCCCGGTGGTCAGCGAAAGGCCCAGATCGCCGCGGGCGAGCTCGGCGAGGTAGCGCCAAAACTGCTCGATCAAGGGCCGATCCAGGCCAAGTTGCTTGCGCACCTCCTCAATGGCCTCCTGCGTGGCGGCACCGCCTGCAAAGTAGGCGGCTGGGTCGCCCGGCAAGGCGCGAGTGAGCAAGAAAGTGATGACCACCACGCCCAACAGGTTCGGCAGGGCGGCCACCAGGCGTTTGAGGATGAGCCGGATCACTGGCCACCCCCCGTCGGCAGACTCCCCGCGGGCTGCAGCGTCTGCATAGGCAAGGAACCGAGCAACGGGGCAGCATACGGCAGGGCCTTCAGAACCGACCGAAGCGACGCGGCCCAACCCACGATACCCCCTTGCGCAACGATCATCTTGATCGTGGCCGCCTTGAACTGGGGGAAGTAGCTCGCTGTGGCCTCTTGCACGAGCAGGCAATCGAAACCACGGTCATTGGCTTCTCGCATCGTGCTCTGCACACAGACCTCCGTGGTGACGCCGGCCACCACCAACTGCGTCACCCCCATCAAGTGCAACACCTCCATCAGTCGGGTCGCATGAAAGGCACCCTTCCCAGGCTTGTCGATCACTGCCTCGCCGGGCAGGGGAGACAGGGCCGGGATGATGTCGCAACCGGGCTCTCCGCGCACGAGCAACCTGCCCATGGGGCCTGTATCGCCGATGCGCACAGAGGAGTGGCCGCGAGATCGTTTGGTCGAAGGGCAATCCGACAGGTCCGGTGCATGAGACTCCCGGGTGTGCACGATGGGCCAACCCAAGCCTCGCCATGCTTGAAGCAGTACCCTAGTGGGCTCCACCGCAGCCTGAAGGTATGAAACATCGTTGCCCAGCGAGGCGCCGAAGCCGCCGGGCTCGATGAAGTCCCGCTGCATGTCGATCACCAGTAACGCGGCACGGCGAGGGTCGAGTTGGAACGCGAAGGGCCGGGCCTTGATGCTCAGGCGGGTGGGCGTTGGGGGTGAAGCGGTACTCATGGACTGGTTTGGGCTATGGGTTCAAGGGTCAGGTCCTGTCCGCCCATAAAGCGGCCTATCGTCATGCGATCGGCCTCCTTCGCGGCGCAGTGGTGAACGATGCGCCCTTCGCTCATCACCACGATGCGGTCGGCCAGTGTCAAGAGTTCGTCGAGGTCTTCGCTGACCATCAAAACGGCGGTGCCTGCATGGCGCGCATCGCGCAGACGGCGGTGCACCTCAGCCACGGCGGTGAAATCAAGGCCAAAGGCCGGGTTGCTCACCAGCAGCACATCGGACGCTTCGCTAAGCTCGCGGGCCAGCACGGCCCGCTGCACATTGCCACCGGACAGAGCGGCAATCGGCTCGCGTTCGCTGCGCAGCTTGACGGCAAATTCCTTCGTTAGGGCACTCGCCCGCCGGGCCACCTGGCCAAAGCGGCGCAGGCCCAGGCCGGCCATGGGTCCTTCATCGAAGATGCGAAGGCTGATGTTATCGGCTACGCTCATGCCCGCCACGCAAGCGTTGCGCAGCGGCTCCTCCGGTAGACCCCGCACGCGCAGCGAGCGGTTCTGCGCCCGCGTGGCACGGTAGTCCTGCCCACCGATGAGCACACGACCGCCGGCCCGCGGCCGCTGGCCGAACAGCGCTTCCATCAATTCGCGCTGCCCGTTGCCCGACACGCCGGCTACGCCCACGATCTCACCGCCGCGCACCGCAAGGTCAACCCCCCGAACCGCGAGGTCGCCCCGGTCGCCGAGCACTTGAAGGCCCTGGATGAGCAGTTCAGGCGCGGCACTCTTCGGTTTTGGGGATGCCGACGCGGCTGAGCCGAGCGCGGTGGGGATAGCAGGCTGCGCGCTCTCAACGGCCTGGGTCTCCCCCACCATCGCTGCAGCCAGGAAAGCGGCATCGGACCCGGAGACCGGGCCGGCATGCACCATCTGCCCACGGCGCAGCACGCTCACGTCGTCGGCGTAAGCCATCACTTCGCGGAACTTGTGGGTGATCATCAGCACCGTGGTCTGCCCTGCGGCGCAGCGTTGGCGCAGGGCCTGCAGCACCTCATCGGCCTCCTGCGGTGTGAGCACGGACGTGGGCTCATCCAGGATCAGCAGCCTTGGCTTGAGGTATAGCTGCTTGAGGATCTCCAGCTTTTGCTTTTCTCCGGCAGACAGCTGCGCCGGCGTGAGATGAAGGTCCAGCCGGAAAGGCGCCTCCTCCATGAAGGCTTGCAGTTCGCGGCGAACCTGCGGCCAGTCGATCACCATCGGAAGCCGACCTCCAGCCATGAGCAGGTTCTCAGCCACCGTCATGCCGGGCGCGACGGTGAAGTGCTGATAGACCATGCCGATGCCAAGCCGGCGGGCGGCCGCCGGATGGTCAATCACCTGCTCGCGCCCGTCGATCAGCAGCGAGCCCTCATCGGCCTGGTGGTAGCCGGCCACGCATTTCACCAGTGTGCTTTTGCCCGCCCCGTTTTCACCGAGCAGGGCATGCAGGCTGCTAGCAGCTACCTTGACTGAAACGCTCCGCAATGCAGCAAAGCTGCCGAAACGCTTGCCCAGCTCGAAGGTTTCCAGCGACAGGCCGTACGGGCTCATTAGGCCGCCTGCACCGCTTGAATCACGGCCTCAGATGTGGCAACGGCACCGAAGACACCGCCCTGCATCGTCACCATCTTCAACGCGGCCCGGTGGTTGCTGAGATCGGTGGCGCCGGTGCCGTCTTCGATGATCACGCATTCAAAGCCGCGGTCATTGGCTTCGCGCATGGTGGTGTGCACACACACATCGGTGGTGATGCCAGTGAGCACGAGGTTACAGATGCCGCGTGTGCGCAGGATCAACTCGAGGTCGGTGGCGCAGAAGCTGCCTTTGCCGGGTTTGTCGATCACGACCTCTCCGGGCAGCGGCGCGAGTTCGGGAATGATCTCCCAACCGGGTTCGCCCCGCACCAGGATGCGACCGCAGGGGCCGACGTCGCCGATGCCTGCGCCTATGCGCTGCGAGCGCCACCGCTTGTTCGCTGGCAGATCCGACAGGTCGCTGCGATGCCCTTCCCGCGTATGGATGATGTGATAGCCCTTGGCCCGCATGGCCGACAGCAGCCGCGCAATGGGGCCAATGGGCGCTCGCGTGAGCGAGAGGTCGTAACCCATCTTGTCGACATAGCCCCCGATACCGCAGAAGTCGGTCTGCATGTCGATCACCACGAGCGCGGTGTTGTCGGGTCGCAGTTGGCCGTCATAGGGCCAGGGGTAGGGGGTGGACTCGATCGTCTTCATCAGGCGGCATCCAGCGGGTTGGGTTCGGCGCCGATGTAGCGGCGTGTGGGAGGCTCAAAGCCGCAGGGGCTTCCATCGCGCACGACGATGCTGGCATCCCAAGGCAGTCGGTAGCGACCGGCCACCATGTCCTTCATGAAGGTGTAGGGGCAGTCCTGCGCGCCACCTTCAACGGCCACATAGCCGCGGTGGTAAAGCTGATAGGGGTTGTTTTCCACACCCCAGAGGCTGCGCGCCTCGCGCACGAGGTCGGGCCGCATCTCGGCCGTGATGATTTCGTCGGGCCGGTTGCCACCCTCGGCCAGCACCGAGCCATCAAGGTGGCAAAACATGCCCTGCCCCATGGAGTCGAAGCTGCCGTCGCTTCCGCACAGGCAGACGCTGGCCGTCTGTGCCAGGTTTTGGAAGGCATTGGCCTGGTTGGTGATCCGCCAGGTGTGGCGGATGGGCGCGGTGTAGCCCGCCGTACGGATGATGATTTCGGCGCCCTTGTAGGCCGCCTCGCGGGCCATTTCGGGAAACATGCCGTCGTGGCAGATGATCAGCCCTAGACGGCTTCCGTTGGGGCCCTCGCAAACGGGTACGCCCATGTTGCCGGGCTCCCAGGGCTCCACCGGCACCCAGGGATGCAGCTTGCGGTAGTACAGCCGCAAGCGGCCCTGGTCATCGATGACCAGCCCGGTGTTGTACGGGTTGCCCCTGGGGTTGCGCTCCATGATGGAAAAGCAGCCCCAGATGCGGTGTTCGATACAGGCCTTGCGAAACAGCTCGACCTGTGGGCCGTCCAGGTCGACCATGAGCTCATCAGCGGTGCTCATCGACAGCCCGTGCAGGGCGTACTCCGGAAACACCACCAGGTCCATGCTGCCCAGGTTGCGGCGCGCCTTGCCCACCATCCAGGCGATGCGCTCGGCCTGCGCGCGCAACTGCGCTGGCGTCTCGACCACGGGCAGTTGCAGCTGCACCAGTCCGACCACCACACCGTGCGGCGATTTGTTGAGTCCCCCAAGTCCGGTCATGTCGTCGGTCTCCCGTTTCGTGCAGTACAGCTCAGTGCAGCCTTGGGCCCATTCAGCGCTGGTTGAGATTGAGCTCGCCCGGTGCGCCTTCCAGCGTGCGCGTGGGCGAGCAGGTCCACACCAGGATGAGCAGGGTCAGCACATAGGGAATGGCGTTGAGCAAGTCGTGCCAGCCGCTGATGCCCTGGGACTGCAGGGCCGGGCCGAGGGCACCCGCGCCACCGAAGAGCAGGGCGGCCCCCAGGCAACGCATCGGATGCCAGCGGGCGAAGATGACCAGCGCCACGGCGATCAGGCCCTGGCCGCTGGAAAGACCCTCGCTCCAGCTGCCGGGGAAATAGAGCGACAGCGCCGAGCCGCCGATACCGGCCAGAAACCCACCAGCTGCCGTAGCCAGCGCGCGCACGCGGCCCACCGGCATGCCCAGCGCACGCGCGGCGTCGGCCGAATCGCCCACCAGGCGTACGGTCAGCCCCCAAGCGGTGCGACGCAGGGCCCAGGTGAGGGCCAGGGCCAGCAGGACACCCGCAGGGAAGAGCACGTTGATGGCCAAAGCCGCCTGGGCAGGCGAGCCCGGCGCGGCCCCCAGCCACTCACCCAAGGGCAGGCTGGGAATCTGTGCGGCCTGGGGTTGGATCAAGGGTTTTCCTAGGTAGAAGGCCAGACCCACGCCCAGGAGCATGACGGCAATGCCTGCGGCCACATCATTGACGCGCGGCAGGCCGCACACCACCCCGTGGATCAAGGCCAGCAGCGCCCCGCTCAAGCCCGCGGCCAACACGCCAGCCCACCAAAGTCCGCTGGCCCAGGAGCCAGCAAACCCCGCCATGGCCGCAAAGACCAGCACACCTTCCAGACCGAGATTCACCCGGCCGGACTTCTCGGTGACGCACTCGCCCAGACTCACGAAGAGGAAGGGGGTGCCCACACGCACCGCTCCGCCCACCACGGCCAGCAGGAGTTCAAAGAGTCCATCGGTCATGCGCGGGCCTCCGCCGCCAACGGGCCGGGCGCCGACGAAGCCGGGGGAGCGGTGCCAGCCGGCGTGCCGCCGGTGATTTTGAAGAGCCGCCCGCGCAGCGCTTCGGCCGCCAGGATGATCAGGAAGCTGAAACCCATGAGCACCTGCACCGAAGCATCGGGCAAGCCCATGCGCCGCTGCAGCAGGCTTCCGGCAGCCAAAAAGCCACCGAACAGGATGGACACGGGAATCACCGCCAGGGGCTGATGACGCGCCACGAAGCTCACCAGGATGCCGGTATAGCCCAGCCCCGCAATCAGGGCCGCATTGGCAGCGGTGTGTACCGCAGCCACTTCCAGCGCGCCGGCCAAGCCGGCCGCCGCGCCTCCCAAGGCACAGGCTGACACAACCAGGGCGTTGGCCGGCAGGCCCACAAGACGCGCGGCCCTCGGGTTGCCGCCCACCACCCGCACCGCAAACCCGTGGGTGGACAGAGAAAGCCACACTGCCGCGGCCACGCAGGCCACTATTCCGAAGGCCAGACCCCAGTGCACATCCCAGGACCCCATGGAGCCGACCAGCCATGAAGGCTCCAGCGGCCGCGTGGACGGCTTGTTCAAGCTGGCCGGGTCGCGCATCGGGCCTTCAACCAGAAACTTGAAGATGGAGATGGCGATGTAGCCCAGCAGGAGGCTGCTGATGGTCTCGTTCACCCCTCGCCACTGGCGCAACGCCCCGGCCAAGGCGACCCACGCCCCGCCAGCCAGGCCAGCAGCCCCCATCAACACCGCCGTGCCTGCCGAACCCTCGGGCAGGATCACCGCATACGGAACGGCAGCCGCAGCCAAGCCGCCGAGCACCAGCGCACCCTCCCCGCCGATCACCGTCAGCCCGGCCTGCGCGGGCAGGGCCACGCACAGCGCCGTGAGCATCAAGGGCGCCGCGCGTTGCAACGAGTTCTGAATCGAAAAGGCATCACCGAAGGCCCCCTTGAACAAGAGCATCCAGGCCTGCAGCGGATCATGGCCATGAACCCAGACGAACAGGCCGAACATCAACAGCCCGCCCAGCAGGGCCAGCGCGGAAAGCGCCAGGCCTTCTGCGGCCTGCTGGAGCGGGCTCATGGTCTTCAGGCCTTGCCGATGACGCCTTCGACCAGGTAGTTCATCGATTCCAGGGTCAGGTCGGTCTGCTTGAGCACCTGGCCCTTGGGAATGACGAGCTTGCCGGTGTTGTCCTTGAGCTCGCCGGCAAAGATGTCGAAGCTGCCGGCCATCATCTTGGCGCGCACCGCTTCAGCATTTTTGCGCGCACCTTCGCTGACCGCGCTTCCGTAGGGCGAAGACTTCACGAAGCCGTCCTTCAGGCCGCCGCGTACGAAGTTGGGATGGGGCTTGCCGGTGCGGGCTGCATCGATGATCGTCTTGTAGGCGGTCAGCCAGTTCCACTCAGCCCCCGTGAGGTAGGCGTTGGGCGCAAGCTTGGCCTGGCTGGCGTGGTAGCCGCAGACCATCTTGCCGCGCTTGGCTGCCGTTTCCACGATGACCTTGGGGCCGTCCACGTGCATGGTGAACACGTCCACGCCCTGATCGGCCAGGCTGTTGGTGGCCTCGGCCTCCTTGACCGGCAGCGACCAGTCGCCGGTAAAGATCACGGTGGTGGTGATCTTGGGGTCGACCGAACGCGCGCCCATCGTGAAGGCATTGATGTTGCGCAGCACCTGGGGAATCGGCTTGGCTGCGATGAACCCGAGCTTCTTGCTCTTGCTCATATGGCCGGCGATCACGCCGTTGAGGTACTGGGCCTCATCGATGTAGCCGAAGAAGCTGCCCACATTCTTGGGATGCTTGGCTTCATTCCACAAGCCGCCGCAGTGGGCAAAGCGGATCTTTTCGTTCTTCGGCGCCACCGCCAGGATATGCGGGTCAAAGTAGCCGAAGGAAGTGGGGATAACAAGCGTGGCGCTGTCCTGCGAAATCATGCCCTGCATGGTCTTCTGCACGGCCTGCGTCTCGGGCACGTTTTCCTGCTCGACGAGCTTCACGCCGGCCATCTTTTTGAGCTCTGCGGCGGCCTCGGCGTGGGCCTGGTTGTAGCCGAAGTCATCACGCGGGCCGACATAGATCACGCCCACGGTGATGGCCGACTGGGCATAGGCCGAGCGCAACCCACCGGGCAAGGCCAGGCTGGCGCCCATGGCGGCAGCGCCGAGCATGAAGCCGCGGCGGGGTTGATCGGCAAGCATCTCGGCAATCGGGGTGGATGGAAACTTTCGCATCAATTGCTCCTTATGGTAACTAAAGGTGGGGAAGGGACTGCTAAGAGGCTCACATGCGCAGCCACGACGCGCCAGCCCAAGGCAGGTAAACGCATCCAAGTCTGGCTTTGCCGGCCGACGACGGCCACGTTGTCTCGCACAAATTCAGTCATGGCCGTGCCAGCATCGGTTCCAAAGGTGCTGATCACCGTGCGCTGGAGGGTGCGTGCAAGGCTTGCTGCGGGGCGGCTATTTCGAAAGGCGCGGATCTCGTCGATGCCGTAGAGGTTCTCGCCCACCCCGTAACGAATCGTGTGTTCGCTGGGCCAGAAGAGTTCGTCAAGAACGTCCACGCGGTTGTTCACCAGCGCGTCTTCATAACGCGCGAAGGCGGCCGAGAGTTCGGCGTGGGCTTCAGGCTGGTTGATCTGCATCGCTTGATTCCTTGGTCTTTGTTTGAACGGGACCTCGTGAGGTCCCATCAGGCCCCACTGGGCCCCATCACGCAGAAAGCCCTGCGCCGTTTGCATGCGCGGCCACCACGCCCTGCCTCTCTAGCGCATGGGCTACCCGCAGGGCCAGATCTTCGCGCCAGGGCGCAGCCACGACCTGCACGCCAATGCTCAAGTGCGGATGAGCCGGGTCCACACCCCATACCGGCACCGTGACCACCGGCAGCCCGATGCAGGAGATCGGCTGCGTGAGCAGGCCCATGCTGGCGCGGGCATTCATTCGTTGGCCGGCGATCTCGATAAAGTCGGTGCCGATGGGCTGCGCCACGCAAGGAGTGGCTGGCGCCAGCAGCACATCCCACTGCGCGAAGCTTTGCGCCACCTGGCGCGCGAACCAATGGCGCACGCGTTGAGACTGCTGCACCCAGGCTGCGGGCAACAGAGCCCCGGCGATGAATCGATCACGGGTGTGCGGGTCGAATTCCGAGGCGCGGGTCTGCAGGTCTTTGAGGTGCAGAGCCGAGCCTTCGGCATTGGTGATGATGAAGGCTGCGGCCCGCGCAGCGGGCACCTCCGGCCAGTGCACGGCTGGTGCTGTAAGGTCCAGGCCCAGGGCCTGCGCCACACGCGCCACGGCCCGCCGAGCAGGCTCGGTGGCCATGTCGTGAAACCAGCCACCCAGCACTCCGATGCGCAGGCCTTGTGCTGCTTTTTCACCTCGGCCCAGCAAAGGTGCGGTGGGCTCAATGCACCGTGGTGCTTGCGCCGGGTCTTCCTCATCAGGCCCCTGCATCGCGTCGTACACCCGGGCGAGTAACTCCACACTGTTGGCAAAGGGGCCAACATGGTCGAGGCTGCCCACGAAGGGGAAGCTACCGGCGCGTGGCAGGCGGCCATAGGTTGGCTTGAGGCCAAAGACACCGCACAGCGAAGCCGGAACGCGGATTGAGCCGTTGGTGTCGGAGCCCAGGGTGAAGGGCACCTGCCCAGCGGCCACGGCCGCAGCCGAGCCGCCTGAGGAGCCGCCACTGATACGCGAAGGATCCTGCGGGTTACGACAGGCGCCGTAGTGGGTGTTCTCAGTGGTGAAGCCGTAGGCGTATTCGTCCATGTTGAGTGCGCCCACGAGCACTGCGCCGGCAGCCTCCAGCCGGCGGATCACTGCGGCATCGCGTGTAGCCGGTGGTGCATCGCGCTCAATCCTGGAGCCAGCCAGCGTGGTGAGCCCTTGAATATCGAAGAGGTTTTTCACTGCAAAGGGCACACCGTGTAAGGGCAATGGTGCGGTGCTGACATCAAGCTGTGCAGCGCGCGCGCGGGCACGCTGCGGCACAAGCGCGGTGAAGGCGTTGACCTGCGCGTCGGTGGCCTGGATGCGTGCGAAAGCCGACTCAACTGCCTGGATCGCAGTGCCGGCTACGGTTGCCGCTGCTGGGGCGTTTACCATCTCAACAGAGGATTCAGCCGCCGCCCTCTCCTGAGTTACAGCACCCACCGGCGCCACAGGCCTGAACACACTGCCCGACTCATCCGCTGGCGTCAGGGTGGACGCCAGCTTGAGCATCGGTTCGGCCAAACTTGCGGCAATGCAAAGGTAGTTCACCACCCCAGCGCGGTACTCGGGCGCGACGGGCATGCCCAACAAGGCGGACTGCGCGTCCATCACGGCAGTGGCACGTTCGGGACTTAGCAAGGGTGGCATTGCAGCGGTGTGTTTCAAGTGTTTGCTCGGGCGTACGAGGTGCTGTAGTCAGGCGCGGGCACCTCAGGCCTTGGACAACTGTCGGTAGTCCGGCTGCAGGTGGAACCAGTACATATAGCCCTGAACGTTGCTGAGCATGGCCACGTCCATCGAGGGCTGGAAGATGGGCACCCGCGGCACTTCGTCGTAGGCGATCTGCACCATCTCCTTGACCATGGAGTCGTACAGAGGCTTGCTCTCGGCAAAGCGCGCATTAGTGACCACTTTGTCGAGCTTGGGGTTCTGGTAGCTCATGGTGTTGAACACCGCGTTCTGGCCGTGATAGCACCAAAAGAAGAAGTACTCGGGGTAATCGAGCCAGCCTCCGAAGCGGTTGAGGATCAGCGGCATATCCTTCTTGAGGAGCGCTGCACGCCAAGTGGCACCAGGGATCTTGTTAATGGTGGTCTTGATGCCGATGGAGGCTAGCGCCTCCTGGATCAACAGCACCATGGGCTCGCCGATGGTGGCGCTGCCCAGGTCGAAACTGATCGCGGTCTCCAGTCCGTTGGCATAGCCCGCTTCGGCCATCAAGGCCTTCGCCTTGGCGATGTCCTGCTTATACCAAGTCGGCTGCGGCCAGGCGGTGGTCTTGATGCTGTTCCCCGTACCACCATAGAGCTTGGCTGCGCGCTTGTAGATGGCCTTGTCGTACATCTGCTCATAAGGCAGAGCCCAGGCTACGGCTTGGCGCAGCTTGGGGTTGTCAAACGGCGCTTTGGTCGTGTTCATACCGAAGTAGATCATCGAGTTCTCGATCGGCGTGGAGGTGACCTTTACACCAGAGGCGCCGCTGGAGAGCTCACTGAAGTCCTTGGGCGGCAGATCGTAGGTGATATCGATATCACCCTTTAACAGCAGGGCCCGGCGGTTGCCAGCGTTGGGCACTTCGCGCTGCACGATGCGGCGCAGTTTGGGCGCTGGACCGCATTTCCATTCCTCATTGCGCACATAGATGATCTCCTGTCCCGGCTTGAAGCTTTCGACCTTGTAGGCGCCGCTGCCAGCCGTGTTGTTACGGGTCCAGTTCAGGCCCCAGGGATCTTGAGGCGTGGCGTTTTTCTTCACCAGTTCACTATTGAAGATACAGGGCACCGGCACGGCCATGTCCATCATCGTGAGCTTGTCAGCGCGCAGAAACTTCACACGGAAGGTGTAGTCGTCTACCACCTCAAACTGCGAGGGTTCTTCAAGTGAGCCTGCCTTCATCTGAAAGGTGGGGAAGCCGCCCACGGTCACTGCGCGGTCGAAACTCCACTTCACATCCTTGGCCGTGACCGGTGTGCCATCGTGAAACTTTGCGTCTTTGCGCAACTTGAAGGTCACAGAGTTGCCATCGGGCGCGGTCTTCCAGCTTTCGGCCAATTCAGGAACCAGTTTTTCCTTGTCGTAGACCACGCGGCCGTCGGGCAGGGTCTTCTTCGCAAAGCCCATCAGCCGGTCATAGCAGATCCAGCTCACGCCGTAGGACGGGCGGTTGGCGCCTACGGTCTGGATGTCCAGTGAATTGGGGCCGAACTCATTGGCCACGATCAGGACATCTTTTGGGCGGGCTTGCGCGCTGGCGAGACCGGGCAGGCTGGACAGGGCTACCGGCGTAGCCGCGGCGCTGGAAAGGAAGTGACGGCGTTTCATGATCGATGCTCCTTTAGGTGGTAAGGGGGACTGCGTTGGAAAATTCAGAGGGCGAAGTTCGGGATGCGAGATAGCCGCGCCAGCCTCCATAGGCGCTCACATCAGGCGCGCCTTGCAGGGCATAGGCTTCACACAGGAAACCATGCACCGTGCGACCGTCTTCAAGTTCGATCGATCCCAGCCCCAGTGGCGCGGGAATCAACGCAATAAAGGAGCCCACCGCCGACTGCGGCATATCCCAAACCTCCACCTCTATCGACATGCCGCCTTCAGCGACGCGTTGCAAGCCTGGCTTGGGGGGCACGGTGCCGGGTAGTGCATACAGGCGGTAACGCGGTGCCGTTCGGGCACGGCACTGGAGCGTGGCGCCACGCTCGAGGAGTTGACCGTTCAAGGGCAAGCCGCTGAGGTGGGCACCCACAACGGCAAGGGCCACGGTGACTTCGACAGCAGGAGTTGCCGGCAGGACAGAGGCTCCAGGCCTAGGCTTGTGGCCACTGCTGCCCATCGACAAGGCGCAGTAAGCCTGCCAGCAAGCCCCCCAACTCGCCAGTGCAGCATCGTGGTTGGCTGGGGCGATGAAGGTCACGCCAAATGGAAGTCCCTGTGCAGTGGTTGTGGCCGGCACCGATAGGGCGCACCACCCCAGGAGGTTCACAAAGTTGGTGTAGGTCCCCAATTCGGAATTCACCCCCACCGGATCAGTGGCAACCTCATCGAAGCGCGGGTGGCGGGGGGCGGTGGGGACCATCAACGCGTCTACGTTGTCGAATAGAGCCTGAGCCGGAACGCGTAACTGCGCAAGCCGGTACTGCGCCCGAAACGCATCGACGGCTCGTTGGGTCTCGGCCTTGCGTACCACTGTGGCCACCGTGGTGTCCACCACATGCGGTTGATTCTTCAGCAGCTCTTCCAACACCGCGTAACGCTCGGCTACCCAGGGCCCCTCGTAGAGCAGCTGAGCAATCTCATGGAGACCAGTGAAGTCCAGCGCCACCAATTCCACGCCCATGGCTTGCGCACGAAGGCAGGCCTCGCGCCAAGCGCTGTCGTAGCCGTCCTGTGCGCGAAGAAAGGGTTGGGTGGGTACACCCACGCGCAAAGACAAATCGGAGGGAACCCCGCGCCGCGCCTGCAGGCGAAGTGGGCCGGGCGCAAAGTGGCTGAAGTCGTCGGCCGCGTCTGCCCCTTCAATCACCGCCAACACACACGCCGCGTCGTCTACCGTTTCTGCGAAGATCGACACGCAGTCCAGCGTCCGGCACGCCGGCAACACGCCGGCGGTGCTCACCCGACCAGGTGTGGGCTTCAGGCCGATGACTTGGTTGAAACCTGCTGGCACGCGGCCTGAGCCAGCGGTGTCAGTGCCCAGAGAAAACGCCACATCGCCCCGCCCTACTGCTACGGCCGAGCCCGAACTTGATCCCCCGCTGATGCGCGTTGGATCGAACACGCTGGCCGGAGAGCCGTAGGGGCTACGGGTTCCCACCAAGCCGGTGGCGAACTGGTCCAGATTGGTCTTACCAACCAGGACTGCACCAGCTTGGTGCAGGCGCTGCACCACCGTGGCGCTCTGCTCGGCAAGGATCTGATGCGCCGGGCAGGCTGCGGTGGTAGGCAGGCCACGTACGTTGATGTTGTCCTTGACGGCAAAAGGAACTCCAAACAGAGGCAGCCGAGACAGCAGGTCGGCTCGAGCAGCCTCATCTGGGCAGGCGAGGGACAAAGCGTCCAATTCAGCCGCTCGGGCAGTGACTGCCGCAATCGGCACCCGGTGGATCCAGACCTCATTCGGACTGGAGCTTGCTACCCGCTCAGCTCGTGCTTGTAGCAACTCCTGCGCACTTGCCCCCTCGGCGTAGGCACGACGCCAATCTTCAATGGTCAGCAGGGTTGATTCGTCGTGCATGGTCCTGGTGCACCTACTGGTATACAAGGAGGTGTAAGCAAAAACCTTGCCGAGGCTTAGCTGCCCTGCTCCTCCTTATCTGCGTCTGATGTCACAGGCGTCTGCATCTTCAAGAGCTCGTACGCTTGCCGTACCCGCGCCTGCTCACGCGTGGTGTCGGGGTGTCCTTCCGAAGGACATCACCATCAAGGGCGAACCCGGTGCCGGGAACCGTGGCAGGTCACTGGGGCTGTCGCTCACTGAGCAACTCTGACCGCCAGCAAGATGTGCTGGCGTGCTGCTTGACGATGACGACCTCTATATCGATGGGCTCGACCCCCTCGCGTGTGCGCCAATCTCAATGCACGCTACGATGGGTCCCATCATGTTGCTCGCGCTGACAGCCATTTGCATCGGGGCCAGTTTGGGTGCAGTGCTGCGTTGGCTACTCGGCGTGTGGCTCAACCCTGCGCTGAGTCAGGTGCCGATGGGAACCTTGGCAGCCAATCTCTTAGGCGGCTACTTGGTGGGGGTGGCGGTGGCGTTGTTTGCCTCGCATCCTGATTGGCCTGCCCATTGGCGGCTCTTGGTGATCACAGGTTTTTTGGGAGGGCTCACCACCTTTTCTACCTTCTCGGCCGAGGTGGTGTCTCTGCTCGAGCAACAACAATGGACGTGGGCGATCAGCACGACCGCGCTGCATCTGTTGGGGTCGCTGGCGATGACCCTCCTGGGCATGGTCACCGTTGGCTGGATCCGCTCAGCCTAACTGCCTGCCAAAGGGCCCGGTCTGAGTGCTTGGGGGTGGCCTCAGCAGCACCAGATTCGACGCCAAAAAGGGCCCTGACTTTGGCCGCATCGCGGACCGGTGTCAGTTCGGCGGCACGGCGGCCACCGGCCCCATCGGCACCAAACAAGGTACGCCGCCGGATCCAACCGCCGCAGCCCACTCCTTCAGAGCCTGATTGCGCCACAAAGCAGGTGGCGTCTCGAATCAGCTGCTCCAGTGTGGGAACCTCGTTCAGCGTGGCCGTCCGCAATTCGAATGAAGGCATAAGGTCTTCGCGCAGCGCTCAGCGAACACTTGAGCACCCGGGCCTGGCCCACACCTTGCTGCCAGCCTCTATGAGGCCGTTAGCATTGATGCTAAGGGGGAACATTCATGGACCGTCGAGATATCCTGCGTCAACTCTTGGGTCTCAGCGCGGCGGGCCTGGCAAGCCCAAGCAGCTGGGCCACGCCCGAGCTCACCCAAAACCCGTTTGCACTTGGCGTGGCCAGCGGCAGCCCAGACCACCGGTCCGTTGTGTTGTGGACGCGGCTCTATGACCAGGGTTTCTTCGACTCCAAGCTTCCCAACGTACCGATTGCGGTGCGCTGGGAACTGGCACACGATGAGCAATTCAGCCGCGTGCTGGCTTCGGGCCAGGCCGTGGCCGACCCAGCCCTGGCGCATGCGGTTCACGTTGAGCCCGATGGCTTGCCGCCGAACACCTGGCTGTACTACAGGTTCAGAGTGGGGGCCATGGTCAGCCCGGTAGGCCGTACCCGCACCCTGCCTGAGCCGCAGGCATCCGTTTCGAACTGGCGGATCGCCTTCGCCTCGTGTCAGCACTATGAAAGGGGATATTTCGGCGCCTACGCCCACCTTGTGAAGGACAAGCCTGATCTCGTCTTGTTCCTGGGGGACTACATCTACGAGTACGCACCCTCGCGTGCGGCCGGCCTTGTTCGTTCAGTGGAAGGGAATTGGTGCCTGAGCCTGCCCGACTACCGAGCGCGCTATGCGACCTACCGGCAAGACCCCCACCTGCAGGCAGCCCACCGCGCAGCGCCTTGGGTTCTGACCTGGGACGACCACGAGGTGCAAAACGACTACGCCGGTGTGCAGCCGGGAAATCGAGGGCCCGAGGTGTCCGACTTTCTGGCGCGTCGAGCAGCCGCCTACCAGGCTTACTACGAGCATATGCCCTTGCGGGCATCTACGCTGATCGAACGTCTAGGAGGGCTGCAGCGAGGGGGCGAATTGCGCCTGTATGCCAACTACCGCATTGGCGACTTGATCAACCTGTCGACTCTTGATAACCGGCAATACCGACACCCTCAGGTATGCACGGCCAATGGCAGGCTTGGTTCATCGGGTGTTGACCGCTTGAGCTGTGCAGCCTTGGGCGACGAGCGCAGAAGCCTGTTGGGCCTGCAGCAAGAGCAGTGGCTGGCCCAGCAGCACCGCGGGAGCCCACAGCGCTGGCATGTCCTGGCCAACGCCACCTTGTTTGGCCAGCGGCTGTACGGCTCGGCATCGAAGCCGCGGGTTTCCAACGATGGTTGGGACGGCTACCCCCGTGCTCGACAACGCCTGATCGACCACTTTGACCAACACGGCGGGCAAAACCTGCTGGTGCTTGGCGGGGACATTCACGAAAACTGGATCGGGCACATCCTGCGCAGCTACGACCAGCCCAGTTCGCCTGGTGTGGGCGTCGAGTTCTGCGGCGGTGCGCTGGCAAGCTCTCTTACCAATCCGGCCGCCCTGGAATCGCGCAGGCGCTTGAATCCGCACTTTGTGTACGGGGACAGCGGCGTTCACGGGTATGGCGTGGTCGACATCACACCCCAGATGCTGGAGCTGAGGGTTCGGGCCGTCGACAACAGCGCGCTTCGAAGCCCCGCCATTCGCACAGCGGCCGCCTTTCGGGTTTCACACGGGCGGGCGAGGCTCGAGCCTGTGGTGGCCTGACCCGCAGGCATTGCACCAGCCGGCATCGTTTTTGGCCAAGCGCGGCTGTGTTTGAACCGTGAACAAACGCCGCCGCACCCTTGTACTGCAGGCCTGCGCCGCTTGTGCCGGCACCTCGGCCTGTCCAGGCCAGCATGGGTCGTTCGGTGCCTTGAGTCAGCGATTGGTCAAATCGAGGGGCGCCGCTTCAGCCACAAGTCACCTGAGACTCGCGGCTTCATGACCGAGACAGAATGCAGCCCGCGGGTCCAACGCCGCGCACCCCTTGAGGCTTTGACGATCTTGAACACGACGGAACTTCGCCCGACCAACCACATGGGCGCCTGGACCTTTATACCCTTTGCGCTGACCATCTTTACCAGCGCTTTCCTGCTGTTCCAGGTACAACCCCTGTTGAGCAAGCAAATCCTGCCTTGGTTCGGCGGCAGCCCAGCGGTCTGGACCACAGCCATGCTCTTCTTTCAGTCTCTGCTGTGTTTGGGCTACCTGTACGCCCATGCGGTGACGCGTTGGTTGTCGCGTCCATGGCAGGCACGCGTTCACCTGGCGCTGTTGGCGGCGTCGGCCCTCTTGGCCGCGCAGGTCTTGCCCGACTTGTCATTGCGCCCCCAATCGCCCGATTCACCAGTGGCCCAGGTGCTCACCATCTTGGGGCTCAGCGTGGGCTTGCCTTACTTTTGCTTGGCCACCACCGGTCCCCTGGTCCAGCATTGGTTCACCCGTACACCCCACGCCCATGCCGTGTTCCGCCTGTACGCGCTGTCGAATCTGGGCTCGTTCTTGGCCCTGTTGACCTTCCCCTACCTGCTCGAGCCCTGGCTGGAACAGGGCGAAATGGGCTCCTTGTGGACCTTGGGTTATGGGGTCTTTGCCCTGCTGTGCGCGCCCTTGGCGCTGGGTTGGTGGCAGGACGCTGGTGCGCATAAACCCGCCCCGTCGCTCCCAACCCAGCCGATGAGGGCCAATCCCGGTGAGCCCGATGCGCCCGGTGCGTCCCGAATTGGGGCCAAGGGCCCTGTCGCGGTGCAGGCCTTGGGCGCAGACGCAACATGGCCCGTGAGCATGCAACGCTTGGCTTGGGTGGCCCTGCCGGCCTTGGCGTCGCTGGTATTCATCGCCGCGACCGACCAGATCAGTCACGACATCGCACCCGAGCCCCGCCTGTGGATCACGACCTTGGGTCTGTACCTGTTTACCTTTATATTGACCTTCGATCACCCACGCTGGTATCAGCCGCGCCTGTATGCCCTTGCATCCCTGGCGCTGGTCGTAGCCACCGTCGGTATTTCCGATATCCCACACTGGTTCGGCTGGGATTGGGACTATGGGGTCGACGAAGTGCGCTGGCTGCATTACGGGCTGATCTTGACTGTGTGCATGCTGTGCCACGGGCAGTTGTATCGAAGCCGACCGGCCGATCCGAGACGCTTAACCGAGTTTTATCTTTGCATGTCGTTGGGCGGTGCCCTGGGCGGACTGTTCGTCACCTTGGTGGCCACCTCGTACTTCGACGACTATCACGAGTGGCTGATGGCTCTGGTGCTGGCTGCCTTGCTCGCCTGCTGGGTCTTGTTTGCAACGCCGCCCTCACCCCTGGGGCGGCCCTGGGCGGGTGCCGTTGTGGCCACGGCCGTGGTGGGTCTGTTGGTCCACCTCCTCAACCCCTGGTCCTGGCGCGAGGTGCGCACGACCGACCGCAGCGAGACCCTGCTGGAGCAGTCACGTAACTTTTACGGCACCGTTACCGTCACCGAACGTCGCTTTGTCAATCAACCCGAGCGTGATGAGCGGGTATTCTTCAGCGGTAACGTTACCCATGGGCAACAGTCTCTTTGGCCAGAGCTGCGGCATGTGCCGACCACTTATTACGCCCGCGACAGTGGCATCGGCGAAACCCTGCAGTGGGCGATGGACCGCCAGCCGGCGTTGTCGGTGGCGCTGATCGGCCTGGGTGCTGGCACGCTGGCCAACTACGCTCGGCAAGCCGATGACTACGACTTCTACGAAATCAACCCAGCGGCGGTGCACATTGCGCAGCGCTGGTTCGACAACCTGGCCACCTGTAAAGCCCATCGCCAGCAAATCCTGCTGGGCGATGCCCGTTTGAAGATGGAGCAGTTGCCGGCTGATCGTGCTTACGACGTGATCGTCCTGGATGCCTTTACCGGGGGATCGGTGCCGATCCACCTGCTTACCCGCGAAGCCTTTGCCATCTACAAGCGCCACCTCAAGCCCGATGGCTTCTTGGCCATCAACATCACCAATGCCTACCTGCACCTGTACCCCGTGGTGCGTGCGCAGGCTGAGGCCTTGGGCATTCCCTTCCGGCACAAGCACCAAGAGGTTGACGAAACCCGTTACATCCGACGCAACCTGCACTTCATCATGACAGCAGATCGCGACTACTTGAAGGCCTACCCGTCGGTGGACGGCCGTTACTTTGACGAAGCCGGCCGCCTGGTGCGCACCGAACCAGTGAACATGCCCGGCTTACGCCTTTGGACCGACCAGTTCAGCAGCATTGCCCCGATCGTGCGATAAACCCTCGACCCCGGGCTCACCCCGCCCGCAGCGGCCCTATGGCGGAGGGCACGGCAGGGACATTGCGCCCGGCCCTGGCGTTGGCGGCTAAGCTTGTACCTCCCCGCAGCGCAGCGGCAGTGCCGCTGGGCTTTGTCCCCACCGCTGTTTCACAGCATAAGCCCAACCACAAACAACGATGATGCCCGCCCGCCAGCTTTTCTTGACCCTGTTGTGCGCCGTCAGTGCGGCGCTAGCGCCTGCTGCCTGGGCGCAGTCCAAGAGCGCCGATGCCACCTATGTGCCCCAGCGTGGCCAGGCGGGCAAGGACGTGATTTGGATACCCACGCCGCAAGGCCTGATCGACAAGATGCTCGAGGTCACCCGGGTTGGGTCCGACGACTTGGTGTACGACCTCGGGGCTGGTGACGGCATCATCGCCATCACCGCTGCGGGTCGCCATGGTGCGCGTGCTGTGGGAATTGAGTACAACCCGCAGATGGCAGACTATGCTCGGCGCAAGGTCGCCGAGGCCGGTCTGAGCAACAAGGTGAGCATCATCACGGGTGACATTTTCAAAGAAGACTTCAGTGCGGCCACGGTGGTCACCCTGTACCTGTACCCGGACCTCAATATGCGCCTGCGTCCCTCAATTTTGGCCATGAAACCGGGTACGCGCGTGGTGTCCCACGCTTTCACTATGGGCGACTGGGAACCCGATGAAACCGTCAGTGACCAATCGGCCCGGGCGTTTTACTGGATGGTGCCGGCCCAGATCGAGGGCGAGTGGACCCTCAACGGCTTGGAGGGCATGCCGGTGAACTTGAGCTTTCGCCAGTCCTTTCAGCAGATTGGCGGCATGGCCACCATCCAGGGGGTCAGCCAGCCCTTGGTCGGCGCGCGGTTGCGGGGCGATGAGCTGAGCTTCAAGATGAGCCTGCCCGACCGCCAACTGGTCAGCTTCACTGGCCGTGTGAAGGCCAGCACCATCAGCGGAACGCTCAACACACCCAGCGCGAATCTGTCGGCTGAAGCCCGTCGGAAGTGAGCCCCATGACTGGGTCGCAGGGCGTACCATCGCAGGCCAGCCCCGCCACCCCCAGCCCGCAACGCGTGCTGCAACCCCTGGCTGCGGTGGCCCTGACCGTGGGCATCGTGGTGGGGGCTGGTATCTTCAAGACACCGTCTTTGGTGGCTGGCATCAGCGGTGATGCTGGCTGGGCCCTGGTGCTTTGGGCGGTGGGTGCGGCCATTTCGATCGCCGGGGCCCTGTGCTACGCGGAGTTGTGCACCGCCTATCCCCACGCGGGTGGTGATTATCACTTTCTGCAACGCGCCTTCGGTCGAGACTTATCTTTCCTCTATGCCTGGGCCAGGGCTGTCGTGATCAACCCAGGGTCCATCGCGCTCTTGGCCTTCGTCTTCGGCGACTACATGAGTACCTTGCTGAGCCTGGGCGCATACTCCAGTGCGGTGTGGGGCTTGGGCATCGTGGTGGCCCTGACGGTCATCAACTGGGCGGGCTTGAACGCTTCGGTGCGCCTGCAGACGGCGTTGACGGCCATCGAGTTACTCGGGCTGCTGGCCGTGGTGATCGCTGGGCTTTGGGCTCCAGCGCCAGCGTCGCAAGCGGTGAATTGGTTCATGCAGGCGCCTGCGCCGGCGCAGTGGGGGCTGTGTTTGGTGTTCGTGCTGTTGACCTTTGGCGGCTGGAACGAATCAGCTTATGTTTCGGCTGAGGTACGGGGTGGGCCGCGCGCGATGGTTGGGGTGATCGTGGCCAGCATGGCCGTGCTCACCCTGATGTACCTCTTGGTCAACTGGGCGCTGTTGCAGGGCTTGGGGTATGAAGGCTTAAGCCAGAGCAAGACTGCAGCAGCGGACCTCCTGGGTCAAGTCTTCGGGCCCTGGGCCCAAAAGGCCCTGGGCCTGCTTGTGGCAGTTGCGGCGCTGACCAGCATCAACGCCACGATGGTGGTCGGTGCGCGCAGCAACTACGCCCTTGGTAGAGACTGGCGCGTTTTGCACCGATTGGGACATTGGCACGAACAGAACGCCAGTCCTCGTGTGGCGTTTGGCCTTCAGGCCCTGATGGCGGTGGCCCTGATCTTCTTGGGTACCCAGCAGGCAGATGGCTTTGCCGCCATGGTGGAGTTCACCGCACCGGTGTTTTGGAGTTTTCTCTTGTCGGTGAGCGTCGCGGTGATTTGGTTGCGGCAACGAGATGCGCAGGCGGATCGCCCCTTCAAGGTGCCGCTGTACCCCCTGACACCGTTGGTATTCGGAGCAGCCTGCGCATGGCTGGCCTACTCCAGCATCACCTACGCCATCAGCCGGCAGGCCATCGGCGTGTCCTTGGGGCTGATGGCCAGTGGCGTGTTGGCCTGGTGCTTGCTCCGCTGGCGCGAAGCTCGCCCATGACCCGCCGTGCCCCGCAGGGTGGCCGGGGCATGGCCACCAAACCGCTGCAACCACTTTGCTCTTGGGTGTTTCAAGGCAGGGCCAGCCAGCGCGACAACGCCGCCACGTCCTCAGGGAACAACTGCCCCCGATCAGACTGAACCACGCGGGCCTGCCGGTCAAGCACCGCTATGGCTGGAACCATGGTGGGCCGGGCAAACACCTGGGCCAGGTTCTGGTCGTACCACGCGCAGGCGAAGGTGTAGCCGCCCCGGTTCAGGTATGCGCGGGCGGTTTCGGCCTGCCGATCCACCGATATGCCCAAGACCTGCAGCCCTTGACGGCCGTGACGCTCCCAGAGGGCTTGAATCTGCGGCGTCTGTTCCCGGCAGAAGGGGCACCAGCTGGCCCACCAATAGATCACAGTGACCTGCCCCTTGAGTTGTGCGGGCGAACGGGCAGGGTCGCTGAGCATGTGAAGCTCGGGCCACACCACCCTTTGACCCACCGGCGGCGGCGCCGGCATGGCCAGGGCTTTTTCAGGCGCCGCCTGGGCCCACGCATTCGGGCCACACGCACCAGCCAGTGCGCTGGCGGCCATTGACTTCAGGGCCAAACGCCTGCGCGGTGATGGGCCGTCCGGGCTCAAGTGCGCTCGCATGAGCAGCACTGCACACAAGGGTAACCGGTGGCTCACTGAGGCGGGGTTCCTGGTGCCTGAGGGTACGCTGGTTGCTGAGGGTACGCTTGTTGCTGAGGGTAGACTGGTTGCTGAGGGTAGGCTGGCTGCTGAGGGTACGCTGGTTGCTGAGGGTACGCTTGTTGTTGGCCGTAGGCTTGTTGTTGTGTATAGGCCTGCTGTTGCGCATAGGCTTGTTGCTGTGCATAGGCCTGCTGCTGTGCAGAGTCCGGCGCGCGTATTCCGCGAGCCACCAGGGCAGTTTGGGCGCTGGCGGAACTGCCAGCGTCAGACAGCGTCGCAGCGGGGCTGAACAGGCTGCGCAGCATGTCGGGCATGTCAGCTGCTAAGAACTCGAGGGCGCGATCGATCACGCCAGCAAGTTCAGGGTCGTCTGCTGTTCCAAACCATTGGGCGCGGTTGGCAGCCATGAGCCTCACCTGATCCAAATTGCACCGAGGCAGGTTGAGCTTTAACCATCTCATGCCAGCCAAATGGCGAGCGTCGGGATGGTGAACCACACGGCCGATGGTGCGGAATTCGGCAAGTGAACATGCTGGCTTAGCAGCGTCTGGGGTGCGAGCCGCCGATTGAGCGTGCGCCTCAATGCACAACAACGTCAAGATCAGCGCCAGTAGGCCGCGCACAGCGCAATAAGGGCTTGCTCCCATCAATTGTTCCGCCTTGGTGAAGTTCCACACATCCATGAGTTGGGTCGGCATGGCGCGCAAAAGCTGAAGGGTCGCCCTACAAAACGAAGAAAGCCGGCATGGCCGGCTTTCCCCTAAGCGCGCAGCCAAGGGCAGGCTGAATGCCCGCCCCGGCTGCGACAGCCCTTAGCCCCCTGGCGGTTTGCTTCCAGGCGGAGGCTGCGTTCCTGGCGGCGGCTTGGCCCCACCTGGAGGCGGCCCACCTGGAGGCGGTCCACCTGTGGGCGGCTTGGCCCCACCTGGGGGCGGCCCACCCGGAGGCGGCCCACCTGGAGGCGGTCCACCTGGAGGCGGTCCACCTGTGGGCGGCTTGGCCCCACCCGGAGGCGGCCCACC
>Ga0194116_10001159_pt1 | contig 39221 bp, 38 predicted proteins | sample TA2MahsurfametaG_4_FD_148617 | JGI IMG/M metagenome (GOLD analysis project Ga0194116, IMG submission 148617) | Freshwater microbial communities from Lake Tanganyika, Tanzania - TA2015008 Mahale S9 surface | ecosystem: Environmental > Aquatic > Freshwater > Lake | place: Tanzania: Lake... | reverse complement strand
ACTCAAGGCTTGCCGTAGACTTGGTGTATGGATCACGCGATCGGGGTCTTTGTCCACGTGATGCTACTTGTGTACTGGCTCGGAGCGGACCTCGGCGTATTTTTGCTGGCCAAAGCGGCCAAGCGGCCCGAACTGTCGTTTGCCGAGCGCGCGTTCGCGCTGCAGATGGCGGTCCGCATCGACCTTGTGCCACGGCTGTGCTTCACCGTGATGTTTCCGGTGGGGCTGCATGTCACGGCCTCGGGCGGCTTTGCGGTCATCCCTACTTGGGCCTTCGCACTCTCGTGGGCCGTTTCGTTGGCATGGATTGCGCTGCTCTTGACCATGTGGCGCAACGAGGGTAACCCCGTCGCCGCGCGTCTGAACCGCTGGCATCTTGGCTTGCAAGCTCTCTTGCTCGTGATCATCGGCGCCATTGGCGTGAGCTCTTGGTTAGGGCATGGCCCACTCCCGGGTGGCTGGTTCGCAGCCAAGATCCTGCTGTTTGCGCTCATTTTCGCAATGGGGATCGGTATCGATCTCGCGTTCCGACCCATCGGCCCCGCCTTCGTGCGACTTGCGACCGAGGGCTCGAAACCTGACATCGAAAACACCATCTCCGTCGCGGTCGATAGCTCGATCCGCTATGTCCTCGGGCTCTATGCTCTGCTGATCGTCATCACTTTTCTGGGTATTACCAAATTTTTTTAAAGAAGACACACCATGCCTATCGCTCGTATCAATAACCACGACATGTATTACGAGGTGCTCGGCCAGGGCGCACCTGTGCTTTGCATGGGCGGCTGGGGCACGTTCTGCCATGACAACCACCATCATCTGGCGCGTGGGCTCACCGATCGCTATCAGGTGATTATTTTCGATTACCGCGGCATTGCTGACTCCAGCGATGAGCTGAGCATTCCCTCGAGTATTACTCTGCATGCCGACGATGCGATCGGCCTGCTCGATCATCTCGGTCTACGTAACGTTCATCTCGTCGGTCTGGTCGGCATGGGCGCCTGCGTGGCGCAAGAGATTGCGATCCGCCGTCCCGACCTGGCGCGTAGCATGCTAAACACCGGTGCCTGGTGTGAGGTCGATCCGTTCCTGCACGATCAGCTCGAGATGTTCCGCGAAATCCATCGTGATGCCGGTTTCTTTACCTTCCAAAAGGTGGTGACGCTGTTGTCGTTCACGCCGGAGTACTACATCGAGAACCGTGACAAACTCCTCGGGCCGCAGGGCGGCTGGAAAGAACTCAACGGCCGCTACACCGCCCACTCACGCTTGGTCGACGCCTGCATCGGCTTCGAGTCCCGCAGTCGACTGCATCTGGTCAAATGCCCGACGCTCGTGATTCATGCGGCACTCGATGTAGTGACGAGCCCCCGCACCACGCTACCGATCGAAAAATCGATTCCCGGTGCGATTGGCGAAACTTGGGATGACCTCGCACACGTAGTTGCGGGCAAGGCGCAGAAAATCCGCTTCTGTCATCGACTTTTCGACTGGTTGGACAGCCATTGATCGCCGCCATCCCCATCGAGTTCATTTTATTCGGTCTGACGCTCACAGCGGTCGCGCTATTCCATCGATACACGCTGCAGTGTGCGCTGGTCGGGCTCTTGATCATCACCCTCTACAAGCTGAGCTTCACCAATTTTGCTGGCGTTGCCGGGCTCGCCGGGCTGATCGCCCACCTCGGGCACGAATGGGTGCTGCTCAGTAATCTCTTTGCACTGCTCGTCGGCTTCGCTTTACTCGCACAGCATTTCGAGGATAGTCACCTGCCGGCGCGCCTACCCGACTATCTGCCCGACGACTGGAAAGGGGGGCTCGTGCTGCTGGGGCTTGTGTTCGTGCTGTCGTCATTTCTTGACAATATTGCCGGTGCGATGATCGGTGGCACGGCCGCTGCGGCGGTGTTTCGTAATCGACTGCACATCGGCTATCTCGCGGCGATCGTCGCGGCAGCAAACGCGGGAGGGGCTGGAAGCGTCATTGGTGACACCACAACCACCATGATGTGGCTCGATGGCATAGCAGCGCTTGATGTGTTTCCCGCCTATGTCGCAGCGATCGCAGCGTTCGTTGTGTTTGCGATCCCCGCCTCGCTGCAACAGCAGCGGTATTCGCCCATTGTCAAAGACGATCTTGAGCACGTGCCAATCGATGGTGCGAGACTGGTGATCGTACTGCTGATCCTGCTCTCTGTAGTGGGCACTAACATTTATATGCACCTGCAAATGCCAGATCGCTCTGAGGACTTCCCCTTTATCGGTGTCGCAATCACTGCCACGGTGCTGTTGACGAGCCCCTGGCGAAGACCGGACTGGTCGCTCGTGCCGAGTGCCGCGCTTGGCAGTGTGTTCTTGCTCTCGTTAGTGCTCGCGGCATCGATGATGCCGGTAGAGCAATTGCCCCCCGCCTCCTGGATCAACACGCTCGGACTCGGATTTTTGTCCGCCGTCTTCGACAACATCCCGCTTACCAAACTGGCTCTCGATGCCGGCGGCTACGACTGGGGATTCTTGGCATACGCCGTCGGCTTCGGTGGCTCGATGATCTGGTTCGGGTCGTCGGCGGGCGTAGCCCTCTCGAATCGATTTCCGGAAAGCCGTTCGGCATTGGCCTGGATCCGCGGTGGTTGGCATGTCATCGTGGGCTATGTGGTCGGCTTTTTCGTGATGCTGCTGACGCTGGGCTGGCACCCGCACCCCCCGCACTAACTCCCCGAAGATCGCCTCACCCACCATGTTCTCTCGCCTCGAACCCACCGTGCGCGCCCTGCTGCTCGCTAATCTGCTAGTTGGCCGTACGCTTAGGTCTTGTAAAATCGTAGCCAGGCGGTAACTAGACTGCACCGCACGGCTGGGTGTGCTGACGGGCTCGCTGCTGTCTGCGATCATCGGCTGCAGTGAGTTATGGCTACTGCACAAACGAGCATGAAACGCCGCTATTTTTTGACTGGTTCGACGAGCGGGCTTGCACTCGCAGCGATCGGCACTCCGCTGCCACTCGCTGCGCAACCCCGCGGCGTACTGCGCCGAGTGGTTGCCACCGAAATCACCTCGCTCGATCCACAGCGCCCGACCGGACAAGTCACGGCTGATCTCGCCGCTGAACTTTTCTGCGGTCTCACGACGACCGATGAAGCAGGACGCGTTGTTCCCGGATGCGCAAGTGCTTGGGAGACGAGTGCGGACGGCCTCATCTGGACTTTTCGTTTGCGCAAGAGACTCGCCTGGTCGGACGGTAAAGCGCTCGACGCACGCGATTTTGTTTTCACGCTACGGCGCTATTTGGCGCCCGAAACTGGCGCTGCGCAGGCCACGCGCCTCGATGCTATCGTCGGCGCCCGCGACCTGCGATTCGGTCGCACACCGCCGACCAGTCTCGGGGTCAGCGCCCCCGATCCACAAACGCTCGTCATTCGGCTCGAACATCCCGATGTCGAACTGCCGATCAACCTTGCGCTCGCCTACTGCATTCCCGAGCACGGGCTCAAAAAATACGGTCGCGAATGGGCGAAGCCCGATCTCATCGTCAGCAATGGCCCTTATCGCATCGAGTCTTGGGCGGCCGGCGCCAAAGACGTGAAACTCATTCGCAATGCGCGCTTTCATGAAGCGGCGAGCGTCGCCATCGAGCGCGTGGAATGGCTGACGGGCTATGACGATGCCACTCGGCTGCGACTCTTCAAGCTCGGTCAGGCGGATGTCGCCACGCTCGAGGACATGACCAACCTCGAGCTCGCCCGACGCGAGCTCGCACCACTGCTGCGCAGTTCGCAGGAATGCGTGCTCGGCGCCATCGGTATCAACATCACCCGCAAGCCGCTCGATCGACCCGCGCTGCGTCAAGCGCTTTCTTTGGCGCTCGATCGCAGCGTGCTCGCGGGCAAGGTTCGCGGACTCGGCGAACAGCCTTGGGATGCCGTGCTGCCACCCGGGATCCCGCAATATCCGGCGCTCACCCGCGCCGAATTTGCGAGCTGGCCGATGGCGCGACGCATCGAAAAAGCCCGCGCGCTCGTGGCCGAGGCCGGCATCGGCGGCCGTGTGAAACTTGGCGTCGGTTTTCCGACCAGTCCCACGGGGCGCAAAGTATTTCTTGCCGTGGCTGCGATGTGGAAGCCGATCGGCATCGATCTCGAACTGCTGCCACTCGATGGCCGGGCCTACACCGCGGCCCTGCAGCGCGGCGACTACGACCTCTTCAGCTACAGCTCGTTTGCAGTGGTGCCCTCGGCTGCGAATTTTCTCGAACGCTTCATGACCGACTCTGCCGAGAACGTCACGCGGTACCGCAATGCGCAATACGATCAGTGGGTTCGCGAGGCTGGCAAACAGCCAAGCATCGTCGCTCGACATCGTGGCTACAGCGAAGCCGAAAAACTGCTGCTGCGCGATGTCCCGCTGATCCCGACTTGGGCGGGTGTGTCGAATCGGCTGGTGGCAAAACGCGTCCGCGGCTGGGTCGATCACCCAGGCCACGCACATCCCTCAAGATTTTTGTCGCTGGTTTGAGCGCGCCAGAGCGCGGCGGCTGCTCAGCCGATTTGTATCGGCGCAACCAGCAGCATGAGCGGATCGAGTCGGCGCGCACCTTCGAAACGCCCGCGATAACCTGGATCGTCGAGTCGATCGATGCGCACCAAGGTCCGTGCGCGCGGTGCGTGCACGAATCGGCCATCCCCCAAATAAATACCGACGTGCGAATTGGGCGGGCCGCGAGTATTGAAAAACACGAGATCTCCCGGGCGCAGCTCTTCGCGCGCCACGCGCACGCCCACGGTCGCGAGCTGCCGCGACGTGCGCGGCAAAGTCACACCCAAAGTTTCGCGGAACACGTAATTGACGAGGCCGCTGCAATCGAAACCCCGCGGAGAGCTGCCCCCAAAACGATAGGGCACGCCGATGTAGTCGAGCGCTCGCTCCACCACGCCCTGCATCACGAGCGCCTGACTCGACGCCGCGACCAGCGCTTCTTCACTCAAGGCTTTGGAAGCCGGGTCTTCGGTCTCGCTGTCAGCAAACGCCGGACGCGACAGCAACATCGCAGTGACCGCGAGGCCAGCGAGCAGCCATTGAGCGTAGCGGGCAAATGACAGCTTGAGCACGAGTGTTTGATCCGACAAGGGTTTAGACGAACTGCGGCTAGCCGCGGCTCGTGTGTCCATTAGACTTCGGGGGCCGCAAGTGTAGCCACCCCCGGAGAACAACGCCATGCAGACCGCGCGCAGCCGATTTTTTTCCGCAATCTGCTTCTCGAAATGCTGTTCGCGATCGCGCTGACGCTGTTTGTCAGCACGCTGCTGGCGCCACGAGCCAGCGCCGCCGATCGCGGTTTCACGCCAGAAGTTTTCAAGCAGTGGGCCGACATGCGCGTGGGCCAAGGTCAGCCTGTCTACTGGTATGCCGTCGGCGTCGCCTACACCTACCCCGAAGGCAAACCGGTGATGCGACTCGAAGGCATCGATGCGGCCCGGCTCGAAACGCAGCTCTCGACCGCCACCGAGGCGCATCAGGTGTCGCGCAAGGTCTTTGTGTATCGGGATATCGAGACCAACGCCATCTTGCGCGAATGGCAGGGCAAGCCGCTGCCGCCGATCGCTTACCCGTACCAATACATCACCTACAGCCTGCGCGGTAACGGCATCGAGACCATGGTCGAGCAAGGCGCGGGCGCGCGTTTGCAACGCATCGGACCGGGAACCGACATCACCGCCCGCCAAATCGGTAATACGGTCGCTTTCTCGGCACCGCTTTTCCTTGATCTGCCTTTGCCCTCGGGCGCGCGGATGCAGGCCTTCGAACACTACGATTTTTTCAATCAAGCGTCGGCGCCCGGCATCAAACACCCCTATCAAATCAGCTGGCTGCGCTTCGGCGATCTGCCGGCGGGCTTGGGCAAGGGCGTATTGCACATGGTTTCGTGGCGGGTTGATCAATATGGGGATCTGCCACCGTCGATTCGCGCCTACCTCGAGAGCGAGGCCAGACTCTGGCTGCAGCCGCCGCGCGATATCGCCGAGATCCGCCAACTACAAAAATAAGACCTGCACAAAATGAATGCCGCGCAACGCAGCGCCTTTTGGCAGCTGCAAGGCTGTGTCGTGCTCTGGGGCTTCACTTCCATACTGGGGCGACTCATCAGCTTGCCGGCGCTCGCGCTCGTCGTTTGGCGCATGGCGCTGGCCGCATTGCTGCTCGCCTGTCTGCCCAAAGTTTGGCGCGGCCTGCGGCAGATGGATGCCCGCGCGCTGCGTCAGCACGCCTTCGCCGGCAGCGTGATCGCCCTGCACTGGCTTGCCTTTTATGCGGCAATCAAGCTGGCCAACGCCTCGGTCGCCGTCGCCTGCCTCGCTGTGGCGTCCGTGTTCGCAGCCATCATCGAACCCCTCGTGACCGGTCGACGTCACGAGCGACGCGAGTTGTTGCTCGGCGTGCTGGCGATTCCGGGTGTGTGGTTGCTGGTCGGCGGTGTCCCCAAAGAAATGCTCGGCGGGATCGTTGCCGGTATCATCGCGGCCGCGCTGACGGCAACCTACGCAAGTCTCAACAAGCGCTACTGGAGCGCAAGCGCAGAGCCCGCTGCCGTGACCGTGTTGCAGCTCTTCTGCGGAACGGTTTTTTTGCTGGCGATCGGGCTATCGGTACTCGGCAGCAAGGCCGTGTTCATGACGCCCAGCCAGAGCGATCTCGCGTGGCTATTGGTGCTCGCGGTCGTCTGCACCATCGCACCGCTCTTGCTGTGGCTGCGTGCCTTGCAGCATGTCAGCGCCTTCACCACGCAGCTTTCGCTCAATCTCGAGCCGGCCTATGCGATCGTGCTCGCGGCGCTCATTTTCAAAGAGCACCAGGAACTCACGCCGCAGTTTTATCTGGGCGTGGTCGTGATTCTGGCTACGGTTTTTTTGCAGCCACGAAACGCGCCGGGTTGAGCGCGCAGCGGGCCTCGACGCCCGCATAGCTCATGGCGACCGCAGCAGATCGCGGCTCGAATTCCAGATCTTGAATGGGCGCATCCTCACCCGGTTTTTGCACCATGAAATGCAGCCGGTCGAACATGCCCTTGCCTGCCGCATCGGGCAGATGAGCGCGCAGCAGCATCAGCTGCAGTTCGCGACCGTCCTTGGTTTTGACCGCGAGGGTTGCGCCGCGATCATAGGCGCTCCAACTACGCTCGCCGCTCGCATCCGTGACTTTGCAGTCGTAGTTGCGCGCCCGGTACATGCGAATGTGTGTGCGGTCCTTGCGACCAATGAACTGGTGACCCGCCATCAGGTTGATGTCGTAGTCCCAGAACACCTCGGGCGTGAGTACCCACTCGGCGTCGGCAACAAAGCGCACATCGGTTTTGTTCACCATGTACGAGCAGGTTCCCGGCCCCTCGGTGCGTCGATCATCGGTCTTGCCATCGAGCACACCAAAGATCTGCTCGCCATCGCGTCGCCAAAGAAAATCGCAATTGATGGCGTCGGGATCACGCATCTTCACCTCGCCCCAAAGTTCGGGATGCAGATGCAGATCGACGTATTTCTCGGGGTTCGCGGGACCCTGCCCGTTGATGACCACGGCACCACGCTTTTCGTCGATCCATACTTTGTAGAGGATCTGCGAGCGATGCATCATGGGCGCATCGCGCCCGCCCGGGTTGATCTGCCCATAAAAAACCACTTCGCCGATCTGCGGTGCATCGATGCGCTCGAACACGTGGTACCAATGTTCATGCTCGCCCTCCACGGGCACACGATGACGACGCTCGAAATGCACCTGCGGGTAGGAGTCCCAGCCCCCCGGCAGCCACGCGATGAGATCGGCGAGTACGGCCTCGAGCTCCGGCCGTGTTTGATCATAGGCGGGTCCTGCGCGCAGCGAAGCAGGCAGCAACACCGCCAGCGTGACGATTGCCGCCAGAGTGGTGAGCGTGCGTCGGCCGATAGAGCGTGAATACATGAGCAATCCCCGAGATTTCAGTATGATTTTGCCCATTGTTTCAGAGATGGCACCGAGGCCGCACGCCAGCACGGCGACGACCGTGCCGCGTGTTCACCCAGCGGAGTTCTGATGTACCTGCCTGCGCCCGCCAAGACACCCACGCAAAAATCACTCGAAGATTTCTGCGCTGCCGCCAACGAGGCTCTGCCCGAACTGGGGCTGCAGCCCGCGGGTCTCGAGCCACGCTGGATCGGCCTCGACGCCGACAGTACGCGTCAAATCTTCGATCTCATTCGCGCCGGTGACAAACGCGGCACCTTCACCCTACCCTGGATTGTCGAACGCACGGGCAGCCCCGTACCCAGGGTCGGCAGCCAGCTCGTTTTGGTCGATATGGAAGGGCGCCCTGTGCTGCTCACCCGGGTCACTCGAGTCGAAAGCGCCATTTTTGGCAAGGTCGAGGCCGAGCACACCGTCATCGACGGCTCGCCGGTGCGTGACCCGGCGGTTTGGGTGCCCCTGCATACGGTCTACTGGAACACCCACCTCGCCCCATTCGGGCTCGAGGTCAGCAGGGACATGCCGTTTTGGATCGAAGAGTTCGTGCTGGTGTACGACGCGGGGAACTAGCGGTATAACCACACCTTCAGCGAGGAGGGTGCATCCATGTCCGTGACCGCCGAAAGAATGCCGGCACAGCCGCAGCCCAAGAAAGGCCTGAAGGCCAAGCTCATCTCCTGGGCCATGAAAAAGATGATGGCTGGCGCGGGTGGCCCGTCGGGCTCGGGTGGCGGCCCGCCGCCCTGGGTGAAAGCCATGATGGCGGGCGGTGGTCCGCAAAGCATGGCGGCGATGCTCGCCACCTCCAGCGGCTTCGAGGGTCGCGAAAAACTGCTCGGCGACGCCGTCGCCATGGCGATCCGCACGCTCAAAGATACTGCTCCCTATCAGCACGACATGAACGATGCGCTCGTCAAGATGCATCTCACCTCCGTGCAGTTCGCCAAAGATCAGGGCTGTGTCGCCGATTACGTCGAGCACGACATCAAGACCATGCAGCCGATGTTGGAGCGTCTCAAAGGCATGATCGACAAAACCGGCGAAAAAGAGATCGCCCTCGCCGGTATCTTTGATCGCACCACTTGCCTGTATCAGCTCTGCCTCGATCTGAAGGTCGAACCCGGCAAGCGGACCTTCACTTTTCCGTACACCAAAGTGGCGGAGATTTCGCGGCGGATTGGTCAGTTCAATCTCACCGATCGCGAGATGCATGAACTTTGGCTGAAGCCGCGCTTGCTCGGCTATGCGGGTGCGCTCGGCGTGCAAATCAACGTGTCGGACATTGATGCCGACAACAAGGTCACGGTGTCGCTCGTCAACTGACTGGCGCGTCGGCCTGCGACTCGGGCAGGGCTCTGGCAAAGGCGCCCAGCCCGCGGCAGTGCGCATCAATCGAGACGAGTGTCGGATAGGCGCTGAGATCAGAGCCGAAGCGGCGCGCGTTGTACATCTGCGGCACCAAGCAGACATCGGCGACCGATACTTTCGTACCAAAACAGAACTCGCCGTTCGTCGAGTGTCGGCTGGCCTGCGCCTCGAGAGCCGCAAAACCCGAGGCAATCCAGTAGCGTACCCAGGTGTTCACGGCGTTGTCGTCCGCCTTGAATTCGCTGCGCAAATAATTGAGCACCCGCAAATTATTGAGGGGATGGATATCGCAGGCCACGGCAAGCGCCATGGCGCGCACCGTCGCGCGCTCGAAGGCGCTGGCCGGCAAGAGCGGTGGCTGCGGCTGTACTTCGTCAATGTATTCAATGATTGCCAACGACTGAGCGAGTACACCCTGCTCGATCTGCAGCGCCGGCACGAGCCCCTGTGGATTTAGGGCGAGAAAATCTTCGGTGCGCTGTTCGCCCTTCGGCAGGCTGTGAGCGACAGCACGATAGTCAATGCCCTTGATATTGAGTGCAATGCGTACTCGGTACGCCGCCGAGCTTCGCCAAAAGTCATGCAATATCACTGAACACCCTCGAATATCAGACAGGCGGGCGCCCCGGCGGAATACTGAGCGCAGACTCGGCACGCCCGGAACGGAAGAACGGGTATATCAGCTGCACATACCACTTTTCGGTACCGTGACGACGGTCATCTGCCAAGCCATAGGCAGGCGGAAACTTGCGGGTGATGACCGCCGTGCCGAACAACACATCCCAAAGAAAAAGCAGGTTGCCGAAGTTGCCTGAATAATGACCGACACCGTCGGCTTCGCTCAGGGCGTGATGGGCGTGATGGGTTGCCGGGGTCGAAATGGTGCGCTCCAGCACCCACATCAGCGGCTGCAGCACCTTGACCCGATAGAGCGCTTCGTCCCAGCGCCAGCTGCAGTGCGCGCCGATGATCACTGCAAGCTTGACGACCACATAGCCCGCCAGCACCCAACCAAAACCGAGATAGCCCAGTAGTCCGGATAGCCACAGCCCGGGCATCAGTGCGTAGTAGAGCGCATTGTTGCGATAAACGATGCGCACACTCATGTAGGCCGCCGAGTGATGCGCTCGGTGCAGCGGCCACATTGCACTCGTATGCGAGAGCCGATGCCAAAGATATTGCGTCAGGTCATCGGCGATCAGCAGCGTGCCCACCATGGCCCACCAAGGCCAGTACGCGAGCGCCCCCCGATACTCCGGGATCAGCCACTCGCACAGCACGACCGCGACGATGCCCACCCCGCCATAGACCAGCGGGAACATGAACATGATGGCGATATCGAGCCGATTATCTTGCGACGTCGCCTCGCGCGGGAAGAAGCCGCCACGCACGAGCTCGACGACGCCGAACAAAACGAGCGTCGCAAAAACACCAATAACCTGGATCTCGGCCGGCTCCATGATGGCCGGATTGTAGCGGATCTAGCGCAGCGCGCCTCCCTGCAAAACATCCGCGCCCCGCAACGCGCATTTTCCCGCTTGACGCGCGGGTGGCTGGTGCGAGATGCGGACTAGGCGCGAGGCAGCTCGGCGGGAAATGGCGGAAAGCGCAGCAAGAGCAAGCAGCAGAGGGCAAGCACGACGGCAAGCAGCGTCAGCGCTGTGGGATAGCCGCCCCCACGCTCGACCACCAGCGACACCAGCACGGGCCCGACTCCACCGCTCAACGAATAAATGCCATAGCATGAACCATAGATACGGCTGAACTGCCGAGGACCGAAGTATCGACCGGTGAGATAGGCCAGTACGTTGACCTCGGCACCGACCGCAAGGCCGACAAGCACCGCGGCTAGCACAGCAAGTCGTGGATCACCCCCCAGGCCAAGCAATGCAATGCCCACAATCGGCGCCAACAAAAACATCAGCGCAACACGCGGCGCAAAGAATCGATCCATCAACCAGCCCGTAATCAGGCGGCCGCCCGTCACGGCCACAAACAGCGCCGACTGCGTCGCGGCAGCCACCATGGGCGAAAAACCGCGCAGCGTGAGCAGCGGCACGATATGGAAAGTCACGCTTTGAACGACCAGACCAATCAGGAAAAAGGTCGCGAGCATCAACCAAAAGAGTGGCGTTCGCGCAGCCTCGCGTAGCGAGACCCCTGCGAGTTCGGCAGTCGCCGCTGATCCGGCCGCGGTTGGGACGGTCGCTGCCTGCGGCTTGTCGATCAGCCAGAACCACATCGCGGGTATCGCAATCGCAGCGATCGCACCGGCGATCAACAAATAGGCTTCACGCCATCCGAACGATTCGATCATAGCCTGCGAAAAAATCGGCCAGACAAAGCCACCAAGCCCCACACCAGAGAGCGCCAGCCCCAACGCGAGTCCACGGCGATCTTCGAACCACAGAGTGATGACGCGGGCGAAGGCGACGTGGGTGGTACCGAGCGTGAGTACGGCAAGCAAAAAGTAGCGGAGGTAGAAGCTCCAAAGATCAGGTCCCTACCACCGGAAAGAAGCAAAGATTGCAACCTCTGCCAAAAATCCGAGCAGTACCACTCGACGGGCGCCGAACCGATCAACGAATCCGCCCACCACAGGCGCCAGCAAGGCCGCGGTGAAGGTGACGGCGAGCAGGGCGCTGAAGGTATCGCTTTGCGACCATCCGAACTCCGCGCGCAGCGGCCCGACGAACACGCCAAACGTGGCTGCGACGATCGAGGCAAGACCGCAGCCCAGACCGATGGCGGCGGCGGCCACCACGAACCAACGCCTATGTCTTGCGATGAACGTCACGCGTTCTGCTTCCAGGCGCCGAAACAAAACCAGCGGACGCCGCTCGTCAAACGGCCGGTATGCTGGGAATCGACGGCGTAATCGAGCTCGGCCACTGCTTGCCGCCAGGGTCGTGCGCCCAGCGCCGTCCACGACGGCACCACGTGCTGCACATAATCTTTGGGCGCAAAGCCCGCCGACTCACACAACTGCGGCAAGTTCATGGCGCGAAAACTTCGATAGTAGGGCTCGTTGTTGTAGTAGCCATCCCAATCCAGATAAAACGAGTCATAGGCCGAAAGCTGATCGGCAGGCGGTAATTCCATGTGCAGCATGAGTCCGCCCGGACGCAAGACACGATACGCCTCGCGCAGTACACGCGAAATACCGCGCGGCGGAACTTCATGCAAAAACATCGAAGAAAACACGAGATCGAAACTGGCGTCCGGATAGTCGAGGGATTCGGCGTTCATCTGCTCGAAGCGCAGGTCGAGACCTCGCGCCGCGGCACGCGCTGCTGCATAGCGCAAACAGGGCGCCGCCACGTCGATGCCGATGACTTCAGCTTTGTCGAAGACTTGATGCCACGCAGCCGTGTTGTGTCCGGCCGTGCAGCCAAGATCAAGAATCCGCAGCGGCCGAAAGTTCGGATATTTGAGTGCAACGAAGCGAGCAATGGACTGTCCGATATCATCGAGGTTGGGGCCAAAAACTCCGAAAGTGGAAATCGCCAGACGATTTTCATAGACGGCGCCCATGGTCGGATCATCGTCGCCGTACTCTTCGACGTAACTTCCCGGCATCAGGTGTATGTCGAGCGCGCTGACCGAGCGCGGCACCCTGAAGTTCTTTTTCAGTTTGAGCCTTGTCGACGCAAGAGGATCTGCTGCGAGGTCGCGAACCGCCGTTGCAAGAGCTGAGCGTTGACGCTCGATAGCCGGTCGCACGACCTGATAGAGCAGATCCTGCGAGATCACGCGCAGCGCCGAATAAAACCGAAATGAGTCGCGATGTCGCATGGCTTGACGGACACTCTCGGCATCGGCCTGCCGCGGCTGTCGTGGTGCGACATTTCTTTGATAGTCGGCGCGCAGACCCGCTGCCAACTCATCGAAGACCTGCCTCCGCAGAGTCGACACAAAACTCGCCCGCGCCCGCTCGGCAAGCGTCTGTTGCAGCTTGAGCGGCGATTCAGTCACGCGGACTCCACCCAATCGGCGTTGCGTCATTGCGGTACTCCCCCAGGGCAGCCATTCTCACCGAAGCCGTGGGTCGACCAAAGCGACTCGCCGTCAAAAGCGAGCTTCGCGCTACACTGTGGACGCAAGGTCAGTTGACCAAGCTCGTCGGGGAGAGAGGCAATGCAACAGCCCGCGGAAAACACCAGCGGTGTCGATCGCAGTCATCGACGCGTCATTTTCGCCTCTTCACTCGGTACGGTTTTCGAGTGGTACGACTTCTACCTCTACGGTGCGCTGTCGGCGATCATTTCGCGGCAGTTTTTCTCGGGCGTCGATGAGACAACCGGTTTCATCTTCGCCTTGCTGGCGTTTGCCGCCGGATTTTTCGTCCGTCCTTTCGGCGCCATTGTCTTCGGACGCTTGGGCGATCTCGTCGGACGTAAACACACCTTTCTGATCACGATCGTGCTCATGGGCGCGTCCACGGCGCTGGTCGGTGTATTGCCCTCGTATGAATCGATCGGTGTACTCGCACCGATCATCCTCATCATCCTGCGACTGCTGCAGGGGCTGGCGCTCGGTGGAGAATACGGCGGTGCGGCCGTCTACGTCGCCGAGCATGCGCCGCAAGGCAAGCGCGGTCTCTATACGAGCTGGATTCAGACCACGGCCACCTTGGGGCTCTTTCTGTCGCTGCTCGTGATCCTCGGTTGTCGTTTCGCCTTCGGCGAAAACTTTGAAACCTGGGGCTGGCGTGTTCCCTTCCTGCTGTCGACCATCTTGCTCGGTATTTCGGTATACATCCGCTTGCAGTTGCAGGAATCGCCGGCTTTTCTGCAGATCAAAGAAGAAGGCCGACTCGCCAAGCGGCCCTTGACCGAAGCCTTCGGCAATCGCGCGAATCTTCGGCTGGTGCTGCTTGCGCTCGTCGGGGCCACAGCGGGTCAAGCCGTGATCTGGTATGGCGGACAGTTCTACGCCCTGTTTTTTCTCGAGAAAATGCTGCAAGTCGAAGCGGCCAACGCCAACCTGATCATCGCTGCTGCTTTACTCATCGGCACACCGTTCTTCGTGATCTTTGGTGCCTTGTCCGACCGCATCGGCCGCAAGCCCATCATCATGGGCGGTTGTGTACTCGCGGCACTGACCTACTTTCCGACCTTCAAGGCCATCACTCATGCGGCCAATCCGGCGCTCGAACGCGCGGTGAGCACGGCACCCGTCTCGGTCGTGGCCGACCCCGATGCCTGCAGCGTGCAGTTTGATCCCGTTGGCAAACAGACCTTCCGTCGCTCCTGCGACGTGGCCAAATCAGCCCTCGCCAAAGCAGGCGTGCCTTACACCAACATCGAAGCGCCGGCGGGCAGCGTTGCCGAGGTGCGGATCGGCGCGGGGTCGGATGCGGTCGTTCTGCGCTCGTTCGAGGGCATGACTCTGGGTTCAACCGAGTTCAAGTCAGAGGCTGCGGCCTTCGGCAAATCATTGCGCAGCGCGCTCGATCACGCGGGCTATCCCGCCAAAGCCGACATGAGCGCAGTCAACTATCCGCTCGTGATTGCACTCTGCGTGTGGCTCGTGCTGCTCGTCACCATGGTCTATGGACCGATTGCCGCATGGCTGGTCGAACTCTTCCCCACGCATATTCGCTACACCTCGATGTCCTTGCCGTATCACCTCGGCAATGGCTGGTTCGGCGGTTTCCTGCCCGTGACCTCGTTCGCCATCGTCGCAGCGACGGGCGATATTTATGCGGGGCTTTGGTATCCGGTGATCGTAGCGCTGATCACGGCGGTCATCGGCACGCTGTTCTTGCACGACAACTACCGCTCAAAAATAAATTGAGCAGGGCTCAAGGCACTGCGCGATCGATCGGCGGCGTCGCACCGCTGACGATCTCGCGCAGCACGAAGCTCGACTCGACGCGCGCCACGCCAGGCAGCTTGGTCAGCACCGACCCGTGCAGACGCTCGATGTCCGCCGCATCACGCGCAAACACGCGCAGCACATAGTCCGCTTCGCCTGTGGTCAAAAAACAGTCGGTGATTTCCGGTACGGCGCTGACCGCTTTTTCAAAGATACGCAGATCGCGATCGGTTTGCGCCTTCAGAGTGATGCGTACCAAGAGGCTCATGCCCCAACCGAGTCGCGACAGATTGAGTCGCGCCATGTAGCGCTCGATGAGTCCGGAGGATTCGAGCTGGCGTACCCGCCGCAAGCAGGCTGACTCCGACAGACCCACTTTCAAAGCAAGGTCAGTGTTCGAAATGCGCCCATCACGCCGCAGCTCGGCGAGGATGCGCAAATCGAGTTTATCCGTAGGAGTGTTTTGCATCGCAATATTCTTTCAATAAAGATTTGTATTACGCAAGTATATTCCTCAAAGAGCTTTTAAAGCCGCATTTTTGCAAGCATCTGCGATCGCAAGCGGCGCATGCTGTGGACCATGAAAATCGGCGTACCCAAGGAAATCAAGGTCCACGAGTACCGCGTAGGTCTCGTGCCGGGCTCGGTGCTCGAACTGGTCCGCGCAGGACACGAGGTGCTGATCGAAACCGGCGCCGGTGCCGGTATCGGCTGCAGCGATGGCGAATATCGCTCGGCGGGCGCCACCGTGTTGCCCACCGCTCGTGCGGTGTTCGATGCCGCCGACTGCATAGTCAAGGTCAAAGAACCGCAACTGCCCGAGTGCGCCATGCTGCGACCGGGGCAAATTCTCTTCACCTATCTGCATCTCGCCGCAGATCGCGCGCAAGCTGAAGCCTTGATGAAGTCGGGTGCGCACGCCATTGCCTATGAAACCGTCACCGCCCGCGATGGCAGCCTGCCGTTGCTGACGCCCATGAGCGAAGTCGCCGGACGCATGTCGGTGCAGGTGGGTGCCACGCTGCTGCAAAAAGCCGCGGGGGGTTCAGGGGTACTCATCGGCGGCGTGCCCGGCACGGCGCCGGCGCGTGTGCTCGTCATCGGCGGCGGTGTATCAGGCGCTGCAGCGGCGGAGATCGCGCTCGGCATGCGCGCCGCAGTGACCATCATCGATAAATCTTTGCCGCGCCTGCGCGAGCTCGACGCGCGCTTCGGCGGCCATGGCCGCACCCTCGCCTCCACCGCCGATATCATCGAGCGCGAAGTGGCGAGCTCCGACCTCGTTATCGGCGCCGTTCTCATTCCGGGTGCCGCAGCGCCCAAACTCGTGAGTGAGCAGGCCATCGCGCGCATGCGCCCGGGCTCGGTGCTGGTCGACATCGCGATCGACCAAGGCGGCTGTTTCGCTACCAGTCGACCGACCACGCACGCCGAACCCACGTACGTCGTTCACGGCGTCACGCACTACTGCGTCACCAACATGCCGGGGGCCGTGCCGCGCACCTCCACGTTCGCGCTCAACGCCGCCACACTGCCTTATTTGAAGTTGCTTGCTGACCGCGGACTCGACGCGCTCTCGGCAGACTCGGGCTTTGCCGCGGGACTCAACGTCAGCGGCGGTCGCATTACTTGCGCCGCTGTGGCGACAGCCCTCGGGCTCTGAGCGTCGAAACGCGCACTTTCTTCAAATTCACCGATAAGCCACCAGTTTTCGGCGCTGCAGTTTTCGAATCACTGCAGTGAACTGCTGTCCGTGCGTCGTCCGGAGGGTCCGCAGCCCCGTCAGCGCCCATTCATGACAACGGGCATCGGGAGTGGCTATAATAAATGTCGTTACGTTTATTGCGACTTGCAGCACTCGCAGATAAAGACCTTTTTCTCGACTTCGATTTGCAAAAAGATGCTATTAACCGCAAGAAACATGGCTGCGGACTGGAACTCGCTGCAGAACTCGACTGGCAAACCGTTATCGCAGGTCAAGACCAGAGGCGTGATTACGGCGAACACCGTCTCATCGGATACGGTCTGCTTGGTCAACGACTTTTTTGTATCGTCTTCGTAGTTCGCAGTAACGCCATCCGAGTCATCAGCCTGCGTAAAGCAAACAGCCGTGAGGTCGATCTTTATGAAAAAACGACGACGCATTACGCGACCGACGGCTGACGAAGATCGGACGATTCGCCGCGGTATAAAGGCAGACCCTGACACCTTTGAACCCACCGATGTAGAGTTCATAAAAATGCGACCGCTTCGGGGTCGCCCACTCGGCAGTGGCACAAAGATCCAACTGACCCTTCGCCTCGATCGACAAATCGTGGATTTCTTCAGGGCAACGGGGCCAGGTTGGCAAACGCGTCTAAACGACTCCCTGCGCAAGGTCGTCCTGCGGACTCGCGCCTAGCAAGCGCTTGGCGGCGACGCGTCGCTGCGGCTAACCTGCAACCCTCGAAGCGTGGGGGTCAGCATGAAAATTTCTCGTCGAGCTGCGTTGCGTGGAGCGGCTGGTTTGAGTGGCGCAGGCCTTGTCGCCTCACTACCCGTGCCAGCGACCAGCGCCGGATCGCAACCAAACTTCAGCGATCCGCTGACGATCTTGCGTACACATGTGAAGATGGTTGGGAGCCTCGGCACTGGCCCGGTGGTGTCGTTCATGCGACTCAACATCTACGCAGATCTCGGCGAAGGCAATTTTGTGCCATTTTTCACCATGAACAACATTCTGGTGGACTACTGGGAGCCCAAAGAAAACAACCAGCACGAGATGCGCAAGTACGAAGTGGGCTTTTACACCCAGTACGACAGTCAGGAGCCGCTGGAGGAATTCGCCAATCCCGTCACGGGAAAAACGACGGGCATTCACCATTTCAGACTCGGGCCGGTCCCGCGTCTCTACACCACTGAAGGCGTATTCGCGATGGGCTATACGCCGAAGCTGCTGCCCATCGAGGTCATCGGCGATCGCGTATTCCTCGCGACGCAGTCAATCGAAAACAGACCGGACATGCTCAACCCGGGCCGCATGGCCTATACGAATTCATTCATGACCATGTCGGCGCCGCTGATCGACATCGCGAACCCCAGCGTGTTGTCGGCGCCAGTGCATCTGCAATTGCAGAACAAGAACAAGTGGGCGCCGTGGATGGGGATGGATGATCGACCCGGTGGCACCGTGGCCCGCGGTTTTGGTGGCAAAGTAGGCAGCCTCGACGCCCTGCCCGAGGTGGTCAAGGCGGGGGCACGTCGCTTCGTCCCCGAAATCTTTGACACTGCGAACTGGAAGGAATTCGTGTTCGAGGATACGGAATATCTCAAGAATCTCGAGAAGAAACGCTGATCAGCGTTTCTTGCATTGCGGTGGCCACCAGTGTGCCGTCGCGCCGGAAAATTCTGCCGCCACTCAGTGAGCGCCCCGCATCGCTCCATTGGCTTTCGCGCTCGATCAACAGCCAATCGAAGGGATCACCGTCCGCATGCAACCACAGTGAATGATTCAAAGAAGTGATGGCGATAGGTCGATCCTGAATCTGCCCGACGAAAGCGACGAGTGCAGCACTCGTCGCCAGATAGTCGGATATGAAGGTGATCGCGCCATAGCCTGAAGGAAATGCAGACAAAGCCGCCTCGGCTGCTGGTCTTCGGCACCTGATCCAGAGCCGGCTGCGTGGCGGGCCTGGTGTCACCAAAAAATACTCGGCAGGTTCGAGCGGCCGCACTTCCACCTGCGGCAATGTCACTCGGCGCGAGAGCCCGAGCGGCGACAGTGCGGCGCCGAATCGTTCCCAGACCTCTTCAACAGGCTCCACTTGCTCCGGGGCTGGCGGCTCTTGCGTCCATTTGCAGGGGTATGAAAGGCCAGATCGCAAGGCCGAAAAGGCGACTGTTCCTGTAGCGATCAGTCGATTTCCCTGCGTTGCGCGCACGACTCGCAGCGTTTCGGTGCGACCATCAAGCGCCTCTTCAACCTCGTAGTCGATGAGCGATGCGACGTCGGCACCGCGAACGAAGTTTGCCTGCAGGGAATGCGGCGTTCGCCCGGCAGTCACTGCGGATAATTCCGCGGCGCGCAACATCTGGGCGAGCAGCTGCCCGCCGAATACGCCACCACTGCGATTAGGCTGGCTTGCCGTCGAGCGAAACCGTCCGGGACCCGCTGATTCCAGCGTCAGCAGCGAACCCAGATCAGGCGGGGAGCTTGTAATCTTTGAATTGCTCACGCAGCTTTATTTTTTGGACTTTGCCGGTTGCGCCGAGTGGAATGGCCTCGACGAAAACGACGTCGTCGGGCACTTGCCACTTGGCAACCCGACCGTTGAAAAAGCCCAGGATCTCCTCGCGTGAAACTTCTGCACCGGGCTTTTTCATGACCACCAACAGTGGCCGTTCATCCCACTTCGGATGTCGAACGGCAATACACGCCGCCATGGCAACGGCCGGATGCGCCATCGCAATGTTCTCGATGTCGATCGAACTGATCCACTCACCGCCCGACTTGATCACGTCTTTGCTGCGATCAGTGATCTGCATGTAACCGTCGGCGTCTATGGTGGCCACATCGCCCGTCGGGAACCAGCCATCGAGCAAAGGATCGCCGCCTGCACCCTTGAAATATTTCGAGATGATCCACGACCCGTGCACCAGAAGATCGCCCGCGCTCACGCCGTCCCAGGGTAATTCTTTGCCCTCGGCATCGACGATCTTCATGTCGACACCGAACGCAGCGCGGCCCTGCTTCGCCATGATCGTGCGCTGCTGCTCGGGCGACTGCTCCAAGTGCTTGCGCTTGAGACTGCACACCGTACCGAGCGGCGACATCTCCGTCATGCCCCAGGCATGCAGCACCGTGACACCATAGTCAGCAAACTTGGCAATCATTGCCGGTGGACAGGCCGAGCCACCGATGAGGGTGCGGTGCATCGAAGAAAAGCGACCGGCGACCGACTGCACGTGATTGAGCAGTGCGAGCCACACCGTCGGCACGCCGGCCGAGACGGTCACACCTTCGCTCTCGAGCAACTCGTAAATCGACTTGCCATCGAGCGCAGCACCGGGGAAAACCATCTTGGCGCCGACCATCGGCGCGAGGTAGGGCAGACTCCAGGCGTTGACATGGAACATCGGCACTACGGGTAGCACCACATCGCGGGCCGACATGTTGATGAAATCGGGAAGCCCTGCGCCGTAGCAATGCAGCAAAGTCGAGCGATGACTATAGAGCACGCCTTTAGGGTTGCCCGTGGTTCCGCTCGTGTAGCAGAGCGCTGCCGCCGCGCGCTCATCAAATTCCGGCCAATCGTACTCGGTGCTTTCGCCTTCGATCCATGACTCGTAACTCACGAGTCCCTCGATGCCGCTGTCCGTGGGCAACTTGTCGGCATCGCACATCAGGATCCACTTGCGCACGGTCGGACACTTGTCGGCGATCGCCTTGACCACCGGCAGAAACGTGGCATCGAAACAAAGAATTCGATCCTCGGCATCGTTGAGGATCCAGGCCACTTGCTCTGCCGAGAGACGCGGATTGACAGTGTGCAACACTCGCCCGGTACCACTCACGCCGTAGTACATCTCGAAATGTCGATAACCATTCCAGGCGAGCGTCGCCACACGTTCGCCCATGGGCAGTGCCAAGCGGTCGAGTGCATGGGCCACCTGCCGTGCCCGACGTGCTGCATCAAGGTAGGTATACCGATGGATATCGCCTTCGACGCGGCGCGAGACGACTTCGGTACTGGGATGATGGCGAGCGGCGAACTCGATCAATTGCGAGATGAGCAGCGGCCGATCCTGCATGAGTCCGAGCATGTCCCCCTCCGGAACAACGAAGCTTGCGTTAGCCTATACCTTAAGGGAGGTACGCATGATGATCCATCCGTTGCGCACAAGATTTCGATCTGTCGTGATCTCCACCGTCGCGACAGTGGCGCTCGGTGTGGTGCTCGCCGGGGTTCCTATCTCGAGCCTTGCCGCCTCGCCCTCGCCGCGTGCAGAGAAAGCGGGTATTTCTTCGGCGCGGCTCGAGAGGCTCTCGGCCACCCTCGAAAGTTATGTCCAGGATGACCGTCTGCCAGGCTCAGTGACACTTGTCATGCGACGCGGCGAAGTGGTCTATCACGAGGCCCATGGCTGGCGCGATCGCGAAAACGCAGCCGCCATGCCGCGCGATGCCATCTTCCGCATCGCTTCGCAAAGCAAGGCGCTGATCAGCGTCGGCATTCTGATGTTGCAGGAAGAGGGCAGGTTGCTGCTTTCCGATCCGCTCGAAAAATATGTGCCGAGCTTTGCCAAGCTGCGCGTGGCCGTACCGCGCGAGGGCGGTGGCTACGATCTGGTGCCCGCCAAACGCAGCATTACTTTGCGCGACCTGCTGCTGCACACCGCCGGGATTGCCTACGGCGCCGGCATCTCCAGCGATCTTTGGAAGGCCGCCGGAATCCAGGGTTGGTATTTCGCCGATCGTAACGAGCCAGTCTCGGCGGTCGTGGAGCGCATGGGAGCGCTGCCGCTCGAGTCGCAGCCCGGCGAGCGCTGGGTGTACGGCTATGCCACCGACATCCTCGGAGTCGTCATCGAAAAGGTCAGCGGAAAAACTCTCGATGCCTTCCTGCGCGAGAAACTCTTTGAACCGCTCGCGATGCGTGATACGCACTTCTATCTGCCAAGCGCCAAGCAGAACCGACTCGCGGTCGTCTACGGTGCCGACAGCGCCGGCAAGGGGCTCTACCGATTGCCCGATGGCAACGGCGTGAACACCCAGGGTGCCTATACCCGCAAAGACGGTGTTGCCTACTCGGGCGGCGCGGGACTGCTCTCGACCGCGAGCGACTACGCACGCTTTCTCCGCATGCTTTTGGCGGGCGGCAGCTTGGACGGCAAGCGCCTGCTGTCGCGTAAATCCGTAGAGCTGATGATCAGCAACGGTCTCGGCGATGTCGGGTATCGTGACGGCGAGGGTTTTGGTCTCGGCTTCTCGATTTCAACCGATGTCGGCCGCCGCGGCGTACCGGGTTCGCTCGGCGAGTTCGGCTGGGGCGGCGCTTACCATTCGGTGTATTGGGTGGATCCGCGCGAGGATCTGATCGTGGTTTATCTCACGCAGCTGATGCCCGCCGGCAAGATCGATGATCACGCCAAACTGCGTGCACTCATCTATCAGGCCATGATCGACTGAGGGGATGCAATCCAGCATGAAATGCGTCTCGACGTTTCAGCCATGGCGATTTTCTTTGCGCGGTGTCAGCGCGCTGACGGCAAGCCTTTTGCTCGGTGCAGCAGCCTGGGCCGCAGCATCGAATGCAGCGCCAACGTTGGTGATCAAAAATGCGCGGGTCTTCGATGGGCGTACCCTGCGCTCCGGGGCTCGCCTCACGCTGCGTATTACTGACGGAAAAATCACGGCGCTACAGACGGATGAAAGTGCAACGTCGGTTGGCGAAGCGGGACCGGTCACGGTCATTGATGCCGGTGGCCGCTTCGTACTGCCCGGTTTCATTGATGCCCATGTGCATCCCTCGATCCCGCTCGGATTTACCGCTCTGCGTGAGACAGATCCGAATTACGCCGCGAATCGCGCAGCCATTGAGGCACGCGCCATGTTGCAGCGTGGCTTCACCACCATCCGTGACATGGGGGGACCCAGCTTCGGCCTCAAGCAGGCGATCGACGAGGGGCTGATCGAAGGACCCCGAATTTTTCCCTCCGGTGCAATGATCAGCCAGACGAGCGGACACGGCGACTTTCGCAGTCGCGATGCGGATGCGCGCCCGAGTAATACCCCTGACGTCATGGAAAGCCGGGGATACGGCGCGATCGCCGATGGCGAGGCGGCCGTACTCACAGCGGTACGCGAACAGCTACGCAGCGGCGCCTCGCAGATCAAAGTGGCTGCAGGCGGTGGCCTGTCATCGATGTACGACCCCATCGACAGCGTGCAGTACCTCGACTCGGAACTGAAGGCGGCGGTTCGCGCGGCGGCGGACTGGGGCACGTATGTGGCTGTGCATGCGTACACACCGACGGCTATTCGTCGCTCGGTCGAGGCTGGCGTCAAGAGTATCGAGCACGCACATCTCATCGATGATGGCACCATGAAGCTGATCGGCGAGCGAAGCGTATTTTTGTCGCCGCAGGCCTATGTTTTTGGCGGTGCTTTTCCGATGACGGGTAAGGGTGCAGCCATCGCCACGGGACTCGATCGAATGATGAAACTCGCCAAGCAATACAACGTGCGTGTGGCATTTGGCACCGATGTATTCGGGGCACCGCGGGTTTACGGCTGGCAAACCAAGGAATTTGGTGCGCGCCTGCAGTGGTTCACGCCACTCGAAATCCTGCGACAAGCCACATCGATCAATGCCGAACTCCTGGCCCTGAGTGGCCCGCGAAACCCCTACGGTGGCGCAGCCTTGGGAGTGCTTGAGCAGGGCGCCTGGGCGGACCTGCTGATCGTCGATGGCGACCCCCTCGAGAACCTGCGGCTGCTCGAGGACCCGGAGCGCAACCTGCGTGTCATCGTCAAAAGCGGGAAAATCGTCAAGAATACGTTGCCATGAGCGCCACGATCGGTACCGACGAACATATCCATTACCGCACCTGCCACCTCTGCGAGGCGATGTGCGGCGTCGAGATCCGCGTTCGTGACAAAGAAATCTTGTCCATTCGTGGTGATGAGCGCGATGCCTTCAGTCGCGGACATATCTGTCCCAAGGCCCTCGCGCTCAAAGATGTACACGAAGACCCTGATCGACTGCGCAAACCGGTGCTACGAACGGCGAGCGGCTGGGAAGAAATCTCGTGGAATGAGGCTTGCGACGAAGTAGCCAAGCGCCTCGTCGATATCCAGCAGCGGCACGGTAACGACGCCGTCGCCAGTTATATCGGCAACCCGCAGGTACACAGCTTCGCGGGTCTGCTCGGAGGCGCGAAATTCCTGCGTGCCCTGCGTAGCCGTAACCGCTACTCCGCAACTTCGGTCGATCAGCTCCCGCACCATTTCGTGGCTTATTTTCTCTATGGCCACCAGCTGATGATCCCGATCCCGGATCTCGATCGCACCCGCTTCTTGCTGGTGATCGGGGGCAACCCGGTGGTTTCGAATGGCAGTCTCATGAGCGCCCCCGACGTCGCGCGACGCCTCAAAGATTTACGAGCCCGCGGCGGACGCCTTGTCGTGGTCGACCCGCGACGCACCGAGACCGCCGAGATCGCCGACACGCATCTGTTCGTGAAGCCCGGCACCGATGCGCTGCTGTTGCTGGCGATGTTGCAAGTCATTTTCGAGGAGGGTCTCGTAGCACCCGGTGCGCTTGCCGATCGACTCGATGGGCTCGCTGAGGTGCGCGAGTTGTGTCGTCCGCATTCGCCCGAGAGCGTGGCTGCTGCAACCGGCATCGATCCCCACAAAGTGCGCGAACTCGCGCGTGACTTCGCGCGCGCCGAGACCGCGGTGTGCTACGGCCGCATGGGCGTTTCCACGCAGCAATTTGGTGCGCTCTGCCAATGGTTGATTCAGTTGCTGAATATCGTCACCGGCAATCTCGATCAACCGGGCGGCGCCATGTTCACGCGCCCCGCGTTCGACATTCTCGGTTTGGCTGCAGGGTTTGGTCAGCGTGGCTCCTTCGACAAGCGTCGTACCCGCGTCCGCGGCCTGCCGGAATTCGGCAGTGAGTTTCCGGTATCAGCCCTCGCTGAAGAAATCCTCACCCCCGGCAAGGGACAAATTCGCGCGTTGGTCACGGCCGCCGGAAACCCGGTGCTCTCGACACCCAACGGACGACGTCTCGAAGAGGCGCTGCCCGGTCTCGAGTTCATGGTATCGGTCGACTTCTACATCAACGAGACGACGCGACACGCCCACCTGATCCTGCCGCCCACCTATGCGCTAGAGCGCGATCATTTCGATCTGATCTTTCATGTGCTCGCCATCCGCAACACCGTGCGTTACTCCACGCCGCTCTTTGAGAAAGCCGAGAGCGCCCTGCACGATTGGCAAATCTTTGAGCGCTTGATCTCGAGTCTCGCGAAGCACGACCCGAGCCGAAAACCCGGATTTTTTAAGGGATGGGTGGATCGCTGGCTCACCCCGCGCCGCAGCGTTGCGCTCGGCATTCGCCTGGGGGGGCGCGGTGCCGGATGGAATCCGTTTTCGCGCGGGCTGACGCTGGGTCGCGTACTAGAGAGCAAGCACGGCATCGACCTCGGGCCCCTCGAACCTTGCCTGCCCGCTCGACTGCAAACACCCAACCAAAGAATCAAGCTCGTGCCAGTCCCGCTCGTCGCCGATCTCGAGCGACTTCACAATCACTTCAAGACCGACACCGCCGAGAGCGATACCGACCTCCTGCTCATCGGGCGCCGCGATCCACGTACCAACAACTCGTGGTTGCACAACGCCAAGCGCTTCGTCAAAGGTCCAGAGCGCTGCACATTGCTCATGCATCCGGGCGATGCCGCGCGCCGTCAGCTGCGCAACGGCGATCTCGCCGCGGTCAACTCGCGCACTGGCAAGGTGGAAATCCCCGTCGAGGTCACCGAAGAAATGATGCCGGGCGTGGTCAGCATTCCGCATGGCTGGGGTCATCATCGACCAGGCTTGCAACTGCGCATCGCCACACAGCATGCAGGCGTCAGTGTCAACGATCTCACTGATGAAACCTTCATCGACTCGCTGAGCGGAAATTCTGCGCTGAACGGTGTCGCGGTACGGGTCTCAGCGCTTGCAGCGCATCAATCTGCCTAATGCACTCTCGTCACTGCGGCTTGCGGGTAGCCCCGCCTTGCTGCTGCTCGCGAGCCTTGATGATCGTCGCTGGGTAATCAGCGCTTTCGTGATTTTGGGCCTGACCGACTGGCTCGATGGCTTGCTCGCGCGCTATCTCAAACAGACGAGCGAGTTTGGCGCCAAACTGGATGGCCTTGCCGATCTTCTGTTCTACCCCTGCTCAGCGCTCGTTTTAGCACAGCTTTTTCCTGCGTATCTTTTACCGAATCTGACGTTTATCGGCATCGCATTCGCGGCGCTCGCGATGGTGTTGCTGGTTTCTCGGCTGCGCTGCGCTCGAGTGATTCTGCTGCACTCGGCCCTCAGCCGCTTTGCGGGCGTCATGGTGTTCTTCTCGCTGCTCGGCGCGTTTTTCGTCGACACCACACTCGCCATTCGTGCCGTTGCCCTGTTGTATACCCTCGCCTTCATCGAGGGGACGCTGATTTTTTTGCGCCATGGCGCCGTGTCTGCGGATACCCGCAGCATTTTCTCGATCCGTCGCCTGAGAGATTCAACATGAAGCGATTCTTCTTTGCCCTGGTGATGTTTTCTTTGGGAAGCACGCTCGTTCAGGCGGGTGATCCAACCGAGGACGCGCTGCGCGAACGCATGATCAAAGCCGGGCTGCTTCCGGGCTACCTTCAGCCCGCAGCCATGCCCTCCGGCATCGATCTGCTGCCGGCACCTCCCGCCGAAGGCTCTGCCGCCGCCGCGCGCGACCGCGAAGGTAACGAGCGCATCCTCATGACAGCCGATTCGGCGCGCAAAGCACAGGCAAAGATCGATGCAGCCACGGTATTTCCGGGGGTGACCACCTCTTTCGCTTGTGCACTCGGCATCGACATCGGTGATGCGACCACGCCCAGTCTTTATCGGCTGCTGCGACGGTCACTGGCGGATTTCGGACTATCGACTCGCCCAGTCAAACAAAAATACCTGCGGCCACGACCGTTCATGGTCAACGGTCAGCCGCCGTGCACGCCTAATGAAATCGACACCCTGCGCAACGATGGCTCGTATCCCTCGGGTCACAGCGCCTACGGCTTCGGCTGGGGTCTGATTCTCGCGAGCGTCGCCCCTGATCGAACCGATACCGTGATCCGCCGCGGCATCGACTTCGGAGACAGTCGTCAGGTCTGCAACGTGCATTGGCCGAGCGACGTCGAGCAGGGTCGTGTGCTCGGAGCCGCCGTCTTCGCACGCCTGCAATCCGAGCCGGAGTTTCGCAGCGACCTCGAAGCCGCGCGCAAGGAAGTGGCCGCAGCACGCGCGAGCGGCGCAGCCGCCCCGGCGAATTGCCAGCGCTGAACGATTTCGCCCGAGACCTACTGCACCCCACGTCAAGAAGAGAAATAGCTTAATCTCCCCCGAAACTACGACCTCGTCGGAGGCTTTTTCGGGTCATGCAGATCAAATCTCTGCAAAGACAATGCGTTGCCGCCTTGCTCGCCGCCCTGCTTGCTGCCTGCTCGGGCGGTGGCTCGGCACCGGCGACCGTTGCGATCAGCAGCAGCGGTGGCGCGAGCGTCAATCCCGGCAGCACCACAGTCACCTCTCCGCCGTCCACGCCATCCACGCCGACCCCGACCGCAGGCTTCACCGCGCTCGTTCTCAAGACACGTCCAACTCAGTTCACCGGCACGCAGCGCTGCCCGCCCTTTCTCGACTACGGAACGCCCTCGCTCAGCGCCGATTTTCTATGTCGTACCGGATTTGCCATCGGTCATGACCCGCGTACGCGCACGCCGCTATGGGTGATCGAACGCATCGGTCTCGGCTCACTCAATGGCGGCGTCGAGCGCACCGACAACTTTCGGGCTGATCCGGATCTGCTTCCCGGAAGACGTGCAGAGCTCGAAGATTATTCGGGCTCGGGATATGACCGCGGGCATATGGCGCCAGCCGGCAATCTCACCTGGAGCAATCAGGCGATGGTCGAGAGTTTTTATCTCTCGAATATCGCTCCGCAAAATCCTGCCCTCAATCGCGGCGCTTGGGCACGGCTCGAGGAGAACATCCGCAACTGGGTTCTGGAGCGCAACGATCTCATCATCATCACCGGGCCGGTGTTCGGTATGCAGGATGGCGTGATCGGTCGCAGCCCGGTCCGCATTCCGCAGGCTTTTTTCAAAGTGGTGTTTGATCCGGTGCGCCGAGAAGCCGTGGCCTTCGTGTATCCCAACACCGATCCGGCGACCAACGATCTCGCCGCGTATCGCGTCCCGCTCGAGCAACTGGAACTGACCACGGGCCTCGCCCTGCTGAGTACGCGGCAGTAATGACCATGACGCTACCCATCATCCACGCCGATCGCGTGCTGCGCACACCCGAGTCGTGCTTGGCCTCGATCGCCGGTTTTCCGTACACACCGCATTATCTCGAGATCGGTGGACTGCGTATTGCGTGCATCGACGAAGGTCCGCGCGATGCCGCGCCTGTGCTGCTGATGCACGGCGAGCCAACGTGGTCGTACCTCTATCGCAAGATGATTCCGCCGCTGGTGGCCGCTGGCCATCGGGTGATCGCACCTGATCTCGTGGGTTTCGGCCGCTCGCACAAACCTTCACACCCTGCCGACTATTCGTATCGCAATCATGTCCTGTGGATGAATGCGTGGCTGGCAGCGATGGACCTGCGCGAGATCACGCTTTTCTGCCAAGACTGGGGTTCGCTCATCGGTCTTCGGATGCTGACCCATGCGCCCGAACGTTTCGCGCGCGCGGTGCTCGGCAACGGTGGGCTGCCCACCGGCCAGGGCCGCAGCGTGCCACCGGCGTTCAAAATCTGGCGTGCTTTTGCGCGTTGGAGCCCGTGGTTTCCGATTGGCCGAATCGTCGCGAGCGGTTGCGCCAAAGAACTCACGCCCGCCGAGATTGCCGCCTACGACGCGCCGTTCCCGACACGGCGTCACCGTCTCGCGGCGCGGCTCTTTCCGCGCTTTGTGCCGACCACGCCGAACGATCCCGAGCGCATTGCCAACGAAGAAGCTTGGCGTGTGCTCGAAAACTGGCAAAAACCTTTTCTGACCTTGTTCAGTACCCGCGATCCGATCACGCGTGGCGGCGAACGGATGTTTCAAAAACGCGTGCCGGGTGCGGCCGGTCAGCCCCATACCCTTATTCGAGGCGCCGGACATTTTTTGCAGGAAGACAAGGGTGAGGAGCTCGCTCAAAAAATTCATGAGTTCATCATGGTGACTCGTCCATGACTGGAGCTGACGGTGTGATGGGGTTGCTGGCCCTCGTCGGTCTTTATGCGATTTTTTTGTTTTGGTACGGGGGGCGAACGCGCCCTGTCTCGGCGGCCGAGGTGGAGACCTTCCTCGATCTCATGAGGCGACAAGGTGTCGATCATGACGATCCCGAACTCTATGCCTCGCTGCAAAGATTGCTTGCGCAGGATGACGGCCGCGAGTTCCTGATGCTCAATCTCATTCATTATCGCGACAAAGCGGCCTACCCGCCCGGCATGAACTTTGGCGACAGTGCAGTCGCTGCCGACCGGCGCTATGCGCGCGCTTTTTTTCCATGGCTGCTTCGCTATGGCAACGTGCCGGTTTTCATTGCCCGACGCAGCGGTTCGTTCATCGAACCCGCGAACATCGATTATTGGCAAGTCGTGGCGATGATTCGCTACCGCAGTCGCCGTGATTTCATCCGCAGCGTTACTGCGGTGGTCGGCAAGGACGTCATGGTCCATAAATGGGCCGCGATCGAGACCACCCATGTTTTCCCGGTCCGTCCGCTGTTCTCGTTCATTGCGGTACGACTCGTCGCCGCGACACCGCTGGCAATCGTCGCGCTCATCGCCTGGAATCTTTGAAATGAAAATGACATCGAACATGAATCGCGCTGTCAAAATCTTCGTCTGTGCCGCCATCGGTAGCGTTACGCTGCAACTCGGTCTCGGCACGGCGATCGCGGCGAATGGCTTGCGGACCGAGATCCGTCGTACTGCCCACGGAGTGCCCCATGTCACGGCCAGCGACTACGCCGGGCTCGGTTATGGCATTGGCTATGCGAGCGCCGAAGATAATCTTTGCGAGTTGATGGACCGAATGGTGACGATCCGCGGTGAGCGGGCCAAATATTTTGGCGCCGGGGACAAAGCCACCAATGTCATGAGCGATGCCTACCATCGCCTCGTCGGACATACCGGCCGGGTCGAAGCCTTGCTTGCGGGTCCCGTCGACTCACCGAATACACCCTCGAAGGATGCGCGAGCGCTGCTCGGCGGTTTCGTGGCCGGTGTGAATCGCTACCTCCGCGATACGGGCGTGGACAAACTGCCGGACACGCGCTGCCGCGGAGCGGGCTGGGTGCGGCCGGTTACGGAGCTCGACTACTGGCGCAACCTGTATGTCGGACAAGTGCCCTTCCAGATGGCAGGAATCGTTGGCGCCAAACCGCCAGCGCCGCAAACGACTGCGCTGAACCTGACTCAACCGGCGGCAGCCACGCTTGACGACCCCCTGCCCGACCCGGAGATGTTGGGCTCAAACGCCTATGGCCTCGGCAAGCAAGCCACCAAGTCGGGTCGCGGCGCCTTGCTTGCCAACCCGCACTACCCTTGGGATGGCATCAATCGCTTTTACCGAATGCATTTGCTGATCCCGGGCAAGCTCAACGTGGTTGGCGCGGGTCTCATGAATACGCCGCTCGTCGGTATTGGTCACACCGAGCATATCGCCTGGACGCACACCGTCTCGACAGCCCGTCGCTTCGGTTACTTCGAGCTGGCGCTCGATCCACAGGACCCGACGCGCTACCTCGTCGATGGCAAGTCGATCGCCATGATCCGCATTCCGGCAAAGATTTCGGTAAAGGCCGAGACCGGTGCCAACGACGCGAGTACCAAAGAAATTGAACGCGTGATGTATGCCACGCAGTACGGACCGGTACTCGCCACCGAAACCTTCCCGTGGACCGCCACGAAAGCCTATGCGCTCGCCGTGCCGCCGCAAGGGCTGCGTATCGTCGATCAGTATCTCGCCATCTGGCAAACGCGTAACGTCGATGAACTGCGCACCGTGCTCGGTCGATATCAGGCGACCCAGTTCAACACCACCGCCACTGACTCACGCGGTCGCGCCTTCTTCGGCGACATGGGAATGGTCCCGAATGTGACGTCGGTACACGCCGAGCGCTGCGCCACCTCGCCGCTCGCACGCCAGCAATGGACCAGCCTGCGAATTGCGGTGCTTGATGGCTCACGCAGCGACTGCGCCTGGCAGACCGATGCCGATGCCTCGGCCCCCGGTATCTTTGGGCCCGCAGCCGCTCCGCAGATTTTCCGCGATGACTATGTCACCCAAAGTAATGACAGCCACTGGCTCACCAATCCACGCCAGCCGCTCGAGGGTTACTCACCGGTCTACGGCGATGAGCGGACACCGCGTACGCTGCGCACCTTGCTCGGACTCGATATCGTCGATCGCCGCCTGAAAGGTGGCGATGGTCTCGCAGGTCGCGGCTTCGATGTCGAATCGCTCAAAATCTCGCTCTACAACAATCGTCATCTCGGCGCCGAGATCGCCCGGGATGATGTGGTGCAGAGCTGTATCGAGGTCACGCCCGGTCCGATCTGCGAGGCACTCAAGCGCTGGGATTTGCGGGTCGATCTCGACAGCCGCGCAGCGCACGTGTTTCATCTGTTCGTCGAGGCCGGCGGATTGCAGTTCGAGCAGGGTTTCGATCCGGCAAAGCCGCTTGAGTGGCCGAAACGCCTCGATCGTGCCAACCCGGTCGTTCGCGAGGCCCTTGGCAAAACGGCCTCCAAACTCGCGGAGTTGCAAATCCCCGCTGATGCCCGGCTTGGCGATGTGCAGGTCGAAACCCGCGGCAGCGAGCGCATTCCGATCCATGGCGGACCGGGTGGCGACGGCATCTTCAACAATATGCAGCCTGAAGATCTCAAGCCCGGACTGGGTTGGACCAGTATTCGTCACGGTGCAAGTTTTGTGATGGCCGTCGAATTCACGGCTCGCGGTCCGCGTAGCCAAGGTTTGCTGACCTATTCGCAATCGACCAATGCCGCATCGCCGCACTATTCGGATCAGACTCGCATGTACTCGCGCAAAGAATGGGATGACCTGCTGTTCATGCCTGACGCGGTGAAGCGCGCCACGATCACCCAAATTGCCTTGAGCGAATGAGACCCAAAGCGTAACGTGAAGTTTACACACCACTCGTCAAAACGACGAAAATCCTTGCGCCCCGAGTCATCGAGGTTCAGTCTCGGCGCGGGGGTTTTCTCATGGCGAGCGATGTGTCCTTGCAGCTCGAGTTGCTCGAGCCACTCATACTTGCGGCACTCGACGAACTGCGCACGCCGGACGAGTCCGGCGTGACGCAGGTCGTCGCGCTGACCGAGTTGCGTTTGGCGATCGAAACTCTCGAGCGCCGCGACGATCTCCCGGAAGATCCCACCCAAAGAATTCGTGATGCCCGCGAGATGTACGAGCGTCTTGCCGAGGTGTCATCGCTGCGACAGGGCCTGAGCAGTCTGCTCGGTCCGCGCCCGGTACCCCGCGAACGTTGCCACTAAGGCTGCGCGGGATACTCGAGGGGCGAGTCCGGTCCGATCGGCAAGCCGATCGCGAGCCACATCCCGAACAGCACCGACCAACCGATGAGGAAGGTCACCGAATACGGCAGCATCACCGCCACGATGGTGCCTAGACCCGTCCGCGGCTCATATTTTTGAAAGAAGGCAATGATCAGCGCGAAGTAACTCATCATCGGCGAGATGATGTTGGTCACGCTGTCGCCAACGCGGTAGGCCGTCTGCGTGAGCTCGGGCGAATAACCGAGCAACATGAACATCGGCACGAACACCGGTGCCATCAGCGCCCACTTGGCCGAAGCCGAACCCATCATCAGATTGATGCTGGCTGTCAGCAAAATGAACAGGGCGAACAGCGGCAAGGCCGACAAGCCCAGCGACTTCAAGCCCTCAGCGCCATTGACGGCGAAGATGAGCCCGAGCTGCGTCCAGTTGAAGAACGCCACGAACTGCGCTGCAAAGAATACCAACACCAGATATCCGCCGAGCGTCGCCATGCTGGCGCTCATTCCCTTGATGACGTCGTTGTCGTTACGGAGCGTGCGCGCACCGACCCCGTAGGCGATGCCGCTCAGCACGCCAAACAAAAAAATGATCGCGACTACACCGGAGAGCAGCGGTGAATTGAGCAGATCGCCATCCTTGGGATTGCGCAAAAAGCCCGCACCCGGCAGCAGGCCGGGCGGCAGCATGGCCCACACCAACAACACTACAAGGAGCAGGGTCGCGATCCCGGCATAGCGCAGGCCCCGGCGCTCCTCTGCCGAGAGAGTGCTTGCGAATGCGACGTCGCTCTGGTCGACGCCCGCCTGATTGATAGCCGTCTGTTTGACACCTGACTCTGCGATACCGTCAGAACCTGCGCTTTCACTTGCCAGCGGCCGATCGTCCGGGAAACGCGGCGCCGTAAAACGCTCGGCCACGAACCAACCGAGCAAAGTAATTAAGGGCGTCGAGGCCGCCATGAAATACCAGTTGGCGAGCGGACTCACGGAATACTGGGGATCGACAAGCCGCGCCGCCTCTTGCGACAAACCGGACAGCAACGGGTCGATGGTGCCAATCAACAAATTCGCCGAGTAGCCGCCGGAGACCCCGGCAAACGCTGCGGCCATACCCACGATGGGATGCCGACCCGCCGATTTGAAAATCAGCCCGGCGAGCGGGATCAGCAACACGTAACCGATCTCGCTCGCCATGTTCGACATGACCCCCGCGAACACCACGATGGGCGTCAGCAGCTTGCGCGGCGAGGCCAACACCAGCTTGCGTAGGGCCGCCCCGATGAGCCCCGAGTGCTCAGCGACACCAATACCGATCAAGGCCACGAGCACGGTACCGAGCGGTGCAAAGCTCGTGAAATTGGTGACGAGGCTGGCAAGGATGCGATGCAAACCCTCAAGACTCAGCAGATTGACCACGGTGACGGTCGCACCGGTAGTCGGGTGCTGCACCGAGAGCTCCGCCAAAGAGGCCAGCCACGAGGCCAAAATGACCAGCAGCGCGAGCAGTGCAAAGAGCGTCGCCGGGTGGGGCAAGGCGTTGCCACCACGTTCGACCACGTCCAAAAATTTCTCCAGCCGGGACTTCCTTGTCATGCCCGAATTTGAGCCTATCGTCGGCGCAGATTCAACCTTTGACGTGACTGGGGTGGGCCGCAATGGCTGCGCCACGGAGCGCGGCGGTATCGTCGGTCACGAGGCGCAGCGGAATACGCGAGATCCAAGGTGCCATGCGTCCTTTGGCATCGAAACGTTCGATCAATGGGCTGTCGGTGACCAGCGGCCAGATACGCGGCAGGATGCCACCGCCAAAATAAACGCCACCCCGCGCGGCATAGAGCAAAGCGCAGTCCCCGGCAAAGCTGCCGAGGATTGCCAGGAAGCGCATGACGGCCTCGCGTGCCACGGAATCGCCCGCCAACGCCTCGCGCGTAATCTCTGCCGCACTCGCCGGTCGCAGGAGCGTAACGCCGGAACAAGACAGCAGAAACGCATGCAGCGATTCGAGACCATCGCCGCAGACCACGCGCTCAACGGAGACACGGGAATGTTTACTGCGCAGATGGCGCAGCAAATCGAATTCGAAATCATCGAGCGGTGCGAAAGCGACGTGTCCACCCTCGCCAGGGACTGCACGCCATCGGGTCTCAGCGTCGATTTGCAGCGGGACGATTCCCGCCACGCCCAACCCGGTACCGGGTCCGAGGACGATCTTTGGTGCGCCGGGAGCGACCTCGCCGGCGCGCAGGATGTTGAATTGCTCGCGTGATAGTCGCGGCACACTGAGCGCCAGCGCCTCGAAATCATTGACGAGCACCAGCCGCGAAAGCTGCAAAGACTGCTGCAGCTCTTCACGCAAGAAACGCCAAGGCGAGTTGGTGAAGCGCACCTCGCCCACCCCCAAAGGACACGCGACGGCGAAGCTGGCGCCACTCAAGGTTTTGGGAAGGACTGCGTTGGCAGACAAGAAGGCTTGAACCGCATCGATGAAGTGGGCGTGATCGCTGGCCGCAAGCACCGCGCGCACCCGGAGCTTGCCGCTGCCCGCCGCCGCCCCATCGTGGTCATAGAGTGCAAATCGAGCGTTGGTACCGCCGATATCACCCACCAGCAACGGTGCTGTCAGCGCCGGATCGAAACTCATGTTGGAGCGGAATCTTTCTTGGTGGCCGCAAGCAGCGGCCTTACTCGTGGAATGGTGAGCATGGTGCTCGCCACCGCCATGAGTAGCAAGGCGGTGAACGCCTCGGCGGAAATCACCTGCCGATCGAGCAGTACGTTGGCGAAGATGATCATGATCAGCGCCTTCGTTTGCAGCAGCCAACCGATGATCGTGCAGTCGTGAGGCGTCCAACCGAGCACGCGTCCGGCGAGACGAATCCCGAGTAACTTGCCGCCCACGGCCGCGATCAGCAGCACCGTCGCGGCCAGCAACACCATTGCGCCGCCCATCTCCCAACTTGTGCGCAGACCCGTGCTGAGGAAAAACACGGGCATCAGCAGCAAGAGCACGTATCGACGCAGCGTCGCGAGCTCAGTATCGCCGAACCATTCATGGTCGAGCACTGCACCCGCCAGAAACGCGCCCACCATGAAATGCAGTCCGCACCAGTCCGCGCCGAGCCCGCACAATGCAAGCCAGATCAGCGCGATATACCAACGGTCATTGCGATCGAGTTGCGGCATCAGCCGACGCACGCCAATCGCCGCCACGGCGAATGCCGACAGAAACATGGCCTGTCGCCCGAGGCGCTCCCAGTTTCGCCCATGGCGAACGGCAACTGCACGCGCAGACTCCCCGGCGCACTTGCGCTCGGCCGATGTAATTGCTTATCGCGAATGCCCCACGAGTCAATGCCCGCGCCATCAAACCGCGGCAAATTTTGCCAAGCTGACCCGGCCGGATTTTGCCTACACGCCGTTCGTGCCGCCGGGCGAAGACAACATCAAGGTTCCGGCCTGGCTCAATGACCCGATCTTATATCACAACCGCGGTAACACCACTTCGAGGCGGCGGTGTCGGCGATCGCTCGCCGCAGACCGCCTAGGTAACGCGCGGCGTCGATATCCGTGCGTTGATCGACGAGCGGATCGTAGCCTTGTGCCTCGACCAATTGCCCAACAAAGACGGCGAGCCAAGAAGGATTCTGGAATAGCTCTAGCGAGGTCGAGACGAGACGTCCTCGGGAGCGGAAGTGCTCCATCTTGTATTGCAGTGATTCGGGGATGTTCATCGCGGCGCAGGCGCGCCACAACTCCGAGTCGTCGCGGCGGGTCGCGTGATAGTGCAGCACCAGAAAATCGCGGATGCCCTCGTACTCGAGCGCGGTGAGCCGGTTGTACTCACGAATTGCGAGTTCGTCGAACCGTCGATCCGGAAACAGGGCGAGCATCCGTACGGTCTGCCAGACCCGAGCTACATCGTTGGCGACACGCCCATCTACGAGCGGATATTCGGGTCTCCTGCGGTATTCAATCGTGCACTGATCTATCGCGGTCGCAACCTGCACAGTGCCGATATCCCCCCGGAAGCCGAACTCGACCCCCACCCGAGGCGCGGGCGGCTTACACTCAATGGCTTCCTGACTGGCCGTTGAGGGCCTGCGATGCGAAATCTGGCTCCGAGCACCCTGCGCATTGGTCAAAGATATCGACCGTCGCGGCAGGACGGCCCCTACGACGCAATCGTCATCGGCTCCGGGATCGGCGGTCTGACGACCGCCGCGCTGCTCTCCGAACTCGGTTGGAAGCTGGCCGTGCTCGAGCAGCACTACACCGCGGGCGGCAATACGCACAGTTACGAGCGTGCGGGCTACGACTGGGATGTCGGCGTCCATTACCTCGGCGATCTGGGCTCATCCACCATGACCCGTCGCCTCTTCGACTGGCTCTCGAAGGGCGCTCTCGAATGGGCACCCATGGATGCCCACTACGATCGCTTTTTCATCGGTGATCGCGTGTATGACGCCGTCGCCGGCCGACACGCATTCCGTGACAACCTCGTCAGCTATTTTCCGCACGAGGCAGAGGCGATCGATCGCTACCTCGGCTTGCTGCGCGAGGTGTCGCGTGGAATGCGCGACTTCACACTCTCGCGCACCTTGCCACCTTGGGCGGCTACCGTCGCCCGCCCTCTGCTAAAGCACCGCAAATCCGGCCTCTTCGCGCGCAGCACTTTTGAGGTGCTCTCAGAGCTGACCGACAACCCTGAACTCATCGCCGTACTGACCGGTCAATGGGGCGATCTCGGTCTGCCACCCAAGAAATCGAGCTTTGCGATGCAGGCGCTGATTGCGCGGCACTATCTGCATGGCGGCTTCTATCCGGTTGGCGGCGCTTCGCGAATCGCGCAAAGCATCTTGCCGCGTATCCGCGCGACGGGCGGCGAGGTGTTCACTTACGCGGCCGTCGCCGAGATCCTGCTGCACGAAGGTAAAACTCGCGGCGTACGCATGGCCGATGGGAGCGAGGTCCTTGCCCCGATCGTCATCTCGAGTGCCGGCGTGTACAACACCTTCAAAAAACTGCTGCCCGATACCGTCGCCCGCGAGCGCGGTTACGATCAGCTGCTGCAGCAAGTTCGCCCGAGTATCGGTCACGTGGGCATGTACATCGGCCTGAAAGGCACAGCCGCTGAGCTCGGTTTACCCAAAACCAACTTCTGGATTTACCCGGGCGGCAACGATTACGACGGGGCGGTCGAGCGGTTTCTTGCCGATCCGACGGGTCCGTTTCCCGTGGTGTTCATCTCGTTTCCCTCAGCCAAAGATCCCGACTTTGAACGTCGACACCCGGGCCGTTCGACCATCGAAATTGTTGCGCCCGCGCCCTACGAGCTGTTCGAAAAGTGGGCGGGTACCACGTGGGGCCAACGCGGCGACGACTATGAGACCCTCAAGCATTGCTGCGGCGAGCGCCTGCTCGAACATTTATTTGAAAAACTGCCGCAGCTTCGCGACCGCATCGATTACTCGGAAGTATCGACCCCGCTTTCAATGCAATGGTTTTGCGGTTACTCGCGCGGCGAGCTCTACGGCCTCGATCACGACCCAGTTCGCATGAGTCAAGACTGGTTGCAACCGCGAACCCGGATATCCGGCCTTTGGCTGACCGGGCAAGACATCATGTCCTGCGGCGTCTCGGGTGCCATGATGGGAGGCGCGGCGTCGGCGACTGCCGTCGCGGGCGTTCATCGGCTTGGGCCGCTGCTGCGACAGATCCTTTGGTAAGCAGATGACAATATTTTGAAAGCTGCATGCTGACTGCAAGCGAAATGATGTTCGGCATGGTGGGCTTGGTGATCCTGCTCTTCGGCGGTATCGCCCTGTTCGGCATCCGCATGCTTGCCAAGATACGCAAGGGCGAGCCGGGCACTTCCCCCGCGCACGCCGATCAAGTAACGTCCGTCTCGGTTACCAAGGATGCTGCCCCATGATTCGCCTCACCTACCTCAGCCAGGAAGCACAGCCCCTCTCCTCCGACGAGCTGCTCGCACTGCTGACGCAGTGCCACCAGAACAACACCGGCAAGGGCATCACGGGAATGCTGCTTTACGGCAACGGCACCTTCCTGCAAACCCTCGAAGGCGAGCAGGCACTGGTCGAGGCGCTGATGGCCAAGATCGCCACCGATCCGCGCCACGGCAGCATCAATGTGCTCAAGCAAGAGGCGATCACCGAGCGCCAGTACACCGAGTGGAGCATGGGCTTCGAGCGCGTCACCGAAAAAACGCTCGCCGAAATCCCCAGCCTGCGCAATTTCGGCTTGCGCAATTTCAACGCGGAGTATTTGCGCAGCCACGATGAGGTCATCGAGAAACTGCTCGAGCGGCACCGGGCACCACACTGGGATCCGCTCATTCGCGAACTCGATGCGCGCGACAAACTCATCAAAGATTTGCGTGCCGAACTTGCGCACTCGCGCAACAATTCCGAAATGGCAGCTCTGGTGCTCGAGTCGGTGGTCGAGGTCGCCAAGAACGGCAAGCTCGACGATGCCCATCTCGAGATGGTGCGCACCACGCTGCGCTCACTGCGCTGACCGCTGGCGGGGTCGACCCGCATGAAAGAATCCACCAAAGAAATGTTGGTGTTCCTGCTGACCGGCATCGCCGCAGTGCTGCTCTTCTCGGGTTACAAGATTCTCGCGCTTTTCGATTAAGCCGAGTCTGCGCGCCTCTGCGCTCAGTCGCGCTCGGCACCGAATACGAACCATCCACCCGCG
>Ga0194116_10001156_pt1 | contig 39302 bp, 33 predicted proteins | sample TA2MahsurfametaG_4_FD_148617 | JGI IMG/M metagenome (GOLD analysis project Ga0194116, IMG submission 148617) | Freshwater microbial communities from Lake Tanganyika, Tanzania - TA2015008 Mahale S9 surface | ecosystem: Environmental > Aquatic > Freshwater > Lake | place: Tanzania: Lake... | reverse complement strand
GTAATTAATTATATTTACGGAATATTTCTTTAGATGAGGATTTCAACACAGATAGTGTATGTATTCTTATGTGTATTAAATGAGCTTTTGTCATTGCTTTTGGTGTAGTTCACATTTGTATTTCACATAAACACATTTTTTTTTCGTGCGAACGAGAGATTTGCTTTGCGAAAAAAAAGCATGTTAGCAAGAACATTCGGAAGTGCGGTCTATGGTGTGAATGCCTATAAGATTGCGATTGAGGTAAACGCTGATAAGGGGACCTTGGTGAGTATGGTAGGACTACCAGATGCAGCAGTTAAAGAAGCGCAGCAGCGTATACGTGCTGCTTTGATTAACAGTGATCTTAAGCATCCTGTAAGAAATTACACCATTAACATGGCTCCGGCTGATATTCGGAAGGAGGGAACAGCATATGATTTGCCGCTTGCGTTGGGATTGTTGGCAGCAACGGGTCAGATGAAGTCTGAGGAATTGGACGGTTATGTGATCATGGGTGAATTGTCTTTGGATGGGTCTATACGACCCATCCGGGGCGGTTTACCGATGGCTATTCAGGCGGCACGAGATGATTTCAAGGGAATCATTGTGCCGTTTGAAAATGCCCAAGAGTGTTCCGTAGTTGATGATTTGAAGGTATACGGAGCTCGCCACATTCGAGAGGTGGTTGAGTTTTTTAATGGGAATCATTCGTTAAGTTATTTCCCTTTTGACAAGGATCGATTTTCGGAATTGCAGACAACGAAATTTAGCTTTGATTTTGAAGATGTAAAGGGTCAGGCTGGCTTGAAGAGAGCTTTTGAAATAGCCGCTGCCGGGGTGCATAATATTATGTTGAGTGGACCACCGGGAGCGGGAAAAACGATGTTAGCCAAACGATTGCCTTCAATACTGCCACCCCTCTCACTCGAAGAGGCGTTGGAAACGACTAAAATTCACAGCGTGGCTGGAAAGATGAAGCGATCAGATGAGTTGGTTGTGAATAGACCTTTCCGAAATCCACACCACAGCATAAGTGACGTAGCTTTGGTTGGCGGAGGTTCCTTTCCTCAACCTGGTGAGATTTCATTGGCTCATAATGGAGTTTTATTTTTAGATGAGCTTCCTGAATTCAAAAGAACGGTTTTGGAAGTCATGCGACAGCCTTTAGAGGAGCGCAATGTGTGTATTTCAAGGAGTAAATTCTCGGTTGAATTTCCTGCGAGCTTTATGCTAGTTGCATCTATGAATCCGTGTCCCTGTGGGTATTTTAATCATCCAGATAAAGAATGTTCATGTCCTCCTGGGGCGGTTCAGCGATATCTCAATAAGATTAGTGGTCCGTTGTTGGACCGAATTGATTTGCATGTTGAAGTGACTCCGGTTAGTTTTTCACAACTTCAGAAAATTGAAAAGGGTGAAGGGAGTTCAGAAATTCGAGATCGTGTAACGCAATCGCGAAGGATTCAGTCAAGAAGATTTGAAGGGTCGAAAATCCACTACAATGCCCAAATGGGAAGTGCAGAGATGGAGAAACATTGTGCATTGGATGAAGACTCGAAGAACATATTGAATCTCGCAATGAATCGATTAAAATTATCCGCAAGGGCATACCATAGAATAGTGAAAGTGGCGAGAACAATTGCCGATTTGGAAGGTGTGGAACGAATTACTGCAACGCATATTTCTGAGGCGATACAATATCGAAGTCTTGATAAAGAAAATTGGGGAGTTACTGCATAATCTGCTTGTATATTTGGGTATGCACAAATACATACTCTCAATTCTTTTTATATACTCAACTCTTGTTGGGTGGGCTCAATTGCATTTGGCAAAAAAACTTCAGAAATGATCCCCATTTGCCGAATTGGGCGAGCTTAATGTATGCTGAAGGAGCTAATCCAATAGAAGTTAAAATGGCTTACGAGAAATACTTCGCGTCGCATCAGTTTGAAAAGACCGTCCATACGCAATACTACAAGCGTTGGGTAAATGGTATGAAAGGGAATATTGATTCAAATGGAATTGATTTGAAGATTGATCGAATAAAACAAGAGAAGAAAGGTGGTGGATCAATCTGGAGCTATTGTGGCCCAAACGTTCATTACACTTCTGATGGAAATGTAACTCCAATTAGTGAGCATTCTAATGTATACTGCCATGACAGAAGTTCTGTTAATCATGATGTGCTTTTCTGTGGAACTGAATCTGGCGGACTATATAAATCAATAGATGCAGGTAATTCATGGGAATTCGTTACAAAAAATATCGTTTTAGGAGGTGTTTCTTCAGTTGCGTGTCACCCTACAGATGTGAATGTTGTCTTGTTTAGTGGTGCAAATGATATTTACAAGAGCGTTGATGGGGGTGTTAATTGGAGTATTGTGGGTGCTTCTTGGTTTATATCATTAAACGTTAGCGTTTGGGAATTTGCATTTCATCCAACACAACCAAATGTTGTATTTGCTTTTGAAAATTATTGGATTGATGTGCAAGGTGAACGCGACGAGATTATTCTTGAAAAACAAATATTAGATCCATTGAATAATTGGAGCCTTGCTTTTGATGTAGCATATGCCGAATATGGTGGGCAATATTCAGATACTTTGGCCGTGTTATTCAGTACAGATTGCGGAGATACGTGGGAAGAGTTGTGGGTAAAGGGAGGGGGAACTTTATCTACCGCTCCTGCCACCACTGATTTATTTATTCCTACAGCAGCACAATGGCGCTCAGAACTTATTGATTTGCCTGAAAGTAGTGAAGAGATATTAATTGCTTTTCAAAACAGAGGTCGTTGGGGAAACAATTTTTACATTGATAACGTCAATGTGTGTTTTTCAGCTTCCATAGACCTCGTTGAATCATTGAATGCCAGCATTTATCCAAACCCTACTGATGGAAACCTTTCCATTCAAGTGAATGAAAATAATTCCATGAGCGCTATACGCATGCATAACATGAGTGGGCAATTGGTAATGGAGAAATTCATTTCAAACGCTAATTACGTATCTCTTGACTTGGCTGAATATGCTCGAGGTATTTATACATTAACCATTCAAACAGATCAGGGTGTAATTGTAAAGCGAATGGAAATAAATTAGTGAAATGCAGGATTGGTTATGAATTCGGTATCGGTTAATGTTTTCATAAAAGCCACAATGGCTTCCATTTCTTGAATGGTCATTCTACCTTTGGTAGCGAAGAATAAATTCGGATCTAGATTTTGACTGTAGTGAAATCCAGTGTTGTAATGCTGAACACATTCCAATAAAGTTTGAAAACGCCCATCATGCATGTAGGGTGCTGTTAATTCTATATTTCTAAGTGAGGGTGTTTTGAATTTTCCGCGGTCATTTTCATTTAACGTAATGAGATATCTTCCTGCATCAGTGTAAATACTATCTAATCCCGTATTGCGGAATTCGAAATCACTGAAGGTAGACCCCATGACATGGCAATGCACACAATCTCCTTTGTCCATATCAGAAAAAAGGTTCAAGCCGTCTAATTCTTGTTGGGTCAATTGCACTTCGCCACGGATGTATTTATCATACTTGGAATTTCCTGAAATCAATGTTCTTTCAAATTGAGCAATGGCACGCATGATTGATTGAGAAGTGATTTCCTCAGAACCAAACGCAGCTTTAAAAAGGGAAGGGTAATCTGAATCGGCTGAAAGTTCTGCAATAGCATTCGCAAGATCTTCGTGCATTTCAATTGGATTAGTGATGGGCCCTAAAACTTGACTTTCCAAACCATTCGCTCCACCATCCCAGAAAAATTTAGTTTGCCATCCCAGATTGATTAATGGCATTGCATTTCTGTTTCCCTGCACACCATCAATTCCTGTGCTGAATTGATTGGGGTCCGTAAATCCGTTGATTTGTAAGTGACAACTAGCACAGCTTTGTGTATTATCTCCAGATAAAATAGGATCATAAAACAGCCTTTTCCCCAATGCAATTCCTTCATAAGTCATGGGGTTGTTGGCGGGAATAGCCATGTTTGGAAGTCCTTGCGGAATGACCAAAGTGTAAGGAGTTCCGTATACAGGTTCTTCCACTTCTGGCTTGCAAGAGGCAAGAAATGCCGTGAATATGAGAATGTATAATCCTGATTTCATTATTCAAAGGTAAAAACAGACGCACCGAAAGATTGTCCGAAGTTATCTTTCATTTTGTTGATCCAAGGCAGATCGTCTACACTAACGCTTTGGTGGTTGTTGTTGTTAGTGAAGGGAATAAGAACTCCGTTGACTCCGTATGCTTTGTTGATGTCGAAATCAATTCGGATGCTGTGATTGGAATTGAACGCATGCATGGAAATAGGTAATGCTAAAGAAAGTAGACCGTTATCGGTGCCATAATGATAAACCAAAGGTTGAGCGCTGCCACTCGTAGACGAAATGAAATTTCCTTCGTGCTTGTAAAAAATGTAACCTGTATTCCAAGTCCAGATCATGCCGTTGATTGGGTCCAAATCTCCCACTTGATCACCCGAGTGATTGTGAATTGAATCTACACCTAAATTAAATTCTATAGTGGTGTAATGGCCTTCAGGAATTTCAATTCGATCAAGAAACGTAGATAGTTCATTTGCCTCATCAATTAGTTCATGGGCATACAATTCTACTTTGTTTCCATTGTCTTGAACTAGGGTTACATGCGAGACATAATATTTGAGAATTGAAAAGGAGAACAATTCTCCCGCAGCGTTGGTATATGCGAGAGTGTCGAACAAAATATCATTTCCGCTTACATGGTTGTTGAAATGGACAGACACATAATTTTTACATTTTATTTCAGTGTCTTTTCTGCATCCAAAGAATACGGCGGTTGAAAGAATGGTTAGAAAAAGTAAATTTTTCATATTTCTTTTCATTTGTTTTTGTCTGTCAAATTTTTAACAATGAGTAAGGTAATGAGAAATCCGGTGAACCCACCAAAGAGACCAAATAAATAGACAGGAATGCTATGCCCGAACAATACCAAGCCAGAGAAGAAAAATATTGATTCCAAAAGAAACCACAGTCCCACCATTAAAATTTTGTAGACCCAAGCACGGTATCCTTTCTCGGCGGCGCGGTCGCCTATTACACGGGTCAATAAAAAAAGGGCTATTATTTCCAACATGGTTCAAAGTTAATTTGATTTGCAATAAAACAGAACTACATTGTGTTTACGAATTATGACTAGATTCTTTTTTATACTCAGCTTCTTATTGATATTCATCTTGAATACACAGTCAATTGCTGCTCAAAAGGCGCCCTTTAAATTACAAAGTGCAAAGCAATTGATAGAAAAATCGACTCAAGATAGTATTGCCATGATAGAGCGATTGTCAGCCTACTACTTTCATGGAATTATGAATGATTATCGAGCAAGCAAAGGAAGAAAGCGTGTACTCTGGAGCGATGAATTGTGGTTGGTTTGTCTGAACCACAACAATTGGATGGTTCAACGTAACAAACTTTCACACAGTGAAAATAATAGTGCCGAGTCGAGCGGCAAAGACCCTGGTGATCGAATTGAATTTGTAAATCCAAATACAATACTCTCTTGGTGCGGTGAAAATTGTCTTTATAATTATGATACGCAGGGTGAAACTGTAGAAGAGATTGCGTTTACCATTGCCTCAGAGTCATTTCAGCAGTGGAAGGAAAGTCCGGGTCACAATGAAAACATGCTTGCGAGTGGTGCCAGAATACAAGGTGTAGCCTTTCAAATCAATGGAGAGCAAGTTTGGGCAACGGAGTTACTTTGTACCAATGAATTCAGTGCGGTTGATTTCTCCTTTCAAAAACCAGTTTCCAATCAATTCAAGTGCAGAGACTACCAGACCATGAAGGCTTTGAATAAGAATAAGTGAAATTCTTCCATGGAGGCAATTATCTTCGCGAAGAAATTGGCTCCGTAGTTCAATGGATAGAATAGAAGTTTCCTAAACTTTTGATATGGGTTCGATTCCCGTCGGGGCTATTTTTTTCAGGTTTTTTCAATGAGATGAATGATTAAATTCGTTGCATGAAAACAAACTTATTCATCCTAACATTTTTTCTTTGGTTATCAAGCACTGCTCAAGATATTTGGACCACATCTTACGGTGGATACAATTATGATCAACCCTATGCCCTCTGCAAAACTGCAGATGGCGGAACTCTTACGGCAGGATATACAAACTCCTCCGATGTTTTTGTAACAGGGAATCATGGTTTTACAGACATTCTTCTTTTAAAGTATGATGCATCTGGACAATTCGTTTGGCAAAAGTGTTTTGGGGGAAGTATTAATGAAGCCGCTTTGGATATTCTTCCTATGGCCGATGGATCATATTGCCTTGTAGGCAGAAATCAATCGTTCGATGGAGACTGCTCGGCCATGTACGGAGAAACAGATGTGTGGGTTATTCGAATCAATGAAAATGGAGATTTGCTGTGGCAAAAGTCTTTTGGTGGAACCTTAGGTGAATTTGCAACATCTGTTGTTGCTACCGAAGACAATGGAATACTCTTCGCGGGAGGAGCATTTTCTAGCAATGCACCGTTAACCGATCAGAACGGTCAGGGAGACATGTGGTTGGTAAAAATAGATGCTTTGGGAACAATCATTTGGTCGAATTGCTTCGGTTCTACAGCCTATGATTCGGGGACAATAATCAGAAAAACACAAGATGGAAATTTCATTTTCATAGGTGGTTTTAATGTTGGAAATAATGAAATAACCGTTACAAGTCATGGCGCAACGGACGCTTTGGTTGTTAAAATGTCACCAGATGGATCCATTCTTTGGCAACAGGCATACGGGGGTTCACAAAATGATTTGGTTGAGGAAGTGATAGAATTACCCGACGGTTCATTGGTTGTTGCTGGTGACTCTCGGTCGTCGAATGGTGATTTAACTTCCGCCAATGCGGGCTTAACCGATTTTTGGATTTTTCGAATTGATGCGAATGGAACATTGTTGTGGAGCAAAAATTATGGTAGCAACAACAGTGATTATGTTCGTGGACTCATTCAATTGAATGATGGAAACATTGCCTTTGTTGGAGAGACTCAAGGCGTTGTGAATGGCTTGCCTTTGTTGGGAACCAGTGATGTCTACATTGGGCTTCTGGATCTGGATGGAAATGTGTTGTTTGAAGATATTTGGGGTGGAAGTAATTTTGATTACGCTTCTGATGTCATTCTTGATACTGATGGTCAATTGCTGATTTCGGGTTATTCATGGTCGAATGACAATGCATTTTCAACGAATAACGGCTATACAGATGCTTACCTTTTGAAATATCAGATTCAACAAGAGTTTTGCAATGCTATTGATGATGATAATGATGGACAAGTAGACGAATTTATTGATTGGGATGGCGATGGATTAAATGCTTGCAACGGCGATTGCAATGAGAGTGATCCGCTTGTAAATGCGAACGCTGTTGAGATTTGTAATTTTGAAGATGAAAATTGCAATGGATCAATAGATGAAGGTATTCCTTCCTTACCCTATTACGTAGACGCTGATTCTGACAATTTTGGATATGGTAACGCCATTGGGTTTTGTGCAGATCCAGGTGTTGGTTATGCAATTGTAGCTTTAGATTGTGATGATACTAATCCGAACGTAAATCCAAATGCATTTGAGATTTTAGAAAATGGTATTGATGATGATTGCAATGCAGATACAGGAGATACAGGTGTTGATGAGATCAACAACGCTGTAATCGTTTATCCGAATCCTGTAAGCAGCGGAATGGTGAATATTCAATGCAATCAGTTACCGGCTTCAGGAATTATGACTATTTCTGATTCGCAAGGAAGAATCATACGAAATGAATTCATTTATTCGTTACAGAGCGAAATTGAAACTGCAAGCTTGGCCACTGGATTGTATTTTTTCCAAATGAATCATATAGTGGTTCGTGTGTACGTTAACAACAACGAATAGGTGAGGAATATACTGGCATTTGCATCTTTGTTATTTATACTTCAGGTTGCAAGTGCTCAGCCCAAAACCAAATTGCTTCTTCCGGGGGAAGCCTGCATTGTACTGGATACTCTAGTTGTTCGACCAACAAGTATTCACGCACTTAATTTGACCACCAATACAACAGTTGAATTTCAATTTCTATCGAACTCGAATTCATTCTTTCGTCTTTGCTGTTTTTCAGATACCCTTAGAATTTCATACGAAGTTTTTGACTTTGAAGTGAATTATCAGAAATACGATTGGAGTGCTTCCAAACCCGATAAATTCACCTTTACAACTATACAGCCCAAAAGTAAAGAAAATTATACAGACCAAATTCAAAAGTTTGGATCCATTTCAAGATCCATTTCAGCTGGCAGTCAGCAAAACATTGGAGCGCAATCTGCTTTAAACCTTCAGCTCAAAGGAAAACTTGCCAACAGATTTCAATTGGTAGCTTCAATCTCAGATAATCAACTTCCCATTCAAGCCTCTGGTACAACACAACAAGTTCAAGAAATTGATCAGGTTTTTATTCAATTGTCCGATGAAAAATCGAAGTGGATTGCAGGTGATTTTGCGCTTTCTACCCAAGCAAATTATTTCATGAAGTTCAATAAACGTGGGCTAGGACTCTATGTAAATTCCAATGAAACGTTCAATAAAAAAGAATTGAAGACAGAGACCTCGGTTTCTATTTCTAAAGGGAAATTTAATAGACTCGCTATTCAAGGTCTAGAAGGCGTGCAAGGGCCATATCGGTTGCAAGGTGCAAACGGAGAGCGTTTTGTAACAGTTCTGGCGGGAACAGAAGTTGTTTACATAGATGGAAAAAAATGTATTCGCGGACTGGATCAAGATTATGCAATTGATTACAATACCGCTGAAATTGTATTCACATCAAAACAACGCATTACCAAAGACAAAAGAATTGTGGTGGAATTTCAATACGTAGATCGCCAATATTTGCGTCCGCTTATTACACAACAAACCGAATATTCATTCGGTAATGGTAGAAAATTCTATTCGCAGTTTTTTCTAGAGTCCGATGTTAAGAACCAACCATTGTCTCAACCCCTGAACTTAACAGAAAGAGAAATACTTTATAATGCAGGCAATTCAATCACAAACACATTTATCTCGGCAATAGATAGTTTGGGTTTTGATCCAAATCAGATTCGGTATGATTTGGTTGATTCACTGGGTATTGATTCCATATTGGTGTATTCAAACAATGCCTTAATTGCGCATTACTCGGCGGTTTTCACTTTTGTAGGTGTAGGCAATGGAAATTACATTGAAAGCGCAATTTCGCCTTTTGGCAAAGTCTACAAATGGGTGGCTCCTGTTGGTGGAATACCTCAAGGAAGTTACGAACCAATTCGGAAATTAACACCGCCCAATAGACAACTCATGTTGGTTTTAGGTTTAACGAACGAACGCATTTTTAATCAGTGGAAAGGGAAGATTCGCACGGAAGCTGCATTCTCACAAAATGACTTGAATACGTTTTCATCTATTGGAAATCAAATAAACCTGGGTGGTGCTGGATTATTCGAAGGAAAACTCATAAGCGATCAAGAGAATCGAAGCCATCAATGGGAATGGAAGGCAGAGTATTTATCGTCACAGTTTAAACGTATAGAACGATTTAGAGAAGTTGAATTTGAAAGAAATTGGAATTTGCTCTCATTACCTGTATTGAATACAAGTCAATTGAATGCGCAGTTGGGATATGGTTTTCAATCGAAAAAACATGGAAATCTGCTTTTGCAATTGGGTGTTTTAGATTTGGGAAACGCATATCTTGGAAAAAAAATAACCTACAAACAGCATGTTATTATTGCTAAACGAATGCATGTCATTGCAGACGCATGGGCGCTTCAAACTCAGGGTGTGATAAAAAGTAAATTCTTACGTCAGAAGTTACATGTTTACCATGATGGAAAGAAAATAGTAACCGGTTTCAAAGACGAACAAGAATACAATAATGCAAACACCGGAACGAATGCTTACGCATTTTTTGATGGTGAATTGTACGTGCGTTCGCAGGACACTACATCGAGAATGATTAAATTTTTTGTTCGGAACAGAACCGATCAACGTATTCTGAATGATGCATTAACACCATTGGCTTCAGCATGGAATGGCGGTTTGGAGTTAAAGGGTAAAACAGCCAAAGGGACTCAAATCAACCTCATTCTGAATCAAAGAAATTTGCATGTGTTGGATACCAGTTCTACCTTGATTCCATTGAATACAACTTTAGGTAGAATTGAGTTTAGAACGGCATCACAGAAGTTGATACAATTGAATTTGTTTTATGAGACAGGAAGCGGTTTGTCGCCTATTCAAGCCTATGTTTATGCCGAAGTGCCTTTGGGGCAGGGAGTTTATATTTGGAATGATTACAATGAGAATGGTGTGAAGGAGTTAGAAGAATTTGAAGTCTCCGCTTTTAGTTATGAAGCAAATTACATTCGTATTCCAATTCAAACTACCGAGTATCAGAATGTCTTTACTTCAGGTTTAACTACGTCTTTGAATATTCAATTCTCAAATAAAAAAGTGTGGCGCAATGAAGGATTTAAGAAATTCTTGCAACCTTGGTCTCTTTCATTGCAGAACCGATCGGAATCGAAAACGAATCAGTCTGAATATCGACTTTATCCTATTGCTGTCATGAATGATTCCATATGGTTAGGCTACACCAATGCCCAACGCGGTGGCATTTATTTCAATAGGGGTAATCCACGTTTTTCTACTGACCTCATTTTCACGAGAAATGAAAATAAGAGTCAATTGTTATCTGGGTTTGAGAGCAAAGAAGATCGCAGCGGTCAATTGACTGCGCGCACAACCCTAAAATCATTTTGGAATTTGCTGTGCGCTTTTGATTACGGCAAAAAATTATCAGCGTCTAACTTTTTGTCCATTCGCAATTATGCGTATTCTTTCACGACAATTAAACCGGCACTTATTTTTCAACCTACCACTAAAAAACAATTTGGCTTGAATTCTGAATTTGGTTTAAAAAATGGCGGTAATGCCGAATCCCGTTTCGAGTCTACTTCTCTTTCGATATCATCACTTATTCAATGGGAAATCAGTGAGGGTCAACTGTTCAAAACCGAAATAAAATGGACTTCAATAGCTTTGAACGGTTCGCTTACAGGTTCTGCCTTGTATGACGCATTGAATGGTCTACAAGTTGGAAATAACATGCAGTACCAAATAGACTGGAGAAAATTCATTAATGAGAATCTACAATTGTCTTTGCAGTACAATGGCCGAAAATCTGAGGCAAGACCAATGGTTCATGCAGGGAGCATGAGCATTCGCATGCTTTTTAATTGATCCAAGTTAATATTTCATCTAACTGAGCCGCTGGAATATCAAGCTTATTTTTCTTGCGGTACGTATTCAGATTTTGATGCAATGCTGTTGGTTTTACTTCTTTCAATTGCTCTAAAGTATGTATGCCTAAACTGACCAAAGCTTCTATCCAATATGCAGGAATGCCAGTATTTTCGAAGGCTGCCAAATCAGGACCATCTTGTTTTTTCTCAGGCCGCATTTGAGGAAAGAACAATACTTCTTGAATACTTTCATTGTTGGTCATCATCATCACCAATCTGTCAATTCCAATACCCATTCCAGATGTGGGGGGCATACCATACTCAAGAGCACGAAGGAAATCAAAATCAATGAACATGGCCTCATCATCTCCTCTTTCCATGAGTTTTATTTGCTCTTCGAATCGTTCACGTTGATCAATTGGGTCATTCAATTCACTGTATGCATTGGCCAATTCTTTTCCATTCACCATCAATTCAAAACGTTCGGTTAATTCTGGATTATCACGGTGACGTTTACACAATGGAGACATTTCAACCGGATAATCTGTAATGAATGTAGGTTGAATGAAATGCTTTTCACACATCTCACCGAATAGGGTGTCAATTAATTTTCCTTTACCTAAATTTTCATTTGCTTCCAATCCAAGTTCAACGCACTTGGCGCGAAGTTCATCTTCAGTTTTGCCTGTAATATCAAAACCGGTATGTTGCAGAATAGCATCTGTCATGGAAACCCGAGCAAATGGGGCTTTGAAACTGATTGATTTATCTCCAAACTGAACATCAGTTGTTCCCAATGCCTGAGTGGCAACGTGCTCAATCATTTCTTCTGTGAAACGCATCATCCAGTTGTAGTCTTTATAAGACACATAAATTTCCATTACGGTGAATTCCGGATTGTGGGTTCTATCCATACCCTCATTTCGGAAATTTCTACTGAATTCATATACTCCGTCGAAACCCCCTACAATAAGTCTTTTCAAATACAACTCATTCGCAATGCGCAAATACATTGGAATATCCAGAGTGTTGTGATGTGTAATGAATGGTCTTGCCGATGCACCCCCAGGAATAGCTTGCAATACGGGAGTGTCTACTTCTAAATAGCCACGCTCGTTGAAAAATTCGCGCATGGCATTCATAATTTTTGTGCGTTTTACGAATGTGTCTTTGACTTTCGGATTTACCACTAAGTCTACGTATCGCATACGGTACCGCATTTCAGGGTCAGTAAATGCATCATAAACGTTTCCCTCTGCGTCTGTTTTTACAACGGGTAAAGGACGAAGTGACTTGGCCAAAACGGTAAGTTCAGAAACGTTGATTGAAATCTCGCCCAATTTAGTTGTGAACACTTTTCCTTTCACACCAACAAAATCGCCATGATGCAATAAGTGACGAACCACTTCTTGATAAAGGGTTTTGTCTTCTCCAGGACATAAAACTTCCTGATTAATGTAGATTTGAATTCTACCACTTGCATCGTGTAAATCTGCAAAACCAGCCTTGCCCTGAATACGCTGATTCATGAGCCTTCCCGCTACAGAAACTTCTTGCCCTTCTTGATAATTTGCTTTAATGATTGCCGCTGTTGCGTTTGTTTCATATTCGGCAGCCGGAAATGGGTCAATGGATAATTGACGTAATTTCACTAAGGCTTCTCTTCTTACAATTTCTTCTGGAGACAAATTCGCATTCATGACCGCGAATTTAATACAATTACGAACTCACCTTTCGGTTCATTTAACTTGAAATGTGCACAAACTTCCTCAAGGGTACCACGCTTAGTCTCTTCAAATTTTTTACTTATTTCTCTTGAAACCGAGCAGAGTCGATCTGACCCACAATGCATAATAAGCTGCTCCAAACACTTCACAATTCTATGCGGTGATTCATACAACACAGTGGTCATTTCATGCTGTGCTATGCGTTTTACTGCCGTTTCTCTTCCTTTTTTCTGGGGGAGAAATCCTTCAAAAATGAATTTGTCTGTGGGAAGTCCACTATTCACGAGAGCAGGAACGAAAGCAGTTGCACCGGGAAGTGTTTCAACAGGTATGCCCTCTTTTAAACACGCCCGTACCAGAAGAAACCCGGGGTCTGAAATGCCTGGGGTGCCCGCATCTGAAATTAACGCAACACCATTTGTTGCAGTTTGTATAAGTTGCAGTGTCTCTTCTAATTTCTTATGCTCGTTGTGCAGGTGGAAGGATACCAATGGTTTACTGAATTGCAAGTGAGAAATTAAACGAACACTTACTCGGGTATCTTCACAAAGTATGAAATCAACTTCTTTTAAAATACGTATCGCACGCAAGGTGATGTCCTCAAGATTACCAATTGGCGTCGGGACTAGAAATAATTTCATTATAAATATCTACGATTCACTAAATCTGTAAAATCTTTAACAGCATGTGATTCTGGATTCCAGGTGTACTTGGTAGTGAGCACATCTAGAATACGCAAGGCTTCGTCGCGATTTGTATTGTTTAATTTTTCAACCATTACCTCATACTCCTGATTGTTCCCCTTGAACAAATCTTTACAGAATTGGAAGCGTTGATTCAATGAAATGTTTTTCTTTAAATCTGAAATAGCTGATCCTTCAAGTTTTTGTGCTAGTGACGAAACTGTAGATGGTTTGAAACTGTCATTCACTGAAACTCGATCCAATTTGTTCTCTTCTTGAGTGGGTTGTATCTCTTGAACGGGTTGAGGTTCTTGCTTTGGTTCAATTACAATATTTTCATGAACCGCTTGAGTTTCTGAGTGACTATTGGTCTCAGCATAGGTGATTTCACTGATATCTGTAATTACTTCTTCTTCCGCAATCAATTGAAAGGTTACGGGCTCTTCGGTTTGTTCAGCTTCAGCAATGGCATCAATTAAATTGACTTGATTGGGTTCAGGAGAAATGATAACCTCTTCAGTAGGGGCACTATCTATGACAATGGGCTGTGTGAAGGATGGTGAAGATTGTTCAGGCTCATCGGCCTCTGTGTATGCTTTATAACGTAGAACAATTAATTTCTCATACAAATTTCCACATAGATTAACCAATTCATCGGTATCAGAAGCGTTCAGCTGTCCAGTCTGAAGTTGTTTAAGTTTTGATAAAAGTTCTTCTGCAAGTTGATTCATTGAGGTGCTCATAGTGATAACAAAATTCTACCTCAAAAATAAACTCCCAATTCTTCGCTTTTCAGAAAGAATTGGGAGTTATTAAGATTAAAAAGTGAAGAAGGTGATTACTTCTCTTCCTCTTCTTTTTTCACTTCAGGAAATGTTACCAAAACACAATCGCCAGCAGCAGCCATCAACTCTTTATCAAGGGTTTCTGGTGTTACCAATAACTGATTTGCAAGTTTGTTGGTTGGGTCTAATTCTAAAACCTTCATCCAAGCACTTTTAGAACAATTTAAATCGCCCATGTTCCCGTAATATAATCCTAAGTATTGATAAGCTTCTGCCAAACTCTTTTTTCCTTTTGCAATCGCTTCTGGGTTTTGACCAACAAGTACAATTGCTTTTTCATAAAAGGCCTTTGCTCTTCCTTCTTGATTAACATCCAATTTGTTTTCACATTTCGCCACCCAAAACCAAGATTCGGGATAGCGTTTTGTGGCTTTCATGAAAGTAGAGTCTGCAAGTACATATTGTTGTGAGAAATACAAAACTTGACCTTGAACAAACAAGTCTCTTGGATCTTCACCCAATTTTGCCATTTTCTTACTGTAGGTATCTGCAGCTTTGGTGTAGTACATAATGCGCTTGGCTTCATTTTCTTTACCTTTAGCAGCCATGGCATTGTTGGTATATAACGTTGCAATTTTATCATAACCAGCAGTATAATCTGGGAATAGACTAAGTGCTTTTTCATAATTTAAAATGGCTATACTGTCTTGACCCAAACCAATCATAATGTCTGCATACGTCTCGAAATCCTTTACGTCGAAGTTTCTAGGATCTTCTTTCGCGAAAAATTTATCCATGAAAGATTTTGCCTGATCATATGCTTTTAATTCAAAGTGTGAGTATCCTAAAATACGATTCAAAATGTGGTTGTTCTCATTACAGACTATGGCAGCATTGATCTCTGTAATGGCACGGTCGTAGTTTTTAGTCAGGTAGAAGAAAGAAGCATAACGCTGTTGAACGCGGCAAGAATTATTTAATTCAAGGTATTTTTCATAGGCAGAGATGGCTTCTTCGAAGCGACTCAATTCTTTCGACATTTCGGCTTTTTCTCTGTATGCAGGAGCAAAAGTGGGATCAAGAGCAATAGCCTCGTTCAATGTTTTAAGTGATTCTTCATAGTTTTTTGCTGCTTTATACAAACGTGCTTTGCGGTAGAGTGCAGGTGCGTATTTTGAATCAATATTCAAACATTTGTTGTATTCTGCAATGGCAGCAGATTGGTTGTTGATGTTTTTTCTGAATTGATAGTCTCCCCATGTTAAGCGAAGCTCAAGGTTATTTTCATCAATAGCAGAGGCTAAGTTCAACGCCTTTCTTGCAGCAGTTGTATCTCTTGTTTCTTCTGCTAATTGAGCTGCAGCAATAGCTATGTAGGTGTTTTGCTTCAGTGGTTTTGAAACTTTGTATTTTTTATTTTCTACAATGCTTTGCGCTTTTGCAAAATAACGCTGAGCACTGGCAATATCTTTATTACGAAGCGCCATTCTGCCAAGACCTACATAGTTCATTGGAAAAAGGGAGTCTATTTTTACTCCTGCATTGAATGCATCTATAGCTTCTTGATTTTTTTTTGTGTCGAAGGTTTTACCATCAAAAGCCCATTCGGCATAATTGAATCCTACAACTGAGAATTTTTCTCCAGAGGAAGGCAAGGATTCTACGTCTGAAAGTGCTTTTTCATAACGTTCGTTAAGTGTTGTTTTGCGGATTGGATCAAATGCTGGGTTCGATTCCAAAATTGGTTTTTGTGCGGTGCATGCTCCGAATAGTAGCGCTGTTGCTGACACAAGGAAGAGATTTCTCATATTCATTTTTGTTTATTCCTTAATTTGTATTAATCGTATGTCCATCTTTACAGGAACCATGCCCATTGTTCTTACAATGCGCTGCCCATCTTCATTCGCTAAGAAAGATAAGAAATGGGTGGCTACTGATCCGGTGAGTCCTGTTCGTATGGCCCAAACGTCTCTACGGTATGGATATTCTTTCATGGCTATATAACCCATTGCAGGACCGAATGGTTTACGAGGGTCTACCACATTTGTAGAATCTATAACACGAATAATTTTAATTTTTCCTCTAAAATCTTGACTTACCTGATCTTCTTCATCGCTGATCCATGCTCCTGAAATTACACCTATGGCACCTTTGTTTTGCGAGACATAGTCAATGAGTTCATTCGCATTATTTACTGCTAGATTACTTGGCTCTACAGCGTTTTTTAAAATAGATTCTTTCACATATCTGCGCTCTCCTGAGCCACTTTCAGGGAATACTACCCGTATTTCACCAGTTGAATTTCCGCTTTGTATTGCTGACCACGTGTTTATTCTTCCCGCCATAACCTCTTCTATTTGTTTTATTGTAAACACAGTATCGGGGTTTTCCGGATGAACAATAAATGCAATGGCATCAACAGCGATTTTAAGTTGCTCTGGGAATTTTTTTTGAGACTTGAAATAGTTTAATTCCTCTTCAGTCAAGGGCCTGCTTAGAATGGCTTCCTGTATACTATCAGCGTACAATTTTCGTAGAATTTCTTCTTCAGATGCATAAGTGGCGACAACGTGTGCTTTGTTGTAGGTGTTTTCGTAGACGGGAATGATGGACTGCATGAGCAGGCTGTACGAATTGTCTACGCCCAATTTCAATTCACCTTCATTCATTTGATTGGCTGTACCACCGCCATTTCCGCAACCAAACAGAGATAGACAAAAAAGACCTAAGAGAATCACACGTGTGCTCATGCTTGATCCTCCTCTTTATTTTGTTTGTACTGTTTTCGAATGCGGAACGCACGAATAACGGCATAAGTGAAAACAACTCCTGCAAACCAATAGGCTTGATTCCCTGGCAGTATGGCTTTCATAGGCTCGAGAACCAGCGCAGCTATTCCAATGAGAATAAACATGCCTACCATGACAGCCTGAATGATGAGCAGGGGTGATTTCAACATAGGTCGCAAATTTAGTCAGTTACAAGTGAAAATTGAATAGGAATTACTTGTTTTACTGCTACCGTTGTGTTACCATTTCGGCCGGGAGTCCAATTTGGCATTTTTTTCACGGCTTGAATGGCTATTTTTTCCAACTCAGATCCGCCGTCAATACCGCGCTCCACGCTCACTCTGGCGATTGATCCATCTGCTTCCACAATGAATGAAATGTATACTGTGCCTTCAACACCAAGTTGGCGAACACGCTCTGGGTAATAGACATTTTCACCCATATAATTTGCCAGTGCATTGTACCCGCCTGGAAACTCAGGCATGTATTGAGCAAAAGGTTCGAATGGCTTTGTAGGTGGCTTTGTGCGCACAGTAGTTGTGTCTAATTCAAAAACCGGATCTTGTGGGAAACCAAATTCATCATCGTCACTTCCACCACCAGGCCCTGGATTTTTTCCAGGTGCAACGCCCCCACCTCCGTTGGTTACAATAGCAAGAGTAGTGTTATTGATTCCGCCGCTTGATTTAATTTTATTTTGAAGAATCGGCTTCAAGGGCACTTTTTTAGGTTCTACCTTAATTTTTTGAATGTTGGCATTCATAAGTTCTGTAGGTACAATCTTAGGCGCTTCTTTCTCAATGGCCACAGGCTCAGGAATTAGGGCGAACAAGAATCCAACCAAGCAAAGAGAGGCAATAGAAATGCTTGCGAGAGTTCTTTTTCCATAGGTTTTTCTCAATTGATAGGCTCCGTAGTTTTTGTTTCGATGCTCGAATACGATGTCATCGAAATTCCAGGTGTTCTGTGTTTTCATGGCATTTATTTTTATTTGGAACTCAATTTCAAATCTTAAAATTTCCTTGGTCACCTATCTTTGAAAGACAAAAACATATCATTTTTTCCTTTCTATGGCGAAGCACGTCTTGTTGTTCTTTAGTACATGGCTCCTGTTGTTTGGTTCATCTTCTGCGCAAATAGATACCACTCGCACCTATTTACGCGGCAATTCGGGACGTATACCATTAATTGAATTGAACATTGGAGAATCAAATTCAACCGAGAAAAAACCATTTATTTTATTTCTACACGGCGCTGGTGAGCGTGGTGACGACAATGGTGCGCAGGTTAAAGTAGGATTACCGGTATTTATTGAGACGCTTAAATTATCGGGTTTAGATGATTACATTGTTTGGGCGCCGCAGTGTCCTGCAAATGAGCGATGGACCGATGTGGATTGGAAATCAACGAAACACACCATGAAACCTGAGCCTACTTGGCCGCTGCAGGCTGTTATGATGGCAATAGATTCGTTGGTGCTGAGCAATTCTATTGACACTTCTCGCATGTACATTGCCGGATTAAGTATGGGCGGGTATGGAACTTGGGAATATATAGCACGTCAGCCATACAGATTTGCTGCGGCCTTGGCCGTTTGTGGCGGAGGTGACACCCTTCAAGCACGGAAAAACACATCGACTGCGGTTTGGGCTTTTCACGGGAAAGCAGATAATGTAGTGCCGTATCAAAACTCTGTTCAAATGGTGAATGCAACGAAAAAGGTGAACAAAAATGTTCACCTTATATCATATCCGGATGTTAAACATGGAAGCTGGAACAGGGCTTTTGCAGAGAAGAAAATCATTCGTGATTTTGTCTTTTGCAAAAAGCAATAATTACATCCCCAACTGCTCTTTTATTGCGGCAATTTTACTTTGAGCGTCGGCTTGTTTTTTACGTTCGGCCTCTAGCACATTCGCTGGTGCGTTTTGTACAAATCGTTCGTTCGACAATTTACCCTCTACAGATTTTAAAAATCCTTGCAAGTAGGTTAATTCTTCTTTCATTTTCGCTTGCTCGGCCTCAATATCTACAGAAGCAGTGTACGGTATAAAGTATTCGACACCATTCACCATGAAACTGAAGGAGGGATTTAGTTTTTCAGAAATCTCATTCAATTCAGAAACATTACATAAATGTTTGAAAGCCGCATCGAATGCATTGTTTCTCGCGTTTGATTTTAGGAATGAAACAACCAATGATTCTTTGTTGGGTAGGTTTTGTTTTTTTCGAACCGTACGCACTTCAGTAACCAAGGCCTCGAATTGCTCAAATGATTGTTGTAATTCTGCGTTGAAGGAACCTGCGCTTGGCCATTCAGAAGTACAAATGAATTCCGATTCTGTTTTCCATGAGGGCATATGCTGCCACATTTCCTCTGTTAGGAAAGGCATGAACGGATGCAAAACCTTCAATAAGTTTTTGAATATGGATAGGGTCTCGTTGTAGGTCTTCTGGTCAATGCCTTTGCCATAGCTGGGTTTAGCCATTTCCAAATACCAAGAGCAGAAGTCGTCCCAAATGAGTTTATAGGTTTGCATCAATACTTCGCTGATGCGGAACTTATCATAACCGTCTTCCATTTCAGCAAGGACTTCTTCAAAGCGGTTGTTCATCCATTTCACGGCAATTTCTGAAGAGTCAGGCTGTTCAATTGACGTATCAATTTTTTCTTCCCAACTCTTTACTAATCGGAATGCGTTCCAAATTTTATTGGCAAAATTTCTTCCTTGTTCGCAAAGAGATTCATCAAAAGGCAGGTCATTTCCAGCAGGTGAAGAAAGCAACATACCAACCCGAACCCCATCTGCACCGTAGTGTTGCATGAGTTCAATGGGGTCGGGAGAATTTCCGAGCGATTTACTCATCTTTCTACCTTGTTTGTCACGAACTATACCTGTATAATATACGTTTTTGAATGGTAATTTACCTTGGTATTCATAACCAGCTACAATCATTCTAGCCACCCAAAAGAACATAATTTCTGGAGCTGTAACAAGGTCTGCAGTGGGGTAATAATAGTCTAGCTCTTCTTTTGAGTAGAAGCCATCGAAAACAGAGATGGGCCACAACCATGAGCTGAACCAAGTGTCTAATACATCTTCATCTTGTTTCAAATCTGATACATTCCACGAGGCACCTTTGGCATTGAATTTTGTTAAGGCTTCTTCTACGTTTTTTGCAACTTCAAATGATCCATCTGGAGCGTAAAACGCGGGAATGCGATGGCCCCACCAAAGTTGACGAGAGATACACCAGTCTTTGATGTTTTCCATCCAATTGCGATACGAGTTCTTAAATTTCGGAGGGAAGAAACGAATGTTATCATTCATTACATTGTCTAGTGCCGGTTTGCTCAAGTCTTTCATATCTACAAACCATTGCAGCGACAATCGAGGTTCAATAATGACATCGGTTCGTTCAGAGTATCCTACTTTATTGGCATGCTCTTCTACTTTGGCAAGGAGATTTGCGGCTTTGAGGTCTTCTGCAATTTTTTCACGAACGGCAAATCGTTCCTCACCAACGTACATTCCACCGGCTTGGGATATGGTTCCATCGGCATTCATCATGTTAATGACTTCCAACTGAAACTTTTCCCCTAACATGAAGTCATTCTCATCATGAGCAGGAGTAACTTTCAAGCATCCCGTTCCAAATTCAGAATCTACATATTCATCAGCAATAATGGGTACTGCTCTATTAACAAGGGGAACAATAACTTTTTTTCCGTGGAGATGAAGATAACGCTCGTCTTTTGGGTTGACACATACGGCAGTGTCTCCCATTATGGTTTCAGGGCGGGTGGTAGCTACGGTAAGAAATTCATTGGTCCCCTCAATCTGATATTTTAAGAAATAAAGTTTCGATTGAACTTCTTTGTAGATAACTTCTTCATCTGAAAGGGCCGTGAGTGCAGCAGGATCCCAGTTGATTATGCGTTCACCTCGATAAATTTTCCCTTTGGAATGTAAGTCTATGAAGCAGTCAATTATACTTTCATAGTATTTTTCATCCATGGTAAATCGGGTGCGGTCCCAATCGCAACTGGCGCCTAATTTTTTTAATTGTTCTAGAATTATTCCTCCATGTTTGTGGGTCCATTCCCAGGCATGTTCTAGAAACGCATCGCGTGAAAGATCTGATTTTTTTATGCCTTCTTTTCGAAGTTTCTGAACAACCTTGGCTTCCGTGGCAATAGAAGCGTGGTCGGTTCCAGGCACCCAACAAGCATTAAATCCGCGCATTCGAGCTCTGCGAATGAGTAAATCTTGAATGGTGTTATTCAACATGTGCCCCATGTGTAACACACCTGTTACATTGGGTGGGGGAATAACAATGGTATATGCGGGTTTGTTATTGGGTGTGCTTTTGAAAACGTTTTTCTCTAACCATGCAGCATAGATTTTATCTTCTATTTCTGCAGGTAAATATTTGCTTGGTAATTCCATTCTCATTTTTGAATGGGACAAATTTACAACGATTGCAAGATTAAATCTTCTTGAATTTCGCAGTTAATATGGCATTTTCCGATTTCAGATACCAGAGACATTTGAATGTTTCCCTTGTCATTTTTTTTATCGTTTCTCATGAATGAAATCAGGGTATCTTTTTCCAATGCATTAAACTTTTTGGGTTCACCGAAATGCAGCTGCAGGTATTGGTTGATCTCAGAAGCTGTTTGCTGACTCATGAATTGTTCTTTTACAGCTATGTTGTTTTCAATTTGCATACCCCACGCAATGGCTTTTCCGTGCGATAGGGGTGTGCTGTTTTCTAGGAAAAACGATTCGATAGCATGACCAACAGTATGGCCATAATTTAATTTTTTTCGGCTGTTTTTTTCAGTAGGATCTTCCTTGACAATTTCATTTTTAATGTGAACGGAGCGCTCAACAAATAGAGCCAACTCATTGGTGTTTTTCGGGTCTATGTGCGTAAGCGCTGTCCAAAAGTTTGGATCGGAAATTATTCCATGTTTTAACATTTCGGCGAATCCGGACAAGCGTTCTTCTTCGGGTAAAGTTTCCAAAAATGGGGTGTAAATAAGAACTTCTTTAGCAAATTGAAATACCCCGAAGGTGTTTTTTGAAGAGCCAATATCTACAGCACATTTACCACCAATAGCCGCATCAACTTGTGCCATGAGTGAAGTTGGAATGTGAATGAAATCAATTCCTCTTTTATAGGTTGCAGCAATTACACCTCCAAGATCGGTAATTACACCACCACCTACGTTGAGAAGTAATGCATTTCGATCGGCGTTGCGTTCAAGAAGTTCAAGGTCAACTTGTTCAACTATTTGAAGGCATTTACTTTCTTCTCCTGAGGGTACCTCAATGATTTCTGCGTTTTCAAGACCAGGTACATTTTCTATAAGTACGCGAACACAATGGGTGTTGGTGTTTTCATCGCAAAGAATAAACGTTTGGGAATGTGCTGTGATTTCATTCAAAAGAATATTCTCGAATTGATTTAAGGACTGAATCCTTGTTGGCTGCATGAGACAAATTTACATTTGAAAAGGCAACCGAGAAAAATAATCACGTCTTTCTAATACCTAACTAAAAAGTTCCTCCGTATTTGATTTACTTCCAGGTTACAAATACGGAGGGCTTTCTCAAATCTTCCGGCTATGAAAACACGCTTTTATTTCCTTGCGGTATGTTTTGTTGCGCTTGTTGTATCATCATGTGGCACAATGAACGTCATATCAACACACAAGGGCAAGGAAGACCAGTGTTTTTACGATAAGAAGGGAACAATTAAGCCGTACAAGACAGATGAGTACAGGGTCACTGAGAGATATCTCTTTGCCCCTGAAAAGGATTAGTGCGAAAAATTTCCGCCATGAATACCTTTTCTTATGTTTTGCAGGAAGTCTGGAGAAACCAGCCTCACCTTGTATTAATCTCTATTTTCGTTCTTGTTATTGGTCTTATGGCCAAAATGAAATTATTCACTAAAGCGAACAAGAACTTGTGGTCTGCATTTGTCCCAATTTGGGATTTAATTTCCATCATGGAAATGGTTGGAAGACCTCGAAGACAATGGATTTACATGTGCATCCCCATTTTCAATATTTATTTTGGATTCGTTCTCATTCTAGAAATAGCGAAATCATTTGGTAAAACATCGAGAACACAACAAATATTGGCTTTAGTATTCAACCTTTTTTACCTTCTCAATTTAGCATTGTCATTCGAAGAGGAGTATGCAGGCCCAGTGCACAAAGAAGTTGTGAAGCAAAGTGACGCACCGTTATTGAATCCAATCTAAATTGGTCTCAACCAAATTAGGCAGTGTTACTTTCAAACGTGGTTCTTGATCCATTGCCCGCTCTATTGCAAATCGAGCTTCTTTGTTTCGAGCCCAACTGCGTCTGGCAATCCCATTGTTCACATCCCAATGCAACATGCCTCTGAGTTTGTTTTCGCTTTCGTCACTGCCATCGAGTAACATGCCAAAACCTCCATTGATAACTTCGCCCCATCCAACGCCACCACCATTGTGAAGGCTTACCCATGTTGCGCCTCTAAAAGCATCTCCAACAAAATTCTGAACAGCCATATCTGCGGTAAATCGAGAACCATCATAGATATTGCTTGTCTCCCTGTATGGTGAGTCTGTACCACTTACATCATGATGATCTCTACCTAGTACAACAGGTCCTATTTTTCCATCGCGAATAGCAGAATTGAAAGCAGAAGCAATTTCCATTCTTCCTTCCGCATCTGCGTATAATATGCGCGCTTGAGATCCTACAACAAGTTTGTTGGCTTTGGCTTCTTTAATCCATTGAATATTGTCAGCCATTTGCTGCTGAATTTCTTTTGGAGCGCGCTCCTTCAATCTTACCAATACGTCTAACGCAATTTGGTCGGTTGCATCTAAATCCGCTTCCTTACCGCTGGCACAAACCCATCTAAACGGACCAAATCCATAATCGAAACACAAAGGACCTAAGATATCTTGAACGTAAGATGGGTACTTGAATTCTCTTCCAATGGTTGGATGCTCATTCATAACATCGGCACCAGCACGTGAAGCTTCTAGCAAGAATGCATTTCCATAATCAAAGAAATACATGCCTTTCTGACTGTGCTTATTTACGGCGGCAGCGTGTCTCTGTAGTGATTTTACAACGGCTTGGTGAAATGCATCAGGGTCATTGGCCATAAGCGCATTGCTCCGCTCGTAGGTAAGTCCTACAGGATAATACCCCCCAGCCCAGGGATTGTGTAAAGAAGTCTGATCACTTCCTAAGTCGATATGAATGTCTGCTGCATCAAACGCCTCCCAAACTTCAACAATGTTGCCTATGAATGCAAAACTATGAGGCTTGGCATGGGTTAGAGCTGCTTTAACTTTATCGCAGAGCACATCAATGTCTTCAACCACTTCATCTACCCAACCTTGTTCATATCGTTTGTAAGCCGCTTTTGGATTGATTTCCGCAGTAACGCTAACACAACCCGCTATGTTTCCAGCTTTCGGCTGTGCACCACTCATGCCACCCAATCCTGCAGTTACGAATAAAAGTCCTTCTGCCGCACGATCATAAACTTCGAAATCATTTCGCTTTTCCCTTAACATTCTTGCCGCATTCATCACTGTAATGGTTGTTCCATGCACTATGCCTTGTGGGCCAATGTACATGTAAGAACCTGCTGTCATTTGGCCATATTGAGTTACACCCATGGCATTGAATTTTTCCCAATCGTCTGGTTTGCTGTAGTTGGGAATCATCATGCCATTGGTTACAATAACACGAGGCGCGTTTGTATGGGAAGGAAATAAACCCATGGGATGGCCGCTATACATTACCAAAGTTTGTTCGTCAGTCATTTGTGACAAATAATGCATGGTTAACCGATACTGCGCCCAATTTTGAAATACTGCTCCGTTTCCTCCATAGGTAATCAATTCATACGGATGTTGTGCCACACGTGGATCTAAATTATTTTGAATCATGAGCATGATTGCAGCGGCTTGTTTTGAGTTGGCCGGATATTCATCAATGCTTCTGGCATACATGGCATGCGTTGGGCGATAACGGAACATATAGATTCGACCAAATTCATGCAGTTCTGCTGCAAATTCTTTAGCCAAAGTTTCATGGTGTTCCTTTGGAAAATAACGCAGTGCATTGCGCACTGCCAGTTGCTTTTCTTCGCTGCTCAGAATTTCTTTGCGCTTTGGAGCACGGTTGATATCGGAATCAAATGCTTGAGAAATTGGTAATTCATTTGGAATACCCTGAATTATTTCTTCTTTGAAAGTGATCATATTTTTGAATTGAACGGCAAGAGATAAAGTTAACCCTTGGTTAAGTTTATCTGCGAAATTACTTGAATTTACCTGTCTTTTTATCAAATCCGAACGGACAGTGTTTGCAACCGCTTTGACAACAATAACCGCGCTTCAAGTGAAAGGCTTCAGTAAAAATGATAAAGCCTTCAGGACTACGATAATAGTCTTCTCCCTCTATTTTTGCTTTTTCGTTTTCACACATCCGGCGAATATGTCAAATTTTCTATTCAACAAACCACTTTTTTTTGAAGAAGTTCAACTTCAAAAGATTGATTATTATCATTGGGGTGAATGCACTGTTAAACGTTTTGATCAAATACATGCAGAGATCAACGGAAATAAGTGGTTTAAGTTGAAGTACAATTTACAGGAGGCTGTACGAAGAGAGGCTTCGTGTCTTGTGACTTTTGGTGGAGCATATAGCAATCATTTGCACGCGTTTGCCGCACTCAGCGCATATCACAATTTGCCTTGTATAGCCATTGTAAGGGGTGAAAGACCGCTTGTTCTTTCATCTACATTACGCTTTTTGGAAGAAAGAGGTGTAGCACTTTTTTTTATTTCAAGATCTGAATATGCCGACAAAGAATCAGAGGAAATGAAAATGTGGATTTATGAAAAATGGCCCGGAGCATATTTAATACCCGAAGGTGGAAGTAATTATTTAGGATTGAATGGAGCCATGGAGATGGTAAGTAGTGGAGATGGGTTTTATAATCATTGGTTGGTTTGCAGTGGAACCGGAACCACAGCGGCAGCCTTGTTGATTCAAGCTCCAGAGTATGTGAAGGTTCATGTATTTGGCGCCATAAAAGGAAAGGCGAGTGTAGAAAATGATATTCGGACCCGGTTAAGGTGGTTTTTTCATGACGAAGAAGCCGTTGAAGACTGCATGCAGAAATGTGTTATTTACGATGACAAATATTTTGGCGGATTCGGGAAGCAGCAACCCGAGCTCATTGAATTTATGAAAAATTTGAATTCAGATATGCAATTGCCAACAGACGTTGTCTACACCGCGAAGATGTTCTTTCAAATGAAGCAAATAAAAAAACCGAACGCGGGTTCGGTTTTGATTTTTCATACTGGCGGATTACAGGGAAACCCCGAGTTTATATTCGACTAAGTTTTATCATATTGGTCATGCCTTGCTCTGAAATTGGCATTGAGGCAATGTTAATGAGGAAATCACCTTCATGAATGTATCCGTTCTTTTTTAATATGTATCGAATATCGGCAATGGTTTGATCCGTACTAACCATCTTATCATAGTAAAAAGCTTTCACTCCCCAAACCAAGCTCAACTGCGACAATATATTTTTGTTCCCGGTAAAAACAAAAATGTTTGCTCTTGGTCTCCAGCTTGATAGTTTATACCCTGTATAGCCACTGAATGACATGGTTGCAATTCCCGATGCTGAGGTTCGCTTGGCTACGCGGCATGCGCTAAAGCAGATACTATCTGTAATGAATCTATTTTCATCTAACTCCATAGGCGCTTCTTCTAGGTAATACATACCGGGATGTTTTTCTGCTTCTATGATGATATTCGACATCATGCGAATGGCCGCAACGGGGTGCGCGCCTACACTGGTTTCTCCGCTTAACATAACAGCATCTGCCCCATCAATTACCGCATTAGCAACGTCTGTAACTTCGGCACGAGTGGGAGAAAGATTGGTGATCATGCTTTCCATCATTTGTGTTGCAACAATGACCGGTTTGGCATTCTCAACACATTTTTTTACAATCATCTTTTGGGCAAGTGGAACCTGTTCAATTGGAATTTCAACTCCTAAATCGCCCCGAGCTACCATTACGGCATCTGTAGCTTTTACAATTTCATCAATTTCATCAAGTGCTTCGGGTTTCTCAATCTTCGCAATAACTTTAGCGTGTTTTCCACTTTTTTCAATGATTTCTTTGAGCAGATAAACATCTTTTGAATTGCGAACGAAAGATAATCCAATCCAATCTACATTCATACTCAAAGCAAAGTCCAAATCGGCTATATCTTTTTCTGAAAGAGATGGTAGAGATACTTTCGTTTCCGGAAGATTTAATCCTTTTTTTGATGATAGAATTCCGCCTTGAACCACCTCACATTTTACTTCTTTTTTTCCGTCGGTTGTTATGATGCGAACAACTAATTTTCCATCGTCCATAAGTACACGTTCTCCTGCTTTTACATCGGCTGGAAAAGAACTGTAGTTGGTATAAATGAACTTTGATGTTCCAATTTGTTTTTCTGTTGTAATGGTCACCTGACTTCCGGTTTCAAGCATTACTCCGTTGTTTTCCATTTCTCCTACACGCAGTTTTGGACCTTGCAAATCAGCTAGCAGTGACGTGTTAATTCCCAGTTCCGCATCAATTTCACGCACCGCTTTTACAACCGCTTCATGGTCTGCATGAGTACCGTGTGAAAAATTTAGTCTAACAACGTTTAATCCTTCTGCAATCATGGCTTTAAGTACTTCTTTGCTAGAAGACGTTGGGCCTATGGTAGCAACTATTTTTGTTTTTCTTGTCATCTTAATCGAATATAAATCGTTCAATATTTTTTAAACCTTCTGTTTGAATTTCAAACGCTCCGGTTATCTCTTCAAGTTTTCTTAACTCCGCAATTAATTCCGGAATATACCCTTCAGAACTGTGTTCAATTTTTAGGAAATAATCCATCTGATGGTATTCAGGTAGTAACATTCCTTGCAATGAACGGTTCGCTATGAGGTGTATTTGTAACTCATTTTCTTCGCCTTTTATGGCAAATACATCATGCTTCGAAACATTGTTTTTTTGTGTAACCTCAACTTCATGACTTAACTCCAAATCCCATAACAATGTTTTATTCAATAACCAAGCAAGTCGAAACCCTTTCTCATCAGAACGCATTCCGATAAGTTTGAAGTTTAGGTATTCATCTGATGAGAATCTAAATTTCTCTCCCGCCATACTTAGTGTATTTTTTACACGAACTACGCAAATGTAGTGAGTTATTCATTCAAAATAATTAAGACCATGACAATTGAGCGTTATCCTTTCCCCAAGAGAGGCTGCTTTTTCGTCCCATGTAAAAGGCTCTATTGTCTTCCATATGACCTGCTGGAAAATCGAAGATCATCGGAATTTTCAGATGTTGTAGCCGATGTATTGCCACTTCTTTCCATGATTTTCCCCATGGATTGTCAGTAGAAAATCCGAATTCAGTTGTATTGTCTTTTAGCTGTGTGAATCCACCAAAAACAATTCCTTTTGCTCCTTGAAAAACGCCAGCTCGCAACAGCCCCATGAGCATGCGATCCAGATGATACAACATTTCATCTACGTCTTCTAAAAAAATGATTTTATCTTTTGATTCAAGTTGCGTTGGTGACCCCAATTGGCTGTAGATCACAGATAAATTTCCACCAACAATTTCTCCTTCAATACATCCATCCTGCGCATTTTTTGTTTCCCAAGAAATATTTTTTAACTCACCAAAAAGGGCTTGTCTCAATGTGGATAGAGCCTCATGCGTTGCGTGTTCAAAGGATATGGGCATGGTAGAATGAATCCCGGCCACACCCTTTTTTGTAATGGCGTTAAGTAGCACGGTTACATCGCTGTATCCACAAACCCATTTTCTATGATCGAGCTGAGGAAGAATTGAATCAATGGTATGAACGGTTCCATAACCGCCTCTGGCAATAATGATTGCTTTTACCTCCGGGTTGTTCCACAAGCTTAAAAAAGAGTTGGTACGCTCAGCCTCATTCCCCGCAAGTTGGGCATGGCTTTGAAATACATTTTCTGCCAAAAGAATTTTTAATCCCCAGGACTCAATTTCTTGCTTGGCAAATTTCCATTGTTCGCTTGTAAGGTATCTTGCAGTTGCAGCAATTCCAATTGTATCTCCGGTATTCAAAAAAGGTGGTAACATTCGAGTTATCTTTGACTGCGAAATTCGGAAATTTTTCAGCCTAACAAGGAAAAATGATGACACCAAAAAGATATTTAGTTACCTCAGCTCTACCATACGCCAATGGACCCATTCACATTGGACACATTGCCGGAGCGTACTTACCTGCAGATATTTATGTTCGCTATTTGAAAGCGAACCAAAAAGATGTGGCCTTCATTTGTGGATCAGATGAACACGGTGCAGCCATTACGTTGCGAGCGAAAAAAGAGGGTAAATCCCCGCGTGAGATCGTAGATTTTTATCATGCCCTCATGGGAAAAGCATTTGCTGACTTTGGTATTGAGTTCGATGAGTATTACAGAACCTCTTCAGCAGACCACATAGAAATGAGTCAATCTGTTTTTTCAAAATTGAAAGAGCAAGGTGTTTTTGAAACACATACTACGGAACAATATTTTGATGAGGAGGCTCAGCAGTTTTTAGCCGATAGATACATTACCGGAACTTGTCCAAAATGCTCAAGTGAAAAAGCTTACGGTGATCAGTGTGAAAAATGTGGATCTGCTTTGAGTCCAACTGAATTGATACATCCAGTCTCAACCTTAAGCGGTAAAGCACCTGTTCTACGCGAGACAACGCATTGGTATTTGCCCATGCAAAACCACAGCGATTGGATTCGAGAATTTATTGAGAAGGGCATATTAAATGGTGAAGTGCATCATGATCCGAATCAATGGAAATCTCATGTAGTTGGTCAATGTTTGAGTTGGGTAGACGGTGGTTTACAAGCTCGGGCTATGACACGTGATTTAGATTGGGGTGTGCCTGTCCCGGGAGAAGATGGAAAAGTGCTGTATGTTTGGCTAGATGCGCCAATTGGCTATATCACCAATACCAAAGTATGGGCGGAAAAACAAGGTAAGAATTGGGAAGACTATTGGAAAAATGACGACACACAATTGGTTCATTTTATTGGGAAGGACAACATTGTTTTTCACTGCATTATTTTCCCAATAATTCTGAAGGCACACGGTGATTTTATACTTCCGAAAAATGTACCTGCGAACGAGTTCATGAATTTGGAAGGAGATAAAATTTCAACCTCTCGAAATTGGGCAGTTTGGTTGCATGAATACCTCGAAGACTTCCCAAATAGACAAGATGAGATGCGTTATGTTCTCGCTTCAATTATGCCAGAGCAGAAGGATAGTGAATTCACGTGGACCGATTTCAAAGATCGCGTGAATAACGAATTAGCTGATATTGTTGGAAATTTTGTGAATCGCGTTTTTGTCTTAACACACAAATATTTTGATGGCGCAGTACAATCAGCAGCTACTTCTGAGTTCGATCATATTCGTCAAGAGGCGTTGGAATCATTTCAAACCATTGGACAAAAAATTGAGTTGTACCGCTTCAGGGAGGCGCAATCAGCAGCTATTCAACTGGCGCGAATTGGGAATAAACTTTTGACAGAAACTGAACCTTGGAAGATTTATAAAACCGATCCTGAGAAAACGGGTGAAATCTTAAATATCTGCACACAGTTAATTGCAGCTATGGCTATTGCTTTTGAGCCTTTTCTTCCATTTACAGCGCAAAAGTTGAAAGCAGGATTGAATTGGAATGGAAAGTCGTGGAATGAATTGTCTTCCATGGAGATAATTCCAGTTGGACACATTTTGGGAGAGATGCCAATACTATTTGTAAAAATTACTGACGAAGAAGTGACACGTCAACAAGAAAAATTACGAGCGGCTCAGTTAAGCAATAAGGTGGCAGAGCCGGTTAAAGAAGACGTGTCATTTGAGACTTTTCAAAATATGGACTTGAGAATTGTTCATGTTTTGGAAGCAGAGAAAGTGCCGAAGACGAAGAAGTTGTTGAAATTAAAAATTCAATTGGGATCTGAAGAGAGAACGGTTATTTCTGGAATAGCTGAATCATATGAACCGCAAGATTTAATTGGAAAGAACGTCTTGTATTTAGCCAATTTGGCACCGAGAGAAATCAAAGGTGTAGTGAGTAGCGGAATGATTCTAATGGCTGAAAACAATAAGGGAGAGCTTAGTTTGCTCTCCCCTGAACGCCCAACAGAATCGGGCAATTGTGTTCGTTAATTTCAGTCTACGTTGTCATGTAGGAACGGATTGTTTTTTCTTAATTCAATGCGCACATTTCCGTTTTCATCGGTTACTTCTTTCGATATGGTTCTTGAAAGCGTGTTTTCGCTTGAATGTGGTGTTTCGTCTAAAGCAACTTTTCTGCGGACAAATGCAGGTTCGCTTTCCAGTTCGTTTAATCCTTGAGGAGATTTCATTCTCATGGTGAATTCACGAATACGCGCTTCGCGCTCTTTATTTCTAGCCATGAGCTCAGTTCTCGGCGGTCTATTTTCTGTGAGGTGTTGCTCTTCTTGTTTGAATGTCATGGACACCGCTGGAGCTTCATTTTCTTCAGGACGTGACATGTTCATGATAGGCGCAACTGGCTCTTCAGAAGTTGTCTCATTTACTTTTAGTTTAAATGTTGTCAATTCTGGAATTTCAGGTTCTACCATAGAAATGGGCTCAATGTCTTGACTTGCCTCCATTTTCGGTTGAATTTCTTCTTGCGCCTCCTCTTGCGCCAAGTAATCTGCAAAAGTGAAAAGAGCTCCTTGAACTGGCTCTTCAGATTTCTCTTCTTGAACTTCATTCCAAGTGTTTTCAACTTCAAATTCAATTTCATCTGCAGCAACCAATTTGAATGGTGTTTCTTCAACCGATGATTCGTCCTGAGGAATTTCAGTCACAGCTACAGACATTTCGGTCATTGTTGGAACTTCAGCAACGGGTTCAGTTGGCTCACTTATAGCAACAGGTTCAATGGTCTCTACAACAGGTAATACAGGGGCAGAAGCAACCTCACCCAAAACATAAACAGGCGTGTTTTCAATAGGCGCCTTTTCTTCTAACGGAAGAAGAGTTGGAATTTCTTTCGCTTGAAATCCTGTGGCAATAACCGTTACCGAAATATCGTCACCCAGGTTTTCGTCTTTCCCGTATCCCCAGATAATATCGGCCTCAGGACCTGCTTGTTCTTGAATGTAATCTGTTATTTCTCCAATTTCATCCATGGTTAATTCTACATGGCCATGCATGATATTTAAAAGAATATGGGCAGCTCCGTTAATATCATTGTCGTTCAATAATGGAGATTCCATAGCGGCTTCAACCGCGCGAATGGCTTGACCATCACCACTTGCTTTACCACTTCCCATAATGGCAACACCGCTGGCACGCATCACGGTGATAACATCATTCATATCCACATTCACTAAACCGGTTAATGTGATTAGTTCAGCTATGCTTTTGGCGGCCGTGCACAAAACATTGTCTGCATGACCAAAAGCATTGGTTAAAGATAAATTGCCGTATAATTCGCGCAATTTATCGTTGCGAATGATTAAAAGCGTATCAACCGCTTTTCTCATTTCTTCAATTCCCTCATTGGCTTGCTGTGTTCTTTTTTTGTTTTCGAAGGCGAAAGGAATGGTAACAATACCAACGGTAAGTATTCCCATTTCTTTTGCGGCCTGAGCAATGACAGGTGCAGCACCGGTTCCGGTTCCACCACCCATACCTGCTGTGATGAAGACCATTTGAATGTCTTCACTGAAAAGAGATTTAATTTCTTCAATTGATTCGAGGGCTGCTTGCCTTCCAACTTCTGGACGTGCACCTGCACCTCTTCCTTTGGTAAGCTTGGCACCCAGTTGGATTTTATGTTCAATAGGACTTTTGGCTAATGCTTGGGAATCTGTGTTGCATACAACAAAATCTACTCCGTTGATTCCATTGCTATACATGTAATTAATTGCGTTGGATCCCCCTCCACCAACGCCAATCACCTTAATATTTGAGAGTGTTTCAGACGAAGAAAGGTTGAATTGAAGTAGCTCTTCTGACATAAAAAAATGGTTAAGAAATTAGGAAATATTTGTCCTCTCGAAGTAAAGAATGAAATTACAATTATGCGAATTGACTTTTCAAAAGTGTGAACGTTGAAATGTTAGTAAACACAGTTTGTGAAATTGGAGAATTCTTTTAAGATGTTTTAGACATACCTGATGTATTTTTGTTGGCATGGTGAAAGAGGATATTCAAGAGAAAGTGAAAGACATTTTCACGGCTTATCTCGAAAAGCATTTGCATCGGAAAACGCCTGAGCGTTACGCCATACTTTTTGAGATTTATACCATAGAGGAGCATTTTGACGTGGAGTCACTTTACGTGAGAATGAAGAACAAAAAATATCGCGTATCCCGTGCGACTCTTTACAATACCATTGAACTTCTTTTAAATTGTGGTCTTGTGCGAAAGAATCAATTTGGACAAAATACCGCACACTTTGAAAAGGCGTATCAGAACCAACAGCATGACCACATTATCTTAACCGATACCGGAGAAGTTTTTGAATTTTGTGATCCAAGAATTCAGAACATCAAACTTACTCTCGAAGAAATTTTCAATATTGAAATCCAAACACACAGTTTAAACTTCTACGGGAAAAGAAAGAAAAATTAATTCCCAGCACCGAACACAATGGGTAGAATAAAACTCGATGATACGGGTTTGCCATCTCTTTTTGCAGGATCCCAATCGGGGAGTTTTGACATTAACCGAAGCGCCTCTTCATCTAATTGATAATAGATTCCTTCAGCAATGGTTGCTTGTGTTACAGCACCCTTGGAATCTACAATGAAGTTAACATAGACTATTCCTTTAATACCCTTGTTTTTAGCATCGTCTGGATATACCAAATTGGCTTGAATGAATTTTTTTAATTCGCCAAAGCCTCCAGGGTATCTGGCAGGATTCGAAATTCTTGTTGTCTCTTGGAAATTCTCATCTTGGTAAATTCGATCTGGCTTTTCCAATCCATCATAATTCCATCTTTTCCACACACCAACTTTTTGTCCGTTCTTGTACTTCCCTTTCGACTCTACTCCGCCGCTTGCATAGTAGAAAACAAAATCACCATTTTCAACAAGTAAATTTTTGTCGCGGAATGTACCCGTCATCATGATTTCACCCGTCTTGTAAACAATTTTAACTTGAAACGTGGTGTCGTTTGATTGGGATATGGTACGAATGAATTTAGCTTTTTCCGGTGATAACACTTGATTCAATTGGGGATCCAAATACTGCTGAATATCTTGTGCTTCAACTTCACACAACCCGAATATTACAATAGATAAAAAGCTGATAAAAAATTTCATAGATATATTTAACCTAATTTCGCCGATAAAGTTACACGAGTCTCGATATTTTTCTAAAAAAAAGTTGAATGGATTATTTGTTTGAAAAGAAGTGGCAGGAAACGCTTGAAGAGGTGTCGAAGAATTTTGGTGAAAAATTAGATTATTCCTCATTGCTTATGCTCATTGGACTTCAAGAACTTGGAAATTTCGATTTAAAATTTAAGAAGGATCAAAAAATCGAACTCATGCATATTGGAATCTGCACGGTCTTAATGCCTTTCGGATATTATGAATTCATGGGACGCGACGAAGAGGGGTGGCCACATTTTGAGCGCAAAAAAAATCTCCCGATTTTAGAACCGGGAGATCAAGAAATATTAATCAAAAAGGCAGTTATGCTCTATTTTGGAACTGAAGTTTAGTTCAATTCAATTGTTGCTTCTGTTTCTTCTTGCTCAGCAACTTTGATAATACCAACTCCATACAAAGCACCTTTGTATGCTTCAACATCTAAAACTGCGAATCCAGCTTGTCCCATTTTGTAGAACTCACTGTAGTCAACTGATACTTTTCCTGTAGCATCGGTAGTTACTGTTGTATCTAGTGCAATGGTGTTGGGTGGTGGCGGAGTCTCAGACGGCGAGCCATAAATACGCACGGTAGCTCCACTAACTGGGTCTCCGGCAGCATCAATGACATAAATAGTTGCTATGGTTGGCTCTTCTTTGTTGCATGATAAGAACAAGGAAGTAGCGGCAGTTCCAACCGCCAAAAAAAGTATTTGTAAAGTACGTGTTGCTTTCATAAGCTATTGCTTAAATTCGTAGCCGATTTAAAGTTCAGTTTCACAAAGTAACGAAAGTTTTATGAAAAGTCGGCACTCTTTGTCAATTTCTCTTTTAATGGTCATGTTTATCTTGATTGGCGCTGGATGTAAGTCACAAGACACCAACAACGGCGGTTCATTGACCATTGGAGAGCCAGTAAAAAAAGAAATAGAATCAAACAAAAAAAGCATGGTAGGACAAACAAATGTGAAGGTGCGCGTTTCAACGTCGCAAGGAGAAATGATTATTCGTCTTTATGATGAAACTCCACAACACAGAGACAATTTTATAAAGTTGGTAGAATCTGGATTCTACAATGATTTACTTTTTCATCGATGCATTAAAGGCTTCATGGCACAAGGCGGAGATCCACAAAGTAAAGGTGCAGCAGCAGGTCAACAATTGGGCATGGGTGGTCCAGGATATACCGTTCCCGCGGAATTCAATGCGCAGCTTATACATAAAAAAGGAGCGCTGGCAGCAGCGCGTCAAGGAGACTTCGTAAACCCGTCGAAAGCCTCAAGTGGCAGTCAATTTTACATTGCACAAGGTGTGGCAATGAATGATGCTCAAATTAATCAGGTTGAAAAATACATTCAACAAAAAAATCCCGGATTCACCTATTCCGAGGCGCAACGTGAAATCTACAAAACCTTGGGAGGAACAGCACAATTAGATATGGACTACACTGTATTCGGTGAGGTGGTGTCTGGTCTTGAAATATTGGATAAAATTTTGGCTCAACCAACCGGCCCCGGTGATCGCCCAGTGGAAGATATTACCATGAAAATGGAAATTGTTGTAGAATGAGTTTGAAAATTCAAATTTCCCAAATTCAGGCTGAAGTAGAGTCTACAATGCTCACAGATGCACAGTCTGTTGAGAATTTTAGAATTCATTATTTAGGCCGAAAAGGTATTGTGAACGACTTATTTGAATTGTTCAAACAAGTTCCAAACGAAGAAAAAAAAGAGGTTGGTCAACTCATGAATGGATTGAAACAAGCCATTCAAATCAAATTGGATTCAGGACAAAATCAATTTGCATCAAAATCGAAACAAATTGAAATTCCTGATGCAACACGCTCTCATGGTGACTGGCCTTTTGGAAGTAGGCATCCACTGCAATTGGTGCGGGAAGAGATTCTTGGAATTTTTTCTAAAATGGGATTCAGTGTTGAAGACGGACCTGAAATTGAAGACGATTGGCATGTGTTTTCAGGGTTGAATTTTTCTCCTGAACACCCCGCCCGTGACATGCAAGATACTTTTTTTGTAAACGGTCAGCCCGATACGGTTTTAAGAACACACACCAGTAGTGTACAAGTGCGTGTTATGGAAACGCAAAAGCCGCCAATTCGAATAGTCATGCCTGGAAGAGTATACCGAAACGAAGCGATTTCTTCGCGCGCCCATTGTCAGTTTCATCAAATTGAAGGCTTGTACATCGACGAGGGTGTAAGTTTCGCTGACATGAAACAAGTGTTACAGCTCTTCACTGAAGCATTTTTCGGGAAGGCAAAAATTAGACTGCGACCTTCTTATTTCCCCTTTACCGAACCAAGCGCTGAAATGGATGTCTATTGGGGCTTAGAAACTCCGGCAGATCACCGCATTACCAAAGGAACAGGCTGGCTGGAAATCATGGGGTGTGGTATGGTAGATCCCAATGTTTTGGCTGCTTCCGGTATTGATCCAGAAAAATATAGCGGATTTGCTTTTGGAATGGGAATAGAAAGAATTGCCATGCTTCGCTACGGCATTGACGATTTGAGACACTTTTTTGAAAATGACATGCGCTTCTTATCGCAGTTTCGGAAAAGCCTCTAATCCCACTTAGTGTAAAAAGTACACTTTTTATTGAATTTGAATTTTTGTAGGGGGTGAACCTCATTATATTTGCAAGGAACAGAACTGTTATGGCTACTGCTACGAAAAAGAAATCCACCGTCACTGGGCGTTTCACGAAAGAGACGTATATCAAGTGGTACAAAGAAATGTTGCTCATGCGCAAATTCGAAGAGAAATGCGGGCAACTGTATATTCAACAAAAATTTGGCGGCTTTTGTCACCTGTATATCGGACAAGAAGCCGTGTTATCTGGTATGATGGAAGCAATTGCTCCAACAGACAAGGTGATTACAGCTTACCGAGATCATGCCCATCCCTTGGTAATGGGTTCAGATCCAAAGAAAGTCATGGCAGAACTCTATGGTAAAGCCACGGGTCTTTCAAAAGGAAAAGGTGGATCCATGCACATGTTTGATAAAGAGCGAAATCTTTTTGGTGGACACGGTATTGTTGGGGCACAGATTCCAATGGGAGCGGGTATTGCTTTTGCTGATATGTATCGTGGTGAAAAGCACGTAACTGTATGTTTCTTTGGCGACGGTGCAGCAAGACAAGGGGCATTACACGAAACGTTTAATATGGCCATGACATGGAAAATTCCGTGCATTTTCGTAGTTGAAAACAACCAGTATGCCATGGGCACTTCAATTGAAAGAACGTCGAACGTAACAGATCTTTCAAAACTGGGATTGAGTTATGATATGCCATCTGAAACGGTAGATGGAATGAGCCCAGAAGCGGTTACAGAAGCGTTTGATCGAGCAGTTGCTAGGGGAAGAAACGGAGATGGTCCTACGTTGTTGAACATTGAAACTTACAGATACAAAGGTCACTCAATGTCTGACCCTCAGAAGTACAGAACCAAAGAGGAGGTTCTAGAGTACCAAGAGAAAGACCCAATAGAACATGTTCTTCGCGTTATTCGTGAAAGCAAATGGATGACTGAAAAAGACATTGAAGCTGTTGAAGAAGAAGTGAAACAAGTGGTTCAAGAGTCTGTAGAATTTGCAGAAAACTCCCCACTGCCTGAAAAAGAAGAAATATACAAAGACGTTTATTCTCATGATGACTACCCGTACATCATGGACTAATTAATAAAGAAGAGCAATGGCTGAAATTGTAAGAATGCCCAAGTTAAGCGATACCATGACCGAAGGAACGGTTGCCGCTTGGCACAAAAAGGTTGGTGATAAAGTGAAAAGTGGTGAATTGTTGGCTGAAATAGAAACCGACAAGGCTACCATGGAGTTTGAATCTTATGTTGATGGAATCTTGCTTCACATTGGAGTGGAACAGGGTAAAACCGTTGCTGTAGATGCTTTATTAGCTGTATTTGGAAAAGAGGGTGAAGATATTTCTTCATTGCTTTCTGGGGAAGCTGCACCTACAGTTACTGAGGTGGCTCAACAAGCTCCAGTAGCACCTGTAAAAGAGGAAAAACCTGTGGCAAAAGCAGAGCCTCAAGCAGCGAAACCGGCACAGCAAATTGTGGCGAGCTCTGCTCCGAAGCCGGTAAACGACGGACGCATGAAGGTGAGTCCACTTGCAAAAAAATTGGCGGAAGACAAAGGTCTTCCACTGGAATATATTCCTGGTTCAGGTGACGGAGGAAGAATTGTAAAACGCGACGTAGATGCATTTGTAGCCGGAGCCGTTGCTACAACCGCAAGTCAAGTGGAACAATTCCATGAAGAGCCAGTTACTCAAATGCGCAAAACCATTGCGAGAAGACTAGCTGAAAGTAAATTTTCTGCACCGCACTTCTATTTAACTATGGAAGTGAATATGGGTCGTGCAGTTGAAGCCAGAGCAGCGATCAACGCGGCAAAAGGAACAAAGGTATCTTTCAATGACATGGTAATTAAAGCAACATCGGTAGC
>Ga0194116_10001153_pt1 | contig 39379 bp, 77 predicted proteins | sample TA2MahsurfametaG_4_FD_148617 | JGI IMG/M metagenome (GOLD analysis project Ga0194116, IMG submission 148617) | Freshwater microbial communities from Lake Tanganyika, Tanzania - TA2015008 Mahale S9 surface | ecosystem: Environmental > Aquatic > Freshwater > Lake | place: Tanzania: Lake... | reverse complement strand
TCACCATCTCTACACCATCCGTTATTTGAATTGGGTTTTATATCAGTTGGTATAATATCTGCCCCTTGTTCTTTAGCAATATTTTCGGTATACGCAAAACCACTACCAACAGAAACTAAAGGTGAACGAGCCTTCAATAAGTCTATAAGGGATTGTGTAGGGACATGCCATGAAACACCGGTTCTAAACTTTTCCCTGTGGTCATACTTTTGATAAATATCTAATCCTTTATCTCTTAGATCCACAAGATGCGAAAATGAATCTCTTTGTGGGCTAACCATATCGATTAAATGATCAGGTAAAAAAATCTTATCCATTTTTAGAACAATTTAAACATCCGTTAATATTATTAGGGTTTTCTCTATCTCCTCCGTTTCCTTTGTATTTTATCCAACTACCAGGTGGATCTCCAGATCCATCCCAAGAATTAAGAGCATCTAAAGCTTCTTGTCTTGTTTTATAACAATATCTTCCAAAATATCCAATCTTGTCCATTCCTATGATTAGTCCAGTAGTAAACATGAAGTCCATAAGACCACAAATTCCTTTGCTGTTAATATCTACCTTATTTAATTTTCCCTTCATGCTAAATGCTTTAATATTTCGTGCTTTCTTTTTCTATGTTTCCTTATAGTTTCTGCCCATTCCTGTCCGCCTTTATAATAAATCATACTACCTCCACGAGCCGCTCTGTTTTCTAAATCCTTCTCTTTCTTTTTTGGGTCTTGAATAAATGTTATAAGCCTCCTGGAAACTTTAAACATAGCTGCTAACTTTCTTTGACTAAGTCCTTTTTTAGTCCAGTAAATTATCATTTCTTTTTGACACGGCAAAAGCTTAACCCTTTTATCTAAAAATGGAGAATCAAGCTTTAATTTTTCAGTTTTGTATGGCATTTTATTTTTTCTGATCCATTAAAGATTCCAAATATATTCTTGATTCTGCAATTAATGCTTCTTCACAAGATCCATCCTCATCTTCAGTTAAATTAATAATTCCCTCCAATATTATATAATTAACAGACATCTCAAGTATGTGCTCAAAAGAAGGATCTCTTTGTTTTATATACAAATCGTAATGATCCTTAATAACCCTTTTTTCTTCTCTCGTTAATTCCATAATATTTTTATTTGTTAGTAGTCAGGACAGGAATCGAACCTGTTCGTACGTTTTAAACTATGGTAATCTACGTGACTATTACCGTTTTAGCGTCTACCCAATCCGCCACCTGACTAAAATTAAGGCTGGGATTTTATCCTTCGAGATGGGAAGGGCTTATCCCAATTAAGCCTTGCCTATTATACCGGCACCTTAATATTATTTAATAAATTAAATATTTTCAAAGATTTCAAAAACCTCTGATATAGGAGTTTCATTATTGAACACATGGAGAGTTTCCCCGTTCATTTTCCTGTCTCTCATCTCGATGCTAACAGTTGCATGATTGTAATACATGGCATATCTTCCCCTTGGTGTGTTAAACCATAATATATTACCCATTCCACCATCCCTAACTGATTTAACTTCGATGTCCCCCTCACTTTTCCAAATTACTGCACCCATTAGAGCCAAAGATATTTCTTGAACCCCTTGTGCGTGATGGTTGGCTCTACTTAGAACCCCACTAAAGTACTCCTTTAGCAAATCTGACGACGTCATTTTAACGGCCATAGTTTAAAATTTAAATTGTTAATAAATTAATTATACAGAAATAAATGTAGAAATTAAAATCCTAGATAAAAAAAGATTCTAAAAAAATACAAGATTATTTATAGGATTCTCTAATTTCCTCCCACATTTTACCTAAATGGTTATCCCCTATCCATACTCCATTTTCCATTAAGGATCCCCAAAAAAGATTGCTTCCTCTTTTACCTCGTGAAGTGACATCCTCATATATCTTGAGATCCCCAGTTTTTATAAGTTCATTAACTAGTTGGGGATGCTGATCCAATTTAAGAAGAAGACACATCTTCATGTTGTCTAGATCTTTTTCAGAAAGGGGAGTAACACAAACCTTAGAAGGATCAGATTTAATAAGAGACTTAGCTTTTAGCTTAGCCCCCATAGGGCTTTTTTCGTTACGTATAGCTTCTTTTATCGATTCATCGTTAAAACGAAGAGCTTGAAAAAGAGCTTCAGTTGTCCTCCATGTCTTTCCACCGTACTCTACTGGATAGGGTGACATGTTTCCTAGCCATCCATAAGGCAGATCTACTTTAGTAAAGGATATATAGTTCATATTCTATTTTTTGTAAAGGTAGATATTATAAAGCAATTAAAAAAAAGATTCTAATGAATCATCTTAAAAATTTCTTACAGTTTATAAACGAGGGAGCTTGGTACGAGGAAAACGGGGAAAATGTAAAAGTTTTTGTTTCTTTAAAAAATGATCCAAATAACCCAAACGAATTATTAAAAACCCCGTATCTAAATGGTGATAATTTTAGTGTATCAGGTATAGGAGGTATTAAAGTTTATTATGGATTACAGCCAAAGACTCCGTATTCAGGAAAAAAAGGTGAAAGAGGAGATCCAGCATCACAAAGAGCTAAAAACTTCATTATGGATAATCTTAAAAGAGCAAATCCTGAAGTTTTTTCAATGGCGCCAGGTGAAACACTTGAAGGATTTATAGAAGGAACAGCAATTAAAAATCTGACATCAAAGAATATAAATTATATAGTTACCGTTGGATCCTCAGAAGGTCTAGTAAAAACTATGTGTGATTCTTTATCTAATCTATATCCCGACGCTAAAATTATAGATCTAACTAAGATAGATTACTTCAGTGCAGCAGATGCAATAGACAAAGAAGCTTTAGAAAGGGCTATAGAAAGAGAAATGTCAATAGAAAGATTTGATGATGAAAAAAATCCAATTCCTTCATTTTCCACTACAGAACCTCTCGTTAGAGCTTGGGCAAGAAGAATAGCAGCAAGTCTTAGGGAGAGAATAGAAGCTGGGGAGACTAATCCATCATTTAATATAAAATCTACTGGGATTAGAGGAAGTGTAAGATCTATTCTTAGACCTAAATACAATACAGCAAAAGAGGAATTTGTTGATGCCGTAGTAGATTGTGTATTTGGTGACGAAAATGGAGATACTGGAAAAATGCTCATAATAGATGATAATACTCAACATTTTGTAGATTTTGCAAACATATCAAATAAAATAGTTGAGATTCTTGCAGGAATAATCGATATTACTTCCAACAAAACACAGGAGACTTTATTGTCTAGTAATATATTCGATAATATTATAGATAATTATAAAAAACGTAATGCTCTTAGAAAAGCGGAAGATGCTATTGATGAGATAATTCCTGATATTAATAGTGAATATATCAAAAGAAGAATAACAAATAATATAATAGGTTATGTTTTGTACACGTTCAAAAAGGAAATATCCCACGAAGAATATAAATTAACAGCAAAACAAAGATTAGAAATAGGAGCTACTGTTTTCAACCAAATCAATAAAATTAAAATGCAAAATGCAAAATATAGATACATTGATTCTGCTCAACCTCTTATTATTAGAAAAGTTTCTAAAGAAAAAGGAATACCAGAGGAGATAATAAAAGAAATATATAAAGAATATCTAATTAAAAATAAAATTCTTAATTCGATACACTGGGCAAAATAATATGAAATACTTAATACTATTTGAAAATTACTTCTCTAACGAGCCTTTGCCTATATCAAGGAACGAGCTGGAATATATGATTAGTAAAACAGGAAAAACTCCTTTCCTATTTGCGGTGGATGATTCTATAGATCCTTATCTAATATCACAGGAAGAATGGAAATATCCAGGATCAGTTTCAATGGCTTCAGTTAACCAATTTTCCAAAATACTAAATAGGGAAATAGTGATGAGCCCTAAGGGATATTCTGTTAGGGAAAAACCTATAGTGGTTCTAGTTTCTAAGAGGGATCTTTCTAGACTGCCGGAGAATATAATTTCTAGATCCTATAACTTTATAATAGATGCAAACATCTATGGGGTAATAACAAGAGGAATAGAATATTACGAATTAAGATAGTTTAGAATTCTGGAATCTTACAGTGTTTGTTTATCCAATCCATTTTATCTTCATACTTTAGTCGTATCCAATCTTTTTCATCAGGGTTAGGTGTTTTCATGACCCTTCTCCTTAAATTGTTATAGGCGTAAAAAGAATTAGTTTGCTTTGTTGGTTTATCTTTTTCCATTTAATCTACGTATTTCAAATCTATTAGAAGTGCATTGCCTACTATATGATCACTAATCCCTTGTTCTCTTATTATCTGTGTTGCAATTGGATTATCAGGAAGTCCTTGTATTTTTCCGTCCTCGTTAACTACAAGTATCTTGTTATCCTTAAGCCAAACAAATTCAATGTAACCACCCACACATTCCTGCATTTCTTTTAGGGTTACCATTTTTTTAGAAAAAATCATCTCCTTAACTTCACCTGACGAAGTAATGTGAGTTCCTGTAGCTTTGTTTTTCATCCCCATATATTTTTAACAGATCTGTGTATGGATTTATATAATTTAACTAGACCATAAATTATAAGAGAAAAAATAAGAATAAATGCTAATAAGTCAGCCATTAGTGGAATTGACAAAGTGTACAATAAACCGCCAACAAATAAACAAAATATGAGGGAGGTTATTAAATGAATTTTCATTTTCCGTCTTTTAAAGTTAATAAAGTAACCACGAAGAATATCATGGATGTAATTGTTACTCCGTACCCTGCGGAGCACTTGTTGATTATAGCTAATATTCCCAAGATTATTCCTAGTGTGAATATTAAAAACATTGATTGTTTAATCGTCATGATTTATTTTTTCCAAATGTAGGAATAAAAAAATATTCAAAAAAACGATTTTACCAATGTAATAGAGATTTTAATTTGTCAGCTCCACCCTCTACAGCTTTCATTACATTATGACCTGCATTTTTTGCAGAATCAAGAATGTCAGTTAAATCTATATCAAAATCCTCCTTAGTAACTTTAATATTTGCAACATTATCAGGGGTTTTTTCACACCCAGATTTACAAGTTAGAGTAAGAGAAGCAGCAGGTAGTTCAAATTTTATTTTTGATTTACCTATATTTTCCTGTATTGCTTTTACTGTGGACCCATCCTTAGATAGAGGGCTTTTTATACTCTTTCCTAAAGCACTAACTAATATGGAATTACCCTCTGGGAAATCTTTAACCTTTATACCAACAATTCCTGCGCTAACAATATAGACATATGTCTTATTAGCCGATGAATCAACAACCTGTATCCCGCCATCTTTAGTTGCCGTCATTTTATAGTTACCCGCTACAAATTCTGATTCATTTATAGAATCGAAATTTTCAAATAATTTAATGTGCTTCATTTTTTTTAATTTTTATATAACTCCAAATCTTCCTAACATACCTCCTCCTTTCAGCATGTTAACAATCTCTATTTTTCCGCCGTCCTGTAATCTTTGTATTATTTCATTATACAATTTACTAGATCTCTGTTTTATAATGAAATTTTTAGATAAAGAGGCAATTATACCTTCCCTATTGCTACTTAATATTTTTAATATGATATCAATAATTGGTAATTGTAGATCTTGCTTCATTAATCCGGTTTCTAAGAATTCATATTTATAATCCCCGGCATCTGACCATGTATATAAATTGTCAGAATCGTTATTATAACACAGATTAAATGGAGTGTATTCAAAGAAATCATCAAATCTAGGGGATTCGTTGTGTATAACCTCCTCTCCATAAATTTCAGGATCTCGGCTTTCTGAAGAAAGAACTAAAAAATTCCATGCGGTTTTTTCTAATTCTCCAAAATAATCGCCATCAAATTGAACTCTCATGTTTGATTGGAACTTAGCTACTGTTTCATTCCAATATGTGTTATCACCATCATACGAATCAGCTAGTCTCTTTGGATCAATCCCGGTTAATCCCAGATGGCTTAACCACCCATCGATAGATTCTAAATTTTCTTCTGATTCATTCTCTACATATTCTTCAACTGCATCAACAAGATCACCGAAACTGTCAGGACCGCTCATAGGGCCATATGTAGCATCCATATACTCATCAAATAAATCATTAATATCAGGAGCATCTAGAAGATTTCCGTCTACATCAAAAAGATCCCCTGATTCTCTTAAAACAAAAATAGGATATCCATAATCCTCAGCTGCCTCTATAAACACTGAATATGCGTAGTTGCTAGAGTCCTCATTATTGGCACTTTCAAAAAATTGCGTGAAACTCTTTACTCTTTTTTCCATTTTATAAATATAATATTATATATCCTATGATCATAGATTTTGTTTTAAGATGGCAAATACTAGGGGTTAAAACATATCTCACAAATTGTGTGAGGAAAATAGGCAATATTAAATACACCAAAGGATTACTACCAGTTGATATAGAAGATCCCATTAATCCCCTTTGGAAACACTACAATTTTATAGGAATAGATCTAGAAGATTCAGGAATATCGTGTCTTGACATAGAGGGAACAAAAAATTCAGTGGAAGAATTTAAAAAAAGGTTGGATAGAAATAATATAGATCTAGATTCCCTTTTCTGGGAGAATAGCATGAGAGGTATTCATGTTTATTTTAGAAGGAAAGAACAAGGTCGTATAAAGAGTTTTAAAGGACTTTCTGATGGTGATATAAGGTTTGATATTCTAAACTCAGGTAAAGCCTTTACAACGCCTTCTAAGTTCGAAAAATGGGAATATAAATGGGGTAAAATAACACCGTTTACTATATCATCGATAGAGGAAATACCAGAAGTACCAGAGTGGCTAAATGACGTTTTTAGATTTTAAATCGTTCCTTTTTTGTAATACCAGTTTTTTGTGTGCATAATCCCAAGTCTCCTTAACTGTTTTATATTTATGGTGATCCTGGAATTTCATCTTATCCAATTGTTTATAGAAATCATCCTTGATTCCCATCTCCACGATTTCGTGGTATACATTATAAAAAAAATCTTCGTGACTACTCATGATGATTATTTGTTAGACAAAAATATATATCTTAATGATTCACATTAAACTCTTCGAGGAACACTATTTAGATCTAGCACAAATAGATCTTGTTTTAGTAGAGAAAGCACCGCTCTACCAATCTTTTGCTTTATATCTTAACGATAGAAAAGTAGGTATACTAGACGTGGGATTTTATAAGGATAACCTTAGATATGATGAAGGGGAAATAGTTGGAATAAACATAGATGCACAGTATCAGGGCAAGGGCCTTGGTAAATTAGCTATAAGAAGACTTTTTGATAAATTCCCTAAGATAAATTACTTCTTAGCCATGCCAACTAGAGATAGTATAGGATTCTGGGAAAGTATAGGAGCGGAATATTCAGAGGATGAATATTTCGTTATAAAAAGAGGATCTATTTAGATTTAAAAATAAGGAAAGAATTGTTTGATATAAAGGAAGCAGCATACCTCCCCGATCTTTCCATTAATTTATCCCTGTTCATATCTTCTATCCCCATCTTTCTATAATCGTCTACAACCTCTTCTATCAGCTCATCAGTTATCTTAGTTTGTTTGTAAATAAAAACTTTATTGTTTATAGCATCTATAGCTCCTAGTATTTTTGAGCACTCCTCATAAAGTTCAAGAGTTTCAAATTTTTGAAGGAGAATTAGAGCAGGAACGATTCCAAAATTTATTATAAATTTTTGGTAATCGTTTTTGTCTGTCTTAAACATTACTATCTCCTTCATAAAAATCAAGTTATTCCAAGATCATCTAAAAGATCCTTGTCCCAGTTTTTATAAAACCCTATTTTATAAAGATGTGATCTAGCTTCCAACAATTCCTTCTTATTTTGAATAATAACTGCGGGATATTCCCAAACCGTCTTTTTTCCTCTTAGTCTTAATTTTTCTTCTGGGTGAGTATTAAGAAAAATGTATTCAGGAAAGATCTCATTATAATAATCACAAATCATAACAAGATCATAGTAATCTATTCCCAATCTAGGAACAATGCAAACAGATATTCCTGGATTTAGAGGAATTAAATCCGGTATTGTTTTCCCGTCATCAACCAATATAACCTCCTTATCTGTCCATGATTTTAGAGCATAAGGGCAAGCAGGACCCAATTCAGCAGATGATATTTTTAATATCCACTTATATAAAGAATCGGATAAATTCATAAGGGTCTAATAATAAAATATACTGATTTTTCCTCTCTCCAATCCTCTATTTTTCCAGCTCCCTTCCAAAATTCGTCCTCTGCACCATCACTATCGTAACCCATAGATGCTTCCCCGTTTTGGAATTTAAAAATCTCCGCTGGATCATCTATAATAGCTTCTTTATATCTTCCGGTACCGTAAGGATCATAAACTATAGTTATATCACTTACAAATGTATAGTAGTATTTTTTTAGAAATTCAGATAAACCTAATTCTTTAAATGTTTTAATCAAATAATTAGACTCCTTATAATTAGCCATTCTCAATCCATCTTTATTAACCTTATCCCTTGGATATTCCACAATAAAATCTATAAGATTACTGTACGATTTATTATTAGGTAAAACCTCAAAAACACCTATATTTAAGTTTCTAACCATGTTATTTAAATCTTACATCTACTCCTTTATAACCTCTAGGAAGATGGTCTATGGATATTTTAGAACCTGGAAAGTTTTTTCTTATAAAAGCCATATAGATATTAAATCTTCTATCATCGTTTGGGTATTCTACACTAGGAACAAAAGAAAACGTGTTAACCTCGGGGTTGTTTGTTAAATAATCCTTTAATATAGAAATAACAGTTCCCATAACAGTTAATGGATTCCCCGAATTAGTTGAATTATCTCTGTCCCCGTCACAGCTAAAGTAGAAAGAAATGTTTCCAGGAGATTTTTTGTCTATATGAACATTGTAAGTCTCTGGCCCATTATTAAATGTATAAAGTGCCTCTCTCCCTTTGTCATAATTTAATTCCCATCCCAGATTAGGAATATTAGCCTCCCCCACCTCATTTAAGGTCGATTCAAATATAAAATTATCTATGGGCATTAAATGGCGAAGAATCATACCATCTATATATTCCGAATCCTATGAGATCTGATCTAAACATTTATTATATAGATATTTGTCACCATATCTCATATAATTTAAGATTCTTTCTTTTTCTTTTAGGTAAACTCTTCCGAACGAAGGATCGTTTTTCATTATATCCTCTCCGTTATCTAAAAGATCAGCATACTTAATAGTTTGTGCTCTTGAGGATGTCTCACCCAATCTTTTAGCCTCTAGTTCTTTTCTAGCTCTTCTATTTAATTCAGGAAAATTCTCCTTAGTATAAACGTCAGTTAATTCTATAACTAGATTAACTATATCTCTAGCCATTTGAGGATCCACTATGGATTCTAGCTCTAATACAAGTTCTTCATCTGTTGTTGAAGTGTCCTCCAAAACATCATGTAATAAAGCTGCCATAATCATAGCATCGTCGCCGCCGTGTTCTCTAACGGTATCAGAAACTTTAAATAAATGAGTATAATAAGGATCCCCACTATATTTTCTTTTTTGGCCCCCGTGGAGTCTTACTGCTAAATCTCTAACTATATCCATTTTTATTTTAGATTCTTTCAAATGTAGATTCAAATCAAATATAATACTGGATGATTCCTCTTTTATTTCGTCATTTTCCGAATATCCCTGATCCTCGATGTTTGATATTGGTGTAAAAACATCATTGAATGATCCAGGTAATAAATCTATATAGCCTTTAGTAACTTTCTTTAAATAAACTGCTGATGCAGTGTACATAGTGGAAGAAAATGGTATAGGAGATGCTAAAAGTATCACTGCATAAGGAGCAAGCTTTGGTATATCCTTTAATTGCTCCAATGCACCCTGTACTTCCTCTGGAGTTGGTGTGTCGCCTCTGGTATCTAATTTTAATTTTCTTCTTAACTGATAATTAAAAACCCGCATCATACTAGCAGTTTCTCTTCCCTCTTGCTTGAATGCGCCAATAACTTTAGATGCTATTCCCCTTGCTTTACGATAGGTCGCTTTTAATCCTTCCCAGGATATCCCTTCATCCATTAGAAAATCATCGGAAAATCTTTTAATTCTTTTCAATTTTTCTATTTAGATATAACTGTTATAAATTTCTCTGTAATACTTCCAGATTTATGCTTAGCCTCCTCGTATCCCTCCATTCCCTTATATTTTCTTAATCCTGTAAAATCTCCGCCGTGTCCTAGTCCTCCTCTTCTTGCTATAAGATAATGTGTCCCCTCTGGAACCTTAACAAGAGGCACGGAAACACTTAATTTACTCCCCATCATTTCCATCTTGATGTTTTTCACATCAGGCTTAACACTTATAGTTTTAAGATATTCGTTAAGCTCTAATGTTAGTACATTTAGCAGTTGATGTATGGTGTCTCCTTTACCTCCTTTAGCATGCTTAAGCAAAAATCCAGAAGCGGGACCATCATAGCTAATATCAAAGCTAGTAGGTGTTTTTTGTATAGTAATTTTAGGAACCGCTCTTCCTCCTATTTGGCTGGAACCGTTCCAAAAAGCCTCTTTTCCAAAGTGTGTCCAGCAATCGTAATTAGGGCACGATGTTTCATCGTTTCTTGAAGTTGATACAACAGCTCCTCCAGATGCACCTTGCTGACTAGCTGAATCACCTAACCCAAGCAATTGAGAAAATCTATTAGCGTCAGAGAATAGTTGTTCATTTATAAATTGGTCTATATTTTTAATATGTTTCATTTTTTTATATATCAATTATTTTCCCCCTATCCAAATTTTCTAAGCATGGATCCTCCTTTTATTATCTCCCTATCTGATCTATAAAGATATCCATTTTTTTATATCAGCCGTGGATATATTTTTTATATAAGGTCCCCCTTTCGGATCAAAGCATTTATTTACTTCCTTCTGGATAGGAAGTTCCCATTTGCCGCTAGAGAAACTATTTTCTATCCTAAAATTATTGTACGAGACCCAGACCCAAAGGACACCAAGATCATATTTTTTTGTACTCACGTTCACCACCGGAGGATAGATTTGTATCTGAGAAAATCTGTATAGCCAAGCATTTTGTTCAAAGTCTATTGTGATGTCTTCTCCGATTCCTCTTTCCCCTATCAGATTAACGAACACATTAGCTTCCAAAGATCCAGTAAGCTTTGCCTTTATGTAACCATCTTTTTTAAATTCAGGGGGAGCGGTAAAAACCACATCCTTTATTTTAAATGATTTAATCTTAATGTTAAGACCCGCACTGAAGCAAATTTCTTTCTCTGAAAGATAATAATCTATAGTGTAGCATTTCTCGAATTTTGAGGGTATAGCAGAATCAATTTCTTTATTTACGAAAGGCAAAGTGGTACCGATTATAGAATTCATGAAACCCATCATACCCTTCTTCTGTGAAGTGTATTTAGCTAAATAATCAACCTCCTCCTCCTCATTAATAAAAGATTCATTTGATTTGACGTTTTTTACCGGGGATTTATCTCCTGGAATTTCTATATTTTGTTTAATATCCTTAGAATCATCTCCCTTAGGGGCTTCGCCTTTTAAAACAGAGATAATTGTTCTGTTATCAAGGTCATCACCTTCCTTTACCTTAGCTATTTTCCGAAGTCTTTTAATCTCACTTTTTGAAAGATTTGAATCGCTAGATAGTCCCAAAATCTTTTTAATCTTGGATAAAAATCTGGGTTTTAATTTAGATAAATCAACGGCTGAATTAATAGATTCACTAGCACTTTCCTTAATATGAAGAAGTTCCGAGAATTTTTCAAATAGCAGAACATGCTTAAGGCGTCCCATATTTATTTTTTTGGCTCGATATCATAGATTCCGTAAGGAATTTTGTCAAATTTATTATCAGCCCTAAATTTACCCAAAACCTTTATAAAATCATCAACATATGGTTCAGGCAACTGAAGACAAATTCTTTTAATTTTTGTTTTAGTGAAATCAAAATCATCGTTGTCATCATTCTTTTTCTTGCCATCGAATTTAAATAATTCTGGTCTGTAAACATTAGTATTATCACCCTGAACTCCAGTAACAGGTACATTTAAGCTACCAGTACCAGAAATCTGAACCATAACAAATTGCTCCTTCTCTGCTTCCGGTGAACCTTTTACAGTGGCTTCTCCTACTGTGGCTTTTCCTGGTATAAAAGTAATTCTCTTAGAATCTATGAAAGGATATTTTTTAAGAGCCTCTATAGTGTTATCTCTTCTCCTTTCAGCGAGTCCTTGGTTATCATATCTTCCCTGGCCAACTCCAGAAGCTCCAGCACTAACTTCCACTTTAACTTCCCCTTTGGAGTTTTGTAATAGGTCATTGATAATTTCAACAATATCCATGAATTTTTTGGATTCTGGATCCAAAGAATCAACACCTATAGAGAAATTACCAGAACCAGTGGCTTTAACCTCTTTTGGTATCTCTATTCCTTTAGGATATTTAGATTTCATCCTATCGATACTGCTCATATCTCTCCCGCCTAAATGCTCGTTTACCTGATTAAAAGATCTAAGGTGTTTCATATTTTATTTTTTTGTTTTAAATATTTTAATTCATGACTATTTTTTCAACGGTTGAAACGGAATATTTTTTACCCTCTCCGTATTCATTACCAGCTGTCTCACTTAACGTCACCTTAAAATAATATCCAGGAACAGAATTACTTCTAAGAGCATAAACTAATTCAGACTTCTGATTTATGTAGTCTACACTTTGCATTCCCATTTTACTAGCAACAGTGTCACTAGAAACTATTGTTTTGATCTTCTCAGCAGAAGAGTAAAAAGGAGCTTGGTATTCATCCAATCTTCCGTATTTATAATCATTAAATGTTTTCATTTCCTATTTTTTTTACCCAGCTTTTACTATTCTGAAGTATCCTCTATGATCAACCTCACCAACATTAAATCCATTCTCGAACTTACAATAGTATCCAGGGGAAAATAATGTCTGTCCATTCACTCCAACATAACTTAATATTGGTTGTGAGTTCCATATTACACCCATTCCACCCGCAGAATTATCTAACACCTGGCAATCTTTCAAAGAACAATTAGATTGGGTGACATATATTTCGTTTGCATTTGGCATATAAGATGCCCAAAAATCAAACTGAATATTTCTTTTCAAGTCATATGGTATAGTTGAAACTCTAACCATATTGTATCTTGGATTGTATTCGTTGCCATCATTAAATAGCTCAATGTTGGAATTATATGTACAAAATCCGTAATTGCCCTCGGAATTTTTTGATTCCTCAGTCATTCTTTTAAACTCGTCAGTTAGCTCTATGGTAATAGATCTTGGTTTCACATCAGAAAAACTTTCGAATAATTTTAAATGTTTCATAGCTTATATATCCTATCTTATAAGATTCTTTACTGGGTTAAAACATATCCCATATCCCCTCATTAATTCTAGATTATAAATGAAGTGCCGGTTGTTACTATTTATACTGTCTCCACTTACGAAATAATTCTCGTCATAGTATGTAAAGTAATACTCATCATATTCAGTGTTAGTGTCATCGTCCACATAACTCTTAAATCTATAATAGCTATCCGCTATGGTTTTATAGAACACACAAGGAGAATCTATTCTACTAAGCCTGTTAATTTTGAAATTGCCATCATCCACACCCTGAACAAGTGAAACATCTGGAATTCCATCTATGATCATCTGAGTGTGTTCTCTTTCAAATTCTAGATCTGAAAGAATATCCTTGATTTTTTCCCTACATTCAGCATCACTCTTGTATCCAATAAGATAATAAGCATAACTAGCTCTCCCATAAGTGGTCTCAATATGTGAAGCTTCTAATAAATACATAGGATTATAATTTCATTATCCATACAGTAGGATCCACATGATTGTAAAAATGCCAGAACATTCTTCTTCTACCTCCTATAGTGTAATAGTTACCCCTGTGTAATATAAACTGTGTGCAAGGAAGTAGGTCACCACTGGCTTCAACACGATTAAAATAAGCAATAGATCCTTTGGCATAATGAGCCCATAATTGGGCTTTCCGTATGATGACATTTGGATACTCTTGTACAAGACCTGTTTTTTTTAATGTATCATCATTTAACCCTGCTTCTATTGCTTTATTGTATTCTTCCTCACAAGAGTCTAAGAAATTAGGATCTTTCTCTAACTGATCCCAATCATGATTCTTAAAATTCGTTGTTAACCTAGGTCTTATATAGTCAAGAGTAAGCTTTTCCATTTCACCTCTCTCAAACAGTTCACGACACCAAAGAATAAAAGGAACGAATCTAGGATCTTCTTCCTCTGCTATACCTAAGAGCTCATCAGTTGTTATTTCATCGGGTTTGCTAGGTGGATCCACATGTTTCTCCAGCCATTCAGGTTCTCCTTCGTGTCCTCCTGCTTCGATTTTAAATATATTTCTGTCTATCTCTGATGGAAGTAATTCCATTAACTCTGGATACGATTTAAAAGCTCTATAGAACTCTTTGAATTCATATTCTGGCTTTTTGTAGTTTGGATTTTTTTTGGCTAAAAAAGCCTCAAATAGTTTAATGTGTTTCACCCTGTTATTTGTTTTCAATTAGAAGCTCACCAACAACTTCTATCTTTCCAACTAGCTCCTGAAATCTCACCTGACTAATATTCATAGAATTTCTAGTGGCTTCATAAAGATCGGTTAGTAATTTATCATATTCACTCTTAAGCTCTTCCATATCTAATTCACCATCTACGGCTTTTTGATAATATGGAAGTTTCACGTGAAAATGATGGTACGTGAGTAGAGCATCCCCACCTTTCTCCTTTGCCGCTTTGGATATTTTTGTTGCTCCTGCTAATCTGTTCTCTGCAAATTCTTGATGAGATTCACTTTCTTCGTTTACACTGAAATCGTGTGAGTAATCCGAAAGATCACTCTCTTTCACACAGTTAGGAACCATCCTACCATTCTTCTTTTTTGTGCCTATCTGCTTGTAACCGGGCCAGCACGGATTTTTCTTTTCCGCTATAAATTCTTCGTAGGTTTGTATCATGCTTTATATATCTTTTTTAATATATACTTCATGAGACATTTGTTAAACTTTAATGATTTCATCAACGAAGGAAAAGATCCCAGGGAAGGCACAGGAAAAAAGCCTAAAGGATCAGGAAGAAGACTCTACACAGACGAGAATCCAGATGACACAGTTCCCATCAAATTCCGCACAAAAGAAGATGTTCAAGCAACAGTTAACAGCAGTGCTTTCAAATCTAAATCACACCAGAGACAATCACAAATACTAAATCTTATCGAACAAAGACTTCGTGTTGCAGTGAGAAGAGCAAAAGATCCAGACACTAAAAGTAGGCTTAAGAGAGCACACGATTACGCGGTATCTAAGTGTGAAGCATCCAAAAGAAAAACACAAAAATTTAATCAATGAAGCATATATTATTTTTCGAGAATTTTAAAAATAATGATCCACAAAAAAGTAGTATTCAAGAGTCTGTAAATATCTCACAAGAAAATAAAAATATAATAGACAGTTTTTATTCTGCAATTAAATCTTCTATAGCGGAGGAAAAACCAAGAGGAAGCAATAAGGGGCCAGAGGTTGAACCACTGTTAAAGGGAGTAGGCGTAGCTCCAGGAAATCCTTGGTGTGTGGGCTTTATCAAGGGTGTTTTATCAAAAACAAAGTTTAAACCAGAGGAGCTTAGTAAAATACCAAGTAGCGCATCGGTTAAATATCACTGGGAAACAACTAAAGGTAAAAAATTAGTCTATACAAAAGGAATGGACGCAAATAAAATATTACCAGGAATGGTCTTTTTCTATCTAAGCAGGAATAAAAAGGGTAAATATCCAGGAAATGGACACACAGGGATAGTTCTGTCGGTAGATAAATCAGCAGGAACATGGACAGGAATAGAGGGGAACACAAATCCCCTAGACGGGGGAAGAGAGGGATATGGAACTTTCATACTTACTAGAAAAATATCAGATCCTAGTATTTCCACAGATCCTAAAGAACACCCCGCAAAATTACTAGGATTCATAGATTATTTTTCTCCGTATAGAACACAAAAAGATTTCACTCCGGCTCTTACTAAAAAAATGGGGGAATTAATAAAGGAGATTTATCCATTAACATCCAAGGAGGTACAATATTTAAAATCTAATCCCAAAGAATTAGATAAGTACTCTAAAAACTACAATAATAGGTATTCTAAAAGTACATAATAATGATAAAATACTTTGCATACGGATCTAATATGAGTGTTTCTAGAATGACAGAAAGAGGAATAACACCACTTTCTAGATCCCACGGAATTCTTAATGATTATGTATTAAAATTCAACAAAAGATCCTCCAAAGGGGATTGGTCCTTTGCAAACATAGAAGAAAGCGAGGGAGATGTAGTAGAGGGTATAATATTTGAAATAAGCGAATCACATCTTGAAAAACTAGATAAATTCGAGGGATCTCCTGTACATTATAGAAGAGAAAAGATTAATATTATCTCTGGTGGTAAAAAAATCGAATGTATAACATACATAGCTCAGGATGATTATATAATCGAGGGGCTTAATCCTACTAATGATTATATGAGGTTTCTGATAGAAGGATCTTCATTACTTTCACAGGATTACCAAAAGATGCTGATATCGATAACCTATAGATTAAAGACATTATGAATCAACAGATATCTTAATATAAGATCACAATATATATCACAAAAAATCCCACCCTATAAGAGTGGGAATATTTTAATCTTAATTAGTATTTTCCTTTACGGTCAGCCTCTTTTTTAGCGTTATCTTCTCTCTCCTTTTTCCAAGCAGCCATTTCTTTTTTCCATTGATCGTAGCTAACTTCTTTTTTTGTTTTTTTGTTAACCATAGAAAGCTTTAATTGTACTGAAGTATAGTTTCTTATAGCCATCAATGCTTCACTTCTATCTTTTACAGTATCTAATATAGAGTCTATAACTTTATTATCAAATTCTTTAGGAGATAGTGATCCCTTTTTGGTAATCGCTGCTTTAGCTCCCGCCGCTGATTTAGCTATCCCCGATCCATCAGATTTTTTTCCCAATGTAACAGCACCTTTTTTTACTAATGTATCTTTTATTTTAGATAAAATAGGATCCGTATTCCATAGATCCTTGGATGCTTTATGTATATCCTTGCTAAAATATAAAGGACCAACCATAGCAGCGCCGAGTAAGTCTTTGAATAAACTCTCATTAATATCAGAATCAAATTCAAAAGAATCAAATTCAAACACTTCGTGAGCTTCTTCGAGATAATTATCTCCTTCTTCGAAGTTTTCAAATATTTTAATATGTTTCATTTTTTTTATTATTTATACCTTATATATCTTATAATATATCAAAAAAAATCCCACCCTATAAGAGTGGGATTGAATCTGGTGGACCTGCCGGGGTTCGAACCCGGGTCCAGATCGAATGCTCAAGAAACTCATTCACAGGCTTATTCCGTTATTCGACACGGACAAACTTTTTTGCATTTCTTTTATTACAAACTTAATGCTCAGTCTGTGTACTCTCCGGTATGAGCCGAATTTCCGTTTCGGTCTTTAAGGTAAGACCTGACTCCACCATCACCTTTCTGTTCCTAGGCCGGTGCGGCCCGCCGGTTAAGCTGCTAATAGCATCTCAGCCTCTTCTGCTACCGCTACGCGAGTAATAGAAGTTGGGATACTCATCATATCCTCTGCGTTGTAAACGTTTGCGTTTATTGTTTGATAGGTGATTAAGGATTTCCAATCTAACCCTGCCTGCATCATTTCAAAGAACTACCTCCGCCTGTCAAATCCAAAAACAGGCCCATTTTTATTATATATACAAAAGTAATTAAAAGTTTCCTTTTAGGAGCAATTAAATTATTGGATTTTGGATTTAGGAAACTACTTAATTATTGTTCAGAATTATGCACGGGACTTTAGACTATTTAAAATCTTAAAGAATTCTTTTGGAGCACCAGCATTTATGATAGATATTATATAAGGCTCAACGTCTTTGATAGTTATAGGAACCCAGGGATTAGTTACTCGATCAAATTCTTTAGATGGATATTGAAGTCTGTCCCCAATCGGGTGGTCTTTTGAAAAGAATTCCCCAATAAAATTCTCTGCTTTTCTCGTATATGACCAATGATGATCTGCAGTCCATAAGGTGTTTATCTCTATGGGGTATGTTTCATAAAGAGATTTATCCATATCTTTATTAAAATTAGGGAAAGCAGAATTTGAAGGTTCCACTCTTATACCAAACCAAAGATCATTAGGTTCTTTTAAATCGCCAGAAGCAGTAATATAGGTTCCAGATATTCCATCTACTGTTCTAGTATTCTTTGGGAAAAATCCAGGCTGGATCCCCGACATATCAGCTTCATCAGATAATAAAATGAGATACTTAGAAGATTCAGGGATTGGGTTAACTCTTATGCGTGACTTGGAAACATCGCAAGGACCATAGGGGGATGTTAAAGAAGCGGATTCTTTCCATGCTATCTCCATATAAAGCTCTTGTACAATACAAAGAGTATTTAGAGAATCCTCTAGATCTTTTAATCCTTGATAATTAAAAACACCCCACCAGGAAGTTCCATTACCATCTACCATAGAAAATAACCATTTTTTCCCGCTCATCCCAGGCTTAACAAGCTCCACCCTGAAATTGGGAAGTTCATAGGAATTAAAAGTTTCAAATAGTTTGATGTGTCTCATGCCTGTATATATTCCTAATGATAAACCTCATTAAAACAGGGGTTTATCATCGGATGTTAGGATCAATTATTCCTTGATCCAATATCCATACACGCATCTTCTCTGCACCTTGCATATCACTTTACCTTCGGGATGAATATATTCTCCAGGTTTAAGCGTACCATCATTAGGTCTTGTGGTGTGTATCTCCCTTCGGGGATCATGGGTGTCATTAATTACACCATCAATCATGGCTGTGTAATGTTTACTTACCGACACGACTAAATTTCCTGCGGGTAATTCTTCAGGACATAAGTGGACTTTACATCCTTGCCCCACTAACATTGTTGGAACCCATACAAATCCCTGCGACTTCATAAAGTCTTTAAACCATTTTCGACCCGTGTTAATCCCGCTTAAAGCAGTTTTTTTACCGGCTTTGCTCCCCTCGTATTTACCTTTTCTCTGGGTTGCATTACCCTCAGCAAGATGGTTGTATACTTCCAGATAGTCAAGTCCGGATGCTATCGCAATAGATCTGGTTACACAGTCGCCACCAGTACCCTTAAAATACTTCGAACGACCTCCGTCATTATAAATAAATCCTTCTTTCATATTCATATTACTCCTCAGATTTAACTGCAATGTCAAATTGATCACCAATAGCCCTTACAGTGCTTGCTAACTGCTTAGCTAAACTCTTTAACCACTCTTCTGATCTGCCATTCATCATTTCATCCTGTTGTGCTTCTGTTAAATCCTCGAATACAAAATTCTCAAATTTTCCAGTCTCTTCGTTTTTTGCCCGGAAGTAAATTCCAGATAATCCTCTTTTTACCATTATTCTGATTTAACTGTTAATTACTCAAAGAATTATTATATTTGTTTATTATCTTAGCAAGGGCTATACTCTTATTAAAAAGCACAATGTGAGGATTATTAGGAATTGAAAAATCAGATTCTTTTGCGGATAAAAGAGTATTACATATATCTAAGTATAAAGAGGTTGCAACTACTATATCAATCCCTTCATAATACTTCATACAATTATCGACTAAAACTGGATCAACCGGCCCATAATTTTCTTTTAATTCTCCAGAAGATATCTTCTCTGGTAAATCCGCTGCTTTTATTTTATTTATAGCTAGATTAGATAATACAGCATTTAAATTATCTAGGAGAGTTTGTTTTTTTTGTTTTAAATTACTATTCATTGTTTTATTTTTATTATTTTCCTATAAAGTAACATTCATCAACACAATCAACATCATCAGATCCATCATCAAAAAAAGTTTGTTCAAACTTTTCAAAATGCCAAGTAAGATGATTACATTTTGAAACATCTGTGATTTTTTTATATGACTTAGGTATCCATGACATAATTTCGTCTAGCGACTCCGATTGATGAATTTCCCCGTCTGAATGTGTAATTCTGTAATATATAGTATTCATATTATTGTTCACTCATTCGCTTTTCAAAATATCTAGCCAATCCATTATAGTTGGTGAAGTTCTTGACATTCAACCACAAGAAGATAGAAAGAGGAATATTGATAACAATCAAATAGTAAGCAAACCAAGTTTCTCTTACTCCAAAGTAACATAAGAAAGAACACACCCAAGATAAAACTGCAAGTCCTATCTGCTGTGTCATATACTTTGAGTGAGCACCCCCAGCTTGTTTAAGCTCATCAATCAACTCTCTTTTATCAAATACATCCAAAGAATCAAAGTATTCTTCTAATGTCATGTCGTGTGGTATTGCATTAAGTACCCGTGCTTGATTTTTCATCTTGATTTTTTTTGCTAAGTTAGAAACCTCTTTCATATTAAAAAAATGATTTTTAAAATTTATCTTTATCGATCCGACTCAAAAACTTACTTCTAGAAATTTCGGAAGCATTAGTCTTCAACCCAATCATCCGCTCAACTTCTTCCAGTTTTATAGGACGAGGAATCATCTTACCTCTTTTCCTCACGTAGAAGAAATGTCCATAAACATTTTCGATAAGACTGAGACGGTTATAGAATTTAAGGTAATTGTCTTTGGTGATTTCTCTCATACCCACACTCATAGTGCTAAGTATAATAGCACGGGGGATTTCTTTCATTTTAACTCCTCCAGTCTCTTCAGATTTCTGAAAAAGTCTCTTAAATCCTTTTATCTCTTTAAGGTTATAATTTAAAGGCATATCTTTCTGTTTTCTCCAAAGATAGAAAATTCAGAGAAATAAAAAAAATGATTTCATAGCCTCCTAAGATTCAAGGCCCCTAGGGCCGTTTTTAAGCTCTGTGGAAAAATCTAAGAGCCCGGAGGGCAATTACAAATTTATTTTATAGAGATAGAGATCAACAAGATCATCAGAGCTCATTCGAATAACATCTCCGAATCCACCAAGCACCGTGAATCCCCCCGAATCCCTTTCAGCTCTATAGTAAACTTTTCTTTCCGGGTCATCCGGCCATTCATATGTTCTAGAGTCACCTACAACAGGTTCTTTTAAATCTTTAGAAGACATAGTGGATAAAGTGGGAACATCATTAATAATACTAGTAACAATAATATCGTGGTCATCAGGAAGATCAATCATAGGAAAAACAAAGTGACTACTTGTTCTAGGATCTCCCTTGGGAATCAGTCTATCATAAATCTCCTCCGCTCCCTCTACCACACCAAATCTACTTAACATAGAAGAACCCTTTCTAGAAGATGAATCCTCTAATTCTCTATAAGAAGGAAAAACTCCAACCCCTTCATGAGTCTCTAAAGAAACAGCAATAACTTTGTATCTCATTCCAAAACTTTCAAACAATTTAATGTGCTTCATATATTAAATTATATTCTTAACGATCCTATCAAAAGTCCTATTATCTATACTCACACCATAGTCTTCCATGAGATCATAGAGATAAGGAAACATGTTCTGTACCTTAATAGCATAACCCCCATAGAAATAAAAACTTGACTCCTCTGTATCATCCTCTAAATATTCTCTATAAAAATCTAATCCATAGGAGATATCTGTGGTGGGATCACCTATTATCAAATCGTAATCATACAATTGATCAAGATTACTAAGGATGTCATTTATCCTCCATGCAATATCCTTAAAACTCAAGGATGCTTTTAATTCTTCCAAAGCATCTACAACTTCATCTTCAGCACCATCCCAAGAATCAATGGTATGCTCTATAATCATGCGTTTCACAGAATCCTCAGAATCACCAGAGTAAAATCTATATACTACATAATCGCCATGCGTGCTTGAAGAGTACTCGTATACATTAACAAAGATCATATACTATATATCATCGAGGCGAACCTCCAGGAACCCCTGATTTGCCCCGCACGCAAAATTTTCAAAAATGGACACACATCATATTTAGGGCCTGGGCCCATCCTAGATATTAATCCATGGGATACCCAGATATATAAGAATATGAGAAAGAGAATAATAAATTTCCAGGAGTTCATAAATGAATCAATGAAACTATCAGATAGATTCAACGAAGAAGAAAATGAGACACTAGGATTTCTTATGCACGACAAAGAGCACATATTAGGAAAAATACACAAGAACAATCCCATACTAGATAGCATATTCAATAAAGTAAAAGGCGAATACTATAAAGGATCCCTATGGAGAGGAGTATACAAAATAGAGAAAGATATTTATGAAGAACTATACCTATCAAGGGAGCCAGGGGTCACAACAAGATATCTCTCATTCAGCGAATCAAAAGAAGCTGCGATACTATTCTCAACTCAAACAAATATTCTAATAGAACTAATAGACGGAAAAGATCTTCTAAGATACCACCAATGGATTAGAGAAATAGCAGAACAAGAACTCGAAATGATGGGAGGAGACACAGAAGATCCCAATTATCAGGAACTAATAGAAACAGCAGAAGAAGAACTTGAACATATAATGAATATAGGATCAAGGATATCAGTGATAGGAAAAAGACAAGAAGGAGATCTAACTATATACACAATCAAACAACTATAATAAGAGGCGAAGCCCTAGGAACTCTTAGTTTTTCTAGAAAAAAAAATTTCGATTCGAGAACACCCCACATATTTAGGGCCCAGCCCCACCCTAGATAATCAGAGAACATCCCAGATAGTATACAAGGGGTAACATCTTAGATCCCTCCTAGATAGTCCGGGGTAAACCCTAGGAAATCCCATTTTGGTAGGCTCGTAAAATTTTGCTAGCCCTAAGCCGGGGCCCAAAAAAAGTATTATCCCCCGGGGCCATAGCACACTTTTAGACCCCCAGTTTACCCCCCTTATTTTAGCCCTTTTTGGCCCTTTTTTAGCCCTTTTTGGCCCCCTTAAAAACCACTAGAAAAGGCCCTAAAACAAGGGCCCTAAAAACCAGCATATTTTGTGAAATCATTTTTTATAATGTAGAAATATCTCTATATTAGCTATGTAAAAGATCTCCATATATCTTTATTTTAGCTGGTTACTAAATGCAACAAAGGCTCCTTCCATTTGAAGGGGCCTTTTTGTTGGGTTTAATTTTTTATCTAGGAGCTTACCCGCGGGTTCCTACTGGAAGCAAACAAATGAAATTATGATTCTTTGCCCCGGGGTGCCCTAGGGGGTTAGATCAGTCTTGGTTTTTTGGTCACAAAAAAAGGGCCTAAAAGGCCCTTTAGATTTAGATCTATTTTTAGAGCTGGTTTTCTGGGTTCTTTAGAGCTTCTTTGTCCATGAGGTAGCATGTGTAAATGCCTAGGATAGCTCCTATTACTGTTAAGTAGTCTCCTCCTTTGTTTCCTCCCATCATTAGGATGGCTCCGAGGATGATTGCTAGTAGGGAGATGATAGAGATTGCTGTGATTTTTTTCATTTGTTTTTGTTTAATTGATTAACGCTTCAAATATATGGTATTTTCTACAAATAAAAAAAAGATTTTATGGTTTTTTTACTCCTGTTATTATGATGGGTATTGACATGAGGAGTTTAAGGATAGCTACTATTATCATTGTCTTCTTATTTTAGATGATGTCATGTTTGAATGATTGATTAAGTAAATATAACAATTATATCTTGAGGTAAAAAATGATTTCATAGAAAAATCTAAATATAATGGAAGAATACTATGGAGTGTTCCTGGGGAGCCTCAGGTAGGTTACCATAGAGCAGGTATGGAGTTACCATAAGAAACTATGGAGCAACTATAAGTCCCTGCGGCTCCTCAGGAGTCTTTATTTGTGTTTTAAAAAATTGGTCACAAAAAAAAGGAGGATACAATCCTCCTATGTGGTTTTTGTGGTTTTGTTTTTTTAGTTAGCGTAGATGTTATCTATAACTATTAAACCTTGTGGACCTATAAAAATTAAAAGTGGTGGATTCATTTTATTTTGTTTAATTAATTAACACTCTGTGTATCTTTGATTAACTATATAAATGTATAGATTTTTCCACGTAAATAAAAATGATTTCTTGATCTTTTTGAATCTTCTTAGTGGGGGTTCCTCCTATAGTTTACCATAGAGTAAAATTGTATTAGCATGGGAAAACCTAGGATTACCATAAGTCCCTGCGGCTCCTCAGGTGATTTACCATGTATTCAGTTTTTATATGCACAAAAAAACCCTAGAGTTGAGCTAGGGTTTTAAAAATGAAAATTAAATGAAGAACTTAACAATACAAATATAAGAATTTTTTTTAAATAAATAAAAAAAAAGAAAAGATTCTTTCCCTGCGGATCCCCAGGAGTCTTGAATAGGGTTTGGAAATTTCTTGGTCCACAAAAAAAGACCCCGAAGGGTCTTTTGCTGTTTTAGTGAAACCCCGGTTATTCAGCGGCCGGGATTTCTACTGGTGCGTGTAGGTTTTCGCAAGTTGTGAAAAAAGTTCTACGGCCATTGCGGCGTACTCGGAAAACGATTTTGTTATCCTCGTTTTTGATTTTTTCAAACTTAAGGGAAGTCCCTGGGCTTGCACAGTAAGAGTTTGTTAACTCAAGTTTCAAGTTTCTAAAAAGTCTAACTTTGTGAGCAAAGCTCATTTCAAACTTGTCCAGATTCATCCAATCTGGTGTGTTTGATTTTTTAACTGATTTCTTAGCAACTGGTTTTTTAACTGTTTCTTTTTTCATTTTGTTTTTGTTTAATTGATTAACTATACAAATATATGTAGTATATTCCAATATAAAAAATGATTCTTGGAAAAATGTGGAAATTTCTAAAAATAATTTGTGGGGTTAAGCTGGGGTTCCGCAGAGGAAGAAAGGAGGGAAAAGAAGATCCTTTCTTCGCTGGGGTGCCTCTGGGAGATCTAGGTGTTTTTTAGGTGTTTTCCTTAGCGCACAAAAAACCCTAGGGCGAACCTAGGGTCTAGAGATTTATTAAAGATTTAGTAGGGTTTGTTTCTGTGTTTGTCTTTTCTTGTGTACCTCTTCTTTGTGTCTTCTGTTCTGGTCACAAATCTACCATCAAAGAAACCTTGTCTCTTTTGCTCTTCCCTAACTGCTGAGGACTCTATCTTTCTTAAGTCCTCTTTTGTGATTGTTGTTTTCATATTAGAATTCAAAACTTGCTGTACCGTGGTAGTTCCCTGTTGCTATCTGAATAGCTGCATAAACTAAACCATAAATGGTAATTGAGCCTAAAACATAGATAAGACCCCATGCAATAAAATTAATTGCCTTTTCCATTTGTATATATTTAATTGATTAGCATTACAAATATAAGTAGAATATTCTAAATAAAAAAATGATTTCTTAAAAAAGTGCCTACGCGTGCATACGTACGCACGCGTCCCCCAGGGGAGCCCGCCAATGGTAAATCATGTATAGGCTGGATCAAGATGCCTGGGGTTCCGCAGAGGTTTACAGTAGACTGTTTACTGTAAACAGGGGTCCATAAAAAAAGACTCCTAGAGTCTTTTTTATTTTAGTCAACTTGTGTTGTTGGGCGGGGTTCCCCAGGTGGAATTTCATATATTCATTTTTTATATACAGATTTTATTTGGGCGAATGGCCTAGGTATAATAGATGTGTTAAGAGATAATAAAGATGGTAATAGAGATATTAGATCTTTCATAGATGCTCTGAGGAACCTCCGGTGTTTTCACAAGTCTTCTCCTGTTTGAGAAAACAAAAAAGCCCAGGTTTCCCTAGGCTTCTTGTTTGGTATTTGGGGTTGGAGTTTAGAATTGAATTAGTTCAATAGCTTGATAATTTATAGGTACACCATTGTAGGTTATTAAATAATTTGGATCCATACCAGATAGTATAATATCTTCCAAGAGTTCATCAATGGTTGAGAATTCTTTTTTGTAGTAATCGCAATCTAAAGAGTACATAAGCTTATTGTTTAATTGATTAACTCTTAAATATAAGAATTATCCACAAGAAATAAAAATGATTTCTTAAAAAAGTGCCTACGCGTACGCACGTACGCACGCGTCCTCCCGAGGGGGCATATATTAGAAATACATAGACTGGATCAAGATTCCGGGGGATCCTCATGTAGTACTAGTTGGTACTTTGGTACTATTGTTTGGACACAAAAAAAGCCAGCATTGTAGCTGGCTTTGTTATTTTGATTTTATTAATCGAACTGTATCTGAATGTTGGATCTTAATTTTTCTAATCTTGATTTAGACATTCTAATCATTTCTTCGTAGTTTCTTATTTCTTTTTCTAGATCGGATATCTCTTTTTGTAGATTAGGTCTTTTTAGAGAATCCTGGTAGTATACCTTTTGACGAGCTTTGTTACTAAAGAAATCATTTCCCTTCGTTATATAACCAAGTTTATCATTGAAACTCCAATTGTTCTTACTGCTTGGATTTGCGTTAAGAAAAATCTGTAACATAGTAAAAGCCTGCTCATCGTCACCCTTTCCGATCAGCTCGTTAAGGTTCATTAAGAATTGATCCTCTGTCATATTTTTTATCTCTTGTACACTAAATTGTTTAGGCATATCTGAGTAATATTCGAAAAGTGAGATGTGTTTCATTTTCATTTTCATTTTCATTTTCATTTTATATATCCAAAATTGATTGTGAATTCCTGGGGATCCTCAGAGTTTCTCCATAGTCTACATCCAAAAACCTTGGTCCACAAAAAAAGGAGCCGAAGCTCCTTTGTACAAACCAATCCCCGGCTATTCAGCGGGGGCTTGAAGGTGGGATGAGGTGGTGAAGAAAGTTCTTCGGCCGGTGCGGCGAACCCGGAAGACAATCTTATTATCCTCATTTTTGATTCGTTCAAATCTCAAAACCGTCCCCGGAGATGCGCAATAGGAATTTTGAATTTCCAGTTTAAGATTTTTGAAAAGTCGAACCTTATGTTCAAACGCCATTTCAAATTTTTCCAACTCCATCCAGTTTTGGGATTGAGCTTTTTTCTTAGCGGCATAAGCCTTGTTGTAAGCCGCTTTTTTTGCTTTTTGTTCTGCTGTCATTTCCTTTTTCATAATTGTGATTGTTTAATTGATTAACTATACAAATATAAGTAGAATATTCTAAAGTAAAAAATGATTCTTGGAAAAATGTGGAAATTTCTAGAAAAAATTTATTGGGGTTTGGATCAGGATTCCTGGGGCACCGCAGGAGCTATAGGCTGGCCATAGGTTTTTGGCCACAAAAAAAGAGGCCTAAGCCTCTTCTTCCTTTTTTTACTAACCCCTTAGTAATCTTCTTCTTCTTCAACTTCTTCTTTCTTAAACTCTTGAGATTGGTCAAGAATATCTTGAGAATCTAAAAGTTCGTTGATTTCGTTTTGGTTTAAACCTAATTCCATTAGGAATTCTAATTTCTTTTTTGTTTCTGCTTTCATTTGTTTTTATTTGATTGATTAACATAGCTAATATATAGATTTTTCTACAAACAAAAAAATGATTTCTGAATCTTTTTTGATTCTTATCCTGGGGATCCCCAGTGGTATTACCTTAGTTTGGATTTAGGTAAACACAAAAAACCCCAGGTGATAGACCTAGGGTTAATTGCTTATTCCAAGAATAAATATTTTATGAAATACAAATATAAGAATTTATTTTATTTCATGATGAAAAAAATTATATTTTTTTTAGCAAATCTACAAACTCTTTAAGTTTGTGGCTTAGTTCAAATTCTTCATCCCAGTTGGCTAGGTCGATGATTGCTTCAACCAATTCCATGACTTGGTCTTTTCTCTCAACTACGATTTCTGGGGTTAGACCTTTTCCTGAACTCATCTCTTCTCCATATCCTAAAAGGTCGTCTACCATTTCTTGAGGTACAAGTTCAGCTTCGATGCCAAAGTTCTTTGCTACACTCTCTCTTATTCTCTGAACTGCAAAGATTCTCTCATACTTCTTGTAGGTTGGGTCTTTATCGATTTCCCCATCCATCTTGATGATTTGATTTATCAAATCTTCATTCAAAGTTTCTTTTTCCATTGTGTGTGTTTAATTGATTAACTAGGCTAAAGTATAGAATATTCTACAGAAATAAAAATGATTTCTAAAAAACTTACATCAGCTGGATCAGGATTCCTGGGGTTCCCCAGAGATAAATCCAGCCTGCCCAAAAAACCTCGGCTCGCAAAAAAGGGATCCGAGCCGAAGCCGAATCCCTTTTAGGGTGTTAATCAAACTAAACTATGACAGAATAGTTGCTTTTACTTTTCTACGAAGTTGTCTTTTGAGGAGCCATGAAAACTTCTTATTCTTTCTCCTGTGTATTCTCCTTCTGGTTGGATGCTTTCAAACATAACGTGAACGTCTCCTTCCATTTCAAGTATTTTATTTAGTATCTCTGACAGCTCTGAGTGGCTCTTAAGAGTAACAAAGCAGTCAGGAAATCTTTCGTGTTTGTCTACCTCTATGTGGAGTATTAGTTCAGGTGCATGTCCCATGAATTGTATCACATCAACAAGGCATTCTGCTCTAAATTTGTAAGTGTTCATGAGGTAAATGTAATTAAAATGCTCTTTTTAAAAAAATGATTTCAATTTTTTGTTGTTTTATCCCTCTCGTACGCACGTATACACGCGGCCTCCTGGGAGGGACCCCGTTATTAAGAGAGCAACCAGTTGAGTAGTGCTACTATTCCCAATGGTATTAATGTTACCAGTACAACATCAATGTATAGATCTACTAGTGTTTTTTTTGGCTTACGCTGATTCATTGATAGTGATTTTTAAGATTTGTTTTAACATTTTATTTGTTTTTAAGTTATTAAGTAAATATAACCAAAATTCCTGATACTTGACAATCTTATAGAAACTTTTTTCGCACAAAAGTCCAGAGACGCTGGGATACATATTCACTATAAGCCTCTCTCGATACTTGTCGATACACATAATCTAAATTAGAATTCAAGTTTTCGTTAATTTCATCAACTAATTTTTCAGCAAAAGATTTTAAATCTTCGATTTGTTTTTGAGTGTAATTCATATCTCTTTATGTTTTTAAGTTTAAGTAAATATAATCAAGTCGTCATTGGTGATCCCAAATTGATTGTAGTCTCCCCAATCTTCAATATCTTCCTCTTCTCCAACAAAGGAAATCATTGGCTCAAAGTGAGAATCGTTGGTCTCAACCGATTGGAATCCGCGTGCGATAAGATCTTCGGCAGCTTCTCTTAAGTCTCGAGGATCAATAAAAAATCCAGCTTTTTTCATAATTTTAGTTTTAAATTATAAGTAAATATAACCAATTACTTTGAATCCTGACAATCCTGCAGTAATAAAAAGCAGACTGGCGGTTACCGACCATTGAAGTGGTATTCCTATTACCATTACCACTTCAAAGTATAGGTCTTCTAGTGTTTTGTTGGTTTTACCTCGCTTCATCTAGAGTGATTTTTAAGATTTGTATTCCTACCCAAGTTAAAACCCCTCCGACGATGCTAACTAGTAAATCACCTCTTATTACAGAGACGAAGAAGATTACTGCTGCTGCGAGAACAAGAAGAGATACTGCGATTAAATTAATTTTTTCTGCTAGTTTTTCCATTTGGTTTTATTTAATTGATTAACTGAACAAATATATGGATTTTTCTACAAAGAAAAAAATGATTTTAAATCTTTTTTGTTTCTCGTTCTATGTCCCAGTCTCCGTATTGGTCTCTGAATGCTATCCATCCGTGAATTCTAGGACCCACTTCGCCTATCCAGTCTTGAATGCCCATGCGATCATCGGGATCAACTTTAGTGTTCCAGTTGGCTAAGTCCTTTCTGACTAAGTCCCACCATTCTTGTTTTGTTTTGGGTGTCATAGCATTACTCCTATTCCAGTGGGTATTAATTCGTCAATTATCTGTGGGGTGATTTTAGTCTTACCTTCTATGGTTAGTATCACCGTTGGGCCTTGTAGGGAAATTATATAATCCCTGCCATCGAGTATGTCGTGTGATTCTAAAATCGATTTAGCTTGTTCTATCATTAGGTTTGCTTTCACGGTTTTATTGGTTACTTAGTTTTCCCCTTTAGATATCTTATGACTTCTAGTGCTTGGATTATTTCAAATGATTCAAAAAATCTTTTATGTATTGCATAATCGTCAATTATATTTCCGTCCTCATCTTCATATCTCTCTAATATAGCAATCATTTTCTCTGCTAGCTCATCCATTATATTTTATTTAATTGGTTACTTAGCTAATATATAGATTTTTCTACAAAGAAAAAAATGATTTCTAATAAATAACATATAGACGGCTACCTCTGCTTTCTATCCGATGATACTTCACTAAGTCAACATTGACATCTCTGAACATCCAGTTTGCTGCTACCCTGGGGTTGAACCGGAGTCTTTGAGCTTCTTCCATTGGATCTCCACCGTGGGGTTCCTCAACGATTACATCATCACAAAGGATCCATGCACACACTGTTTTATTTGCGCCTGCTAAGATTTTATTAGCTGTTTTAGGATTGTTCTTGAGATGACACTTTTTGAGCGTTAGACGCACTTTATTTGGGTCTAAGTATTCAACCTCACCATCAGGATGTGTCACCTTCCATTTCTGATAGTTAACGCCTTTACTTAAATTAAACCTTACTCGGTATCTAGTTCCTCTAGCCATTTGTCCATTTCTAGGGTTTTCCAAAGATCATTTATTTCGTCGTCACTCATTTTATTGAGTTCATCCTTTTCAAAATTAGACGATGAATAAATTAACTCTATTTTATCTTCCTTATTCATATTGCTAATGTAGCGAATTCTATATGAACTAAAAAATGATTTCTGATCAGACCACCTGGGGTTCCTCAGATTCTTTCCACAGCCTACATCCAGAAACCTTGGTCCACAAAAAAAGACCCGAAGGTCTTTTTTGTGTATGGTTAAATTTAAAGTCTTGCAAGTTCGGGCGTTGGAAGAAGAACCGCGTCGGTGGTGTGACCAGCTGCGGTGTAACAAAAGAACTTACCGGGAAGAAGCAAAGGGAAAACAAAATCTTCACCTTCTTGTAGATTTAATACGCTTCCTGATTCTAAGAATTCAAAAGTGTTTGTTCCGCCTCTCAAAACCACGATGCCTTCGGCATCGGGAACGTGAAGAGTTTGCATTTCAACCGAATCCCATCCTCCGGAAAGAAGTTTTTTGATATAAGCTTCTTCTCCTGGTATAATAGATCCCACTCCCATCCATCCGCCTTCTGACATCAGACAAATGATCTCTTTACCTCCAGGTGTTTTTGGTGAATCCATAAAAGATTCGTAAAGTTGAATGTTTTTCATAATGGAGTATTTTTTCTTTATATATCCCTTTTTGTTTTTTTTTTGTGTGCGTAACAAATATAGAAATTTCTACATAAAGAAAAAAATGATTTCTGATTCTCCTACCTGGGGTTCCTCAGGAAACTTAGGCTGGCCATAGGTTTTTGGCCACAAAAAAAGGAGCCTAAGCTCCTTCCAAGGGATTCCGAAATTCCTAGGCGACTAGGAATTCAGAAGTGGTAAAGAAAGTTCGACGACCTGTTCGGCGCACTCGGAAGACAATCATATTGTCTTCATTTTTTATTCTCTCAAACTGAAGTACTGTTCCTGGGCTCGCACAGTAGGAGTTTGAGATTTCAAGTTTAAGGTTTTTGAAAAGTCGAACTTTATGTTCGAAACTCATTTCGAACTTGTCCAACACCATCCAGTTTAGTTCACGCATCTTCTTGCGCTCACGGTAAGCTTTGTTAGCTGCTGCTTTTTTTGCCTTTTGTTCTGCTGTCATCTCCTTTTTCATCTTATATGTTTTAATTGGTTACATAGCAAATATATGGATTTTTCTACATAATAAAAAATGATTCTTGGAAAAAAGTAGAAATTTCTAAAAATAATTCCTAGGGATGCTTAAAGCTCCTGGGGTTCCCCAGTGCATCTTCCCCAGCAACATCCAGAAACCTGTGAGCACGAAAAAGGCCGGATGCGAATCCGACCTTTTCCTGTTAATCAATCAAACCACTAACAATCAGAACGATAATCAGCAGCATCTTTGTTATTCATATCCCAATAGAATATCTCCCAATATCCATAGAGTGAATAACCTATATCTCTGTAAAGCTGTCTCCATTCCTCAGAATTCTTTGTGATACCAAGAGAAAAGAAGAGTCTTACTATGTTATTTAAACCTCCCATGTCATCAACTAACTTACACACATCAGGATCTTCCTTCCATCTTGCACCGTGACCTTCATCTACAATCTCATGGTTGTGATGAGACTCTTTTTTCATAATCTCTGCAAAGAGTTCATGGTCTTTGAATGTGTCTCTGTTGATTGTTTCCATATAGCTAATATAAGTAATCTTATCTAATTAAAAAAAATGATTTGTGGTTTTTTCTAAAATATCCCTACACGTGCGAGACCCCCTGGTGAGGACCCCATTATTATTTTAATGTAAATCCAATATTACAGGTTATAAATCCAGCTCCTGGGGTTCCCCTGGGGATTTATCATTTGTTGAATAATAAACCTATACCCACAAAAAAAGGAGACCGAAGTCTCCTCTCTTTTTTGTTAATCAATCAAACCTATGAAACGAAAGGTTTTAATAATCGTGAGCGGTTCGAAGCTTTTAATTTTCGAATTGCTTTGTGGTAGATTTGTTCTACTCGCTCTTCAGAGATACCGAGGTCTTTTGCGATTTCGCTTTTTGGTTTTATAGACTGACCGTTGACTCCGAACCAGTTGGAGATGACGAAGCTTTCTCTTTCCTCCAATGTACCAAGTACAGCGGATATCTGTTTGATAAAGCTTAGTTTTTCTAAGCCCGCATCTGAAACTGTTCCGTCAGATAAAGTGTCGCCTAGTGTGAAGTCCTCTTCGCCTATCGGTGTGCTTAGTGAAACCGAAGATTGAGTTCGGTACTTATCTGCTTCGAACCCTAAAGCTTCCGATGCCATATCGACTGAAGTGTACCCTTCGGTCTTCATGATTTGGTCCATTTCCTTGGCGATCTTTCTTTGGGTGTTCAATTGATTTTGTGGGAGTTTAACAATGCGTCCTTTTTCTTTGATCGCTTCTAATATTGCTTGACGTATCCACCAAACTGCAAAAGAAACAAAGCGAACTGTTTTACCACTGTCGGTGTATTTTTCTTTAACGGTGGGATCGAAGAATTGCGAAGCCTTAACCAAACCGACATTACCTTCGTTTATCAAATCCATTAATTCTAGACCCGTACCTTGATACTGCTTTGCGATCGATACAACGATCTTTAAGTTACCCTCGACAAACCTTTGACGAGCTCTATCGTCTCCACCATTGAGGATACGAGAACATAATGTTTTTTCTTCGTCTGGTGAGATTGAAGAGATTTTGTTGATTTCGCTTAAGTAAGCGTCTACCACTCCGTTACGTCCTGTAACTGATTGCTGGAAAACATGATGCTTTAGTTTCATTTTTTGATTGTTTTAATTGATTAACAAGACAAATATAGAAATTTCTACTTAAAGAAAAAAATGATTTCTGAAAATAATTGAAATTATTTTAATCCTCATCTTCGTCATCTTCATCCGAAGCAGAAGTTTTTGATTCGTTAATAATTAATGTTACCCCATCGTCAGTATCCTCTAGAATAGAAAGTATTTTAATCTCCTTTTTTGTGATACCTTCTACATCAGCAATATCGGTACCCTCATAGCAACCATCTCTGTCATCGCTATCAAAATCGAGATTATATCTGTATAATACTAAGGGCTCTTTTAATTCACTTAAGAACTTTTCATAAGCTTCGTTTTTTATCTCCATAACCTTAACTTGATAATCTGCCCCGGCAGCACAAGCCGCCACGTAATCTTCCACTCTAGAGAATTCATTTTCCAATTTATCTAGTAATTCTTTTAGGTATTCATCGTTTCCTGCGATTATCATTTTGACTTTATTCCTGATGTCATGATCCGAACTAATGGGATACCCTGTGTAGTTGTATTGTGAAGCATCGATAATAATCGAAAATAATTTGTTGACCTGTGGCTCGTTTAGATTTTTCATTTTTATTATTTTTAATTGGTTACTTAGCTAATTTAGAAATTTCTACTTAAAGAAAAAAATGATTTCTTAATCTTCATAGATATCAATCCACTCGATCTTCTTATCAAGGGTATCAAACAAATCGTCTAAGTAAACGTCATTGATAGTTTCTTTTATCGTACCGTGAGATGAGGTAAGGTAAATATCGAACAAGTCAGCTCCATTGACGAACAAGTACACATGGCCAGTGTGGTGGTGTCCTTGAACATTAAAGCGTAAACCTCTACCTTTTATATCTACGAAATTGTGAGGTCCCCACGACCAGAACTTACTCTGATGTGCATAAAGGAATCCTACGAGTCCTTTCACGTCCATGTCTCTGGAGGACCGTGAAATTTTTAGCGGATCTATTTTCTCTGCCATGCTAATCGTTTTTGTTTTCGTCCCAACCTATACCAGGGAAATTATAATCACCTTTCCTAACTGCTTCGAGTTCTGCTTTACAAGCATCTTCGTATTTAGGGTGTGTTTTTTCGATTGCCTTGCATTCTAGACAAATAGTTTGGGTGTTGAACATAGACATCGTGTGTGCCTTGGCTTCGTTACCGCATCTTTCACATTTCATTCTGATTGATTTACTTAGCTAATGTATGGAATTTTCTACAAAGAAAAAAATGATTTCCTTAATCACCAATCCTCATTATGCCAGCTTTCGATAGGATCTCCAGTGAATCCGTAATCACTAAGACCAAAATACGAGTCTTTATTAAAATCGTAAAGGGCAACTGCAATATTGTAGTCAGTATCATCGATAGCTTCTTCAAAAAAAGATTTTGCCTCTTTCAAGGTTAAAAATTTTCGAGCATATGTTCCCTCCTCTTGAACAACGAATAATAAGTACATGATTTCTAATTTTTATTTGGTTACTTAGCTAATGTATGGAATTTTCTACAAAGAAAAAAATGATTCCATAAAATAAACCTATAGGTTAAGTTGGATCAGACTTCCTGGGGTTCCCCAGTGCATCTTCACTGCCCTTTGATCCTTTTGATTTACTCCACAAAAAAAGAGGACTTAAAAGTCCTCTCCTAGTTTTGCCATCTCTTAACCCCTCGGTTTTGCAGCGGCTATATAGTTACGTTCATGTCTACATGAACCATCCGGATTCTATTCTTTTGTTGGATAATTGTGCTTCTTTTTTTGCCTCTTCTTCAATCTCTTTAGCTATCACATGTCTAATCGAAGCTATCTTGTCGGGAAGTCCTAAAGCAGCATTCATTTCTTCTAGATCCTCCAACTGGTCGATCTTTCTTTGGATGTGTGGAGGATACGACTTTTTTTTAGCTTCTATTTTTTCGTAGTGTGGCATCTCCCCTAAGTCTATCATTCTTCCAGTTATATCGTCGCAGTCACATTCTCCGAATTCAATGCTTTGATGTACACCTGTTAAATCGCATGTTGTTATTTTATTAACCATCTTTCTTTCGTTCCCGCACTTATTACATTTTGCCATTGTTTTTAGTTTTATTTGGTTACTTAGCTAATTTAGAAATTTCTATTTAAAGAAAAAAATGATTTAAGATTTATTAATAATTTCAATAAGTGATGCTTTTCTTTTTGGGGTAAGAACATATTCGCTAGCAATCTTGCTTATGATCTCCTCAGCATCGAAAGGCTCAGAATCGATTTTCCTTTTTTCTCTTACTTCCTCGATTGTTAATCCGCACTCGTGGAAATAATCAGTACGCCCAGGACGTTTTAAGTCCCAATCATCTAATTCTAAATTTTCCCCGTCTAGTATTCCCTTTATCTGTGATTCGCTTAGATTAAATCTTTCCATGACCTCATCCGAGGGCATTTCTTCTTCAGATACTAAATAATATGAAGTTGTAGTCATGAATCCCTCGTCTTCTGCGTCTTCATCCTGAGTTCTCTCTTCTAATTCTTCTTCATTAATACCGATTATGATTAATTGCTCCTCCTCGCTCGATATTGTACCTACCGCTCCATTGTGATTTTCTACTGTGACATCGTAGCAATAAACTCCGATTTTTTTAATTACTCCGAATTTGGTTAGCATCGCTTCACCTTTTTTTGCGTTATCATCCATGATTTATATTTTTATTTGGTTACTTTACAAATGTAGAAATTTCTATTTAAAGAAAAAAATGATTTTATCCTCTTTGTTCCTCCCAAGATTGATTATCCCACTGAACGTCATCTACGGGATGACACCAATTTAATCTCGAGTAATCTTTGGCTTCTAAGTCCAATATTTCACGTACCTCGCTCTCTGAATTACCAAGGACTCCAACATATCGAGATGCCTCACTGTCTGAATATCCCATCTCTTTCAAGTTGCATAGCTCGTCTAATTGTCTGTCCATCCATTCGGGATTCTGCCAATTCTGTAATCTTTCGCGCTGGATCATACGAGCTTCCATCTCTTGCATCATATTAGGTATGAGCGATGGATCAATATCAAAATAAAGATTTGGCTTGGCTTGCGATTTTTTCTCCTGCCCGAATTTTTCAATAGCATCCAAAGCGAGGTTGACTTGAGCTAATGCTTGTTTCTTTTCCTCTAAAGTCTTTGAATCGTTCCATGCAAATTCCGCATGTAATAAAGAGTCTAGCAACTCTTGTTCTTTTAGCTCTTGTGTTGTTGCTCCGTGTGGATTTCTTGGATCTGCCATGTTTTGTTGTTTTTAGTGGTTACATAGCAAATATAGAAAATTCTACATAAAGAAAAAAATGATTTAATCAAAATGTCCAAATCGTCCCAACATTGAAATACCCTTTTGTGCGTCTTTAGAAATTCTCCCGTCTAAGCCTCTAGACATCTTCTTCCAATCCCTACTCTCGATCTGGCTCTTAAGTATCGATAAAGCAAACCAATAGTCGACCTTTTTTTCTTGCATCGTCTTCCATACCAAATCTAACGTTTCCTCTGAGATTGGGTTACCGTAGCAAGAGAAATTCCCACCAACCTTCTGTGGAGCTCCCACAAGACTTGTTAGCTTGTTATTGTTGCAAAAGAAATTCCCTCCAACCTTCTGTGGCGCTCCCTCCAGACTTGTGAGCCTGTTATTGGAGCAACCGAAATACCCTCCAACCCACTGTGGCGCTCCCACAAGACTTGTGAGAGAGTTATCGGAGCAAGAGAAATTCCCTCCAACCTCCTGTGGCGCTCCCTCAAGACTTGTGAGAGAGTTATAGTGGCAATTGAAATTCCTTCCCACCTTCTGTGGCGCTCCCTCAAGACTTGTGAGAGAGTTATAGTGGCAATTGAAATTCCTTCCCACCTTCTGTGGCGCTCCCACAAGACTTGTGAGCTTGTTATTTTGACAATAGAAACTCCCTTTAACCTCTTGTGGCGCTCCCACAAGACTTGTGAGCATGTTACGGGAGAAATAGAAACACTCAGTAACCACTCCAAACTTAACACCTTTAAAGTCTGTTAGGATTGTACTACCACAATCGAAATCACCTTCGATGTCAACTAGTCCAGTCTTCCAGTTAAAAGTCCACTTGCCTCGAGTGCACTTGTCTAAAAATTCTATTTGTTCTCTAGTTAATCCCATTACAAAACTATTTCATCTAATAAGCTAGCTCGACGATCCGCTATGTACATCTTATTATCTTCGTAGATATCATCTTCTGTAACTTCCTCCCCATCCTCTAATCCATCTCCGTAAGCAAGAACATCTCCTATAAGTACACCACGGGAAAGCCAAACATCAGTTAAGCCCGGACCTCCAATAGTTAACTCAAGTAGATAATCTAAATCATCATCATAAGGTGATTCCTCCTTTAGTTCTTCGTAAACCCCTTCTGGTGCATCCTCCCCGTTCTTGAACCAATCCTCATTAGATATTTCTTTGATTCTCGCTAGTATATCTTTATCTTCCATAGAGCTAATGTATAGATTTTTCTACAAATAAAAAAATGATTTCTGATCAAAGCACCTGGGGTTCCCCAGAGATTAATCCAGCCGGGTCAAAATCTTAGCCCACAAAAAAGCCTGGGTGATTCACCCAGGCCGCAGCGGACAGGTTCCGCCTAGTTGTAGGGATCCAAATCAGGATTCGGGATAAGCCCCCAGCTCTTTTCTGCGCCGGGTAGCTTTGTTAATTGTAGCTCCTTTATCGAGCTTTTAAGGTGTTCTAAAGCACCTATATAATTACCAGCAATGATAAGGTCATCTACCTCTTCTGCAGTGTCTTCTGCGAGATCTACGACGTATACAACAGCATGTCTTTGACGATTAGCTCCTGCTCTCATGTGTAACATCATAGCTTGATTGGCGTGTTCTGCCTCCGAGGGATCACCTTTAATAAAGCTTTCGATTCCATGTGCATCTGCAATTCCGAAGTATTTCATAGTTTCTTGTGTTTGATTATTGCTAATGTAGAAAACTCTATCTAAATAAAAAAATGATTCCTGATCTTATCCCTGCTACGCACGTATACGTGTGGCCTCCTGGGTGGGACCCCACTTATCTTAAGAGGGCTTTTAGTTCCATCAACGATAACTCCTGAGCTACGATGATATCAGATACACGTTTGTTAGGCTTTATATCATAGCTTAATCGTAAGTTGTGGATTAGCTCTTCGCAGTTTGCTGCTGCGTTAGTGATTCTTTGGTTCAATTCATCTTGAGGAGTTACTACCTCCGGTGTTGCTTTTGGTGTCATACCTGCTGTTTTAATTGGTTAAGGTAAATGTAGAAAATTCTACTTAAAGAAAAAAATGATTTAATCAAAATGTCCAAACCGCCCCATCATTGAAATACCCTTCTGAGAGTCTTCAGAAAGATTGGCGTCTATTTCGACAAGAATTCTTTCCATTTTTTCTAAATTTTTTTTACGTTTATTTATTTCCTTGTCTATAGCTTCCTTGTTTAGAAATAAAGCAAAATAATAATCAACCCCCTTCTTGTACATAGTTTCAATTACTAGTTCTAATATCCGTTCAGGAATTTTGAGCTTGTTACGGGAGCAATCGAAACTCCCTCCAACCTTCTGTGGCGCTCCCACAAGACTTGTGAGCTCGTTCCGGTGGCAAGAGAAACCCCCTCCAACCTCCTGTGGCGCTCCCTCAAGACTTGTGAGCATGTTATCGGGGCAAGAGAAACTCCCCTCAACCACCTGTGGCGCTCCCACAAGACTTGTGAGCTTGTTATTTGAGCAA